>Ga0247807_10000022_pt1 | contig 344509 bp, 313 predicted proteins | sample UWRJL074202C1_FD_179931 | JGI IMG/M metagenome (GOLD analysis project Ga0247807, IMG submission 179931) | Plant litter microbial communities from Arlington Agricultural Research Station in Wisconsin, United States - UWRJ-L074-202C-1 | ecosystem: Environmental > Terrestrial > Plant litter >...
TTGAATAAACCAATGCGAAAGTAGCTCAGTTGGTAGAGCACGACCTTGCCAAGGTCGGGGTCGCGAGTTCGAATCTCGTCTTTCGCTCTAAGTTCCTTTACCAGGAACTTAATTAAAAGGTTAACACCTGCTCAGATGGTGGAACTGGTAGACACGCAGGACTTAAAATCCTGTGACCTTAAAAGTCGTGCGGGTTCGATTCCCGCTCTGAGTACTAAACAATACCTGTATGAAGATATACAGGGCCTGATTACCATACCAATGCGAAAGTAGCTCAGTTGGTAGAGCACGACCTTGCCAAGGTCGGGGTCGCGAGTTCGAATCTCGTCTTTCGCTCTAAAAGCCTTCTTTAAAGAAGGCTTTTAATTTTAAAAGGTTTTACACCTGCTCAGATGGTGGAACTGGTAGACACGCAGGACTTAAAATCCTGTGACCTTAAAAGTCGTGCGGGTTCGATTCCCGCTCTGAGTACAACACAAGAAAAGGATTACGCTAAAACGTGATCCTTTCTTTATTTAAGATGAATTTCAAAACATCAAAATAGTATGGATCAATTCTGGTCTTCCAGGATCAAAGAGGGTCAAGTGATAGCTTAAAACATATTTCCTGTCCTTTAAAGTAATCATATTCCAAATCGCACTACAATTGTAAACAGGTTATTGTTTATATTAAAATTAAATTTCATTCCTTATAATCATATTATTTTTGAAATAACATACAGCCTCCGTGTCATTCAACCCGTAATTTGATAAAAAGCTAAGGAAGAGATAATCCGTTATTATTCCAGCTCATGTGTTTTTCTTCTTCAGGGCACATACTTTGTAATGGAGCGGTTACAATGATGACAACACTCTTCTCATTATAAGATCACACAAATGAATAACCAGGAACTTTTAATAAACGGTAAGACCCCAACACAACAGCGTACAAAATACGCGATAATCAGAAGCACCATATGGTCACTGATTGTACTTGCAGCATTTTGCACCGCCAGCTGTTCAAAAGATAATGAAACAGATATTATTTCTGATTCAACAGCAATGGTTCAAAAGATTACATTATCATCCAGCCCCGTAGCAGGTGGAGTAACAGCGATTACAGGTAAACCGAGTAAAGGTGCGAAAGTTGTGGCAACAGCTACAGTAAGAACAGGATATACCTTTACGAGCTGGACTATTAACGGCGCTGTAGTTTCTACCAGTCCCAGTTACCCTTTTATCGTAACAGCGGATGCAAACTTAGTAGCGAACTTCACACCCGTACCAGACGGAAAACTGGCAGTAAACATTTCATCGAATCCGGTAATAGGTGGTACAACAAGCGGATCAGGATCATACACTCCCGGAACGGAAGTCACACTGACGGCAACGCCTAATGCTGGTTATATTTTCACTGGATGGAGTGGCGCTGTTACGGAAACAACAAATCCATTGAAATTTGTCATCCTTACTAACAGAACATTAGTAGCAAATTTTACAGCAGTTAAGGTTGTTGTAAATCTCGGAACAGCTGGTAATTACCAGATTTTAGCTAAAACCGGAATTTCAACCACTGGTGTTACCTCAATTACAGGTGATATTGCTGTAAGTCCCGCAGCTGCAACAGCGATTACTGGATTCGGCTTAACACTTGATGCCAGCAACCAGTTTGCACTTGCACCCATAGTAACTGGCAAAATTTACGCTGCAGATTATACTGCACCTACTCCGGCAAAAATGACAACCGCAGTAAGTGACATGGAAAATGCTTTCACTACGGCTAACGGACTTACCACGCCAGCCCCTATCGTTGAGATATATGCAGGTGATATCAGCGGAAAGACTTTAACTGCCGGTGTGTACAAATGGGGAACAGGAGTACTGGTCTCAGCTGCCGGCGTAACGCTTAATGGTGGTCCGAATGATACCTGGGTATTTCAGATTGCGCAGAACCTGACCATCAGCAACAGTGCTAAAATTACCTTAACCGGCGGTGCTCAGGCAAAAAATATCTTCTGGGTAGTTTCAGGAGCAGCAACGCTGGGTACTAATGCAGATTTTAGTGGTATCATCCTCAGTAAAACACTTATTTCACTAAATACGGGAGCTAAAGTGACAGGAAAGTTGTTGGCACAAACAGCGGTAACGCTGAATGCAAGTACTATTGTTGAAGCGAAGTAACAAAATTTCATAAGACAAAGGGTATTAAGGGTCTCATCAACCTTTAATACCCTTTTTTATTTAAACCAATGTCTGCGTCAATTTCGATGGCGCCACACCGTATTTTTTCTTAAATGCAAAGGAGAAGTGTGAAAGATCTTCAAAACCCATCTCCAGATAAACCTCTGATACTGCCTTACCTTTTTCTTTAATCAGATAATAGGCCTCCTGCAACCTTTTTTGCTGGAGCCAGCGGTTCGGGGAGCTATTAAATACCTTATCAAAGTCCCGCTTAAAAGTCGCCAGACTCCTGCCGGTTAAATAAGCAAACCTTTTCAGCTGTACATTGAAATGGAAATTTTTATTCATAAACCCTTCCAGATCTATTTTACCAGGTTCTGAAAAGTCAAACAGCACATCTTTCAGTTCAGGATTAATCTGAAGCAAAATCAGAATCGCTTCTTTCAGCTTCAACTCCTGCAGCCTGCTATTTTCAGCTTGTGCCGTCAAAAGATACGGCATCAAAGATTCCATAAAGCTTTTATATAGCGGATCAGATTTCAATCGGATCAGTGTATCGCCTTCTGCTCTACGCTCTGCTTTATATCCATATTCTATACTAAAGTCCCTCAGCGTATGCTGGTCCAGATAAATAGATACAGATTTGTACTCTCCATTTTCCGGCGGTTTTTTATTAAACTTCACCAGGTTATTTCGTTTAGCGAAGCCAAAATCGCCCTCTTTCGCATGAAATTCTTTATCTCCGTCATTGAGCACTACTGAGCCTGATATCTGATAACTAAATACGTGCTCAGGAATAAATTGCTCACCTTCCCTGCTTCTCGTCGTATAACAGGAATACATAATCTGTGAAAATGTCTTTTTTTCTACCGCTGCCATAACCAAATCTAAGAATTATACGTTGGCTTTCATATCAGACATCGTCTTTCCTGCCTCAGTTTCCAAAATTTCACTGCATCGTCATGATCTGCCTGAAACATCACTATAAGCTTTGCCAGATCATCTCTTGAGCTCAGTCTCATACAATACTTTTCCAGTATCGTCTATTGCTTTAGCTCTTATCCGGTTTTTGTTAAGTGAGAAATACATAAATCCGTGTTCAGCAGCCTCAAACTTACTGTAGGGAACTCCGCTTTGTACGGGTGTAAGTTCCGATCCTGCACCTGATATAAACTGATGGGTAAAACCTTCAGGCTTCAAATGCTGAAGGGAATGATCATGACCGGAAAGATAGATATCTACTTTATGTTTTTCCAGCGTTTTTGCAAGTATACGCCTTACTGCTAGTGTATCATAGTTTTTGATACGGGGACCTACAGTGTAGTAGGGATGGTGGCCGACTACGATCTTCCATTTTATATTGGCAGAGGCTTGTGCAAGGGTCTGATCGATCCAGGCAATTTGTTTTTCTGTCTCTGCCACCTCATCTCTTGCAAATGGATTGGTATCAATGAAGACAAACAATACCTTATCATCAGTCCTGCCAAGTTTTACTTCCTTAGTGTAATAACGGGCTGGCATGTTCCACCGGCGACTCACCTTGCTGTACCGGATTTGTGCATCGGGATCGGATCCATAATCATGGTTCCCTAAAATCGGATACCAGTCGCACTGCAGTGAATGCGCGGTATAGATATTCTCAAAGGAGTAATGCCATAAAGGATCCTGCTCACTCACCACCCCACGCGGGTAAAAGTTATCACCTACGGAGATCACAAAATTATTCGGGTTGTTATTTGCCCATTCTCCCATCTGTTTCGCTACTTCCAGCTGATGGGATTCCCCGCTCCGCCCCCAATCACCAACGGCGATAAAGTTCAATGGGAAATCTTCGTCGCTTTTAAGTACGGGCGACAAATCTTCACTTTCCAGATAGGTTTCACCAGTAGAAGCAAACGTTTCAAGGGGATGAATGAGACCTACGCCAAGGGCAGTAAGTGCGGTATTCTTTACAAAATCTCTGCGTTTCATGTATTGTAATTTATCAGGTACTTCCGGAATTATTGTATAATCCTATCTTAGCTAGACGACGACACAATTATCCGGAGCTTAAAGTGAATTGATTTATTAGTTTATCTTTTTGCTGATCAGCTGATTGGGCTGGTTTGTGCGTTTAATCAAGTCAAAAGCATCCAATAGCTCGCCGGTCGCCAGATAAGTGTTAAAAAATAATTTCTCATTATCTATTAATACTTTATGATAAACCTGTACGTCAGGCGCAATGATATCTGCCCAGTCCATTGCTTCAGTTTCGTACATTTTAGAACCGCTTACGGAAACAACATACATGGTTCCCGATTTACCTCCTGCATTGCCGGTCAGGTCTATTTTCTCCATGCCGCGGGCGTAGGCATGATCATGACCCTGCATTACCAGATCCACCTGATACTGCTCAAAAATTGGTTTGAGAAATTTCCTGACCTGTTTGTTATAACGACCTTTTTTGGTAGAAAAAACGGGATGATGCATCACAATACAGGTCCATTGCTGGTGATTATCTTTTAGTACCTTGTGTAACCATTCTACCTGTTGACGGATACAATCCTGGCTGGGTGCTTCTTCTAACATCTGTGTATTCAGCGAAATAAATCTTACCCCTTGTATATCGCTGAAATAGCAGCTGCCAGCTAGTAAAGGATCCTGCGGACCATTCTCTGGCAATTTAAACTGCTCTTTCCAATAAACAGATAAATGAGGTTTTCCATCTTCATGCGTATATTCATGATTACCTGGCGTAACCATAACCGGAACAGCACCATGAATATATGCACCTGCACCAAACCAGTCACCCCATTCGTCATCCTTATTTGCACGGTTGACCAGGTCACCAGCGTGAATCACTAAACTGGCCTCAGGATTCACGGCATAGGCTTTCCTGATTACCCTGCTCCATAAAGGCCGGATGCCCACCTGTGCATCGCCCAGATAGATGAATGATATTTTTGCCTGATTGGTATTTTGCTCAGCTGTGCGGAATTGCATCCATTCGCTCCAGTTATTTTCGGCACCTGTTCTGTAAGCATATAACTTACCCGGGAGGAGTCCGGCAAGGGTAATGCTATGATTTTTTGCTTTGATGGTCTCGAAGCTAAAACTGCGCGTTTGTGCTTTTAAACGCATTACCTGGCTCACAAAAGCAGGATGTGCATCATCCAGGTTATACTCAATATGACTTTCTGCCACGGTATCAGCTGTTCTCCAGTTGACGGTAATACTTGTTGAAGGATCAGCCGTTACGGTAAGTATAACCCTATCAGGCCTGGCGCCTGGCTGATACAAATTGGTTATATTTTCCTCTTTTTCAGCGCCAAACAGTGTGGAGGGAAGACTGATTAATGGTAAAACGGCACCTATTTTTAACGAACTTAACAGAAAGTTCCTGCGTGCAATTTGTTTCATTGTTTATGATTTTGTAATTGTAAAAGGCAATAAATTGCAATAGAAAACAATAGTCAGGTTGTACAGCATGCTGCACAACCTGAAATTATCTATTCTTTAATAGGATAATAAAAAAACCGAAAAGCTATCTTATCTGAGGTACCACATCTTTGTATTGATATCATCCGGACCAAATACAGCAATAGCAGCATTACGATGATCGCTGTTTACACTGGCCTCACTAATCGGCCATGCATATCTGACAGGGAATGCAGGTTGAAAGGCTGCAGGACCAGCCACAAACTGAGGAAATCCAGTACGTCTGAAATCAAACCAGCCTTCTGCACCGCGAAAAAGCATGGCCAGCCATTTCTGTGTAATCAACTGCTGCTGTGTTCCGTTATATTTCACCAGTGGTAAATCATAATAACCTGCAGTTACCGCAGCTGCTTTAACACCATAGTAATCCATTGAAGATTCAATACCATCATGGTATAAAGATTCAGCCGTTTTAGCAGGGACTGCCACTCTACCTGTCTGTGCTGCTTCTGCAAGGATAAAACATACTTCTGAATACAGCATCAAACTGGCCTTCAAACCAGCTGCATTATCCTTTCTGAAATAACTGGAGAAAACCGACTGATGTGTTTCTCCTCCGTTGTAGTCGGCCGGATTGTTTAACGCATGAGGCACCCCTACGTATCTGTTCTGGTCTACTGTTGCACCAGTAGTTGCGCTTACCGGTGCTACCCATACCTGCAGCCGGGGATCATTACGTTGTAATAAAATATCTACCAGTTCTTTACTGGCCTTGGTTTTATTAAAATCATTGTCGATCATATTTTTCGGACCGCCCGGCCAGCTGTCATCCTTTTTCACGCCCAGATAAGTCACTTCCGCACTTTCTGCATTGCTGGTAAAAATTGGAAATGTATCAGGATTGCTCACTATTTCCTGCATGTCTGTAAACGCCTGAGGATAAACCTTCGAACAGCGTAACAGCAGTCGCAGTCTTAACGAATTAGCAAATCTTCTCCACTTCAAGGCATTCCCTGCATACATTACATCCGCGGCAGCATCAATACCAGCACCGTCAGCTTTCAATTGCTCATTGGCTTCTTTTAACTGTTGAAGCAGACTTTTGTAAATATCTTCCTGTTTATCATAAGATGGCTTGATATTTCCATTTTCCAGTGATTGTAGTGCATTTGAATAAGGCACATCTCCATATAAATCTGTCAGGTAAGAAATATTAAAAGCCAGTAGTATTTTTCCCAAAGCAACATACACACCTTTACCAGTCGCAGTTGCCTCTTGCTGCATGCTTTTAATCACCATACTACGCTGGTAGATGTCGTTCCAGTCTACCGCAGTCCACCTGAAAGTTTCATAATCATTATTACGCACCAATGTGATATACCGTCCTACAGCGGCAGGTCTGCGTGCAAACCCATTTTCCTGGTAAGCGGTGGCAGTTTGTGTAATCGCTTCTGTTAAATGGTATTCCGGACGTGTTTCAGAAGGACTATTGGTATTGGTATTGATTTTATCAAAGTTTTTAGTACAACCGGTAAAAGCTAATGCTGCTACCAGCAGATAAGCGAATGAATAAGTTTTCATCATGTTCATATTAAAAGTTACAGCTTAATTTTGCACCAAAAGAACGCGTCCCTGGTAAAGTCCAGTGACCAACGCCCTGATATCTTGCATCACTTAAGCTCATTGTTGTTTCCGGATCGTATCCTATATTGGCAGCCGTCCAGGTATATAAATTATAACCGATCAGGGAGAAGGAAAGGTTACTTACAAAAGGTAGTCTGCGCATCACATTTTTACCAAAGGCATAAGTAATCGAAACCTCTTTCAATTTCACATAAGTGGCGCTGTAAGTTTCGTTTTCATAATATTTCCAATGTTTATTATCGTAATAAGTATCCGCAGCAATAATCACATCATTAGGTCTGTAACTGCCATCAGCATTTTTAATCACACCTGGCATTAACATTCCGTCATCACGTTTCACCTTACTCGCATCTGTCCAGCTCAAGCCACCATGCGCAGCATCCCTGCCCGGCAGTGTTGACTCCACCAGACCTGATTGGATCAATCCTTTGGCCACGTATGAATAATACTGGCCTCCCTGGCGCCAGTCTACCGAAACGTTCATCGTAAAGCGGCCATATTTAAAGTTATTGTTGATACCCGCAACGAAGTCAGGATTATAGTTCCCTATTTTCTCAAATTCAGTCGCCTGTTGCTGTAAACCATTAGCGGTAAGAAGCGCCTGCCCGGCATAGGGGCCTTCAGTTACTTTCATCCAGCTCCTGGTATAAAAATCACCCATCTGTGCACCTTCTTTAATCAGGTACTGGATATTACTTCCATCAGTACTGCCCAGCAGATAACTTGTAATACCCGGCGTTAATGAAACTACCTTGTTTCTGTTCCTGCTAAAGTTGAGGTCTGTTTTCCAGCTAAATTTCCCCTTAACCGGCACAGCATTTAATGATAACTCAATACCTGAATTTTGTATATTTCCCGCATTGATCAGCTTGGTACTTGCACCGGAAGCGATAGATGTAGGCACCTGGATAATCTGATTTTTGTTATTTGTTTGATACCAGGTAAAACTCATTCCTAAACGCTCACCAAAAAAACTCACATCTGCACCAGTTTCATAGGAGGTAGCGATCTCCGGTTTCAACAAGTTGTTTTTCTGATCGTAAACCAATGAAGCACGTTTCACCGAACCCCAGTCAGTGTCAAAAGGAATAGTACTGTACAACTGGTAAGGATCCGTATCAGATCCTACCTGCGAAATATTACCACGCAGTTTCAGGTAAGAAAGGGAATTCCATTTGATGCCTAGTAAATCTGAAGCAATTACACTGAGTGATGCCGAAGGATAGAAATAAGAATTATTTTGCGGAGGCAATGTGCTGCTCCAGTCGTTACGTGCAGTAAGGTTCAGGAAAACAGACTGTTTATAACTCACCTCGCCCAGTGCATATAAACTGTTGATACGTTTATGGGTAAAACTTTGTGTAAATATCATGGAACCTGCCGCAGCATTCGATAAATTATAGATACCCGGCAATGTTAAAGCACCCGTATAATTGCGGACAGATTTAATTTGCTGATCCATCTGGTTACCTCCTCCTGTGATGGAATAAGTGATATTACCGATCGCCTTTGGTTTATAAGTCAGTAAAAAATCACTGTTCTGTTCTTTGAATGAACTGTTTTCTATCAGATAAGCACCAGTAGGATTTCTTTTTGCACTAAAAGGGCGCTTTTCATCCTGCTCTGAATTGTAATAATCCAATCCTGTTCTACCCATTAAAGTCAGGCTGGGCAGCAGGTCTACTGAAACCTGTACATGACCAGTTAAACGATTCCGGTTAAAGCCATTGGTTTCTTCATAGGCAACCAGATAAGGATTGTCCTCAGTAGAAAGCGGATTGTATTGTTTTATCCCTTCCTGTCCCGGTATCCAATAGTTTTTAAGCTCATTAATGTTAATGTTCGGTGCCAGGGTATAAATCAGCGACGTAACACTTTCGCGGTAAGCAGACGGTCGGTTATCACTTTTATTATTGGTATAAGACAGGTTCGTATTGATCCTGAGCCATTTCTTTGCATTGTAATTTCCGGAGAAATTAAGGTTGTTTTTTTTCAGATCCGTGTTGGGTACGATACCGGCATTGATCATGTTTCCATAAGAAATTCTGAAATCACCAGCCTCACCGGATTTGGCTACAGCTATATTATTGGTGAGGGTATGGCCTGTATTAAAAAAATCTTTCACCCTGTCAGGATAAGAAACCCAGTCGGTAGCAATCGCTTTGCCATTGGCATCAAGGGGACTATTCCACTGTACCAATTGTCGCCCACTATCCAGACGCGGTCCCCATGCCATCGTATTCAATGTATTATCAGATCCTGAAGAATATCCTGACCCAAATTCATGCTGAAACTTTGGAAAGAGGTAAGCCTTGTCAAATACAGCCGTAGAATTGAAACTAATGCCCAGGCCCCTCTTTTCTGCGCCTGACCTTGTCGTGATGAGAATTACACCAGAGCCTGCCCTGCTACCATATAGAGCAGCGGCACTGGCCCCTTTTAATACAGTAATATTTGCAATATCGTCAGCACTCAGATCACTGATCGGACTGCCATAATCGATAGTCTGTTTTCCATCGACTGCCGCAGTAGGGTTCTGCAACGCTGCAGCTACCGGCACACCATCAATGACGTAAAGTGGCTGGTTATCTTTTGTTAATGAAGACTGCCCCCGGATAGTCACCATCACACTCGAACCTGGATCTGAACCCGTGCTGCGTATATTTACACCCGGAATACGTGCCGCCAGAGAATTCAGCACATTCGGCTGTGGCACATCACTTACATCAGCGGCAGAGAGCTGTGCACTGGCATAACCCAAAGAACGTTCTCTTTTTTTAATCCCTAAAGCGGTAACCACAACTTCATTTAAAGAATTTTGGTTAGCTTTCAAAATGGCATTAACAGTTACTGTCTGATCTTCCGCAACCTTAATATTGTGTATGGTTTCCTTTTGAAAAGATATATAAGTGATATCTAAGGTATAAGTACCTGCTGGTAAATTTAGTGTGTAGTTTCCTTCATTATCTACTACGGCTGACCTCCCCGTTTCTGCTACCTTGATGGCTGCACCAATCATTGGTGCTTTGGTTTCGTCTATCACCTTCCCACGGATTCTGCCGGATTTCCCCTGAGAATTGGATTTCGCGGAACCTGAAACACTTAATATGATATAATTATCTATCAATTTATAGTTGATAGATAAATCGGATGTCAACCAACCCAGCGCTTCTTTAACTGTGGTTTTGTTCTTGCGGATGTTTACATTTTTTGATAGCAGCGTATTTACGCCTTCATCAAATGTAAACTGCAGTGATTGCTGCTGCTTAATCTGTTCGATAAATTGCTGTAGCGTTACTGAATTGCCTTTGAGTGTGATAATTTTCGATGTTGACTGCCCTAATGCGCATTGTAGCGCGCACAGCAGAAAAACAAGCGTTAAAAATTGACGCCGTAAATTTTTTTTCATTACTTTGTTGTTGAATTTTCGAGGTTTATTAAAACCTTCAATTGTTAATTGATCTTTAGTTCAGTTAATGACATAAGCGCCCTGCTCTAACAGGGCGTTTTGTTTACCTAATTTTTTACCATCTGCCTCCGCTTTTTTAATTGATTTGAACCTGGTTTTTATGAATTGTATAAGTAAAACCAGCCGTTTTGGATAAAATTTCCAGTACTTCTTTTAAAGGTTTCCTGGAGAAGCTGGCCGTAATACGTTTTTTCAAAAGCACTTTCCTGTTTATATTTACAGATATATCATACCATCTTTCCAGCTCAGGCACGATTTCCTCCAATGCTTCCTGGTGAAATGCCATTAACCCTTTTTGCCAGCCAAGAATTTCATCCGTACTCAAGTTCAGCTGCTGAAATGCAGTATCTCTTTTATCGCAGGAAAGTACGTTACCTGGTAAAAGCATATATGTTCTTTTTGTCTTATTTCCATTTACACCTACCTTACCGGTAACTACTCCAACACTGGTATGGTGATCATTCTGGTAAGACCTCACATTGAAAGAAGTACCCAGCACCTGAACCTTCAGTTGGTTCGTATGTACAATAAATGGTCTTTTAGTATCATGCTTCACGTTAAAAAATGCCTCACCTTTTAAATAAACCTCTCTTTTATTGGCAGCAAAATGAGAAGCATAACGAAGCTCACTCCTGTTATTTAAAATTACCGTAGAACCATCCGTCAGTGTAATGATCTTTCTTTCACCTGCACGAGTCACCTGCCTGGCAATGTAATCTTGTTGTTTTGAAGCATAATTGTTGTTGAGCAATAGATATCCTGCTGCCAGACTAATTAATAAAGTTGCCGCTATACCAATAGCCCATTTGTATGGATAATGCCTAACTATGGGTGCGGTAGATTCATTTATTCTTGCGAATACTTTAGCTGTATCAAAACCAGGAACGGGCACTTCGCTGCCGCCAATAACATCATCTGCAGCTTCCTCTTCCATTACCGCCAACCACTCTTCCTGATAAAGGCCAGATTGTAAAATAGCTTTTACTTGTGCCAGCTCTTCAGCTGTACACCGGTTATGGGTATATTTTGATAATAAAATCTTAATTTCTGTATTCATATTCTTCCGCTACATCACTAATACAATCTCGTTATGCAGTATAACTACCCGGTAAGAATATTTTTTTCGAATCAGGACTTAACTTACTGTCCCATTGAGGTATAAATAATTTTTTATTGATTTGATTGCTTTTACGAGCTGGTTATTTACCGTACTGTCAGTAATTTCCAGCTGCAAAGCGATCTGCCGGTGGGTCATTCCCTTGTCGCGCGACATTTCAAAGATCTGTTTTCTCTTTGGCGGCAAGTCGCCGATTGCTTTATTTGTCTGCACCAGCGTTTCTCCATACTGGATCTGTTCATCAGTATTTAAAGTAAACTGTTCAGCGTGGTTCATTATTTCTTCAACGATCCGCTCTTCCACATTTCCACGTTTAATCAGGTTCAGCAAAGAATTTCTAGTCATCTTGTATAGATAAGCCTGTAGCGATGCATCAGGATTGAGCGTTGCGGCATGTTCCCAGAGTTTCACAAAAACATCATGTACAATGTCTTCCGCAATCTCGGGCGATTTCACGAATTTTAGCGCGTAATAGTATAGCTTTTTTGAATAGTTGTTATAAACCGATTCGAATGCTGCTCTTTCCTGATTTTTCAGTTTGATAATGAGCTGCTGGTCATTCGGTATATCAGTTTTCCTGTCGATCATTTAAGAAGCCTTATATGCCTCCAAATATATTGAATAAAGGAATCGGGCTATGATAAGGAATTTTTAAATAATTGTAAACAAACAGTACAAGGGTGAGGTCAATTTATTTATTTTGGCATTATTAATGACAATACCCCCTCGCTGATTACCCGGCTCACATTAAAGACAATTGCTATGCAGAACAACTCCTCGCCCCTCTTAACATCCATACTGGACAATGATTTTTACAAGTTCACTATGCAGCAGGGTGTGATACAGTTATTTCCAAGAGCAAAAGTCAGGTATAAGTTTATCAACAGAGGTCAGCATTCTTTTCCAGCGGAATTTGCCGCTGCGCTACGTAAAGCAGTGGATGAGATGAAGGGATTAAAGCTTAGTCCTCAGGAGAAAATCTTCCTGCGGGATACCTGTCCTTATCTTGATCCTGTTTACCTGGACTTTCTGGAGGGTTATCGCTACCAGCCTGATGAAGTGCAGATTGCACAGGAAGGGGATCAGCTGGAATTGCATATTGAAGGCTTATGGTATCGAACTATCCTATGGGAAGTCCCACTGATGTCGCTCATCAGTGAACTCTTTTATATTATGACAGATACAGAGAGGATAAGTGACGATGAGGTCATCAGTACCACACGCGAAAAAATTGAAAACTATAAAAAATTAGGGGTCACTATTGCGGAGTTTGGTACCAGACGCAGGTATTCTTATGCGATTCATCAGCTAGTTTTGGATTCACTGGGCAAATACGGAGCAGGATCTTTTATCGGCACCAGTAACGTACATCTGGCGATGCTGCATCGTACCAGACCTATCGGTACACATGCACATGAATGGTTTATGTTTCATGCTGCGAGATATGGTTTTAAGATGGCCAATGCCCTGGGACTGGAACACTGGGTACAAATATACCGTGGTGATCTTGGCATAGCACTTTCAGACACTTATACCAGTGATGTATTCTTCCGGCAGTTTGATAAAATGTTTTCCAAACTATTTGATGGTGTGAGGCATGACAGCGGTGATCCCCTTCTGTTCGCTGATAAAGTAATTGCCCATTATCTGAGCATGGGTATAGATCCGAAGTCGAAAACTATTATTTTCTCTGATGCCCTGAATTATGAAAAGGTGGCCCGCATCGCAGGCTACTGCAAAAACAGAATCGGGATTTCATTTGGGATCGGCACTAACCTCACCAATGATGCCGGACCTGCCCCTATGAATATGGTGATCAAAATGACCGAGGCACAGCCCCAGGACCAGGAATGGATAGAAGTCATCAAACTCTCAGACGAGCATGCTAAATATACAGGAACCGAAAAGATGATCCATCTGGGCAAAACTATACTCGGTATAGTCTAAGATTTTATTTGACTTTTAAACTGTATACCAGTCCGTCGTTACCCGCAACGATAACGAGTCCGCCGTTTTTGGCCCTTTTGATCACATTAAAACTCTCATCAGAAATGTGGTACCAGTAATTCCCACCGTCTCTTGATACATCAGTGCCTGAAGTACCTACCGCAAAACAATTCTTTTCATCAAAAATAAGTACACCAGAACGGAAACCGTATACTGGTCTGGACGGTTTAGTCCATGTTTTCCCGCCATCACTGGTCAGCAAAATATTATTGGAATTCTCTTTATCTTTCTCATAATCCCCACCCACTACAATGCCACGGTTTTTATCATAAAAGTCCACAGAAAAAATGCCCGTACTGCTTTTGCCCTGAATAATAGGGCACTCATACTTTTTCCAGTTTAGTCCGTAATCATCAGAAGTGTAGACGTTCGATCTGGATCCTCCCGTAGCAATCCATACTTTACCTCCGGCCAGCGTTTTTATCGTAGTGCCACTTGCAGCAAATGAGGCCTCACCTTTGGCCATTTCCAGTTTTAATGCATCAGAAGAGTCCTTCCACGTTAATCCACCATCTTCAGTGATCAGCAACTGTAATTTGTTTTTAATGGGATCACCGAAGATGATCCCATGTTTCTCGCTCCAGAAATCCATTCCATCAAGGAATATTGCTGAATCAACATTTTTATAAGTCTCCTTCCAGCTTTTCCCGCCGTCACTGGTCAGCAATACATACGCTGGCGATCCTGCATTTACAGCTACGGCATGATCAGCATCAAAAGCTTCAATATCTCTGAAATCCAGTTTTTCATAACCAGCCGGCTGCATCCATTTCCATGTTTTGCCACCATCAACCGTACGGCCGATAAAGCCATTGCTGCCGCTCACCCAAACAACGCTATCCGTAACTACTGAGAGCCCCCTGATACTTGTTTCCGTACCTGTTGATACAGATGACAGTTCATAACTTTGTGAAAACCCGAATAACGGCGAAAGGAGGAATATAAATAAGATTAAACGCATTATTTGACTCTCTTCCAGGTTTCTGATCTTCCAATTAGTGAGATGCCGATATATCCGCGCATATTGAGCTGTCCGTTATCTTTAATATTCATGTTGCAACTATAAGTTTTACCCGACTTAGGATCATAAATTTTTCCATCCGTCCATTTACCATCATCGTAAACAAAGTCCTTCAGCATTTCCATTCCTAAAATAGGACGGCTTCTTAAACTTTCATCCGGATTTTTGTAATCTGTTTTAGGCTTACCCTTTTCATCTTTCGGTGCCTTTAGCCAGTCTATTTTACCAAAATACTTCTCTCCCTTTTTGTAAATATTCACGTGAGCTTCGCCTGTAGCATTCACCCATGTACCTACAATGGCATCTTTTTTCTGTGCAAAACCTGTAAAAGAGATTGCTGTGATCAGCAATAACAATGATATGTATCTCATAAATTTATATTTAGTTTAAGCTAATTTACACATTGATTCTTGAATAAACACATTATAGGTTACAACCGGGACAAAGATAATGTATAAATACAATCAACAGCTCATTTCACAAAAAAGGCCGGAACAATTCCAACCTTTTCAATAACGCAAAATAACTTATATTAATGCATTGGACTAAACCCGGTGCATCTATTTATCCTTTAAGGATTTTTGAAAATAGTTCGTAAGAGTGAAGCTTCGCCTCCTGATCGTAAATATTTGATGTCATCATCACTTCATCTATCTGCGTCTTTTCAAGAAAATCCTGCATTTCCTCTTTGATTTTTTCCGGGCCTCCCACAAAAGACAAAGCCAGCATCTGGCTGACGGCCTCTGCTTCATAGTCACTCCAGATTTCATCGATATCATTTACTGGTGGCTGAAGTAATCGCGGTTTGCCCGTAATTACACCTACAAACATTTGCTGTAAGGAAGTAGCCAGTCTTGTAGCTTCTTCATCCGTATCTGCAGCAACCACATTCAAACAAGCGATCACATAGGGACTGGCCAAAACTGCCGAAGGCTTGAAATTCTGACGATATATGTTAATTGCCGTTAAAAATTGTGCAGGTGCAAAATGGCTTGCAAAAGCATAAGGAAGACCCATAGCTGCGGCTAAACGCGCGCTGTCTGTACTTGAGCCTAAAATCCAGATTGGAATGTCCAGCCCTTCACCGGGAATGGCACGAACACGACTACTGCTGTTATCCGCCGAAAAGAAAGCCTGCAATTTTAAAATATCCTGTGGAAAATCGTGTGCTGCATTAAAACGTTCTCCTCTGATCGCCATAGCCGTAACCTGATCTGTACCTGGTGCGCGACCTAAACCAAGATCTATTCTTCCGGGATATAAGGAAGCGAGCGTACCAAACTGCTCAGCGATAACTAATGGCGAATGGTTAGGCAGCATAATACCGCCAGATCCTACCCTTAAAGTAGTGGTTCCGCCAGCAATATAACCTATCAGTACAGAAGTTGCTGAACTGGCTACGCTGATCATGTTATGGTGTTCTGCCAACCAGAATCTGGTGAACCCCAATTTTTCTACATGCTGTGCTAAGGTAAGACTTGTACGAAATGTGTCGGCTGGTGTTTTCCCTTCTACAACTGTCGCAAGATCCAATACTGAATACTTAAGATCCGATAATTGCTTCATATTTTTTTCTATCATTTGAAATTCCTCTATACAGGCCTGCCTGTTTTTTATAAAATTAGAGTTTATGGCTGTAAAGATTTGTCATGATTCAAGATTTGACTTTTCATACAGACAAGAATTGTCTATAATAAAAAACCCTGCAATGTTAATTTGCAGGGTTCATTTAATTGATAATTTTTGTATTATTCGTGACAATGTGCCCGAAGAGAGACTCGAACTCTCAAGGATCTTACTCCAACGGCTTCTGAGACCGCAACGTTTACCAATTTCGCCATCCGGGCATTGTATAACTCAGCTTAATCCTGCTGAGGCGACAAATTTAGTATTATTTATCAAATGATATAATTTTTTTTCATCTATTCTATCTGAAATTATCTATCGTCCTGAATACCAATAACGGAAATTTGAAATAATACTGCGTCTGTCTCTCCTGCGGGCAGATGATGATGAAAATAAGTATAAAATGATGAGGAAAAGAGTATGAACCTATATGTGATAAGAGTTTGGTAAGGGTTTGATAAGGGTTTATCATACCTCCTTTCATACTCTTAGTAATGCAAATGCATACTTCTTGTCCTCCCTTTGTTGGGTTTACCTATCCTTTTCAGAGACTGTCGCTATAGCTTCAAAGTCCTATTACTTTCAAAATCGATAACCGGGACAAAAAAATAAGATAAAAAAAACAACTGTATTTTAGACTTAATCTAAATACAAAAAGCATGATAGATTAAAATGAAAAAACATTTTAGCAGTATCGAAAAAAGCACTAAAATAAACATTAAAACATTGATAAACAGAGTTGAATGAAATTTTATTTTTTCAAATAGAGCCACAAGGAGTCAAAAAAAGCCACTACATTGCAGCAGAAATTGTTTGGATTTTATCATTTGATGCCTCTGAAAAAAAATAAAATTCTTAAATAACAACCACTCTTTAACCAAATATTTGACAATTAACCAATTTCATTATCATGATTACAAAAACTCATTTTACAGAAACTGAATTATGCCGCCGGCTAAAAACTGGCGATTACAACGCATTCAATCAAATCTATCTGGAGTATAGTCCCGGCCTACTCGAATACGGCTACAATAAACTTCGAAATCGTGAAGATGCAAAGGATTTACTAAACGATGTTTACAGCAAAATCTGGGAAATCAGAGAAACGCTGGAAATAAATGTCGCCCTCAAATCTTATCTTTTTACCTGTGCAAGGAATCTGATTTTCAAAAAATATAAGAAGGAACAGCGCCATGATGAATATATGGTCACCTTACTGGAACATGTAAAAATGGAATATAATCATACCGATTATCCAATCAGGGAAAAACAATTCAGAGATCAGATTGAAAAGGAAATTACTAAACTTACGCCAAGAATAAAGGAAGTGTTTGAGCTTAGCCGAAATGGAAAACTTACTCATAGTGAAATTGCAGCAGCGCTGGGAATAACTGAAGGAACAGTATCAAGACACATTTCCGATGCCATTAAAACGCTAAAGCAAAATCTTAGTATTTATATTAGTTTGTTATAAGTACACAATTATAAAATATTTCTTCTTTTCTTCCACATGTTTGGCCTTTCTCAGTCATCATACATAATACATAGGATACAATTCCTTATTATATGATGGAAATAAATGAACTTATTGAAAAATACCAGCGTGGTGAGGCATCCGAATATGAGAAAGGCCTGTTGGAAACCTGGTTTAACAGGTATTATGAAAATCAACCACTAGAGGTTAGTATTGAAGATTGTTTAGATGATCTGATTGAGGTGAAGTTAAATCTTGACAGCAGGTTTAAAAAGCCTGAAATCAGACTTTGGCCGCGAATAGCTGTTATTGCTGCATCATTGTTAATCATACTGTCAATCGGCTTATACTTTTATAAAAACACAGCAAAGCAACCACAGCCAAAAAGGCAGCTCATTGCAAAAGACATACTTCCTGGAAGCAATAAAGCAATCCTGACCTTAGCTAACGGCACAAAAATTAATCTGTCTGATCTTAAAAATGGGGAAGTGGCTCAGCAAGCAGGAATTGTGATTACAAAATCTGCTGAGGGAGAATTGATCTACAATGCGAAAGCAAACATCCCTTCAGTCAAAGAATATAATACGATAGAAATCCCTAAAGGAGGAGAATATAGACTGCGTCTGCCTGACGGAAGCAAAATATGGCTAAACGCCGCTTCGACATTAACGTTCCCAACTTCATTTAAAACACGTGATGAACGCAGGGTCATGTTGAGCGGCGAGGCCTATTTTGAAATAGCTAAGAACCAGAAAATACCATTCCGGGTACAAACCTTAAAGCAACTGGTAGAGGTTTTAGGAACGCATTTCAATATCAAATCATACAAGGATGAAGATGTTGTTAAGACAACTCTTTTAGAAGGATTGGTGAAAATCAACAAAAATGTAATGATCAGGCCAGGTGAACAGGCAGTAACTACAGGCTCGGGAGATCATGCAAAAACAGTCATAAGTAAGGTAGATACTATACCGGCGGTCGACTGGAAAAATGACGCTTTCATATTCGTTAAGGAAGATAGTTTCAAGTCATCAATGGATAAAATAGGCAGGTGGTATGACGTAGAGTTTATTTGCGACCAGGATGTAACTGCGGATATACAACTTGCTGGCAGATTATCACGCAGAAGTGCCTTATCAAACATATTACAAACAATCGAATTATCACAAAGAGGAAAAATACATTTTAAAGTTGAAGGAAGGAGGGTTACTGTAACAAACTAATAAAATCCAAGTTGCCAAGAACCAGAAGTGTGAGTGGCGCTTCTGGTCTTTTTTATATCCTAAAAATGCATGATGATGAAACAAGATGTCCCCCCTGTTTTATAGAAAATTAAAAAAATGCAAAATCAAATATAAATTCATGTTTTTCAAGAAAGGCATCGTCACAGTACAAAAGACGTTTTTGCTACTGTTAATTTTAATACAATTCAGTGTATCCGCCTTTTCACAAAAGATTACCATAAATGAACGTAAGATTTCTCTTGAAAAAGCAATTCAACTGATCAGTTCTAAAGCTGGGTATTTCTACATGCTGGATACTAAAATCAGCTTAGGAAAAACTATAATTAACCTGAAGCTGAAGAATGCTACTATTGATCAGGCACTGGGATCTATTTTACAATATCAGCCTCTTGCCTACAGAATAAAGGGCAATGTTATCTTTATTGATCCTTCAGACAGAGTCTGGACTAAAGCTATAGATCCTTCAGCAACGGCAGCTACTGTAGCAGATGCGAATAAATTATCGGGTGCACTATTGAATGAGGTAAATATTGTTTCAACAGGCTATCAAAGTATCCCGCAGGAGCGCGCAACCGGCAGTTTTGTGTTAATTGACAGTGTCTTATTTAACAGGAGAAATGGCAAAAATGTACTCGATAGACTTGATGGTGTTGCAAGCGGCTTAATCTTTAATAAGAACACCATAGGAAATACACCAGCAATCAGTATCAGAGACCGGAGTACAATCTCTGCAAATACAAATCCGTTGATTATTCTTGACAATTTTCCTTACGACGGCGACCTGACCAATATCAACCCACAGGATGTCAAATCAATTACTATCTTAAAAGATGCAGCATCAGCCTCCATCTGGGGTGTAAGAGCAGGCAATGGTGTAATTGTCATCACCACAAAAGATGGCACATTTAATCAGTCTCCCTTAATCAACCTCAATGTAAATTATACAATTGGAGCTCAGCCCGATAAATATTATAAACCACAGTTAACCAATAAAGAGTTCATAGACATTGAACAGTTTCTATTTGATAAAGGAAAATTTGAGCCGAATATCAGCAACGCTTATGCGCCCCTATCCCCTGCTGTAGAAATTATGCTCTTACGTCGAAAAAATCTGATTACTGACGCCAGAAAATCGACATTATTAGATTCTATTGCCGCTCATGACAACAGGGCCGATCTTGACAAATATTTTTATCGGAAAAGCGTTAGTCAGCAATACCAGATGAGTGCAGAGGGAGGCGGCAAATATCATAAATACTACCTTTCCTTTGGTTATGATAAAGACCTCGCAAATAATGTGACCAACAGCGCCGACCGGATTACGGTCAATGCAAGTAATACACTCTCGCTTTTTAAAAACAGAGTAGATCTGGTTACGGGGATTATGCTGATTTCGAATAATAATAAAATGAGTGGATCGGAATATCAGCCTTTATATCCATATGAGAATGTAGCAGATGAATCCGGAAATGCTCTGGCTGTGAGCAGAGACTTAAGACTTTCTTACGTGGATACTGCTGGTGCCGGCAGGTTACTGGACTGGCATTACCGACCACTGGATGAACTTAAGGAAGAGAATCACCAATGGTACAGCAAGATCACAAACTACCGGGTGAATACGGCCCTGAATTATAAGATCATTAAAAATCTTAGATTTTCTGTCCACTATACGTACGACAAGGGCACTAATGAAAACAGGGAAACTACTGCCCAGAATTCTTATTACGCCCGTAACCTCATCAATTCCTTTAGTCAGATTGATGAGACAAGCGGGAATGTAAAAAGGCCATTTCCACTGGGTGATATTGTAAACAGCACCGAAGGAACTTACCATGCACACTATGGACGCGCACAGTTAAATTATCAAACGCAGATTGCAAGCAAACATGCCATCAATACGATTGCAGGTTATGAAGTCAAAGATTATCAGAGTACAGATGCCTACTATACGGTATATGGGTATAATAAAGTCACTGCGACCAACCTCAACTCCACAATCAATCCTTTACAGGATTTGCCGAAATATTATAATGGAGAAATAACCAGAATACCACTTACGATAGGTAATAATGGCAGCGTAGACCGGTATCTCTCTTATTATGCCAATGGTTCTTATGCCTACAACTACAGATACATGGTATCAGGCAGTGTACGCCGCGACGAATCCAATCTTTTTGGTGTAGCCTCAAATCAAAAAGGAATACCGCTTTGGTCAACTGGCGTCGCCTGGAATATAAGTCAGGAGAAATTTTATCATTTCAATGCTTTGCCTTATTTAAAGCTGAGAGTCACTTATGGTTACAATGGCAATGTGGACAAGTCAACATCTGCCTATCTTACGACCCAATCGGTAGCTGGCGGTAATTTGTGGGGACAACCCATATTGCAAATTAAAAATCCGCCCAACCCGTCATTAAGATGGGAAAAGGTAAAGAATATTAATTTTGGCCTTGATTTTGGATCTTATCAAAATCGCATAACAGGCAGCCTGGAATACTGGATTAAAAATGGAATCGATCTGATCGGACTCAGTCCGATTGCCCCACAGACTGGCGTATCAGTATTCAAGGGCAATTCTGCAGATATGCTTTCAAAAGGAATTGACATGACCTTAAAAGTATTAAACCTAAACAGGTCATCTTTCCAATGGCAAACTGTATACCTGTTCAATTACAATACAGATAAAATTACGAATTATAAGGGCAATAGAGGAGGTAATTCCACGATAGTCAATTCAAATTTCATGAACCCATTAGAAGATTATTCTTATTACGCTATTTTTAGTTACAAGTGGATGGGACTTGATACTGCAGGAAATCCACAAAGCATTTTAAATGGTGTTAAAAGTAAAGATTATTCCAATATCAGGAGTTCTAAAAATCCAGGAGAATTAGTTTACAGTGGTAAGCAAACCCCAACGTATTTTGGTGCTGTAAGGAATACATTCAGCTATAAATCCTGGGAACTCTCATTCAATATTAATTATAAATTCAAATATTATTTCCGGAGACCTTCTTTGAATAATACTTTTATTTATCAGGGAAATGGCTCAATAGCCGCCTATCAACAGGATGATTACAATCTAAGATGGAAAAAACGGGGAGATGAACTCACCACGAACGTTCCTGCACTAATTTACCCGGCAAAATCAATCCGTGATGAGATTTATGCATTATCAGATATACTGGTAGAAAAAGCAGACCATATCCGGTTGCAGGATATCCGAATAGATTATCAGCCAAATAAAAACAAGATAAAAAACCTTCCTTTCTCTGCATTAGACATCTATTTGTATGCAAGTAACCTGGGCATTTTATGGAAAGCGACTGCCAGAAAAATTGATCCGGATTATCCCTATGGCATCCCAGTACCAAAAATGATCTCACTAGGATTTAAAGCTAATTTTTAAAATTTAACCTCATGAAATTCAGTTATTTATACGTCATATTAATATTTACTGTAGCATTCAGTAGCTGTAAAAAAGATTTTTTAGATGCTAAGCCAAATACCAATATAGTGACACCCACTTCTCTGGATGAATTTCAGGCCATGCTGGAAAATGTTGATTATCTCAACAGAGCAACACCGGCTCTTTTACAAATTTCATCAGATGATTATATCTTTAGTGATTTTGCTGCATGGCAGGGAACATTCTTTAATGCTGAAAGAAACAGTTATATCTGGGCTAAAGACCTGTTTGAAGGGCAAAAGGATGTTAAGGACTGGAATATTGGTTACTCATCCATATTTATTTGCAACAATGTGCTGGAAGGATTGGATAAACTTGCAAATGCCGAAGTAAATAAAAAACAATGGAACAATTTAAAAGGATGGGCACTGTTTATGAGAGCTTATCTTTTATATGATCTGGTACGCAGTTTTTCTCCCGCATATGACATCCACACCAGTTCAATTGAATTGGGAATGCCAATACGTTTAAAATCCGGAATTGATAAAGTGGAACACCGCTCTTCGGTAGAGCAAACCTACAACCAGATATTTTCAGATCTTAACCAGTCAGTCGCTTTGCTGCAACCTGGTATTGCGGCCGCAAATAGAGAAAGACCATCTAAAGTAGCCGCAATGGCTTTGTATGCAAGAATATATTTAAGCATGCGAAACTACAGACAGGCAGAAAGCTACGCCGACAGCACTTTAAATCTGTATAGTACCCTAATTGATTATAACCTGGTTAGTCTTACAGAAAAAGCTCCGTTTACCATGAATAATACAGAAACAATTCTCAGCACGACCGTAATCACCAACTATTATAATATTGTACAAACGGTAGAGGCTATTACAGCAGTAACCATCAATCCTGAACTTTATAATTTGTATGAAAACAATGATTTGAGAAAGCGCATTTATTTTGGCACAAACCTATTGGGGAGGTTATATATGAAGTTTGGCTATGCCGGGTCTTATCCTGCTCCATTTACAGGTTTGGCTACAGACGAGATTTATTTGATCAAAGCAGAATGCCAGGCCAGAAGAAATGAAGTTCAAGGTGCATTAGTTACACTTAACACTTTGTTGACACACAGATATAAAACCGGAACGTTTATCCCATTAACCGCAAATAATGCTACAGATGCGTTAAACAAAATACTAACAGAGAGACGTAAAGAATTAATTTGGAGGAGTCTGCGCTGGACAGATTTAAAGCGATTGAATAAAGAGGGAGCAGCTATCTTTTTATCCCGGGAGTTAAATGGAATAAAGTATACACTTTTTCCAAATGATCCCAGGTATGTATTTCCTATTCCGGATGAAGAAATAGAATTAAGCGGTATTCAGCAAAACCAAAGATAAATTAGCAATTTAACGATAATAAAAAAGCTGTACGTTTTTAAGCGTACAGCTTTTTTCTATCGAAGGACATACTTAGGGTGTATAATAAGTTCCCGGTCCAACATTCGGGATCTCTTCAATCCACTCATCACCTAAATATTCTTCTATATTGGCGTTGGTATAAGTTGATTGAGCAGGTATATATAAACGTCCAAAAGCTGTTACAGCATATTTACAATTTAATCCCGAGCTAGACATACAGGCTCCCGGAGCTGTCGCGAGCCGGATAAAAGATCCGGTTGCAGGCTGTACCAGATAACTTTCAGTAATAGATTTTTTTTCATTAATAAATGCACTACCCGCAATGGCAACAGTCGCCAGGCACAGGCCAAATACTATCTTCTTCATAATGCTATATTTAAAAATTAACAAAAAGTGATCATTAAATAATAAGGTATATTCCGTTAGCTGTTACCTGCATCTCCTCTATGTAACCGGCATTCAGGAAGCTGATGATATCTTCATTTGTGTACCAGGCTTGCGCCGGAATATAAAGTCTTCCGGCAGATGTAACTGCATACCGGCATTGGAGTGTGCTGAGCAGATTGATACAACCGCCATTAGCTGTAGCAGTTCTTAAAAAAATACCTGTAAGCGGCTGAATAAGAAAATTATCAACGATACTTTTTTTTGGTGCGGTAAATGCACTGCCCCCGACAGCTACCGCCGCCAGCATAAGGCCTAATACTAGTTTTTTCATCACTGTTTTTTTGTTTTTGTTTATGATTTGTTAGTTAGTAAGCTTAAGGAAGACAGGAAGATCAGTCCTGCATTGAACCAGATATGGTTCTTCCAGGAAAGACTCGAAATCACTCCCCCGCAGCTGCAGGGTAATACCTTTTCAAAAGAAACCATGTAAATCAGATAAATTGTAAAGATGAGCATCAGAATGAGTGTGGCTAAGAGACCAGTCTTTTTTGTGAACGGTATGATCAGCAATGCGCCGATGATGATCTCGGCAGAAATAATAAGCACAGAAATCTCCATATGGTACGGTCCGAAAATGGGTACCACGTGTAGCATATTATTGAAATCCTGAAAAGTGAATATTTTACTGCTTGCAGTATAGATAAAAAGGAGAATAAACAGGTAGCTGATCAGGTCTGTAAACACCTTAGTTTTCGCACCAAAATAGAATGGTGATTTTCTTTTTATTGTTGTTTCCATAGGTAAAATAGTGTACGACCAAGGTAAGGACAGATATTCCTTAAAGGAGTAAGATCAGTTTCAGAAATCAATTAATATTATATTCAGAAATTGCTTAATATCAGTTTAATAAAAAACTTAATATTTGTTTCAGAATGCACTTGTATTCAAATAGATAAGCCATTTAAACCAGTTCCGGCACACAGTCCATTTTAGCTAGTTCCAGCTACAGTTATTAGTGTGATTATTCCATAATAAACTTTAAATTTGTGTGGAGAGATAAGATTAAAAAACTTAAACATTAACGCTAACTATACCTAATTAGAACCAAATGATTAAACAAAATCTACATGATTATCTCCTGGATCTGGAACCTGTACCAGAAGAACTAAAAAACGGTTTAATAAGAAACCAATTGATTCAATACATTGATGCTCAAATCAGCACAAATCATCATAGTCACAAAGTTTTAATACTTACTGCAGGGATGATTTCAGATAGAATTTATTTCGTACAGAAAGGAGTAGTGAGAGGTTTTATAAATGATGAAAAAGGAAAAGAAAAAACGATTTTTCTCTGGGATGATCATTCTATAATGACGGATGTAGACAGTTTTGTTAATCAGGTTCCTTCTGATATTTACATTGAAGTGATGGCCAACAGTACTTTGACCTCCATCTCCTACCAGCAATTGAATTGTATCTTCGACCACTTCCCATACACAAAAATATTTTTGAACCACCTTTCTGCGTATAACAAAAACTACAGCCATAAAAGCTTCTATAATTTTGCCAGGCCTTCCGCCTGGGAAAGATACCAGGAACTATTAACCAGGTATATCAATGTAGAACAAAAAGTATCCAAAGAAATCATTGCTTCCTTTCTGGAAGTTACTCCGCAGTACTTATCGAAGATGATTAAAGAAAACCGGTAAATACTGCTGTTTGATCATACACAGTAAACAATATAGGGGGCATTCAAAAACATGGGTGCCCCATTTTCGTGCCGGAATATCATTCAAAAAATGAATGTTCAATTAAAGATCCAATACTCATCAAGTGATAATGGAAGTGCCCCAGAATCAACACTATTAATGATTGTATTACTTTGTTTGATTGAAACCACAACGATAAAAATAACATCGAAAACAAAAAAAGCAATCCCGAAAGACTGCTTTTTTTATAATTGGTTGTGCGGATGAAGGGACTCGAACCCCCACGCCGTGAAGCGCCAGATCCTAAGTCTGGTGCGGCTACCAATTACGCCACATCCGCATATAGGAGTTGTTTAGGACTGCAAATATAGAGATAGTTATCAGTTCTCAAAAGTCTTTTGTATTTATTTTGCATCAAAGCACTTAAACCATTCATTCTAAGCGAATTTAATTTAATTCTTTTTGCAAATGAAACAGATATTCCACAGCTTTCACCAATCTGCTGCCATACCAGGAAAACATTTCACCATCAACCAGCATGATTCTGGCACCAGGAATTGCAGCTTTGAGTTCATCGATATGCTTTTCGCGAAAAGGATAGGGTTCCGAAGACAGCATGATCAATTCTGGCTGCAAGGCCTGCAATTGCTCCAGATCAAACTCCGGATACCTGCTCTCTTTCACCACATTGGTCAGCCCATTTTTAGTCAGGATATCATCAATAAAAGTATTTTTCCCTGCCAGCATATACGGTCCCTTCCAAATCAGGTAAGCTACTTTTTTATCAATTCCCCGCTCCAATGCCAAAGTCTGCAAATCGGTGAAACCAGCGTTGATCAGATGATTTAAATAAGCCGCTTCAGGCTCACGGTCCACCAACGCACCAATCTGGCCGATAGCAGCCATTGCTTCTTCCAGGGTTGAGATATCACTCATCCATACGGGAAACTCAGTACACAGCAGTTCTATATCCTCCCTGCTGTTCTCTTCCTTGTTTCCTATGATCAAATCAGGTTTCAGGCTTCTGATCAGCTCAACATCTAGTTTTTTGGTTCCTCCTACCTTTGTCAACGTTTTAAACTTCGCGGCAGGATGCACACAAAACTTAGTAATTCCTATCACTTCATCTTTCAGCCCAAGCTCAAATAAAAGTTCAGTCTGTGACGGTACAATAGAAATAATCCGCTTTGGCGGATAATCGAAACTAACAGCCCTATTTAGCTGATCGGTAAACTGACTTAACATGCAGCAAATATAAATCTTTATAATGCCACCTGCAGGTCTTCTTTGATTACACCGTCCAGCAAATGTAAAATCCTCGATCCATAACCTGCATTCACTTCGGAATGAGTTACCTGTATAATGGTAATCCCTTCTTCTTCATTCAGTTTTTTAAACAGCTCCATAATCTGTAGCGCCTGTGCAGATTGCAGGTTACCGGTTGGCTCATCAGCCAGGATAATAGAGGGCTGTGCAGCCAGGGCACGCGCAATCCCTACCAGTTGCTGCTGACCACCTGAAAGCTGATTGGGAAACAAGTCCTTTTTTCCCACAATATTAAAGCGGTCGAGCATATCTGCTACCCTGCTCTTGCGTTCTGCACCCGCTATTTTCTTGTATAACAAGGGGGCTTCTATGTTTTCTGCCACTGTCATCTCGTCTATCAAATGATAAGCCTGAAAAACAAATCCGATATGATTGCGGTAAAGCTCAATTCGTTTGCGTTCATTTAAAGAAGTAACGTCCTCCCCCATAAATTCATAGGTGCCATATGTCGGTTCTTCCAGCATCCCAAGAATATTTAACAAGGTTGATTTCCCTGCGCCTGACGGTCCCATGATGGAAACAAACTCTCCTTGCTGAATAGTTGTACTTACATGCCTCAGGATATAGCTCTTTAATCCTTTATTCGCATAGTATTTTTCTATATTTTCTAATTTTATCATTTTAATTTTTTTATAACCTGGTTCATAAAATTCTGACAATTATATGCTACTCGTACTTTAGCGCATCGATAGGATTTGTTTTTGCCACACGATAAGACCTTAAACTTACCGTAATTAATGTAATTACCATAGAGATCAGCATGGCGATCACGAAAGGCCAGATGCTCATCTCAATCCGGTAAGTATAACGGGTCAGCCATTTGGAAACGAATATATAGGCAATGGGGAGGGCGACCAGGTTGGCAAAAAAAACAAGGAGAATAAATGACGTATTCAGCATCCTAATCAGTTCAAAAGTAGAAGCGCCCAATACTTTTCTGATCGCCATCTCTTTGGTACGCTGAGTAGCCACAAATGAGATTAATCCAAATAATCCGATAAAGGATATGAATATGATTACTGCAGCAAATACCTTAAACAGTGTACCCATTACCTGCTCACTTTCATAGTATTTACCGATATTATCATCCATAAAATTCGAGTTGTACACGTAATCGGGAAAATACGCATTCCACATGACTTCCACTTCCTTCATGACTGCCGGAATCTGATGCGCATCCATTTTTATCGCAATAGACTCTGCATGGGCTTTACTGGAAAAAAGGAGAATTGGTGAAATCGCTTCTCTTAAATTCATATTATTGAAATCTTTGACTACACCAACTACTGGCGCACTATACCTGCCACCGCCAAGATGAATCATCTTTCCTATTGCCTGTTCAGGATCTCTTATATTTAATTTCCGCAGCAAAGTTTCATTCACCACAAATTCATTCAGGGTATCACTTCTGGATAAACCTCTGCCGGCGATCAGCTGCAAACCGAAAAGTTTAATATAGTCCTGGTCCCCGGCCTTCACATTCACCTGAAAATCCACGTCCTTACTACTTCCGAAACGGAAATTACTGAAAGAATTATTCTCAGAAGTGGGTCCGTTGGTACATAATGTAGCAGAACGTACACCGGGAATAGTCAAAATCCTGGTCTTCAGGATATCGTATTTCAGCACGCTTAAACTATCCCCGGGCAAATTCGTTAAAGAAATCGCTGATGAATTGAAACCCAAAGGTTTCTCCCGCATATATTTCATTTGCTGTATTATGACCAGCGTACCTGTAATCAGGATAATCGTAATGGCAAACTGAACAATGACCAGGATCTTCCGCAAATTCCCCCCGCCGGAATTACCCATACTGATCTTGTTTTTGATAGCCAGTGCCGGACTAAATCCAGACATGACCAAGGCAGGATAAAAACCAGCCATGAGGCCAACAAATAAAACTAGACCCAACATAAAAAGAAAAATCACCGGCTCCTGAAACAGACTAAAGGACAGCTTCTCTTTAAATAATGATGCCATACCTGGCAAAATAGCCTCCGTAATTGCACAGGCCAGCAACAAGGCAATCACAGTTAAGGTCAACGTCTCTGTCAAAAACTGAATGATCAGTTCCTTACGCCTGCTACCCATTACTTTTCTTACGCCAACTTCTTTGGATCGACTCACTGCCTGCGCCGTAGCCAGATTAATAAAATTAATACAAGCTGTGATCATCAGGAACAAGCCAATCACCATCAGTCCGTAAATCTCATTCATCCCTGTAATTTTATTAGCAATATTCCCGTAACGCTGATCTTTATGAATCTCAGACAAAGGCTGAAAAAAATGATCTTCTTCTCCAACACCCTTTTCTACGTAATATTTTTTAATAAAAGCTGACATAGGCATTTTAAGCGCATCCACATCCGCCCCTTCTTTCAATAAGATATAACATTCTGACGCATCAGCCACAGCACCCCAGTTTTTAGCGTTGCCGCTTTCATAACCTGCATAAGCAATGGCAATCTTAATTGGATTACTGTTGTTCTCCGGGAGATCGGCAAAAACGCCGGTCACTTTCAAATCAGTTTTGTTCCGGTAATTGATCACCTGACCAACAGCCTTATGCCAGTCGCCAAATAATTTGGTAGCCATCTCTTCAGACAAGGCCACAGTATTGGGTACAGACAGTCCTTTTTCAGGATCCCCCTGCAGCCATTTATAGTCGAAAATTTTAAAGAAAGACGGCTCAACAAAAAACGTACTCTCATCAGTTTTAAGCCTCACATTGCCCTGCTCATCTTTCACTTTAATTACACCACCGCTACGCTGAATAGCCGCAACCTGTTCTAACATGGCGAAATCATTTCGCATAGCAGGTACTAGTGGCACAGGCACGCCTCTGGAAAACTGTTCTCCATCTGCATATTTCCAGTAAGAAACCACCCGGTAAATTCTGTCCTTGTTTTTGAATTGCTGGTCATAACTCAACTGGTAGCTGATAAAAATAAAAATCAGGATACAAGCTGCCATACCAATGGAAAGTCCGGCAATGTTTATAAAAGTATAACCTTTATTTTTCCAGAGATTACGCAGTGCGATTTTAAGATTTAGTTTAAACATTTGTTTAAGATTTAAAGGTTATTCGTATTTTAAAGCATCAACGGGATTGGTTTGCGCCGCTTTGTAGGACCGTAAACTTACTGTGATCAGGGTAATACCCATAGAAATTAACATGGCTATCGCAAATGGCCAGATACTTAGTGTGATCCTGTAAGCATAACCATCAAGCCATTTCCCCACAAACACATAGGCTACCGGCCAGGCAATCAGGTTTGCAATGAACACCATTAACAAAAAGGAGCCATTCAGGAGTTGTACAAGCTCCAGCGTGGAAGCACCGAGCACCTTCCTGATCGCGACCTCCCTGGTGCGCTGAGAGGCAACAAAAGAGATCAGACCAAACAAGCCAGTAAAAGCAATAAAAATGATCACCATTGAAAATGTCCTGAACAAAACACCCATCACCTTTTCTGCACTGTAATAGTCACTGATCTCATCATTGATAAATTTCGAGTCGTAAACATGATCGGGAAATGTGGTATTCCATAACGCTTCAACGGCTCTCATTGCTGGCATCATCTGTCTGCTTTCCATCTTAATAGCAATACTATAATAATCGTCTTTTCCGGAAGCGATAGCTATAGGGGATATTTTTTCATGTAAAGACAGGTCATTAAAGTCTTTTGTCACACCCACAATTGGCGCCTTGTGGCCATTTATATCCAATAATTTACCTAATGCAGTCTCAGGATCTGTAATGTTCAGTTTCGTCAGAAAGGTCTTATTCACGACGTAACCATTCACCGTATCACTTTTTGTGAGCGGTTTCCCCGCAGCCATCTTCAATCCAAATACATCAAAATATCGTTCATCTGCATACATCATCCTCACCTGAAAATCCTTGTTCTTCAACCCATTAATAGAAAATTCCGTTTCATAAATATTGTAGGATGATGGCCCCTCTTTACAAAAACTGACATTTTTAACTCCGGGGATCAGCAGCAAACGCTCTTTCAGATTCACAGCTTTGAGCTGACTCAGGCTGTCCCCCGGCAAAGTCACCAAACTTACAGCATCAGGATTATAACCCAGCGGCTTTTGCCGCATATAACTCATCTGATTCATCACCACAAGAGTAGAAATAACCAGAACTACCGTAACTGTGAACTGAACTACAACTAATATTTTACGTAAGCCCAATCCCCCGGCATTACTGGCGGTCAGTTTGTTTTTAATGGCTAATGCGGGACTGAAACCGGACATGATCATGGCAGGGTAAAAACCTGCGAGGAAACTTACCAGCAGCACCAGCATAATCAGAAAGACAAAAATGACCGGATGAGCAAACAGGCTGAAGGAAATCTTTTCATCAAACAGATTTTGCATATAAGGGAGGGCAACCTCCGTCAGCACACAGCCAAATAACACCGCTATTATACTAATCGCCAGTGTTTCACCCAAAAACTGGATAACCAGCTGTTTGCGGTCACTGCCCATTACCTTACGAATTCCTACTTCTTTGGACCTGCCTACGGCCTGTGCTGTAGCCAGGTTGATGAAATTGATACAGGCCGTCAGCAGCAAGAAAACACCAATGATAGCAAGACCGTAGATGTCCTTTTTCTCCATGATATCATGTGCAAAATTACCATACAAGTTATTATAATGCACATCGCTCAACGCCTGCAGACTATGATAGGTATGTTCTTCTTTTTTATACACCTGAGCATTAAATTTTCGCATACCTGTCTCCAGATCAGCTAGCCTGACACCCGCTTTAAGAAGAACATAACACTCTGAAGCAGAACTAACATAACTCCAGCTGTCGCCGTTTCTGTTCGGATTAGTCGCATAACTTACCATAAGGTCAAAAGGGAAACTACTGTTATCAGGAATATCATCAAATACACCAGATACCGTAAGATTCATTTTATCTTTGAAACGGATCACTCTACCTACAGCATCATTCCATTTACCAAAATACAGTACAGCCTTTTTCCTGGACAATGCTACCGTATTGGGCTCATTTAATGCAGCAGAAGGCTTTTCCGTCAGCCACTTCAGTTTAAAAATAGCAAAGAGTTCGGGTTCCGCGTAGAAAACCTGAGCCTCTTCTTTAAAGTGAGTTTTGCCAGACTGATCATTGATTTTGATCACCCCGCCAACCCTTTTTATCGCTGCTACTTTTTCCAGTTGCGGAAATTTAGCGCGTACAGCACCAGCAAGTGGAACAGGTACTCCCTGCGACCCCTCAATGGCACTACCTGTATCCCAGTTGCTCACCACACGGTAAATACGGTCCTTATTTTCGAAATCATCGTAGCTTAACTGATACCTGATAAATATAAAAATCAGTATACAGCTGGCCATGGCTACAGACAAACCAGCGATATTGATAAATGCATAGCCCTTGTTCTTCCACAGGTTGCGCAAAGCGATTTTAAAGTTTAATCTGAACATAATTTAAGCGTTAAAAGGGTTATTCATACTTTAAAGCATCAACAGGATTGGCGACAGCAGTTTTATAGGCCTGGTAACTCACGGTTAGAATGGCGACGGACAAAGTTCCGGCTCCCGCAGCTACAATAATCCACCAGGAGATACCGGTGTGAAATTCAAATTGCTGCAGCCATACATCCATCACATAATAAGCCAATGGTACTGCAATGAGAATGGCCACAACTATCATTTTAATAAATGATAAAGACAGCAACTGCATCAGGCTATATACTGAAGCCCCCAGCACTTTTCTTACACCAAACTCTTTAGTCCGCTGTTCTGCACTGTAAGTCGCCAGCCCGAATAAACCCAGGCAAGAGATAAATATGGCCAGTCCACCAAACAGGTTAGACAAAATACCCATTCGCTGTTCCTTCTGAAATAAATCTGCATAAGCTGAATCGGTAAATTTGATTTCAGCAGGATAAGAAGGGTTCATTTGCTTAGCGATGTTTTCAATTTTATTGATATTATCATACAGACTATTTTGCGGATTTAACCTCATGGTAACCACACCAGTCTCCTTTTTGCCAAAATAAACGATCATCGGATGATTGGCCTGGTAAGGAGAATCCCATATATAGTCTTCAAAAACACCGATTATTGTAGAACGATACCCATTACGCCTGAGGATGGTCCCTACAGGATTTTTCAGGCCCATCGTTTTCACTGCAGATGAACTTACCAATACGGCACCACTATCAGAAGCAAACTTTTCAGAAAAATCACGTCCCTGCAATAACTTCAATCCACTTGTTTTAATAAAATCGTAGGTCGTGATGACGCGGTTAAATAGTATAATATTTTGCTGCCTCAACATACCCGGCCACTCTAAACCGCTGAAATTCTGGTCGTGGTGAATCAAACTGGTAGAAGACTGAAAGACGCCGGACACAGCACCAGAGCTGAGTAACTGCGCTTTAAATAAATCAAATTTGGTCGCCAATGCACCATCCTGCGGCATTTGAACCAGCTGATTGATGTCTGCCCCAACAGGTTTATTTTTGATATATGCTATTTGTTTGTAGATCACCAGCGTAGAGATCATCAGTACGATCGTAAAACAAAATTGCCCGATAATCAGCACCTGCCTCAGACTGAGCGAGAAACCCTTTCCTTTAATTTTACGTTTCAACGTTTGAATCGGATTGAAAGCAGACAGATAAAATGCGGGATAACTTCCTGCAATTAACCCTGTCAGTAATACAATCATTACAATGCCAGCACAATATTTAACATTGAAATAAGACAGTGTAAGCTGGATATTCAGCAGGTTATTAAATGTGGGCAGCAAAATCTCTATCAGCACAATCGCAATCACCACACTGACTAAGGTTAATACCATAGACTCCGTTAAAAACTGGGCAATCAATGATTGTCGTGTTGCACCTATTGTCTTTTTAATACCCACTTCTTTCGACCGCTTTTCAGATTTGGCAGTCGCCATATTCATAAAATTAACGCATGCAATCAGTAATATTCCAAATGCTAGCCCCATGAATAACCAGATCTGTTCTATTGCTCCACCAGCATTTTTTCCCTCCTCAAATTTGCCATATAAATGCATTTTTGTCAGCGGATATAAAAAATGGGTTTCATTTGCATTTTTATTTTTTACCAGCAGCGCTATCTTTTTGTTTACCTCTGCCAGGTTTGCATCCGGATGCAGGAGAACCAGCGTTTTGTAACTGAAATTGTTAAAATTAAGATCCCTGGCATCCGGATCCACCATTTCATAAAAAGACCATGGCATCAGGTAATCAAATTTATTGGAACTGTTATCCGGCAGATCCCTGACCACTCCGGTCACCGTCAGATCAAACTTATCCTGATAACGAACAGTTTTATTCAATACCTCAACAGATCCAAATAAAATCTTTGCAGTAGACTCGGTCAATATAACTGATTTTGGCTGTTGTAATGCACTGTGACTATCACCTGCTATAAATTGATAGTCATACATTTTCAGGATATCAGGCTCAGCAAATTTTGCGTTTCTTTTAAAACTGTTCTCCTTATTTGCAATCAGATTTATTCCCCCATAATTCATTCTGCAGATGGACCTGATTTCCGGGATTTCCGATTTGATCAGGGGTGCCAATGCAGTAGTGCTACCGTCAAAAGTCATTAGTACTTTTCCACTGTCATCGCGAACATGGGTGAGTATGATATGTACATCAGCAGCGTTTTTAGCTTGTTTGTCGAAATTCCATTCATAGGAAACATAGATCAGCAATAGTAAACAAGCAGCAAGTCCTATCGCGAGACCTACTACATTAATAAAGGAAGAAACCTTGTTCTTCCAAAGATTCCGCAAAGCGATTTTTAAGTTTAATGTGAACATATCTATTTATTAAAGCTTATTCGTATTTTAGAGCATCAACAGGATTGGCCCGTGCAGCCCGGTAAGCCTGAAAGCTCACCGTAAGCAAAGCAATCATTAAAGTACCCGCAGCCGCATATAAAATGACTATCCAGCTGATCGTAGTATGAATATCATATCCTTTCAGCCAGCTGTTCATGATATATATAGCCATTGGTACGGCTATAAAAATGGCTATAGTTACCATTTTCAAAAAACTGAAAGAGAGCAGTTGCATCAGACTGACAACAGATGCACCCAATACTTTCCTTACCCCAATCTCCTTTGTCCGCTGTTCCGCACTATAAGCTGCAAGGCCAAACAGACCCAGGCAGGAAATAAATACAGCCAATCCGCCAAACAGGTTAGACAGTATGCCCAGCACCTTTTCTGCTTTTAACTTTTCCGCATATAAACGATCCACAAAATTCAGTTCAACAGGATAGGCAGGATTGATAGATTTAACTACCCGCTCGATGGTAGCCAGGTTTTCTGCCGGAGAATGGGCCGCATTCAGCCGCATCGTAATCAGTCCGCTCCATCCTTTGTTGAAAGCTACGGCCATAGGTTTCGCATTCCTTGTGGGTGAACCCCAGATGAAATTATCGAAAACACCGACGATAGTCGTACTCACCTCATGGTACTGCACAACAGTCCCAATAGGATTTTTAAGGTTCATTCGCTCTACCGCAGCCCTGTTTAGCAGCAGAGCAGCAGTATCTGAAGCAAATTGCGGCGAGAAATCCCGCCCGGCAATAAGTTTTACTCCTGTCGTTTTTACAAAATCATAGGTAGTCGCCAGCTGATCAAAATTCAGTAGTTTATCCGCTTCGGTAGATCCCGGCCATTCCATACCCCAGAAACTGGAGCCATCACGTGATAAGGTTGAGGAAGACTGATATAAGGAAGTTACTGCGCCCGAACGGAGCAACTGATGTTTCAGCAAGTCAAATTTATCATATAATGTACCGTCCTGCGGCATTTCAACCAATTGGTTAATCTGATAACCTATAGGACGGTTTTTGATAAACTGTATCTGTTTATAAATGACTATGGTCGCAATAATGAGGATCACTGCAAAACTGAACTGTCCCACTACCAATACCTGGCGCATCCCGATATTAAGGATACCCTTGTTAACATTCCTTTTCTTCAGAATCTGAACCGGATTGAAAGAAGAAAGATAAAATGCCGGATAACTTCCTGCAATCAAACCAGTCAGCACCACAATTAATGCGATGCCTAACCAGATGGCGGCATTAGCATAATTGATACTGAGATTAATGCCCAGCATTTGGTTAAAATAAGGGAGAAACAACTCTATCAATACTACTGCCATCACCGCACTGAAACCCGTCAGCACCAAAGATTCCATCAGGAACTGACCTACAAGACTGCCACGTGTAGCGCCAATTGTTTTTTTGATCCCTACCTCTTTGCCACGGCGTTCCGATTTCGCAGTCGCCATATTCATAAAATTAATACAGGCAATAAGGAGAATTCCAATCGCCAGCCCCATAAACAAACGTACCTGCTCTATTTTACCACCCACTGGTTTTCCATTTACAAAATCACCACGCAAATGCAGTTTGTATAAAGGGTACAAAAATATAGCAGCTTTGGCATCAGGCTCCTGCCTTTTCATCAGGCTTTTTACACTTTCATTTAATTCCGCTACATTCGCTTTGGGATCCAGCTTTACTAATGTTGTCCAGTTATAATTTGTCCAGGAAGGTTCCTTTACCCAGTCGTTCAAAGACTCATAGAGCGACCATGGCAGGAGGTAATCAAAACCGGTTGAAGTATTTTTCACGGGGTCTTTGATCACCCCTGTTATTTTCATATCCCGTTTATCGTCAAACCGTACCAATTTGTTCAGCACATCTGTCTGACCAAATAAAACACGCGCAGTAGATTCCGTCAGCACTACATTCACCGGCGAACTTAAAGCCGACTCGGCATTGCCATAGATAAAAGTAAAACTGAATATTTTCAGGATATCCGCATCTGCAAACCGCGCCTTCCTTTTAAAACTGTTCGTCCCGTTCGCGATTAACGTAGGTGCATCCCAGCTCATCCTGGCCATAGCTTTTACAACAGGATATTCCTGTTTAAGCACTGGCCCGACCGTATTTCCTGTACTCCAGCTACTTTCTTCAATCCCTCCATCCGCACTTTCCCTGTTAGTCATCACCTGGTAAATCTGCTCAGCATCTTTCCACTGCCTGTCGAAGCTCCATTCATAGGCAACATACAGCAGCAGCAACAGACAAGCTGCTAAACCTATAGCCAGTCCGCTGATATTGATCAGTGAAGAAGTCCTGTTTCTCCAGATATTACGGAGCGCAATTTTAAAGTTTAACTTAAACATAGCTGTAGGATTTAAAATTTATTCATATTTAAGCGCATCAACCGGATTAGCCTTTGCCGCCCGGTATGCCTGCAAGCTCACGGTCAGCAATGCGATCCCCATTGTACCGACTGCAGCCAGTATAATAATCAGCCAGCTCACCTGCGTATGGAAGTCGAAACTCTTCAACCACCTGTCCATGATATAATTAGCCACAGGCGCAGCAATAATGATCGATAGCAGTACCATTTTTATAAAACTTAAAGAAAGGAGCTGGATCAGGCTGGCAACCGACGCACCGAGTACTTTCCTTAGGCCAATCTCCTTTGTTCTTTGTTCAGCACTATAAGAGGCCAGACCAAACAGGCCCATGCAGGAGATAAAAACTGCCAGTCCGCCAAATAAATTGGATAACACGCTTAATATCTTCTGGCTTTTCAACTTTTCTGCATACAACTGATCCACAAAACTGATTTCCACAGGATAGGCAGGATTCAGTTCTTTAGTAATCCGCTCAATGACAGCTATATTTTCTGCAGGTTTGTGTGCACTATTTAACTTCATCGTTACTTTGGAACTCCATTGTTTATCGAATGACACCATCATTGGATGTTGTTTACGTAAAGGCGAGCTCCATATAAAATCTTCAAAAACACCAACTACTGTACATTTGCGGTCCCATTTAGTCAACACCTGACCAATCGGATTTTTTAAATTCATCAGTTTTACCGCTGAAGTGCTCAGCAATACTGCTGCAGAATCCGAAGCAAACTCCGGTGAAAAATCCCGGCCCAGTACCAGTTTTACACCTGTAGTTTTAATAAAATCATAAGTTGTGGCAATCTGGTTAAAAGTGATATTTTTATCTGCCTCCGTAGACCCCGGCCATTGCAGTCCCCAAAAGTTGGAACTTGCACGGGACATGCTGCCGGATGATTTATACACCCCTTCTACGGCACCGGATTTTATTAATTTATCTTTCAGCAAGTCAAACTTAGTATCCAGCTGCCCTTCTTGTGGCATCTCTACCAGTTCGCTGATATTGTAACCTACAGGCCTGTTTTTAATGAACTGGATTTGCTGATAAATTACTGCAGTTGCAATAATCAGTACGATCGCGAAACTAAACTGCCCTACAACCAGCACCTGTCGCAAACTAATGGCAGACCATCCTTTTTTGAAGTTTTTCTTTTTCAGAATCTGAATCGGGTTAAAACCTGACAAGTAAAAGGCCGGATAACTTCCCGAAATTAAACCTGTGAGCAAAACCACAGCAGAGATACAAATCCATACCATAGGATTGGAGTAAGTAATGCGCAGTTCTATGCCGAGAAGATGATTAAAAGACGGCAGGCAAATTTCAATTAAGGCAATCGCCATTACTGCGCTGCAGATGGTCAGCACCAATGATTCCATTAAAAACTGACTGATCAGACTCCCTCTCGTGGCACCTATTGTCTTTTTAATGCCCACCTCTTTAGCACGTTTTTCCGATTTGGCGGTCGCCATGTTCATGAAATTAATGCAGGCAATCAATAAAATGCCAATGGCCAGTCCCATGAATAAACGCACCTGTTCTATTTTCCCACCCGTACTTTTCCCCTTTGTAAAAGTGCCATACAGGTGATATTTGCTTAACGGAAATAGAAAAGGTGAAGCAAAGGCCCTGGGTTCATTTTTAATGATCAAACCTTTAATACTTTTATTCAGCTCCGCCACATCCGTACCAGGTGCCAGTTTCACCAGCGTCACCCAGTTGTTATTTGTCCAGCCTAAAGTCCTGGCATAACTGTACAGCTGCACATTCAAAGACCAGGGCATCAGGTAATCAAAACGGTTGGAGGAGTTCTCCGGCACATCTTCAACCACACCTGTAATTTTCAGGTCAGTGGTGTCCATGTAGCGGACAGATTTATTCAGCACATCCGCCGTCCCGAATAAAAGCTTTGCCGTACTTTCAGTCAGGATCACATTATTCGGTGCATCCATCGCGGTTTTAGCATCCCCGTAGATGAAAGTATAAGGTAATATATTCAGGATATCCTGATCTGCAAAAAAAGCGTTCATTTTGAAACTGGATGTTCCGTTGGCAATCAGCTGTTTTCCTTCCTCACTAATCCGTGTTACCGCCGAAACTCCCGGATAATCCTGTTTTAAAACCGGACCTATGGCATTACCTGTGGCATCGCCGGTCGCATCAATCTCTCCGTTAACAGCAATGTAATTGGTCAGCACCTGATATACCTGTTCACTGTCCTTTCCCTGTTTATCATAACTCCATTCATAGGATACATATAATAACAGCATCAGGCATGCAGCCAAGCCTATGGCCAATCCGCTGATATTGATAAATGAAGAAGTCCTGTTTCTCCAGATATTTCGGAGGGCGATTTTAAAATTAAGCTTGAACATGCTAAAGGTGTTTCCGGTGAATATTAGATCAATTCTTCAGTGCGACTCTTATTGATCTTCTCTGAGATCACATGCCCATCTTTCAGGTTGATGATCCGGTTAGAAAAACTGGCATCATGTGAGGAGTGGGTAACCATTACGATGGTTGTTCCCTGTTCATTCAATTCACATAATAGTTCCATTACCTCATTACCATGCGAACTGTCCAGGTTACCCGTCGGCTCATCCGCCAGTACCAGTTTCGGCTTGGTCACCAATGCACGGGCCACTGCCACACGCTGCTGCTGTCCGCCGGATAACTGCTGCGGGAAATGGCCGCTCCTGTTTACAATATTCATCCGCTCAATGATTTCATTCACTAAACGCTTACGCTCTCCTGCTGCCACCTTGTTATAAATCAGTGGCAACTCAATATTTTCAAAAACTGTCAGTTCATCAATCAGATTGAAATTCTGGAACACAAAACCCATATTCTGCTTACGGAAATTAGACCGTTCTCTGTCATTCATCGTTAACAGTTCAGTTTCCAGGAACTTATAGCTCCCGCTTTCCGGCTTGTCCAGCAGGCCCATTACATTGAGCAAAGTAGATTTACCACAACCCGAGGGACCCATAATGGACACAAACTCTCCGGTTTTCACATGCATATTAATTCCGTTTAATGCCGTGGTTTCTACTTCTTCTGTTTTGTAAACTTTTTCCAGGTTCTCAATTTTTATCATTGTCTGATGATTTATATTTTTATATGCTATATATCTTATTTACTGATTTCTATCACGTCATACTGATTGAACTGATCGTATGACGAGGTAATGACCTCCTCATCCTTATGCAGACCATCCATGATTTCATAATACTGATAGTTCTTCCGTCCAATCTTCACATTCCTCTTCTCTGCTTTACCATCCTTTACTACAAATACCCATGATCCGCCGGTACTCTGAAAGAATTGTCCCTGCGCCAGCAGCAATGACTTGCTATTGTCAGAAAGCGTAAGCTTTACCTGTAAAGATAACCCTCTTCTCAATTCATCAGGTGATTTTCCTTCAAAAACAAGTTCCACCTGAAACTGTCCCGCTGTAACCTCCGGAATCACCTTTCTGACGGTGAGCTTATAGGTTTTTCCATTAAACTCACAATTGGCCGACTGTCCTTCTTTTACCCTGTTGATATAATATTCATCCACCCCGGCCTGCAGTTTATAACCCTGCATGACATCGATTTTACCCAGCATCTCATTCGCATTATAGGATTTTCCAATTACGGGATCATAAGAAGACAAACGACCGGAAACAGGCGCTTTAATCGTCATGTTCTCTATATTCTGCCTGATCGTTTCCAGGCTCTCATTCATTCTTAATACAGACACATCTATTTGCTGCAACTGCATTACCCTGCTCTGGTTTTCCTGTTTGAGGGCTACTTTCATAATATCTTTTCTGCCACGGTTGTAGTCGTAATCCTGGCTGGAATTGTTAAATTCTTCTCTGGTAATCACTTTTTTAGCAAAGAGTGTACTATCAATTTTATACTTCCTGCTCGCTGTTCTCAACGCATTCTCAATCACCATCATATCCTGCGCCATTACCCGCTGGTTCTGCTCCAGATCCAGCCTCACTTTACGCAACTGGTTAATCTGTTCCGTAATACTTGTTTCACTAGCGGTATAACCTGAAAGCGCATTTGGATTAGCGATCCGCAGCAAAGGCGTACCCTTCACTACACTCGCCCCGTTCTCCGTAAAAATTTCCGCCACCGTGCCCCCTTCCGGAGAACTCACAATCACCGAGGTCAGTGGCACCACACTGGCATTCAGCAATACTACATCTTCAAAATCACCATATACCACTTTGCTTACCGTTAGCTTATCTGCATCAGCTTTATATACTTTATTCAATGATAAACTATAACCATAAGCAACCAGCGTGAAAAGCAATACGCCGCCTATGAGCATAAAAATCATTTTTTTACTAAACCTCTTTTTTTCTATAATCTTATCCATTGTAATCCTTGTGATATGAACAGCACTATGCCAAGGATATGCCAAACCGAAATACAACATTCAAATTACTGTTTATCAATTAATTATGTATATTAAATTATAAATACCGTTCGTTATCGGACAGTTGATGTACAACATCGGACAGTTTCCTATATTTTTGAAGAAATCTTTAGCATATGACAGAAGCAAACGTTTTAGTAATTGATGATGATGATGATATCCTGCTGAGCGCAAAGCTCTTTCTGAAGCAGCATTTCAACCAGGTGGTGATCTGTAAATCGCCCAAAGAAATCAATGTCCTGCTCAGTCATAATGATATTGATATTATCCTGCTGGATATGAATTACCAGAAGGGCACCAGTGATGGCAGAGAAGGACTTTACTGGCTGGAGCATATCTTATCAATTGATAAAGATTATGTGGTCATCCTTATGACTGCCTATGGGAATGTAGAGCTGGCTGTACAGGCCATCAAAAAAGGGGCGACAGATTTCATCCTGAAACCCTGGGAAAATGAGAAACTTTATGCTACACTCTCTGCAGCTTCAAAGCTGCGGAGTTCTACCAAAAAAGTAAAAAAACTGGAGAAGATTCATTCTTCCATGCAGACAGATCTGGCCAGGAAATTTGAAAACATTATTGGCACCTCTGCGCCGATTAAACAAATGCAGCACACACTTTTAAAGGTGGCGCCGACAGATGCCAATGTGCTTATTCTCGGAGAAAACGGAACCGGAAAACAGGTCTTTGCTTATGAACTGCATAAACATTCCCTGCGTAAAAATCATATTTTTATGCACGTAGACCTTGGTTCACTGAATGAGAATCTTTTTGAAAGTGAGCTGTTCGGTTATGCAAAGGGCGCATTTACCGATGCAAGGGACGACAGGCCGGGCAGGTTTGAACTGGCAGACAACGGAACCATATTCCTGGACGAGATAGGCAATCTCTCTATGCCATTACAATCTAAATTGTTAACTGTGCTGCAAAACCGGACAGTGACCCGGCTGGGCGAAAGTAAGGAGCGTAAAGTAAACGTAAGACTGATCACGGCAACCAATATGCCCCTGAATGAGATGGTGGCAAAGGGGACTTTCCGTCAGGATCTGCTGTTCCGGATCAACACTGTAGAATTTATGCTCCCGCCCTTACATCAGCGGGCGGAAGATATTTTACTCCTTGCCAATCATTTCCTGCATACTTTCAGTACCAAATACCATAAGAATATCAGCAGGATCAATGATAAAGCAGGTCATGTTTTACTGAACTACCACTGGCCCGGCAATGTGCGCGAATTACAGCATGTGATAGAGCGGGCAATCATTATGGCCGAGGGACTGGAAATCACCACAGATGATCTTCAGCTGAGTCCGCAGCGATTTGGCAGCAGCAACCAGCCCCCCGTTCCGCTCGATCTGGAAGAAATGGAAAAAATGATGGTACAGAAAGCGATAGAGCACCATAAAGGCAATATTTCCCGCGCAGCAGCAGAATTAGGTCTTACCCGGGCAGCGCTTTACCGCAGAATAGAAAAATTCGGACTCTAGCTTATGTTTTACCAGCGTTTCACCTTCCGGCTCATTACAAAACTTCTGTTCATCAATATACTGGCAGTATTACTCGTTTATCTCTGTTTAAAAACTGAGTTATGGTTTACCATTGCAGGCGTAACAGTCATCCTGATCATCAGCATTACTTCCCTGTACAATTATATCAGCCAGATCCGTTCAGATATCAAACGCTTTATCCTGGCCGTAAAAACGCGCGACCATACCCTGAACTTCAAAAATAAAAGTACTAAAGGCAGTTTTCCTGACCTGTACAGTTCTTTCGATGAAATCCTGAAAACCCATAAAGATATCCAGCTGGAGCAGGATGCTGTATTCCAGCTCATGAAAACTATCCTGCAGCAGGTGCCAGTCGGCGTTATTGTGATCAAAGAAAATAGTAACGCAGCGGGCCAAAGTGAAATTGCCTTCTTTAACGAAGCAGCAGCAGCACTGCTCAATGTGCCGGCCTATAAATACTGGCACCGCTTAAAACAACATTTGCCCGTATTCACCAAAGAAATTGAAAATATCAGTAAAGGAGGCAAGCGGTTTTTAGAGCTCAAAATAGAAGATAAACTCATTCAGCTATCTACAGAAGTTATTCCCCTCAATCTTTACGGCTCCAATTATATGATCATCTCCTTCCAGAACATCAAAGATGAGATAGAGCAAAAGGAAATTGAAGCATGGAACAGGCTCATCGGTGTCATCTCTCATGAAATACTGAACTCCATCACTCCTATCAGTTCCCTTTCCGATACAGTGAATAGTATGGTCAGCAATAAAGATTTTCTAGCTAAAGAAGACCTGGACGACCTTAAACCGGCTATACAAACGATAAAAAGAAGATCAGAGGGTTTGCTCGACTTCGTCAAAGATTACCGCCTCATTGCCGAACTACCTACGCCTGAGCTGGAATCTCATTCCATCGGCAGTATTCTCCAGCACATCAAAATACTCATGCAGCCATTTGCTACCGCTAAGAGCGTGAAGCTTGCGGTGGGACAAACTTCTTCAAAGATTACCATCAATGTTGACCTTAAACTCGTAGAGCAGGCATTAATTAACCTGGTCACCAATAGTATTCATGCATTGGATAACATCGAAAATCCATTGATAGAGATTGATTACAGGCTCCAGCAGAACAAACTATATATTGACGTTTCAGATAATGGTAAAGGCGTCGATGCCGACCTGATCGAGAAAATATTCGTTCCCTTTTTCACCACCAGGAAAAATGGTTCAGGCATAGGCCTCACCATTACCCGCAACATCATGAAAATGCACTATGGCAGCCTGGAAGTAAATTCTGTTCCCTATAAAAAGACGATATTCTCTCTCGCTTTTAACTATGTATAAGAGAAATCCATAGCTTTGCAATTGATGTACACTTTGCAACTACGTATCACAGCAATTACTATACAACCTGGAGATAATGTCCTTATCCAGCTTTCGCCACTGGACGGAATCAGGCCAGCCTACCTGGCCGGGCAATTCCTCACCATATTATTCCAGGTAAACGGGAAAGAAATACGCAGATCCTATTCGATATGCAGCTCTCCCGATGTAGACGAACCACTCAGCATTGCTGTGAAGCTGGTAGAAAATGGAGAAATATCCAACTACTTACACCATAAAACTGCTGTAGGTGACATACTTACCGCCTTGCCGCCAAATGGCCTGTTTACCTATTCACCAGTCGCGCATATTCAGCGTACCGTATTTTTATTCGCGGCAGGTGTAGGCATTACCCCTGTCTTCTCCATTATCAAAACAGCTTTAATCACAGAAAGTGCTTCTAAAATCGTATTGATTTATAGCAACAAGAGCCAATCCTCTACGCTCTTTTATGAAGAACTTAACGAGTGGCAGTTGCGTTATCCGGAAAGGTTCAAGGTAATTTATTTGTTTAGCGATAACAAACGCATTCAGTATGCCCGTCTGAACAGCTTCCTGATCAATGACCTGATTACAAAAAACCTGGAATATGATCAGTTTGATGCGCTCTGTTATACCTGCGGTCCGATTGACTACATGGTTTCCTGCAGAATCTGGCTCCTGGCAATGGGATTCCGCTTAGATCAGATCAAAAGAGAAACCTATTTCATTCCGGAAGATGAAGGCGATGATGATGATATGACCGAAAAAGAAGTCAAAGATAAAAATACCTACACTGTTATTCTTGAGTTCAATAAAAACACCTATCAATTAGAAGTTCCCTGGTATAAACGCATTTTGCAGGTCGCGCTCGAGCACCATATCAATGTACCCTACAGCTGCAGAGCAGGAATCTGCAGTTCCTGTGTTTCCACCTGCACCTCAGGAGCTGTCAGAATGGATTATAATGAGATCCTCACAGACGAAGAAGTTGCACAGGGAAGGGTGCTGATCTGCACCGCACATCCTACCATGAATCATACTAAAATTGTGATTTAACAGAAAAGGAAAGCCATAAGACTTTCCTTTTTTGTTTAAAATATATTTGTCGTATTAGCCGATCACAGTTCCATTAGGAACAACAGCGCCTTTTTTCACGACAACAATACCATCCTTAATCACGTAGAAATCAAATTCTCCGTCTTCCAGATGTGTACCGCCATTAATCACTACGTCATTACCAATCCTGCAGTTTTTATCTACAATGGCATTGGAAATTTTGCAGTTATCACCAATCCCGATCAAAGGATTACCAGCCGCATTTTCTTCGGCAATTTCAGCAAGTGTCTGGTAACGGTCGCTACCCATAATATACGCGTTCTCAATAGACGTACCATTACCAATACGTGAACGGATACCAATTACAGAATGCACAATACTATCCGCATTCAGGATACATCCCTCTGCAATCACAGCCTTCGTTAGAGAAGTACTCAGTATTTTGGTAGGCGGAAGCATACGCGGACGCGTAAAAATGCTCTGGTGACTATCAAACAGATTGAATTCAGGGATATCATCAGTTAAACCCAGGTTAGCTTCAAAGAACGAACAGATATTACCAATATCCGTCCAGTAACCTTCATACTGGAAGCTCAATACCTTCTGCTCTTTTAATACGCGCGGAATAATTTCCTTACCGAAATCTTTCTCATCAGGATTCTCAGCGAAAATTCTAACCAGCAGATCACGGTTAAAGATGTAAATACCCATTGAGGCCAGGTAATTACGACCAACCGCCTGCATTTCAGGTCCTGTATCAGAAGACCAGTCCACCAAAAGATCTGCACTTGGTTTTTCGATAAATGAAGTAATGATATTGTCCTCATCAGCTTTCAGGATACCAAAACTGGTTGCATCTTTTGCTGTACTCGGAATAGTTGCCAGCGTTACCTCAGCACCACTTGCCTCATGTGCAAGCAGCATTTCATTGAAATCCATCTGGTACAACTGATCACCCGATAAAATCAGCACATACTCAAACTCATGCTGTAATAAATGGTGCATCGTCTGACGAACCGCATCAGCAGTACCCTGAAACCAGGTAGGATTATCAGGCGTCTGTTCCGCAGCAAGAATGTCCACAAAAGCATCACTGAAGTGACTGAAATGGTAAGTATTTTTAATATGTTTATTTAAGGAAGCAGAGTTAAATTGCGTCAGTACGAACATGCGGTGAATGCCCGAGTTCAGGCAGTTCGAAATAGGGATATCTACCAAACGATATTTTCCCGCAATCGGAACAGCTGGCTTAGAACGGGTTTGTGTGAGGGGCGATAATCTGGAGCCCTGGCCACCGCCGAGGATTACTCCTAAAACTTTTTCAGTCATATATTTAAAAATTACATTTGGTACAGGTCTATATATTGTTGAGCTGCCTTGTCCCACGAATGGTCCAGCTGCATCATATCCTTACGGATTTTTTTTATTCTTTTTTTATCCTGGTACAAGTCATAGGCCCTGCCTATTGCATGTCCCACATCCCACACACTGGTCTGATCATGACAAATACCAAATCCGCCATCGCCAATATCCACTACCGTGTCCCTAAGCCCGCCAATTCTGCGCACTATAGGAACCGTACCATACCGCAGTGCATACATCTGGTTCAGTCCGCAGGGCTCAACCCTTGAAGGCATCAGCAGAAAATCTGCACCTGCGTAAATCTGGTGCGATAACTTCTCATTATAACCGATATAGGTATTGTAATTCCCCTGAAACCAGTTATTCAGTTCTGAAAGTCTCGCTTCCACAACCGGATCGCCCGAACCTAAAACCAATATATTTATATTGCCATGGCTATGTGCCAGTGCATTGTGAAAAATATCCGGTAATAAATCGGCCCCTTTTTCCCCCACCAGTCTGCCGATAAAAGTAAACAGCGGTTTCGTTGGGTCCAGGTTAAAAACACTACATAACGCTTCTTTGTTTGCCTTTTTTCCATTATCCACTGTGCGGACAGTGTAACATTTATCTATCATGGGATCATTCGCCGCATTCCAGACTTCATTATCGATCCCATTGAGGATGCCGGCAGACTTACCACGTTCACTGGCCAGCAGTCCTTCCAGCCCATTGGCACTGTGGCTAATTTCATCGAGATAACTTGGCGATACTGTTGTCACACGCCATGCACATTTGATGGCCGATGCAAGCGGGTTGATAGCCGTTTTCCATCCCAGCAGACCTGCCTTCCAAAGGTCAAATGCAGGTAAATAATGTAATTTATCCCAGCCAAACTGACCCTGATATTGTGCATTATGAATAGTCAGTATCGTACGGATCTGATTCAGACTCTTGTATTTTTCGCAGTTCGCCGTCATAAAGGGAACCAGTCCTGTATGGTGATCATGACAGTGAATGACATCCGGCCGGTGTTCCCACTGGTTAATCCAGTCCAGCACACCAATCTGGTACGCAAGGAAACGCTCTGTATCGTCAGGATAACCATACACAAGATCACGGTCCATCAGTCCGTCAATATGTACAATGAATAAATCGAAGCCCAGTTTGTTAGTCACCTCTTTTTTAATGCGGACATGGAACGCTCTCTCTCCGAGATTTCCCCAGGAATTGTACACTTCTTCAAACTCATTTTCCTGCATAAATTTGGTATTGTATGCAGGCATTACAACTTTTGCAAAATGTCCCAGCTTATTCTGGTATTTCGGTAAGGCACCAACTACATCACCCAATCCCCCTACTTTGGCTATAGGGTAACATTCGGCACTCAGATGAATTATTTCCATAAATTATAAACAGGCAGGAATTAAGAATGATTTGAAATTTTTTATTAAAATATGAGTTATAACCCGAATAAACACACTTTGTTTTCAATTATTTTTAAAAATGTGACGAACATCAGGATTCGCTAAAAGTATTTAATATTCGCTAAAGACTGCGAGAAAGATAATAAATAGTAGATAATGAAATATATTAAACTTTTTAAACATCATAAATTCCATTTTAATTAATTTAACACAAATATTAAATCTAAATTAATTACAATGATGAAAATGCTAAAAAAACGTATGCTGATTATAGTTATACTTGCAGTCAGTACAGGCTTAAGCTGTAAAAAAGAAAAAAGTGAAAATGATTTAACTCCTGCTGTTATCGAACCTGGAAAAGAAGAGCAGGGAGTTGAATTTCTGCCAGTGAAAATTGGCAGCGGAAACACCAGTCAGCTGTTTAGTTACAGCAATGGCAATTGCTTAACTAAAATTGAATATGGCGATGGTAGCTTTGCAGTATTGACCTACGATGCCAGCAAACAGCCACTCAGCTTCCAACTACTGAAAGGTAATGTGCTCAGCCATGAATCGGAATATGTGCTGAATGCAACAGGCCAGGTAGTGAGGATCAATCAGTATAAAGTGAGCGGTGCCAGCATCAGTCCTGATGGATACTGCCTGCTCGAATACAATATTGCAGGGCAGCTGGTAAAACTGAGTGACTATAGTCAGGCCAAAAAACTGATCAACGAACGGATCAGAACTTATACCGTGTCAGGAAACCTGCTCAGCGAGAGCAGCACATCGACTCATGAGACCGCAACCTATAATTTCGATGAAAAGGAAGCTATATTTAAGCATGTAGCGCATGCAGATTTGTTTGCACTTGGAACCGGAGACCAGCTCCTCACCTCTGCACTCAATAATATCACCAACCGTAAAACTGCTGAGAACGGCAGCTCCGATCAGAGTTATTCCTATGTGTACAATAAAACAGGCTATCCGCAAAGCATTAGCTACAAAAAAGGTACTGTGACAGTTTCAAATGCTAAAATAGTGTACCAGTAGAACTGTATTGAAGAAGCCAGTAATACCATCTGCTGGCTTCTTCAATTAAAAGTTAAAACCTATAGAGATATATGGCATTGTGCTTTCCTTAGAAAATCCTACAGCCGCCTGGATCAGGATTAAATCGGCCGGAATCAAATAAATACCGCCGCCGTAACCGTGGTGCCACTGGTCGGACGACTGCCCAGGTTGCCAAACCCTGCCTACATCACTGAAACCCAGTAAACCCAGAGATCCGGGAACGATATATGAAGTAAAGTCGAACAGTTTCATCCTCAGGTCAAGATTATAATAGAGCATGGTCTTTCCTGTGAACCTGTTGGTATGGAAACCACGCAGGCTATGCACCCCACCCAACTGCATCTGCTGAAAGAAAACAGGATCACCGACCGTTGTACCACCACCTATCCGGTTCGCAATCACAAAACCAGCGTGCCCCGGATTGAGGTATGACCGAAACTCAGTTTCTACCTTACCATAAGCTTCATGCCCCCTGTTGAGTTGTTGACTAGCCAAAAAGGTGGTATTCCAGTAAAGACCCTTTTTAGGGATAGCAATGTTGTCCCTGGAATCATATTTTACATTCGCAATCAGTCCCGCATAAACACGGTCATTAAATACTTCTTCCTCGGGATTTGTAAGGTTAAAATCTTTCAGGAAACGCTCATCGTTACCACCACGACTACTCGTGTAATATTCTGTAGCAATACCGCCCCCTACAACCCACTTACCCAGGTTCCTGTACAATTGGAAATCGGTCTTCAGGTAATCATAGCGGTTCCGATAATAAGACATTCCCTTGTCATCATCCTCTTCATCCCGGATAAATGCGGTTTCATTTCCGAGACCGAAAAAGTTACTCAGGTTATTAGGCCCCAGTAAGGTGGCATTTATTTTCAGGTTGTTCTTGCCGATCACCTGTTTAAAGTCGCCCGCATAAGTCAGGATAAACGATTTTCTTCCTGTCGAATAATCTGCCCACAACTCCTGCTTGGCCGCATAAGGATCTTTCCTGAAACCCTGCTTCTGCAGGATCAGTCCTACTCCAGCCTGTATACCCTGATCAAGATTGTAATTTACATGGAATAGCGGACCAAACTGATCAAACACAAAACTCTTCTTGTTGAAGTTGTTTACCATCGTATCATTTGCCAGCTTCAGCTTCGCCAGTCCCGCATCAGGAACCTCATTTCCTTCGTCCAGCCGGTCATAGATAAAAGTCTTTCCTTTAGCTTTTAAATCCGGATCTACCACAAATCTGTCCTTACCCTCTCCACCAATCATTCTTACCCTGATCGGAGAACGCGAAACTCCCTTTACCTCAAAAGCATCCTCTCCTCCTAATCCATATAAACGTATTTCCCTGGTCAGCTTTGCATCAAAAGTACGGTGATAAAGTTTTCTGCCCGTCTCGCCAGTTTTTTTAATATTATTTATTGTGAGCTCAATATTGCCATTTTTCTTGTGCTCAATCTCAAATTGTTCTCTTTTATCAGAAGCCGGGATATCCAGTGTAACCGCCAGAAAACGGTAGTAATCCAGCGCACTTTTCTCCAGCCCTGCCGTACGCGCAATCAGGATCTTCAGCAATTCATCTCCCCCGATCGCATTGACATTTGCAGGCATGCGCTTCAGCGATCTGGCCAATAACTCAGGTGTGATCTTTTCCTGCACATACTTAATCTCCTCCTGCCAGTCTTTCTCACTCAGTGCATTTAAAAAATACCTGTCAAAATAGCGCTGATTAAAATTCCACTGATCTACAGCCCTGATTTCAGGTGCATAAGGCTGAAGGTTAGCTTTCAGCCACTGATGAGATAATACCCATGGAAAAACCCCGGATGTCTTATAAAAAACCTTATCCCTGTCACGCGGCACCGGAATATAAACCTTCTCGTCCTTTTTCTTGTCTTCCTCCTTAGCCCAGCGCCAGTTATCTTCATGTCTGTCCCAGTCGCCCACAATAAAATCCAGCAACCTTGCCCTCAGCACCATTTTCTGGTCTATATGTGTATCATTATCTTCTTCCACCTTGCGCTGCGCTTTTAAGGTGTTATCCGTTTTATCAAATTCTTCGGGCGACCTGTTTTCGATGAGGTATACATTGTTTGCAAAGTCCTTCCGGTATTCACCCAATCCCGGATCGTCTCCCACATACACAATTTCAGGTTCGGCATGCGGAATATCCAGCGCATCCGCCAATGGCGGGATCACCAGTGCAGAATAAGGGTGACTCGTAGCAATCTGATCCTGCACAATATCCTTCACCACGGTTTTTCTCAGCTTTTCAGACAGTCCCCGCTCCGGATACTTCTGCACCGTACGCAATGCCCATTCCCTGCCATCAGCACTTTTCAGCCGCAGGGAGCGTGTCTGCATGCCGCCGCCCAGTTGCAACACCGTCATCCCTCCATGTTCCTTTTGCAGGTCAAGAATCCTCATCCTTACCGGCGCTGCCCATAACTTGCGGTAGCTTTCCCCCAGGAAAAAGCGGTGTGCATTGCTAACAGAATCATATACCGGAGATATCGCTATTGTGATAGAATCCTTTGTCCTGTTTTGCTGCGCATTTACAGCGGTAGAAGCTGATAATACACCAATAAGAATGATGCCTGTTAATTTATTCATAAGTCTTCACTACTTCTACACGCAGAGCTTTTAGACCTTCCACCCCTTGCAGTTCTTCAATTTCTATATATTCTACAAAGTCGGTCAGCAAGCCTTCCGACTGTAATGTTTTAATGTACCCTAAATATTCCTGCGCTTCCGAACTGTTAAAATAAACAATCGCTATTTTTCCCGGCTGCGTTAGTCGCTCTGCACTATCCTTTACATGCGCTTTATCAATTCGCTTTTTTACCATCTGGTACCTGATGTTGTAACTCCCTTCCACATCAAACCTTTGCTCATCAGTCCTGAAGCTGATATCTATCAGTTTTTCATATACAAAAATCAGCTGCGTTGTTTCCAGCGGCAATGGCAGATGTGCCGTAAGATTGCCCGTTGTCCTGCCAATTTCAGCGATCACGCGCAGTTGCCTTAAACGGAAATCATGTACAATATCATCAGTAAACTCAAGTTCCGGCGTAATAGACTGGCCCAGGTAAATATCAAACTCTACTCCATCCGTTCTGAATTTCTCAAAATAACAAGGGAAAATTTCCTGGATAGTCGCATTAAATTCATCCAGATGGCGGTTTGCCGCGTGATTGATCATCTGCATGCTCAACTCATAGTTCTCCCTGTTTGTATAAATCTTTCCTCCCGGGGCAGTAAGCTCGAAATATTCATCAACGATATCCCTGATTTCCGTATGTACATCCCTCAGCAATTTCAAGTATGGCGGGAGCTGCCGCTGCAGGTAATCATCTGTACGCATAATCTCCCTGTCAGATAAATCAGCAAAGCCTTTCTCTTTCCACCCGCTGTGTTCCTGCGGGAAACCTCCCTTCAGCGCGTCAGGGAACTTCGACTTCAGATTTCTCAGCATCGTCTCCAGGATATCGAAATGCGCGTAAAGGTCCTTACGGATCATCAGGTTACGCTCTATACTCGAATTCCGGATATCAATAGCTGCATAAAACGGATATACGTCCTTAAACTGAACATTTTCTATCAAAAGACCTTTTTCAAGGGCACCCGATTTTGAATAATTGTATGCTGCCTGGTAAAAACGCCAGGCTACGGAAGGCTGCAGTGCTGTAAATTTATCTGTCACAATGCCCATGATCTCATAGTTGAAATCAGTAATAATATTCTGGAACAGCTGTGCCAGCAATGAAAATGCACCTTCAATTCTCGACATAGACGTGCCGTTAAATGCCGTAGTATCTTTAGCATACAATTCCAGGCAACCTACCAGCTTTGCATTATAATATAAGGGAAACAGGGCATAAGACTTTACCCCTTTGTCCATTATGAGCCTGAGCATTGGGTATTCCTCAGCTTGCTCTTCCGTGATCTCCGGAAAAATCAACCTTCGCGGATGCTCAACAAATGAATCTACCAATGCCGTGTAATCCTTCTCCGGCAAACCATTTTCTTTTGCCTGCTGAATAATGATACTTTCAAATCCAGCATGATTATAAATCATCGTTTTTGAGTTGAGCTTGATGTAAGGCAGAAGGCCGAAATCAATCCCATCTGTTCCTACCAGCGATTTTAAAGCCGCAGAGATCCGGTCACTGCTCCAGCCCTCTTCACATTTGTTATGGTCAATAATTGCATTTTTGACCGATTCCAGTGCATATTCAGCAGTGACATCGGTCATGGTCACAATTGAAGCGCCTTCAATACTAAATAATTCAGAAGGGAGGATTCTCTGGAGTATTTCCAGGTTGTCTTCATCTCCCTTCAGATATTCCTTCGCCGTTTTGGGTGAAAGTTCAGGCAATTCAGTTTTACATTTCACCTCAATAAAACGGACATCAATATTTAAGCGGTAATATTTTAAAAGATGCGTTTCTTCATCAAGCATAGACTTCACCATGTATTTTGAACCGCCCAAAGAAATATGATAAAACTTATCCAGGATCAGATCGTAGAAATTGGTGAGCACACTTTTCTCCATCTCCGTTTTTGAAGGCAGCGTTAAGCCCTTCTTTAACTTGCTGTCTTTATCCAGCAATATATTGTAAAAAGCATCCGTACCATAAAAAAAAATTGGTGTTATCGGCTTGCTTATGGCCCATACCTGCTCATGCTCATCATTCAGTAAAGGTGATAATGCCGTATAAATCAGCTCAAAAAGATGATGGTATTTTCCCGCATCCTCCGGGGCGATAGGCTCAGCCAGTTCAGGAAAAGCCTCAAACTGGCTCAGTAAATATTTATAAAAATTCACCTTTGCCGTTTTCTCCGTCGCTATACGCTCAGTGATAAAACTGATAAAAGGTTTTAAAGAAAAGCGAATATCTGCATCAATCACACTATGATCACTGTCAAAAACACCTTTACTCAAATCCAACGGTATAGCCTGCATAAGTTCTATTTCTTGTAATTGAATTTCAAAATATTGCCCGACGTCAGCTCATCCCCTTCATTAGAGATATAAAGGTTCATGTTTTCATCAAAAGCAATGCCTTCCGGCTGATTAAAGATAGAAGAATTTAAGCGATGTACACTTTTCACTTTCCAGTCCGGACTCGCTACAATCAGTACTTTGTTCACAGAAGAAAGAATATACCATTCTCCAGAATGCGGATCCCTTGTTAATGCCGAGGCTTTCAAACCTGTTTTCAAAATGTCGCCCGCCTCAATCAGTGCCGAAAGATCCATAGCAAACTCTCCCGAAGGAATCAGCTGCTGCTCTGCTGCGTTATAAGTAAAAATAGAACCAGACATCATGCCCGACTTCTTATCGCTCTTACAATTTTTGCACAGCAGGTAAAGCTGGTTTGTCTGATTATCTGCATACATACTTTCATATTCACCCGAGGGGAGGAGCTTTTTAAATTCCTTCACTTGATCCGGTTTCTCTTTCACTGCATCAGCAAAAGGAAATGCATACAAAGTACCCTTACTTTCCAGCACAAAAACGGTTTCATTCAAAATCGCAACATCCTCGTAATCTCCCTTTTTACCGAAAACAGTATGCTGTTGTTTTTTATTGTGCCATCCCTGCCTGAACAGTCGGCCATCTTCATCCTGAATAGAATAGATCGTATCCCCTTTATCCCGGTGAAAAGCAATTCCGGAGATTTCCAGCAGACTTTCCGGCATATTAAATTTTTCCGGATGGTTCAAGTCATAACCTCGCGGACTCGTAAAATCTTTCACTGAAGCTTTGCACGCAAGCATTACGCCCAATACAACCACCACACTATATACTTTTATATTCAATCGTTTCATTTGATGTATATTGATAAATCTCCCATTGAGAGCGTAACCCTGCATCTCCTTTAATAAAATTATTCTGTAGTGCTTCATTTAATTCTACTGCCTGTGCCGTATCATTAAACTGCAGTTCCAGTATTTCCATCAGCCTGCTTTTCAGATCACCAGCATAAATAGGGAAACAGACCTCAATCCTTCCATAGATATTGCGGTTCATCCAGTCGGCCGACCCCATAAACACCTCTTTATTCCCGTCATTATGAAAAACAAAGACCCTTCCATGTTCCAGGTACCTGTCTACTATTCTTCTTACCGTTATATTTTCACTCTGCCCCTTCACACCCGGAATCAGGCAGCATACACTGCGCACCAGCAGTTCTACCTTCACCCCTGCAACCGAAGCATCATACAATTTTGAGATCAGCACCTTCTCTTCCAGGTTATTCAGTTTAATCCTGATGGAAGCAGTTTTTCCTGCTTTTGCATTTCCGATTTCCCTGTCAATCAAGCTCAGAAACTTCTGCTGCAGATTAAACTGTGCGACCAGCAGATGTTCGAAATTGATGGCATCTTCCAGCAGCGGCTTTTTCTTTTTCTTACTTAGAAACCCGAAAAGCTGCTGTAGTTCCAGCAACATCGGCTGATGAGCGGTCAGCAATACATGGTCCGTATAAAATTTCGCTGTTGATTCATTCAGGTTACCCGTAGCCAGTAAACCCAGGTAGGAAGTCTGATCCCTCACCGTGCGTTTGACCAGGGCTACTTTCGCATGTACCTTCAGGTCATTTTTACTATAAATGATCTTCACCCCCGCCATTTTCATCTGCGAGGCCCATTTGATATTATTTGCCTCATCAAACCTGGCCTTCAGTTCTACCATCACCGTTACCCTTTTCCCGTTCCTGGCGGCCGTCATCAGCGCATTCACAATCTTCGAATGGTCGGCCACCCTGTATAATGTCACATAGATTTCCTCCACAAAACTGTCATTTGCCGCTTCATTAAAAAACCGCAGCACTGCATCATACTTCTGGTATGGCACATGCACCATGATATCCCTTTTGGCGATCTCACTAAACAGCGTTTCCCCTTTCGGGATATGCAGACAGGTATGTGCAGGCCATTTTGGATAGCTCAGTTCCGCATCATTCAGCGGGAAACCTCCCAGGTCTTTCAGGTTATGGTAAAACCCGCCCTGCACCACAGAAGCTTTAGCTAAGTTCAATGTGTATATAATACGGTATAAATAGCGCAAAGGGATTTCAGGCTGACATAAAAAACGCGTTGCGAATCCAAGATCCCTGTTTTTCAGTTCCTTTTCCAGCGCTGCAGTAATATCTTCATCCAGCTCATCCTTAATATTCAGTTCCGCATTCCGTGTAATCTTGATATTAAAAACACCAGCAATCTTTTCATCCGGAAAAAGATAAGCCAGATTATGTTTAATGATATCGTCCAGGAACACGATATATTTTCCTTCCTTACTATTTACTGCATATAAACGTGGCAGTACATCAGAAGGAATCGTGATCAGCTCCAGTCTTTCCACTCCTGCAGCATTCGATAAAATTACTGCCTGGTACAATTTATTATTTTCCGCAAAAAAAGCCCCGCTATCCTGTTCTACAGAATAGAGACCGATAAAAGCCAGTACTTCATTAAAAAACAAGCCCGAAATCTCTTCCTCAATCTGCTCGGGAATTGGTTCATTATAGAGCCAGCGGATATTTTCCTTCAGCAGTCCTGGTAAGATATCGTTCTTTAGTATATGACCGAAGCGTTCCTGCTGCTGATTGATCAGGAAAGTAGCCTTGAAATAAGCATTTTCCAGTCCGCTGTTGTCGTCAAAATTGTCAATTGCCATTAACACCGGCATCCTTACTCTGTAAAATTCATCCAGGTTAGAAGAGTAAATAGATAAAAATTTAATACGCTCCAACAAGGGCACATTTACGTTCTCAGCTTCCAGTAAAACCCTTTCATTAAAACTTAACCAGCTTAAATCACGGTTGAAGAATGAATATTGTTCCATAAATAAATTTAAAGCGCTACAACTGCCGAAGCAATCACAAAAGCAAGTACAGAGGCTATAATACCAAACATAAACACATTATAGGCCACTCTCAGTAAACGGTATTTACGTCCCAGAACTACTCCCTGTGAATATAAATCACGCACCAGACTACCATACAGAAATTCCCTGTCTTCCATCATCTCCTGCATACCAGCATTATAATCTACCAGACTCATATTATAAAAATTACCAAAAAACAGTAAGTTGGTCCGTCTTTCCCTGATATCCTCCTGCGTAAAGGTTCCCGGTGGCACAGTAGGCCGCGTAGCCAGAATTGAAAATACCATCGTTACCACACAAATAATCAGCAAGATCAGCGTAGGAATAATCAGATGCGGATTATCTTCCAGCTTGCGTAGCAGGATACTTAGTATAACCGATAAAATGATAGAATTCGTCGAGATCATGATATGTGCCTTATTATCGGCCATATCACTCAGGCGCTGGTGATTGCCTGATGTAATCCTGAACATGGTTTCAATTCCCTTATCCGGACGGTCACTTTTCTTCTTTTTTGCCGGTTTATCCTCTTCAGCCGTTTTCAGTGCAATAATATCCTGCAGATGTTTTTCTATTTCCTTATCCTTTTTACTCATTTCCATTTTACTGTCAGCCTCTTCTATCCGGCTGTTTGTCTCTTCCTTTTTGTGAGCTTCCTCTTTTCTGTGTTTCTCTCCTTTATCCTGTTCTTCCGAAGCTTTCTCCTTCAACCATTCCAGGTTCATTTCCTTTTTCGCTGTCAGCAGTTCCTGCGCATATGCCGTATGGTAATGGTGATTTTCGAACAGCCAAATCGTTTTTAAACGCCAGTCCGCCTTATCGATATCTCTCCCTACACAGGCTTGTGCTTCTTTACGCATTAACTTATTGCGGTCCCTGAAGGAATCACTACCTAAATGGAAAAGATCAGCATCACAAACGATCTGCTCCAGTAAGCCAACAGGATGCTGCGGCATCTTGGTAGACAGAATACAATTCGCCACCTGTTCAATGACCTCGGGATCCACACTTTTAGCACTGAGGTATTCCCTCGCAGAGGCAGCTCCTCTGGCTTCATGTTCAGCAAAATCAGTTAAATAGCCTGTATCATGGAACCATGCGGCAGTATTTACGATAAAAAAATCCTGATCAGACAGCTGATAATGATTGGCGATTTTTACAACAGCTTTAACCACATCCTCAGTATGTACCAGGTCATGATAGATTAATCTGTCATCTTTTTGAGCGTGAAACAGGCCAGCAACGTGGGTTCTTACCTGGTCTAATACTTCAAGATAATTCATGTTATAAATATGGTAGTTTTAATTGATCCCTGCAATACAAGTGAAAAGCCCTGTATCAGTAAATAGAAATTTTCTTTAGTATTGCCGGATATCAAATTGAGTTAGTAAAATTATTATATTTACTTGAAGCCCATAAAAATGTTTTAGCAAATCCATAAGCGAAGTATAACATTTTGATGCAATACGTAAACGAAAAAGTATATTGTTATCATCATATAATTAACGAAATTAGCTTCGATTTTTTAATAAGCTGGTATTTTTAACAATTGTATTCTATGGAGACCAACAAAAAGTATAGGGACTACTGGATGAATCAGATTCAGAATGATCTTCCTATACTAGATTTGCCGACAGATCAACCCAGATCGGCAGCAAAATCTTACCGTGCACAATCAGTTTCCAAAACTTTAAGTAAAACTATATTTACGGACTTTAAAGACTTACTAAAAGGACAAGGATATGATCTGCATGCAGGATTAATCTCCATCCTGAATCTACTGCTTTTTAAATATACTAATCTGACAGCTATCGTGACCGGAGATATAGTTCCGTCCAATGTTATTCCTTTAAGAATTAATTTCACAGATAAAACAAGTTTCCTTGAGCTGCTTCATAAAATAAATGTAGCTGTACAGGAAGCTTTAGCTAATCAGCCCTATCCATTCGAATCATTATTAAAGGATTTGAACCAGGAGCCAGCAGACCAGCATTTGATTAAAGTCGCCATTGCTTCGGGAAATGACATCAGTGCATCAGCAACTGAGGTGCACCAATTTGATTTGAGTTGTATTTATACAGAAGTGAACCAGGAACTGTCCATTGTACTGGTATACAATCAGCATCTTTTTAATCAAAATACCGCCAGCCGTATTGCTGATCATTTGGAACAGCTCATTATAGCGGTAATGGCTAACCCCACCCTAGCGGTTAGTCAACTGACGTATTTGAATGAGCAGGAGAAAAGACAGCTCCTCGATGAGTTTAACCATACTGCTGCGGCATATCCATTAACCTTATCAGTTTTAGATTTATTCCAGGAGCAGGTAAATGCAAAACCTGATCATACAGCCCTTATTTTCGGCACAGTCAATCTTACCTACAGGGAGCTCGATCAAATATCTAACCAGTTCAGCACTTACCTCATTCAGCGCAAACAACTCTGTAATGGCGACCTTGCCGCAATTAATCTGCAACGAAGCGAGTGGATGATTATCAGCATTCTGGCGATATTAAAAGCAGGTGCAGCATATGTACCGATAGATTCGGAATATCCGCAGGACCGAATTACCTACATGATCACGAACAGTGGCTGCAAGCTAACGATCACTGCAGAAGAAATCAATTTGTTCATTGCAGAAAAAGACTCGTTTAGCAAAGCAAACCCCAGAATTACCGTAAATCCGGAGAACCTGATTTATGTGATCTACACTTCAGGCTCCACAGGGTTCCCAAAAGGATGTGCTTTAACGCACAGTAACGTATCCAATTATATACAGTGGGCTAACCGCTATTATTTTGAAGGTATCCGTCCAGCTAACTTTGGCCTTTTCACTTCCCTTTCCTTTGATCTTACTGTCACCAGTATATTTTGTCCCCTCACGCAAGGGGGCACAATAGTCATCTATCCACAGCACGAAGAACTGTCAGTAATTTTCCGGGATACCTTTGGTGCCCATAGTATCATCAACAGCATTAAGATCACACCTGCCCACATAGCTATGTTGAGGCATTTGGATATTTCATTTTCAGGTATAAAATGTGCAATAGTCGGTGGTGAAGAAGTTAATCCAACTCATATTGATATCTTAAAAAGTATCAATCGAGACATAAAAGTATACAATGAGTATGGCCCTACAGAAGCAACGGTGGGCTGTATCGTAAAAGAATTGCAGCAAGAAGGCCCGGTCTATATTGGTAAACCCATTTCAAATACGACTATCTATATCCTGAATACCGAAAATAAATTGGTACCTCAGGGAATTTTTGGTGAAATCTGTATATCAGGTGCCGGATTGGCAAAGGGATATCTGAATAATCCTGCACTCACTGCAGAAAAGTTTATCAGCAACCCTTTTGATACTGACAAACGATTATATAAAACAGGCGATCTGGGACGCTGGCTCCCAAATGGAGAAATTGAATTTATCGGCCGAAAAGATGAGCAGGTTAAAATTCGCGGTTTCAGGATAGAGCTTGGGGAAATAGAAACTGTCCTTCAAAATCATCCGGGAATCAGCGATGCTGTGGTACTCGCCAGGACAGATGCTCAGGGAGAGAAAAAGCTTGTTGCTTATCTTGTAGCCCTTTCAGCAGACAAAAATATTGCTCCTTTGCGCAAGTACCTGCTGGAGATGCTGCCAGAATATATGGTGCCCTCCACCTTTATCTGGATGGATGAGCTGCCAAAAACTATCAATGGAAAAATTGATAAAAAGGCATTGCCGGCACCTGACAGGAAGAGACCAGAATTATTTGTACTGTACCGATCACCAAAAACCACTGAAGAAAAGAAAATTGCAGCCCTATGGGCATCCATACTTGATCTTGATCAGGTAGGTTTGGAAGATAATTTTTTCGAGCTTGGCGGTAATTCACTCCTTGCAGTAAAAACAACGGCAGCATTACAATTAAAATACCAGATCAACTTACCCATTACTAAACTATATCAGTTTCCAACCATCAGTCAGCTCCTCACCTACCTGGGCTTAACTGGAGAGCAACAGCCGGTCAAGAAAAGAGCGGCGATAAAAGCGGATCCCGCACAGCCTATCGCTATCATTGGTATGGCTGCTAAATTTCCAGGGGCAAATACAATAGAGGAGTTATGGGAGATCTTACGCGAAGGGAAAGAAACAACAACTTTTTTCAGCAAAGAGGAATTGGATTCATCCATTCCTGAACATATAAAAAATGATGGCCAATATGTTGCTGCACGTGGAATAGTGAAAGACGCGGATATGTTTGATGCTGAATTTTTCGGCATCAATCCTAAGCTTGCCGAACTGATGGACCCGCAGCAGCGTATATTTCTTGAAATCAGCAGGGATGTGCTCGAAAAGTCAGGCCATCTGCCTGATCATTATGATGGCACTATCGGTGTATTTGCTGGATCAGGTGCAAATACCTATTTCCAGAACAATGTTCTTCAGCATCCGGAACGCATTGAAACTGCGGGTAGTTTCCAGGTAAGCACTGTAAATGAGAAAGATTATATTTCCTCCCGTACTGCCTATCAGCTCAACCTCAAAGGTCCGGCAGTAAGTGTTTTTTCGGCCTGTTCAACATCCCTTTTAGCCATTGCACAAGCTGTAGAAAGCCTGCGCAAAAACCAATGTGATGTAGCTATTGCAGGTGGCGCCAGCATTACCTCACCCATTCATAGCGGTCATCTCTACCAGGATGGCGCCATGCTGAGTAAAGACGGACATTGCAGATCATTTGATGCCGCTGCAACTGGTACTGTATTTAGTGACGGAGCAGGCGTCGTGCTGTTAAAAACGCTAGCGGCTGCAGAGGCCGACGGTGACCTAATCTATGGTCTGATCAAAGGCATTGGAGTTAACAATGATGGCGGTAACAAGGGAAGTTTTACTGCACCCAGTACTGACGGTCAGCGTATAGCCATCGAGATGGCTATTGAGGATGCTGCTATTAATCCTGCTACCATCACGTACATAGAAACACATGGAACAGCTACCCCATTAGGCGATCCTATCGAAATTGAAGGATTAAGACTGGCCTTTGGCGAACAGACAGCAAATCAGTATTGTGCTATTGGTTCCATAAAAAGTAATATGGGGCATATGACCTCAGCAGCAGGTGTTGCAGGGGTTATAAAAACAGCCTTATCTTTATACCATAAACAAATTCCTCCTTCCATAAATTTTGATCAGCCAAACCCTGATATAGATTTTGAGCACTCTCCTTTTTATGTAAACACAGCTTTGAAAGACTGGCATGCGGACGGGAAGAAGAGAGCTGGTGTAAGTTCCTTTGGCGTTGGGGGTACCAATGTGCATGTAATCATGGAAGAGAAGGATCATGCACTACTAGAAAATACCGATACAGGAAAATCAAAACAACTCTTTACCTGGTCGGCCCGAACAATAGATAGCTTGCAGGGATATACTAAAGCTTTTCAGCAATACATCACAACCACCAGCCTTCATCTTGCCGATACAGCAAGCACCTTACAAAGTACAAGAGCAAATTTTAAATACCGCAGGTATGCTGTTGCAGGAACTAAGGAAGAATTAAACAGTAGTCTGGAGCAGCCACTCTCTGCAGTAAACAGCAATCAGCTGAAGACTTTACCCTCAGAAACTGTATTTTTGTTTCCGGGTCAGGGCGCACAATACCTGCAGATGGGCGCCGGACTTTATAAAGAAGAAGCCGTATTCAAATCTGCCATTGATGAATGTGCAAAAATATTGCAGCAGTATCTCGACAAAGATATCCGCGCTGTCATTTACCCGGAAATCACCGATGAATCTGCTCAGCAGGATATTGCAAATACGAAATATACCCAACCTGCTTTATTTGTTACCGAATATGCTTTAGCCAAACTATGGATGAGCTGGGGCATTGTACCGGATATTTTATGCGGACACAGTATCGGGGAGTATGTAGCAGCGCATCTGGCGGGTGTATTTTCACTCAAAGATGGTTTGAAGCTCATTGCGAGCCGGGGTAATTTAGTCAGTGCTTTACCAGGAGGTCTTATGCTGAGCATCCGGCACAGCGCCGAAAAAATAGCCGAAATATTACCAGCTAATTTATCTCTGGCGGCCATAAATAGCCATAACCTTTGTGTTGTTGCCGGTACAGAAGCGGCCATAGAACAGTTCAGCATCATCCTTGACCAACAGGAGATATTACATAAGAAACTGCTCACCAGTCATGCCTTCCATTCTCATATGATGGATGCAATAGTTCCTGAATTCAGGAAGCTGGTTGAAGAAGTAGAGTTAAAAAGACCAGATAAACCTATTGTATCTACAGTCACTGGCGAATTTCTTACAGATGCAGACGCTACAGATCCTGCTTACTGGGCAGAGCACCTGCGTAAACCTGTGCAGTTTTCGAAAGCACTGGATACCATTATGGAACTGGAAAACCCCGCCATAATTGAAAGCGGCCCTGGAAATGTTTGTACTACCCTTGTTTTCCAGCATCCAAATAAAAGTGTGTCCACTGCAGTAGCCAGTCTGGATAAAAAGGAGGGTGCATATGATTCCATTCTGAAAGCATTAGGTAAATTATGGCTTGCTGGGTTAGAGCCAGACTGGAATGCCTTTTATCACGGTCAGGCCAGAAGGAAAATTGACCTGCCAACATATGCCTATCACAAAAAAAGATATTGGGTAGACCCAAAATCTCACCAAAATAATACAGTTATTCAACAAAGCTTTTTTATAGAGCACACCGTTATGAGGAAAGACACCTTAATTGAGCAAATCAAAACCATTTTAGAAAATGCATCAGGAATTGAGATGAATGATGTAAGCCCCGATTTGAACTTTGTTGAAATTGGTATGGATTCCCTTTTGCTTACCCAAATGGCTATCATATTAAAGAAAGAATTTGCCATTCCTATCACATTCAGACAATTAAACGAAGAATTTGATACGATAGAAAGCCTTGCTACTTATATCGACCATACTTTACCCAAAGAAGAAACCAGACAGCCAGCCACTTCACTATCCAATAGCCCGGCAAATCAGGCACCAATTTCAGCAACTCACTATACGCACTCAGTTACACAACAATCAGCGAATATGGTACCGGCAGACAGTGCGTTAGGCTTAATCGCACAGCAATTACAGCTCCTTTCCCGACAAGTAGAATTAATGACAGGCGCTAACTCTGCTACCCGATCACAGTCGGCCACCCAGTTACATCCACTTTCCAACGGTATACATACAAATCCTGTACTCCAGGTAAAAAAAGAAGATGCCAGCCTTGCACTTTCTGCCGAAGAGCAAATTGAAATTAAAAAGCCATTTGGAGCGACTGCAAGAATTGAGAGAAAAGCTACAGTCTTATCTGCTCAACAGCAACAGTACCTAAGCGAATTCACAAGATTATACAATCAAAAAACAGGAAAAAGTAAAGCCTATACCCAACAGCACCGGGAACATATGGCAGATCCAAGGGTAGTTTCCGGTTTTAAACCAGCAACCAAAGAACTCGTTTATTCCATCGTCATCAATAAATCTAAAGGCAGCCATTTCTGGGATCTAGATGGCAATGACTATGTTGATGCCCTGAACGGCTTTGGTTCCAGCATGCTCGGCTACCAGCCCGATGTAATTAAGGCCGCGCTGATTGATCAGATTGAAAAAGGATATGAAATTGGCCCTCAGCATGAATTATCAGGTGAAGTGTGTGAATTGATATGCGAATTTACAGATTTCGACCGTGCTGCCTTATGTAATACAGGTTCTGAAGCTGTTCTGGGTGCTATGCGTATTGCAAGAACAGTAACCGGACGCTCGCTTATCGTCGCTTTCACTGGTTCCTACCATGGTATTGTAGACGAGGTAATTGTGAGAGGCACTAAAAAACTGAAAAGCTTTCCTGCAGCGCCGGGTATTATGCCAGAGGCAGTGGAGAATATGCTGATCCTGGATTATGGTACAGAAGAGACACTGAGAATAATCAGAGAACGTGCAGATGAACTGGCTGCGGTACTTGTGGAACCAATTCAGAGTCGCAGACCAGAATTACAACCTATAGAATTTTTAAAAGCGTTGCGTACGATTACAAAAGCATCCGGCACAGCTTTGATATTTGATGAGGTAATTTCGGGATTCAGATTCCATCCTCGCGGAATTCAGGGGATGTTCGGCATTAAGGCCGACTTAGGTACTTATGGTAAAGTTGCCGGTGGCGGTATCTCTGTTGGGATTATTGCCGGAGAACGTAAATTTATGGATGCCCTTGATGGCGGGAACTGGCAATTTGGAGATGATTCCATCCCCGAGATCGGTGTAACTTATTTTGCAGGTACATTTGTCCGCCATCCTTTAACGCTGGCTACTACAAAAGCTGCCCTGCTTTATATGAAGGCAGAAGGTCCTCAATTACAGATTAATCTGAATGAAAAAACTACCCGATTAGCCAATGCATTAACTGAAATCTGCGTACGACTTAAAGTACCAATGACAATTGTTCATTTTGGCTCCCTGTGGCGTATCAAATTCCTCGAAGAATATCTCTATTCTGAATTATTGTTTACACTAATGAGGTACAAAAACGTTCATATCCTTGATGGTTTCCCTTGTTTTATGACTACAGCGCATACCCAGGAAGACATAAACAAAATAATTAGTACTTTTGAAGAAAGTCTGACAGAGTTAATCGCTGCGCAGTTTATTCCATTGCATGAGATTGAAAATCAGTCAGATCAGGGAATCAGTAAACAAATTGATTTTAATATTCCTCCGGTCCCCAATGCAAAATTAGGAAAAGATAAAGCCGGTAACCCTGCGTGGTTTCTTGAAGACATTCAAAACCCGGGTAAATTTTTACAAGTAAACTAAGTATATAATTAATGTCTCAAATTACTTTAACACCTGTCGATTTTAATCCCTTTCAAGAGGGTAAAGAAATAACGAAGGTTGTATTTAGCAATGAACCGCAAAAAGAAATATGGTTATCTTGTGCAATTGGCGGCCGGGAGTCCAGCCTGGCATATAATGAATCTGTGTCCCTGGATCTTAAGGGAATCTTTCACAGAGAGCATTTCATTGCAGCTTTACAAGAAGTAATTAGCAGACATGAGGCACTGCGCTCAACTGTAAGTGCTAATGGCGACATGCTGCTGGTCTACAAACATATCCCTGCACCATTAGAAGAGGAAAACATAGCCGATTTAACAGATCAGATAACACATCTGGACAACTTTATTGCTGCCCAGATGGAACAGTTGTTTGACCTCGAAGAAGGTCCTTTGTTCAGACTCTATCTTCACAAATTAAGCACTTACCATCATTATTTCACCCTTGTTATTCATCACATTATTGGTGACGGTTGGTCTTTAGGCGTAATTCTCGAGGACCTGAGTAAAATCTATAATGCAAAAGTAAAAGGTGAGTACCTTCAACTTGAAGAGGCACCTCAGATTAGTAAGTACGCTGAAGAGCAGGAGTACTTCCAAACTACCGATCAGTACCAGAAAACTGAAAACTACTGGCTGAATATGTACAAAGACAATGTACCAGTATTAGACCTGCCTACAGATTACCCGAGACCATCTGTACGTACCTACAAAGCCAAACGTTTTGACCAGCATCTTCCTTTTCCATTAGTAGAACGACTAAAAATAATGGGTGCAAAAGGAGGCTCAAGCCTTGTGAATACACTACTTAGTGCCTTCGAAGTTTTTCTACACTTACAAACCAATCAACGTGAAATTGTTGTCGGACTGCCCGCTGCAGGCCAGTCTGCTACCGAAAACTTTGGTCTGGTTGGCCATTGCGTTAACCTGTTGCCATTAAAATCTTCCATAGATCCGGGCTCCACATTCTTAGCTTATCTAAAGCAGAGAAAAAGTGAATTTTTTGATGCCTACGATCATCAGAATTTCACTTTTGGACAACTCATCAATAAACTGAATATCGTACGCGATCATTCGCGGATACCTCTTGTTCCGGTCATCTTCAACATAGATATGGGAATGGATGATGCTGTGGCATTTGAAAAATTGGATTTCACCCTGATTTCCAATCCAAGAGCTTACGAAACATTTGAGATTTTCATGAATGCTACCCGTTCCAAGTCATCTTTTACCCTTGAATGGTCGTACAATACCCAGCTTTTTAAACCAGAGACCATCACTAAGATGGCTCAGGATTTTGATCAGCTGCTGCATTCATTAGTCAGTAATCCAGAAATTACCATTAGTGAACTGAATAGTAAAAAAAATGAAGTCTGGAAAGACCAGCTCAAATCATGGGTAAATACAACTGCTGAATATCCTTCAGATAGTCATCTTTCTGAACTCATAGAAAAGACGGCGAATAAATTCCCTGAAAAAACAGCAGTCATTTTCAATAAACAGAAGCTTAGCTATAAAGAACTTCTTATACGTTCAAACCAATTTGCAGCTTATCTGATAGAACAGGAGATTAAAGTCGGGGATATTATTGGTCTGGCATCAGAACGATCAATAGAGATGCTTATTTGCCTCCTTGGTATTTTAAAAGCAGGTGCTGTCTATGTCCCACTTGATCCTGAATATCCGAAAGAACGTATAGAATATATGCTGGAAGATGCCAGCGCAAAGCTATTGCTGATTTCCAAAGCTTACAGCGGGCGTTTTAAGACAAATGTTAGGGAGATTATCATAGAAGATACATTAACCTCATTGAGTAAGTATCCTAAATCTAGTCCCGGGATAGGGATAAGTGCAAAGGACCTCGCTTATGTATTATATACTTCTGGTTCTACCGGCCAGCCTAAGGGGGTAAAAATAACCCACAGGAATCTTGTAAATTTCCTTTGCAGCATGCAATCGCAACCGGGGATCACTCCAGAAGACCGTCTGCTTGCAATCACAACAATATCATTTGATATCGCCGGATTGGAGCTTTACCTTCCTTTGATCACCGGGGCAGAATTAATTATTTGTGATACAGAATCTACAAGAGACGGCCGATTACTGCTTGAACTTTTAACAGAGAGAAATATTACTTTCATGCAGGCCACGCCTTCTACCTGGAGAATGATGATAGATTCGGGATGGAACAGCAAACTTCCAGTAAAAATATTATGCGGTGGAGAGGCATTACCAAAAGAGCTGGCTGAGTTGCTCATTGAAAGATCAAATGAGTTATGGAATATGTATGGTCCTACAGAGACAACCATTTGGTCTACTATCAAAAAAATAACTCCCGGAGACAGCGCAATAACTATTGGTTACCCTATTAACAATACCACGGTTTACATTCTCAATGAAGAACAGCAGCTACTCGCTCCCGGTTTACAAGGAGAAATTTATATTGGAGGGGATGGTGTGGCAGCTGGTTATCTGAATCAACCAATCCTGACTGCTGAAAGATTCATTACAGACCATATCAGGAATTCCGAAGGTGCTAAATTATATAAAACAGGCGACCTTGGTCTATTCCTCGATAATGGCGAAATCCGCTATCTTGGAAGGATTGACCAGCAGGTAAAAATAAGAGGTCACCGGATTGAGTTGGGAGAAATAGAATCACAGCTCGTTGCCTATGCTGGGATACAGCAGGCAGTTGTGCTGGCAAGAGAAGATACGCCCAATAATAAAAGGCTAGTAGCCTATGTCATCCTGACAGCAATTGAAGGCGAAGATATTACGCTATGGCAAAATGAGCTTGGAAAACATTTGCCAGACTTTATGATACCTGCCGATTTCGTAGTGCTGAAAGAATTCCCATTAACACCAAACAATAAGATAGATAAAAAAGCCTTACCTAAGCCTGCATCTAAAGCAAAAGTGCAGGATCTTTTATCAGATAGACCAAAAGGTAAGAATGAGATTCTCGTTGCTGAGATATGGTCTTCAGTACTGGAAATAAAAGATCTATCTGTTAACGCCGATTTTTTTGAATTGGGTGGCCAATCTTTGCTTGCAGTTAAGGTAATGATAGCTATAGAAAAGGAAACTGGAAAACGGCTTCCTTTGGCTACGCTTTTTGAGAATTCAACTATTGCAAAACTGGCTAAAAAAATACAATTAGATCAGGTGGAACAATGGGATGCCTTAGTCCCGATAAAAACTTCAGGCACCAAACCTCCGGTATACCTGATTCACGGTGGAGGACTTAACGTATTATTTTATAAACCAATTATTAAATATCTCGATCAGGAGCAACCTATCTATGGCTTCCAGGCACTGGGTCTTTCGAAAAGCCATGAGCCCTTACATACACTGGAAGATATATCTAAAGCATACATCAGCGACTTATTAAAGAATAATCCTGAAGGCCCATTTTATCTGGCAGGTTATTCCTTTGGCGGCCTAATCGCATTTGAAATGGCCAAACAATTAGTTGCCATGGGTAAAAAAGTAAATTTTGTAGGTATAGTTGATACTTATATTGGTGGCAGAACAGATCATTCTACTGGTGCAGCACGTCTCGCTAAAAAGGTATTGAGACAATTTTCAAAAATTCCTCATCTTGCAAAAACATTGGCCCTGTTTCCTGCAGATGCTTTCGCCTATCAATCTACCATTATTTCGCACAAGCTAAGAAATATTGTACCCTTTGTAAAACCACCAGCGCCCCTGCCTACAGAAGCCTATGTCTCAAACCTTACTCCCTATGAGAAAGAGATCTACGATGTCTATGATGCTGCCCACGGAAAATATGCTATTCAGCCCGCTGATATCAAAGTCAGCTTATTACGTGTAACCAAAAGGCTTTATCATCTGGACGATCCTGTATATCTTGGCTGGAAACCCTTCGCAAAAAAGGGCATTGATATTTACCTTGTTCCTGGCGACCATGGCAGTATACTTCATCCACCAAATGATCAGGATTTTGCCAGGGTATTACAAAAAGCATTAGACAATAATTAATCGATCATGCACAATCACCTGCTGGTCGAAAATCAATCTTGGCATTACTATAATGGAGAAGAGCTGAGCACAACAAATGATGTTCATGTCTTCAAAATTGATGCCCTAGCCTTTGCAGCCAACGTTAAACCATATCTTATCATGTCTCCTGCTGAAAAAGAAAAAGCGGAGAAATTCCGTCATAAAACAGATAAGGAAAGTTATATGGTCGCCAGGTGCTGTCTTCGTCTGTTACTGTCTAAATTTACTGGCCTCTCCCCCGACCAAATTGAATATAGTTACACTAAAAATAAGAAACCCTATATCAGCAATACAATACACTTTAACCTTAGTCACCATCAGCACCATGTTTTAATAGCCATCAGCTCGCAAGCTATTGGTATTGATGTAGAACAACACCTTGAAGACTTTGACTTTACAACTATCCTCGAAAGCTGTTTTATTGAAGAAGAGATCAGGTTCATCCATCAGGGTCCGCAACCATCGCTCAATTTTTACACGTTATGGACCAGAAAGGAAGCCTTGCTTAAAGCTACCGGAGAAGGCCTGATTGACAACCTGACTGAAGTATCTTCACTAGATATTACCCAGACAAGAGGTGAAAACCGCTATCAACTATACAGCTGGCTATGTGCAGATCAAGCCATTGTGAGTTTAGCAAAACCCATCAGTTCCAATCCGGTTAAGCTCTGGTTATTCAGTCCGCTACTTACCTACGCTTAGACTTCTCCCAGGCAGCGCTCTGGTTCTTTTTATAATACCTGATGATACCAGCCAGCACAGCATAATTCATCACACAAAAATAATAGGGAATAAATAGTGCTTTAATACGAATATTCCTGCTTTCAAAATAAAAACCTGTTATGCTCAGCAGGTAAAAAACCATTTGCAACACAAACAATAGCTGATAAAATACCATATCCGTTGTAAAGGCAATTATACCATTCAAGATTAAAGCGAGAATCAGCAGGAATGGCGTAATCGTCCACCGCAGCACCCTGTGACTGATATATTGGAAAGTAAATATGAAATTATGGAAAGGGTTCGCTGCCTTTTTTAGACGCAATATAGATTGTATCCCTCCTGCAGCTATTCTCACTTTACGTTTCAATTCTTCTTTTACATCCGCAGAAGCCGTCTCCATTGCGTAAGCATCCGGCTCGTAAGCAATGATATGTCCCTGCTCTGCAATTCTCATTGCAATCATATGGTCATCAATAATAGTATCTGTTTCCACAGGCTGATAAAGCCCCGTTCTGATGCTAAAAAGCTCACCCGCGGCACCGACATTGGAGTATAAAGCATAATCCCATTTCTTAAGTTTGGACTCATACTTCCAGTAAAACCCTTCTCCTGCAGAGCTTGCATCAGCCAGCTCTTCAACCAGAATACGCTTTTCACCAGCAACCGCACCTACCTTCGGATTTTGATAATGCTTTATCAATTCCAGCAAGGCATCCTTATTTAAAAATGTGTTTGCATCCGTAAAGACGGTAATCTCACCCTCAATATATGGAATGGCTCTTTTGATGGCAGCCATTTTTCCTGCACGTGAAACTTCATGCAATAGCGTGACCGCAGCAAACCCCTGAATTCTTTCTACAGTTCTGTCTGTAGAGCCATCCGTAATAAAGATGATCTGTAACTTGTCATGCGGATAGTTTAATGCTATAGTATTTTCTACTTTTTCAATAATCAGGTCTTCTTCATTGTAAGCTGCAATTAAGATAGTCACAGTTGGCAATACAGCATCAGTCCTGAATAAAAAAGGCTTAACAAATAATCCCTTTATTTTGACCAGGAAAAACAATACGAAACCGTAACCAACAAAGGTGTAAATGATCAGAAAGATACTGATCCAGAAAGCTATAATCATTAATACTAAATTTTAAAACCTAAATCGGTACTGTTCTTAGAGTGGCTGAGATTCCATAAAATGCCCTTGAATAACCATTTCACCAAATCGCCCCTCCCCTTTTTCAGGTACAGGATCATTTGTTTTGGCGAAGCAATCAGCATAAAATACACGCTGAAAAAAAATGCATTCAGCCAACTTGTATTTCTGCGAATATAAAGCATTCTGTTCCTTGTCATGAAGTAAGTTTTAATTATACTCTCTTTACCCACACTCATAGACTCTTTATGAAATATTTGCGTACGCCCCGTAAACCAAATTTTCTTTCCTGCCCTTTTAAACTTTTCACACCAATCCAGCTCTTCATAGTACAGAAAAAACTGCTCTTCCATGAAGCCAATAATCTCCAGATCTCTACGTCTGCACATCATTGCTGCACCATGGCAAAATCCAGTTTCTCTGCTATCATCATCGAACTGTCCGGTGTTTTTCTCCATACTCCCTATTCCACTATTTCTTGCCAGCAAGTAATTCATTTCCGTAAACCCAGCATATTGGATAATTTCCGGATGATCATAATAAAGTATCAACGGGGAAATCATTCCTATGTCCTGATTACTTTCCAGCTCGGAACTTAGTTCTTCAATCAGGTTAGAAGTTACTTCAGTATCATTATTGAGCAGCAACAAAAAATCTCCCTTTGCCGCTTTAATTCCTAAATTATTACCACCAGCAAAGCCCAGATTAATCTCAGAGCGAATATAAACCAGTTCCGGATAAGCCGACCTAAATAGTGATTCGTGATTTTCCGAACAGCCATTATCTACTAAAATAACTTCTACAAATGAACCACCGGTGTTTTGTTTGATGGATAAAAGAAAAGCAAGTGTTACCTGTGGCTGGTTATAGTTAACCGTTACAATGGAGGTCAATTTCATCGAATCTAAATTAGTTATTTTATTTAAATAACCATTACTATTGATTTTTTCAGGCCTAAATTGTGCTGTCAATTACTCAATAACAAATATAAGTCCAAAGATTTATTGATAATTAATGTAGATTTTATTGCACAATACGGGGATTATCTTACATTTGTATACTTCATACTTTATTAAAGTAAAGCCCATCACGTTGATTTACTTGAAGTTATGTTTTTTGATTCTCAACTAAAATAATTATCACAGAAACAGTAACCCTTGCAAATTTTGCACAAGACAAACACACATTAACAGATCACAAATGAGAATCGCTCACTTAATCCTTACCTATACAGATCCAAAACAAACTGAAAGAACGATAAGAATGATGTATCATAAAAATTTTGATTTTTATATACATGTAGATAAAAAGTTTGACATCTCCTCTTACTTGTTCCTTAGTGTTCTGCCCAATGTTTTTTTCATAAAAAAGAGAGCCGACGTAAGGTGGTCAGGTTTTTCGACGGTAAAAGCCACGTTTCAGTGTATCAAAGAAATAGTTGATACCGGTATTGATTATAAATATATCAATTTTTTAAGCGGACAGGACTACCCTATCAAACCCGCTAACTTCATCAATGACTTCTTTGTACAGCATACTGGTAAAGAATTTTTAAGTTACAGAGACATTAGAAACGACTGGACAGAAGGCTTAATAAGAATGGAAAAGTACTTTTTTTCCGACCATAATTTTACGGGAAAGTACTTTCTCGAAAATCTGGTCACTAGATTATTGCCTAAACGCAAAATACCATATAACATGCATCCTTATGGCAAATCAATGTTTTGGATGTTAAGTCCAGGGGCCGCAATGTATGTTGTCAATAAAGTAGAACATGACAGGAAATTAATAAAGTTCTTTGCATTGAGCTGGGCTAGTGATGAATTTGTATTTCAAACTATTTTACTAAATTCTCCTTATAAAGACAAAGTAGTAAATAATAATTACCGCTATATCGATTGGTCAAAAGGAGGTGCGAGGCCAAAGTTACTAGATGAGACAGACATAAATAATATAGCAAAATCTGGAATGCTTTTCGCAAGAAAATTTGATATGGGTGATGAGCCCGAGATCTTGGATCTAATTGACAGCAATTTAATAATGAATGGCTTATATCCAAAAAATACAGACCTTTAACGATGCAAGAGGGAGGTTAACAGTGCTTGATAGCATAGTACCATTTGAGATCAAACGTCTTTTTTACATCTATGCAATCGATGAGACAGCAAAAGGCGGACATAGACATCATATAACACATCAGGCAGTAATCTGTCTGACGGGTTCCTGTACTGTTACAAATAATGACCATAAAACAGTGCAAGTTTATAAACTTAACAGTCCTGACCAATGCTTATTTCTTCAGCCCGAAGATTGGCATGTTATGCACGATTTTTCAGAAGACGCTATTTTACTAGTGCTTGCATCAACTGCATTTGATCCTAAAGATTATATTTATCAACCTTATGATGCCACTTTAGTAGTATAAGACCAAACACAATCAAATTCAGTCATGATTCACTACCTATTAAAACAATTCGCACCACCTATTCTCCAGACTTTAAGATGGTACAGCTTCAAATATGGTTGGAAAGGATCATATGCTGATTTCAATGATGCCAAAAAAAAATGTAAGGGCTATGATGAGGATCATATTTTAAATAGGATCAAAGAAACCACCCTAAAGGTTAAAAATAAAGAAATTGCGTATGAACGTGACGGAATAGCCTATAAGGAAGTTCAAATGAACTTTCCTGTATTAAAAACTTTACTTTTTCTTGCTTCAGAAAACAACAACGAGCTTACGATAATTGATTTTGGCGGATCTTTAGGAACCGCTTATTATCAAAATTATCCATATCTAAAACACTTGAAGAAACTAAGATGGTGTATCATTGAGCAGCCACAATTCGTAAGTACAGGAAAGAAGGATTTCGAAAACGACCATGTTAAATTCTACAACAATATTTCAGAATGCCTGGCTGAAAATACGCCACAGCTTTTCCTGATTTGCAGTGTATTACAATACTTAGAAAAACCCTATGATTTTCTTGATGAAGTAATTGCCGCAAAGATACCCTACCTGATGCTTGATTATGTAGGGTATAACAACAAACGAGAAGATAGAGTGACTATACAATATGTTCCACCGGCTTTTTATGGAATAGAGGCTTCATATCCTTGTTACTTTTTCAATAAGTTCAAGATTCACCAAAAAATAGGTTTAAACTATAACAAGCAATATGAATTCGTGTCAACGAGCGAAAAATATTATGTGCAGTTTAAGCCCTTTAGATATGAGGGGTCTTTATGGAAATTAAATGTCTAATTTTGATTTCCTAACTACAGCACTACATGATTCAAAATACGCGCTCCAAAAGATCCGGAACATTAGATTTACTGAGGTTTTTCGCAGTGTTTATGGTCTTTTTAGCCCACTATACCGATACATTCAATTACATCTATAAAATTGTCCCTGCAAATTTAAAGTGGCTAAAAGTTTCTTGCTATGCACCTCTTGCACTTATTGTGTTCTTCATAGTCAGCGGTTATGTAGTTACCATGACTTCTCTCAAGAGAGACATAAAAGAGTTCACGATCACCAGACTGTCCAGAATATATCCATTGTTTTGGGTAAGCTGTATTGTGGCCTTTATTCTTCCGAGACTTATTAGTCACTCCTATCTGGCCTATACTTCATCCAAAATATTATTGGTAAATTTAACCATGATACCAAGCGTTTTTGGCTATCAGATGATAAATCCTGTATTTCATACTTTGGCTATAGAGTTGTTTTTCTACATTTTTATCGGATTGATTATCATATTTAAATTGTGGAACAGAATCATTCCCATCATTGCAATCTTACTTTTATATTGCTTATTTACAGCCTATCAGCAAGTTATATCATTAAACTTTGTCGTTCTACCGTTTACCGCCGGAATGTTATTCTTTTTTATTAGTGTTAATTATACGGAAAAATGGAAACTATACACATTATTAGCACTTAATTTTTTCTGTCAGATAGCTATTACCAAACCACTTCAAAAACAATTGTGTCAATTCTATAAAGAGCCCGAGATTGTAAGTACCTGGATGATTGTAACACTTATTTTTTTATGCTATGGCGTTTTCACGTTAGTAGCAAACAGAAAGTTACATATCGAGAGCCGGCCCTTATATAAAACCCTGGGTGAAGTAGCTTATCCATTTTACCTTTTCCATATCTATTTCTTATGTTTTTACTGGTATTTTAGAGATAAAATACAACCAGACCTTTTATTATTTTTAGTATTTATGGCTATAATATCTGTTTCGTGGTTAATAAACATAATTCTAGAAAAACCAATTTCAAAGATTGCACATCAAGTCCTTACAGTTACTTTCAATTACATCATTAAAAAAAAAGAAGTTTATGAAAACAGGAAATTATAAGTGCTGCCGAAATGTGACTTAACCCTTTCGGTACTAGCTTAATTTGTTATTTTTGTTGATATATACATCCGATGACTCAATGATCAAATCCTTTACCGAGAAAGTCCATAAGTTCAGTACCAGCCTCAACATTATGAGGATTCTAAGGCTAATCTTAACAGCCTCTAAGAAATGGACTGCTATTTCTATCATTTTTATTTTTGCAGAAAGTGCATTACTTTACGCTTCATTTTATCTTTTGAAGGTAGTGATTGATACGGTATCGAAAAATGGGATCAATAATATAAAAGATGAGCCGTTGGTTATTAAATACATCATCTTTGGAGGTTTGGCAACAATTACTTATGCCATCATCAAATCAGTGTCAGGTTATATTACAGAAAAGCAATCAGCTAAAGTAACTGAATTTGTGGACGATAAAATTCACAGAAGTGCTATCGGCCTCGATTTGTCCTTCTATGAAAGTCCTGAATATTTTGATGTACTGAAAAGGGCCAGAGATATGGGTAGCGACCGTCCAAATCTTATCGTAGCAACCATCGTAGAAATATCTAAAAATGCAATAGGACTGGCTTTAATAACGTCTATGATGATCGCGATAGACTGGCGTTTATTTCCTATTCTTGCCCTATTTGTTATTCCTACCTTATGGGTAAGAATAAATTTTGCGGATACTCAAAACATGCTTAGATTATCTCAGACAGCATTAGAAAGAAAATCTGGCTATCTGAGTTCGTTGATTATGTCAGATATTCATGCAAAAGAAATCAGGAGTTTCGGCCTTGGTCATCATATACGTGAGATGTATGTAAGAATCAGACTCTCATTGCTGGATAGTAGATTACACATTAGCAAGCGCCGCACTTATCGGGAGGTAGCTACGGCCATAATTGCTACTTTGGGATTTTTTGCCTGTATTGCTTATATTGTCATTGGCAGCATGCATGGCCTAACCAGCATTGGGGATATCACACTATTTCTTGTCGTGTTTCCACAGTCATTTACCGTGATGCAAAGTCTTTCTGCTGGTATTGCCACACTTTATCAGAACAATATTTATGTTAAAAGTTTATTTGAACTCTTTGATTTAAAAAGTGGATTGGAGGAAAGTACTAATCCTGCGCCTATACCAGCGGATCCATATATAGATCTTGAGCTTAAAAATGTAAGCTTCATTTATCCCCATGCAGATAAGCCAACGCTTAGCAATATCAACTTGAAAATGCCTGCTGGCAAAATAGTAGCTATAGTAGGTAGCAATGGTGCAGGTAAATCAACATTAATTAAATTACTTTGCCGTCTTTATGATCCAACTTCAGGCTCCATCACATTGAATAACATGGATATAAAAAAGTTCAGCAGTATCGAATATCAAAAGCAGATTTGCGCAGTATTCCAGGATTTCGGTAAATACAACGTAAGTGTCACAGATAATATCCGCTTTGGTGACATACATACTAAAAATCGTAATCAACAAGATATCGTTGAAGCAGCAACCAATTCAGGTGCTAATTTGTATATAGACACCTTCCCTGGTGGTTATGACACGATCATGGGACGTATTTTTGAAGATGGGCATGAAGTAAGTATTGGTCAATGGCAAAAATTGGCTATTGCAAGAGCATTTTACAGCAACTCCCGCTTTATAGTATTAGATGAGGCAACAAGTGCCTTAGATGCAACATCAGAAAAAGAACTATTTGATTCCCTGAGAGAAAGAATCGGGAACCGTGCGGCGTTAATTATCAGTCATCGTCAATCAGCGGTGAAGCACGCAGACTATATCTATTTCCTATCTGGTGGAAAAATCTCTGAATCTGGTACCCATGAAGAATTGGTAAAATTAAAAGGAGGTTACTATCATCTATTCAATAATACTTCAACATCAGAATAATACTTATGCGTAAAATAGTTATTGTAAGCACCTGTGCAGAAGACTGGGGCGGTAGTGAAGAATTATGGGGGAAAAGTGTACCTACTTTACAAGACGCTGGTTTTGCGATTGCAGCAGTTAAATATTATATCAACAGACAGCATCCAGAGTTTATAAAGCTATCCAGCAGAAATGTTGAACTTATAGAAATATTCCCGAAAGCAGCAATTTCTGCCAAAATCAAAAAGAAAATAATCAAAATTGCTCAAGAGGTTGCTATTGGTTTAAAGTGGACACAACCAAAACCGGAAGACTTTAGTAATTTCATCACAATTTTGAAAAACCAGGATCCTTCTTTAGTCATCATTTCACAGGGAATAAATTTCGATGGATTGAAATTAGCTTATCAATGCAGCTTATTAAAAATACCTTACGTCTTAATTGCACAGAAAGCAGTTGACTTTTATTGGCCACATAAAGATGACCGCGCATTTATGCTGGAAGCTCTGCAAAAAGCAGAGAGAAATTACTTTGTTTCTCATCATAACCTGAGGTTAACAGAAGAACAGTTCGGCAAGCGGTTGCCGAATGGTCAGGTCATTTTTAATCCGGTAAAGCTATCAGGAAATGTTGTGCCATTTCCTAAATCAAAAGACGTTTATAAGCTTGCTTGTTTAGGCAGATTGTTCTTACTGGACAAAGGGCAGGACCTATTAATCCGGATTCTATCTGAACCCAAGTGGCGAGACCGTCCTGTAACCGTCTCATTTGTTGGAAAGGGTACAGATGAAGCTGCATTAAAAGATATGGCAGTGCTCTTAAATGTAACCAATGTCGATTTCAAAGGTCAAGTCGAGGACATTGAGGCAATGTGGAAAGACTACCATGCACTTGTTCTTCCTTCCAGAAGTGAGGGATTACCCCTATCCATGGTAGAAGCAATGGCAGCAGGCAGACCCGTAATTATATCCAATGCGGGTGGAAATACAGAGCTAGTAGAAGAAGGTGTTACTGCTTTTATTGGTTATCCTAACGAGGAATCATTTGGGGAAGCTATGGAACGGGCATGGCACAGAAGAGATGATTGGGAAGAGATAGGCAAAAATGGAGCACGATATGTAGAAGAGAATGTTCCGAAATTTCCCGAGCAAGTATTCGCAAAGCTAATTATTGATCTTCTAGCTCATAAATAAAACGTTATGGATCAACTTCAACCACGCACAATAGATCAGGCAATAGCACAAGGTGTAGACTACCTTCATCAACATCAATTTCCCAACGGGGAGTTCTGCCTATATCTGGGTCATGAAGATAATCTAAAAGATACTATCCCCTATAGCAATATGTTCTCCACATCACTTATTTGCTATTCATTATTAAAGCTGTCACATTTACCTAAAGCGAAGGAGATGCTGGACCTTTCAGGAACTTTTCTACAATTTCAGTCAATGCGGGCTGGTACGTGGAATAACTTCACATCCTGGGCTCCTTTATTCAAAGTTTGCCCTGCAGATGTAGATAATACCGCTTGTGCTTCAAAAGTACTTCAGTCCTTAAAGCGGGACTATCCAATGAATAGAGATATCATGCTTTGCAATCGCAACTCAAAAGGCTTGTTCTACACCTGGTACACCTTAAGACCAAACACCACTTGGAATAAAGACTACTGGTTATTGATTTTAAGAGAATTTAAATACCCTATACAGTCTTTTTTTTTCTGGAGCAAATTTGAGTGTAATCGTAATGATGTAGATGCAGCTGTTAATGCGAACGTACTATTTTATCTGGGTTTAGATGAAAGCACAAAACCTATAATCAATTATATGTTGAATATAATTGAACAAAATAAAGAAGCGGACTGTGATCTTTGGTACCGTAATCCCTTCACTATTTACTACTTCTTTTCCAGAAACTATAAAGGCGGGATTACTGCATTGGAACCAGTTAAAAAACCAATTATTGATCGGATTTTAGCAACCGTTCAAACAAATGGTTCCATAGGCAATAGTATTCTGGATACTGCTTTGGGAATTATTACCCTAATCAATTTAAATTATAATTCAATGGTATTGACTAAGGCTATCAATCATCTGTTGGATCACCAAACTTCCTATGGCAACTGGGCACGCAGGGCTGTTTATTATGGAGGACCAAAAAAGTTAAGTTGTTTTGGTTCAGAAGAATTGACCACAGGTTTTTGCCTGGAGGCACTCGCACTCTACAGTTTACTCAATGAAAATATTTAAGGTAATAAGGTCTGCGGAGTGGTGGGCACATAAGCTGCCTCCATTATTAGCTATTGGTTATGCCACGGCATTAATGTCTCCGATACCATTATATCGCGTAGCCTTGTGGCTCATCTTTCTATTGAGTTCCCTAATAGTAGGAGCAATTTATGTAAGCGTACTTAATGACATCACTGATCTTAAAGAGGATCTTGCCAGTGGAAAATCAAACAGGATACAGCAAGTTCCTGTCAGATGGAGATGGCTCATCCCAGCGGGATGTATATTCATTGGATTGGTATTTGGATATTTTCTTTATCCAGATCTCCTCTCCTGCACTTTGTACCTGCTTTCCTGGATCGTTTTCAGTCTATACTCCATTAAACCGATTAGATTAAAAAACAGAGGTATTTTGGGCGTGTTAGCAGATGGATGCGGATCTCATGTTTTTACAAGTCTTCTAATGGTATCCAGTATCAGTTATGTCACACAGCAGCAAATCAACTGTATATGGTTTACAGCTGTCGGGATATGGGCTCTTTGCTATGGTTTACGTGGAATTCTCTGGCATCAGTTTGCAGACAGAGCTAATGATATTAAAGTAAACCTCAATACCTATGCAAGTAAAGTTGAACCTGCTGATTTTAAAAATAAAACAAAAATACTCATCAGTTTGGAATTAACTGCCCTTGCTGTATTATTATATGAACTATCTCTCTTAGCCTGTATCATTGCCATGTTTATTTATATCGTACTTGTATTTTATAGATACAAAAGATATAACAACGAAATCATTCTGGTGATGCGAGCAAACGATAAACCATACCAAATTTTATTGGCAGATTATTACCAGATGTTTTTTCCACTTTCCCTATTGGTGGCTGCTTCTCTAACAAACCATACCAACATCATTATTTTAGTTGTACATATTATTATATTTCCCTACGTCATATGGCTGGCAATAAAAGATTATGCACTTCTTACTCGTTTAATTTTGATGCATTTACTCACAAAGATCAAAAATTTATGAACAGCTATCCTCTAGTCAAAAAACATACAAACATTTATTATTTCTATGAATGCTCGATGAAAATATCATACTAACACCATATCTTTATATATCCAAAATTAACAAAGCAATAGCATCTCTTTCCATAAAAAAACATTGATGGACGTTCAAACACTGGTTACAATAATTATCCCTACCTATAACAGAGAGAGTAAGCTTCCTGATGCGATTGAAAGTGCGATAAACCAAAGTTATAAAAATGTACAAATCATTGTAATTGATGACGGATCTGTAGATAAGACTGCAGAACTAGTTAAAAATTATCCACAGGTAGAATATCACTATAAAAAAAATGGTGGACAAGCCTCGGCCCGGAACACAGGATTAAGTCACGCAAGAGGATCTATAATAAGCTCATTGGATTCTGACGACGTTTGGTACCCTGATTTTTTAAAAGACTGTGTTGAGAAGCTGGAAAAAGATGAACTAGATTTTGTTTTTGCGAATTGGGACCAAGATAGCAAAGCAGGAAAAAGTTGGGATTTTCTAAATAATGATCCCTTCCTAACACCATATTTTTCAAAAGAAAAGGAAGGCTGGATCGACCTTAATTATCAAGAAGTAAGGGATTTATTTGTAAAATCCTGCCCATCTCCTTCCTCTTCAGTGGTTATTAGGAAATCTTCTATCATATCTGGATGGGATGAGGACATGAACATTGGGGATGATTGGTGTATGTACCTGGAACTTATTCTGTCGAGAGAATGCCGTGCTGCTTTTACCTTAAATAAGTTGTGGCATAAACGAATTGATGAGATCAATGTTTACGATGGTAGAAAATGGAGCGAAGTATTAGAATTCTTATATATTGCAGATGTAAAAACCAAAATCATTAAATTTCAAAAGCTTCTTAGACCAAAAGAGAAGAAAATATTGGAAGAACGTTATATGGGTGGGCTTGTTGAATTTGCCAAACATAACTTAATTCGGGAACTTAACATTAAATACTCCTTCTTATTGTTAGTCAGGTCATTTTCTATTAATGTTTCATTCACATTAAGAGAGATCCCAAGAGTGTTCATTAAGGGTCTTCAAAGAAAAGTAAGCGCACAGCAGAATACTTAACTACATATTATCTAGGTGGCTCACCAATTTCAGACGGAGGATAGAGAACATATGAATATGGATTTGGAAAAGGACTTTTATAGGAATTAAACAATCCGAGGTAATTGACCAACTTACTTTCATCGGTTTTATTAATAAAAAAGTCGCTGGATAATAAATAGTATTTAATGAGGTCACTTATATGGCTGGAATTCTCCCATCCGGCATTCTTATAAAATAACACTTTCCATTTTAGAGTAGAAACCATATTATTGCCTGTAGCATTAAAGTAATCCTCAATGTACCTTTCAACTCCCTTCGGCTCGAGTTTCAAATAATACAATTCCTTTTTAAGCACTAAGGTGGCATATTTTTTTAAACCTGGCGCTATGAAATAAAGCGACGGTGGAATAACACACATTCCAGCCGCTACTCCCGCTAATTTGATAAAACTTCTTCTTTCCAATTCTAGAATACTTTATCTGCAGCAAACAAAGACAATGCCGATAGCGTCAACGTAGGATTTGAAGGGCCATATGTTGTAAAAGCGCCAGCTCCCAATACAAATAAATTCCTATACTGATGATGAATTAAGTGTTTGTCTACCACTCCATCGTTCTTGTCATTACTCATTCTTGTGCCTCCAATAATATGACCTTCATTTGGTTCTGTGTCCTGATAAATAATCTTTTCAACTGGTAAACAAGATAAAATTTCCGGCAACTTATTTTTCATATTGTCTATTCCTCTAAGCGCATAGGATGATCTTTCATTAAAGTGCACTTCCGGAATCAACTTATTAACTGTTGTAGCCACATAATTTGAGGCAATAGGTAAATCTTCGAAAACCATTCTAAAACTTGCTACGTTAAGTTGCTTTCCTCGCTCAACCCTAATAAAGTAGGGCGCATTATTTACTTCTATCAGACAGGCTGCAAAGTCTTTACGGTGTTCTCCGTCATAGAGCATATATCCGTTAGCATTTACCCAGGAACTTCCTCCTACGTTTTGCATATCGTTCAGATAAATTTGCACCTGCATCCCTAATTGTTCTCCAATTCCTTTCCCTGTAAGTGGATTTTTATCACCAGCATTCAATAAAATATTGGAGTTAAAAAATGGATTTGCTCCCAGAACCACAACTTCACCGCCAATAGAATGATCCTGACCATCTTTCACATATAATACTTTACGAACTACATCATTTACAGTTTCAAGACTAAAAACTGCACATCCATAAACTACTTCGACGCGGCTGTCCTGATAAATATCCATACCACTATTTTCTATGGTAAATTTGGCATTAACGGGACAGGTGTGACATGTACTCAATGCCATACAGCTATTTCTATGTGTAAGACCTCTACTAGCTCTTGCAGTTGCCTGACTCACATATTGGTTACCATATTTTTTATGCAAAATTTTATCTACGATGCTAAAAGTATGGGGAGGTAAGGGATATTTTCCATTTCGTGGAAAAGGTGTGTCTTCTGGACCAGAAACCGACATAATCTCTTCGGCTTCATAGTAATATGGATCTAGTTCGTCATAGCTTATAGGCCAATCCTGTGCAATACCATATCGACTTTTCATATTAAAATCGTTTGGCATGAAACGCGGTGTACAGCCCCACCAGCAGTTTGATGACCCTCCATATGCAGTTGTAAACTGCCAAACTTTTTTACTATTGAGATTAACAATGTTTTCCTGCCATGGTGAAGCATATTTCTGATAAGGCGAGGAAAGACCCTTCTCTACTTTTAATCGCTCTGCATAAGGATATACATGGCCTTTTTCTAAAACCAGTATCTTCTTTTTTTTATCATTCTTTGACAGATACTTCCTTAGAAAAAAACTAGACGCGAACCCAGTGCCAATAACAACTAAATCATAGTTATCATATTTCATATTTGAAAATTACAAGCGTAAATAAAATCAAAATTAATAGTTATTCGCATTCTTAAGAAACCAATGTAACCATGGAATATCAACAAACATCAAGACACAAAGTAATGTCGTAAACAACACTAAATATAACATAAACCATTTCCTTGTATACAATTTCTCAGAACCCTGAACAGGTGAATCATTTAATAATCCAATTCTTAAATACCAGGAAAATAACAAAGCGAAAAAGGGAAAGCTCAAAAGCAGTTCAATTCTATCTTTTATTAGAAAAATACCTAGAAAAAATGCAGATGTAATCGCATAGAAAAACATGGAAACCAACAGGCTATTTTCAGTATAATGCCTGAAAGATTTCCTATACTGCCCAGCAGTCTCTGCATTACCAATTAACCTGTATTCAGCGAATCTCTTGGTAGCCATTAAAAACGCCCCCCCCATCCAGTAAGCAATAATAACACTTACAGGCGGAAAGGTATTTATCCAGTTGATATCCCATTTACTATCGGGCGTTCCCAGAGATGGCGTAAAAATAAACCATCCAGCAGCAAATCGTATAGGGTTATTTATAGACTCGCTTAATACATCGAGAAACACACGATCTTTACTTCTAAGTGGTTTAACATTATATATTATTCCCATGACCAATAGAAAACAGGCTACTGAAAGGAATTTAATCGAAATTGTATAAGCTATACAAAGACCAACAACACCTATGATAATGTATTGAGTGTAAAGTATAAATGGATTGATAATAGTTACAACTGAAGATCTGCTCTTCTTCAATGGGTGAAATTTATCGAAACCTTTATCTAAATATTCATTAATCACATAGTTTGCGGAAGCCACTAAACATATACTGACAATGCCTGAAATTATTTTTATAACAAGACCTGTATTAAAAGCTGTGTGAAATATGGAAAGGGCGAAAAGCATACCTGGTAACATGAAAATATTCTTGATCCAGTTATCTGGTCTGATAATAGCTACATATTCTTTAACTGAAGCTGGTCTGAGTCTCTCTATATTGTCACCACCTGAAGTAATAGTTTCCTGGCTTGATTTATTGATCATAATGTTTATTTAACAAATGATGTAATTTTCGAAGAAAGTTTATGGAAAAAATCTCTTGCATTACCTTTTTTATCTACTAATAGAAACTCTACACCAGCATTCGTGGCACAGATGCCATCTAATTCAATACGATCTCCAATAAAGAGACAATCATTCTTTCGAATATTTAACTTGTTTAAAATCAATTGTATTCCTTTAGGTTCCGGTTTAAATGCATTTACATCAGAATCCGTTGAACATACTTGCAAATCAGTTTCGAGCTGCATTTCTTTTAGTTTATCGCGGGAATCATAATCTGAATAAATAGCTGTCTGGATTCCTGCATGCCGAAGGTTATCAAAGAGTTCACGAACTCCCGGGTACATACATGACTTCAAATATCTATTGGGCAAAGTAAATATCCATTTATTAATCACTTCTTTAACTAAATCAAGATCCACATCTAATTGATTTGAGCACCAAATGTATTGCTCATTGCTAAGATCCTCACCAATAAATCCAGCCCTCTTTTCTCGTTCTCTCCTGAAACTTCGGATAATAAGTAACTCATTGTACTTCCAGGGTCTTAGTAGATAATAACGTAATAACTTCCGTAGCATTACTTTTCTTAAAGCCTTTTGATTATAAAGAGTGCCGTCTACATCGAAAATTATGAGTTTTACATTTTTCCAAAAATCCTCCTTCATCATTGATATTTGTTATGCATAAAATTATCAAATTTTTCGATATTGCGAATATTAACGAAAATGAAATGAATAAACCGTTGCTTGAAAGCACTCTCAATAACAATGCCTCATTTAAAATAAAATTATTAGTTATACTGTTATTGGGAATAGGATTCAGGTTATTTCAATACTTCTATAACAGATCTCTATGGATGGATGAGGTTTATCTATGTTCAAGCTTTACGCATTTAGGCTATCTGGACCTTGCTACTCAAAATCTTGATTATGATCAAAAAGCACCAATTGGATTCTTATGGATGGTTAAACTTATGGTGGATCAATTTGGCTATAATGAAATGTCACTACGCCTTATCCCTCTTTTCTCCGGCATGATATCATTATTTGTTTTTAGCACGGTTTGCAAGAGCATTCTTACTCAACACGGACGGATCATCGCAATGGTTATCATTTCATTTTCCCCAGCACTGATATATCACTCAGTAGAAATAAAGCAATATTCAACTGAGTGCTTAGCGACGGTATTATGTTTGTATCTTTTTACAATTTATGAGAATAATAATGAATGGCAAAAGAAAATACTATGGGGCATTTTTGGAGGAATCTTAGTATGGTTCTCTTTTTCAGTGATATTTATTTTAGCTGGGCTTGCAGTTGGTCTAACAGTCAATAGTTTTATAAAGCGAGATTGGCAGCGACTAAAATTTAACATGTTACCCTTCTCAATATGGCTATTAAGCTTTATTACCAATTATCTTTTATTCACTCATAAGCATGCAGAATCACAATGGATCGTTTACTTTTTTAAAGTATATGAAAATTTCATGCCGCTATTCCCACACACAATTGGACAGTTAAAGTGGTTTCCCAAGAACTTTTTCGACATGCTGGATTATCCTTTAGGACTATATATAAATCTCAAAGGAATCGTTCAGAGTGATGTCATAAAAATTTTGATGTTACCTATTATCCCAGGACTTATCTTTTTTTGCGGAATCTTCTCCTTATTTAAGTATCATAGGAAATACTTTTATAGTTTAATTATGCCAGTGATACTTATGTGTGCTGCATCCGGCATTTATTTATATCCATTAGTAGAACGATTTTGGGTATTTATAGCACCTATTTTTATCATATTCATTGCAGTAGGATCCGAATATTTACAAAAGCTAATAAAATCCAAAAAATTCTTGTGGGTACTGACTTTACTGTTATTAATTGCCCCGATCGTTCAATCCACCTATTTGATAATAGAACCTCAGAACTTTTATGTACACAAAAAGTCGTATGAAAAGGAAAGTCTGCTATACATAGATAATAATTTTATAGCCGGTGATGCCGTCTATAACTATTGGAATAACACACCTGGATATAATGTTTATAAACATATTTATGATTTTAGATACAAAGCAATACAAGGCAGTGACTTTCGGTCTTCCTCTAAAAATCTGGAGGATTACAATAATAATCTGAAGAATGATTTTAAAAAATTCAAAGGTTGTAAAAGAGTGTGGCTGGTTTTTAATAATCAGTTTTTAACTGATATTGGTGATAAAGTAGATGATCCATTATGGTATTACAAAAATAATATGTCTCCAAATGATAATCTGATTCAACAATTAAGTCTTTTTGCCAGGCCCATCAGCAAGCAAATAAAAAAAGATATCACAATTTATTTATTTGAATCATTTGATGATAACTCGAAACTTTCATCTAGTCGTGATTAATTACACATCTCAACCTTTTATAAAGGCCAGGATTAAATGGGCGCTTTAGTATTATTTGCACACATTTTTTCAGTGCGTAAAAATATGAACTTTTTGATAGACCAATCCTTACTTGTTCTAATAAGATATCAATTTCAATCTTAGTTTTCCACTCGAGGGTTAGCCCCCTGATAAAATTCATATCTGAAAGTTTATGTAAAGGCATTTGATTAAATAACTGATTAATAAGCCCATCTACTAGCCGCTTTTGTCTTTTTCCCCAGTAGTGAAAAATAAACTCCTCAGCTGGTTTAATCTCCGATTGCCGCTGTAAAATCAATGAAAAGGCCAACTGCTCGCTAATAAACCATTTAGAATGTGAATAAAATTCATCAGTGAGCTTAAAAACATATTTCATATTGTCAGCAAAACTTCTATTCAGTCCCAGAACACCTGAATTCCAGCTAAAATCATTACTCGTAAAAATCTCAGAAATTCCATTGATTAAGAATGATTTTTCAGATATCAACTTGATAAACGCTTTCGGATATTGACCCTGACCAAATGAAGAGAAAGCTTGCAGCGCATCGTCCAATTTATATTCACGCTTGTGCATAAAAAATTGCCCCGCCTTAATACTTTCAAAGAGTTTATTAGCTTTAATAGTAAAAAAAGTATCAGTATCAATGAATATCAAGTCGGCTTTCGGGAATTTTTTGAATGTCCAGTCGATTACAGTAACTTTTCTTCTATGAATCAGATCATTCCCCCCTAACATTCTTTGAAGCATATCTGCTGTTAAAAAGTAATAAACGACATTTAAGTGCCCTAGATACGGCTGGAAATAATTAATATTATCAGTATAAACAATGACTCGCGTACTAACAAGCTCGTTATGATTCCATACTGAAAAACTCAGAATACTCATCACTGCTCTGCGATATTCAACGACACTTCCATACGATAGATAAACCAAATTAATATCAATCATAATCTAATCTATGTATTATAAATACGAAAACTACCTACATTAAAACATCTGTATGTTTATCAATTTTATCAAGAATTTCATGATCAATATCAGCATCGAATTTTCTGGCGAACAACATACTGGATGTAATCAAATCCTGAAAGTCATCGACATCCAGTATCTTAGGGTTAGCTCTGCCTTCCGGAAAAATAATAAATCTAAAATTGTTATTTTTAATATTGTCTCTCAAAGGAGAATTCATTAAAATAGTCGGGATTACAAATTCATCTGTTCCCCAGCAAAACCTTAGAAATCTTTTTATATCTAGTTGGGTAGCAAAGAAATTTGTTAAATAAGAGGCGCTTTCGTTATTCAAACTCCACCAACTAGCCTTACTTCCTCCATACAGCGTCCAATCCGTCGGAAAATTGCGCTTTGGGAGTACAAGGTTCATCATTCTTTCTACAAATGATTTACCTAAGAAGTTGAAGTCAGTTAAATGGTATTTCTGAAACCTGTCAACTGCGCCAGCCCACCATTTAACAGCATTAATATCTTCATAATAAATAAATGATTTATCAGCATTTCTATTAAAAAACTCGAATATCTCCTCATTTTTTTTTATCGGATAATCCTGCGCACTCAGGAGATTATAAAAGTCATAATTAATTTCATTATTGACAGCTTCCGAAAGAGAACTTACCATTGCTTCCAACGTACTAAATCCTCCCCAATTACATTTTAATCTGTTTTGTATAAAGTAGACTCCATCAATTTCCCCCAAGTATTCAAATGTGCTAATATCCACTTTCTTATCTATATGTATATAGAAATCGAAGCGAGGATGTTTCAATTTTTTTATCAACCGTTCAAGCTGCAATGGATTTTTATGTGCAATGATAATGTTTGCTAATCGCATATGTTAAGTTAGTTCTGTCCAGATCAGACAACACAAATTAAGAATAATTGTTATGTACCACCGTGATTGATCCAAATTTAATATAAATGAGAGGTAAATCCAATTTTGTCATTAACATTAGGAAGTTGACCATAAAATTCCCCAATTAAATGACCTCTTTTGATGGAGAAAACAATCAATAAGAAAGAATCTTTTTAAATCTATATACCTTCCAACGTACAATTACTTTGATGGTAGGTGACGTGATAGCTACTTAGAGTTGGACCTAACAACAATAATAATAAGCATTTAAATCATTTCTGCTAGAATAAATACTCATAGGTTATCTTCAGGTTTTATAATATTTAATTTAGCATGAGCAACTTACTGACATAATATTGTCAAAAAAATGAACAAATCTACCTCGTCCTAATAAATTTTAGCTAAACCCATAAACCTTAACTAAAGTAAAATTTTTTAAGAGAATTACGTGATAGTGAGAAAAATACTATTAAATATCTACATACAACGAATCTTTAAAACGTAATTCAATTAAATAACTTATTTACTCGGTACGTTTTTTCCCAATATTCCCCACTTTTTAAAATAAGTAACATCTTTTTCAAATAAAATTGCGTACCTATGTATTATTGTTACAAACCTCACCATGTTTATCATTTGATTATGAACGTCAAAGCTATCTTAATTATCATCTCTCTTACCTCACCGCTGGTTCTTTTATCATGCAAAAAAGATGCTCTAGCGGAAGCAGTAACTACTGGCAATATTATCCCTGTAGTTGTAACGGACACAGTAAAGGCACCAACAAATATATATGCAAGAACTATTAATGTTGGTACCGGATCTGGCGCACTCACTATTGATGGCAAAACTCTTGGACTTCAATGCAATGATCTCATCAATATTAAAAGCGGCACTTACACCTCAATTGATATTAAAAACATACTTTCCAAAGATGGCTGTCCAATTACAATCAAAAATCAAGATGGAATAGTGAAAATTTCAGGCGACTTTAATCAAATGTCATTAACTGACCTTAAAAATGTAACTATCTCAGGAGACGGAACAAAAGGTATTTCAAAAGGATTTCTTTTCAGAGACAATAAATACAGGGCCATCCAAATAGAAGGTACACTTAATAAGTTTACACTGCAAAATGCAGAGTTTATCAATATTGGAGATGCTGATATAGCTTATATATATAGAGCTGAATTTAATGGTTCAGAAGATTCTTATTCTAAGGAGCTTAAATTCTTAAACATATCTTGCGATAACACTCAGCAATTTTTCGCCAGCAATGGTGCAATTGAAAATGGAAAAGTCTTAGGACTCATAAAAAACATTGAGATTGCCAATCTTGATTTTCGCAATTCTCCTTCTGTGGGAGCCGTGGTTTATCTTGGAAATGTTGAGGATTTTAATATTCACAACAATAGGGTTGACAATGTTAATACAAGCATAAATAATCACAACGGAATATTTTCCATTTCCGGAAATGGAAAATTTTATGATAACTATATTAGTAATCATCAGGGAAATGCAATAAGAGCATGGGGTTTCACTGTAGGAAGTGTTCCTAAAACTATATTGATCTACAATAATATTGTAGTTAACTCTCGCAAATATTCCGCATTTGAAGTTCAAGCTTTTGATTTCAATCTCATCCCAGGTAAAACAACATACACGAACGCAATCGTATTTAATAATACCTGCGGAAATTTAAATACCAGTGCAGACTGGCAAGCGAATGTTGTAGACGTATACAGTTTGAAAGGTGGCAAATGTGAAGTCTATAATAATTTGGCTTATAACTTCTCAGGTTCGATAGCAATTGCTGGTCAACAGGCCGAATTGTCTCCCGTTACTTCAAATAACCTATATTTCAAAACAAGGAGCGATGCAGGCTTAATAGACGAAAAGGACTTCAAACTCAGCAATAATTCTTCTGCTAGAGGAGCAGGAAGAACGACTCCTATTACTATTACTGATTATTATGGTTCGCCTAGGAATCCAAGCAAGCCTTCTCTTGGTGCAGTTGAGTAAGTATTGCTCCGTAATCTTAGAAACACCACTCGATAATTTATCAATTAAAGATTTGTGAATAAATTAAAATAAGTCTATGAAGCTATAAGACACCGGCAATTCCCACATGGAAATTGCCGGTGTCTTATTTTAAAAATGAATTCTATTTTACTAACTTTAATCTGATGTTAGCGTTGATAATATTATCCAGCATATATCATTTATTAAGCTCAAAACTAAGCTAGTGAATCCAAAAATATTAGCTAGAAATGATAAGGCATTTGATAATCTCAGAGATTTAATAAGGTGATTATAAATACATCCATATTCCTGTAATACCGTATAAAATCGCTTTGGAATAAAATAAATGGTTGAAGAATTAATTATATGCCTATTTAGAAACTATAATATTCTTAAATTTTTCAAGAATATTATTAAACTTCTTAAGATACCTTGACGTTTCACCAATCGGCTTAAAATTCTTCCAACCTGTCATATTCAGATATTTATAAAATATAATTTTATACCTCTCACTGTATTCGTAAGATTTATAAATCGGTTTACGACCAGTAAAATGAATTAGATAGGGGCTTTCTTCTTCAGAATATGCAAAGCGATTCCACAAGGGATCTAAATGATACCACTTAAGCGCTAACACAGCATTTAAACCATATTGATCTTGAAATAAAGCATGCTCTTTGTGTTGCGAAAGACAGTTTAAAACTTTGTTCGTAATATCTTGAGCATTCCATTTTGTGATATCAATAACCATCAATCCAGCATTAAAATATTTATTCTCGGAAGGAATGCCTAGCTCTTCAAAATTGCTTACCCCGCCCCATCTACTAACTACCTGAATGAACTGATCCTGAACTGCGCCAACGATATTATCCCCTAAATCAGTGTACCATAACGTACTGATATCTTCAAGCATAATCATATCAACATCTAGAAAGATTACTTTCTTGATGTTGTCTGGAATAAAGTAAGGAATGAATAATCTGATGTATATATTTAATGGCAAGCTACTTTTATCTACTGGTAATTTAGCATCCTTGGGAAGACAGTCCGCCATCACTAACCAATGTATAGCAATTTTATTTACATCAACTGAATTGGCTATATGTGCTTTATTCTTACTGGTGATGCCATCTTCAACAATGAAAAATTCAATTTTTTCACCTGTATGGTGATTTACTTCAACTGACTTAATCAAAGCAGCTAATAAGATAGCATAGTGGTTATCACAAACACATACTACAGCAATTGGATCTAATTCTTGCATTAATCTTGATTGTTTTTTTCGAGTGTACGAATATAAATAAAAGAATCTTCAAATAAGTTACTCCAGCAACTGTATAAAAGTAATAGCTAAAGTCCTATGTCATAAAAACTAAAGTGAGGATCTCAACTCCAGAATCTCTTTAATAGACAATTTGTATTTAAGTGTTAATCCAACGTAAATCAGTCCCCCTATCACCACCTGAATAATAAGATGCACCAGACCTTGGTTACCAATAAAGTATTGATAAACGGATATTACACCAATCATGATTAGACAGAATGAGACCGGTTTAATTATGTTATCTAAAAATTGCTTGAAGAAGCTGCCTACCAGATTGTCAACTATAATGAAAATAACAACAGTATCAATTAATGAAGTAAGGACATATCCATATGCAATACCTATGAGACCAAAATATTTCGATAGGAAATAGAGCGTAGGAATTTTAATAACTAACGAAAAGAGATTGAGATAAAACATTACATTAGGTTTGTTTTTCGACATTGCTAGAGATGATGCAGGAGCTGTCACGCAACTTAAAAAGCTGACAAACAATATTATCTTTACTAAAGGAACCGAAGCCTGGTAATCATTACCATAAATTAGAACAACGACACTGGTAGAGGTAATAAACAATCCGGCTAGCAACGGGAAATTACAAAAAGTTATAAAATCTACAATTTTGAGGTAAGCTCTTTTTAAGCCCTCATTATCTCTCATTTTTGCCATAATTGGATATGAAACCTGTATAATTATTGGGTTTAATCTATAAATCGGAAACACAGCAAGCTGATAAGCAATTGTATACAGACCAAGTTCCTTAACACCAATAGCTTTGCCAATTACAATATTTTCTAAATTACTATTCACAAAGCCAAGAATACCCTCACCTAAATGATATATACCAAACCGCAGGTGATCTTTGATCTCATTTAGTTTAAAATAAAATAAAGGAGTAAACAACTTCCGTCCAAGAAATATATATAGAACGGTTTTAATGGCTATAATCAATAATTGACTATATATGATAGAGAGTTCCTGGAAGTTATTATAAGCTAAGAGAATTGTCACAAAAATACTGACCACTGCGCCAATCACCTCAATCATCGCTAGTATTTTAAATTCCAATTCCTTTTGCAATAAATTCCAGTAAATCTGACTTGTATAAATTAGGGGAAAGCCTAGCGAAGAGACCTTAATTACATAGGATAGCCTAGGTTCATGGTAATAATCTACAACAAAACCTGAACTAAAAAAAATGAGTACACCCATAATCACTCCCAAGCCGACGCTCGCATAAAAAATGGTTGAGAGAATCTTTCTGTCATTTTCCTGCTTCGAAATGATAGAGTTTGTAAATCCCAAATTCGCAAAGATGTGAAAGAAGTTCATCACCAAACTGCAGATACTTACCAATCCAAAAATAGATGGATCCAGAACTCGGGCAATTATAGCTAGTTGTGCAAACGATAGTACGGTAGTGATTACCGTAGCTGTCGTCGTCCACTTCGCTCCATTGATGGCTGCTTTTTGGTTACTCATATATATGAAATGTTGTAAGAAATTGTAGTGGAATAATTATTTTACAACCTTAGCTAACAGTTGCATATTGAGTTTTATAAATTTGAATTTTGCATACGTCCATTTAGCAATAGAAATGATAAAGCCACTGCGATCACCTAATGAAATCCTGTGAGTTGCGGTACTTGGTTCATCTAAAGAATTTTCCTGAGTTAGTAATCCATAATGGTCATCATAAAATAATCCTTTGCCTCTATTCTTTATAAAAGAAAGACTCATAGCCATTTCAGTTTGATCCGTATTCAAACCTTCTTCGTATCTACCAAATTTTTGCAAAAAACTCGACTTTCTTAAATGCGGGTGATCCCCATATAAAAAGAACTTTAAATTTTGAGTATACCATGGTGCTGATTTAAAAATCTTTTGAGAAAAACCATGTTTATAAGGTTTCATATATGGGTATGGAGCATAAGAATATAATGTAATCAAATCCCATTTCGGATCCTCTTTAATAATATTTAATGCATCAACAAAATGTTCTGGAAATGTTGATTTAGGAACAAAATCTTCCTGGATATATAATGTGTAAGGACTCTTCACGCTATCTTGTCCCTTATTGATATTATTTGCTAATCCCTTATTTGTGGGTGTTGTGATTAGCCTGAAATCAAAGATACCATTCAATTTTTTAATATAATCAAGATGCTCATCACCACTAGCATCATCAGAAACTATGATTTCATCAAAAGTACAATTTAGGTCATGAAATGATTTCAGCAGTTTCTCGAGAGATTTTGATCTCTTATAATGAGTAATTAATAATGTAACATCTTTAAAATTGTGTACGGGTTTATCCATATTTCGAGTGCAAATCTAAACTTGGTGTAAATATAAAGCGTAATCGGTTAGTATAAGAATCTTAAATCGATTATAAGAAAAAAAACTAATGCTTTATCTGCATTAACAATGCATATCAATATTTTGCAAAACAAAATACACTTTACATAAATTTTTTCTACCAGATCAAAACTATTAAATCATGAGGTATTGCGACAGAAGTCTTGGCGCGTAGTAAGTAACAAACATTGTTCTTTTTCATTTATCAACGGGTATTACCTATATTTAACAAAAATATTATAAAAGAACTTTTCAGGTGAATAGAAGAACTTATATAAAAAACTCACTGATTTTTGGAACTTTAGGTCTTGCTTCATTCTCTGCATTCAAATGGTTTGAATTTTCAAAGCAAATAGATCCTAAAACACTATGGGATAAAAAAGAACTAATCGGCGAGTTGGCGGAAGTTATTATTCCAGAAACTGATACACCAGGTGCAAAAGCTGCATCAGTTAACGTTTATATTATAAATGTACTTCTTAACTGCACAGATGCTAAGCAACAGAATAAATTCTTGACAGGGCTGGATGATTTGGAGAACTATAGTATAGACAAATATGGCAAAACTTTTCTCAAATGTAATTTGACAGAAAAAGATGCTATTGTTGAACATTTTGCCGACCATTCTGGTTACTCAAATAGATTAATAAATAAAATCAATAACAAATTGCTGGGAGAACCTTTCTACTCGAAATTGCGGAATTTAACGATAGAAGGATACTGTCTTTCACAATTAGGTGCAACTCAAGGCCTAGCCTACGATTACATCCCTGGTAAATTTGAATCTTGTATTCCATTACAAAAAAATCAAAAATCGTGGGCAACCAAATAAATATATGTACATAAGCGACAAAATTAAAAATCAGCAAAGTTATGATGCTATTGTCATAGGCTCTGGAATAAGTGGTGGCTGGGCTGCGATGGAATTATGTAAAAAAGGGCTCAAGACCCTTTTACTAGAAAGAGGGAGAGATGTTAAACATATTACTGATTATCCAACAGCAACTTTAAATCCCTGGGATTTTAAATTCGGATATAATAATACCAACAAAGATCGAGAAATAGACCCTGTCCAAAGCAGTGCCTATGGACCGGCAGATAAACATTTCTATGTTAGTGACGCTGAACATCCATATATTCAGGAACGTCCGTTTCACTGGTACAGAGGCTATCAGGTTGGGGGCAGGTCATTGACATGGGGACGACAGTGTTATCGCTTAAGCGATCTTGATTTCATGGCTAACATGAAAGAAGGAATAGCCGTAGACTGGCCAATAAGATATAAGGATATTGCACCCTGGTATAGCTATGCAGAATCGCATATTGGAGTTAGTGGTCAAAGAGAAAATTTATCTCAATTACCTGATGGAGAATTTCTGACACCTATGGAATTGAATTGCATAGAAAAGCACTTGGGAGAATCTATCAAAAAGAATGAACAAAACAGATTACTAACTATAGCACGTGTAGCTAATCTTACACGTGGATGGGATAGTCGCGGACCATGTCAAAATCGCAATTTATGTAGTAGGGGCTGCCCTTTCGGCGGATATTTTAGTAGCAATAGCTCAACCATTCCTGCTGCCTTTGCAACGGGTAATTTGACATTAAGACCTCATTCCATTGTAACTGAAATCTTATTTGATGATCAGAAGCAAAAAGCAAAAGGGGTAAGGATAATTGATGCATTAACAAATGAAGTGCATGAATTTTATTCAAAAATCATCTTTGTGAATGCCTCAACTATCCCTACCGCGGGATTATTATTGAATTCAACCTCCTCCAGATTTCCCAATGGCTTTGGAAATGATAGCGATCAAATAGGTCATAATCTAATGGACCATCATTCTAACGCTGGCGCTTATGGTGTTCATGACAAATATACAGATCAGTATTATAAGGGGCGGAGGCCATCAGGATTTCTAATACCTAGGTTTAGAAACCTTACCGACAATGAAAACCATAGCTTTAAGAGAGGATATAACATTCAGGGTCATGGAGAACGGAGAGAATGGATGGATAAATCACAAAGCCTTGCCGGTTTTGGTAAAGATTTTAAAGCTCAGCTTACTACGCCGGGGCCATGGACAGTATGGATGGCCGGTTGGGGGGAATGCCTCCCCTATTATAAAAATAAAGTAACACTGGATTCCGATTTGAAAGATAAATGGGACCAGCCATTACTAAAAATTGATTTCTCATTCGAAGAAAATGAAAATAAAATGATGGATGATATCAAGCAAACATCGGCTGATATGCTAGAAAAAGCCGGATTCAAAGACATATCAATTTTTAATTATAATAAGCCCGGGGGATCAACAATTCATGAGATGGGTACCGCAAGAATGGGGAACGATCCTAAAACATCAGTGTTGAATAGGTTTAATCAAATGCATGGTGCTAAAAATGTATTTATAACGGATGGCAGCTGCATGACGTCATCCGCTAGTCAGAACCCTTCATTGACCTATATGGCTTTGACCGCCAGGGCGTGTCAATTCGCATTTGATCAATTAAAAAATGGACATTTATAGTGTTTAATACACTGATATATATGAAATTCGTAAGAGAATCTGGAAATGATGAATAGAAATCTAGTCATGCTATCCTATGGCAGGGAGTCAGAATACCAAAGAGCAATATTTTGTATTCTTAGCTTTGCAGCGTGGTATGAACAAAAACTAAAAGATACAAGGATAAATGTTTATACAGATCAACCTGATTTTTTCAGACCTTTCCTGAATCATTTGGATAATGTCGAGTACATTCTGTTGACACCTGAACTGATGACAGAAATGCTTGACGGCACAGATTATATTCATCGAAGAAAAGTTAGCGTCATCGACATGACTTTCAAAAGGTTTCCGAACGAAGATTTGGTATTTATTGATTCTGATACATTTTTCATTTCAGGAACAAATGCATTATTCGATGGATATCATCCACAAGAGAGTTTTATGCATCGCTTTGAATATACATTAGGAGACGGTCTCAAATTTTTTGGTTTATTCAACCAAGACGAACATCCAAAGGCATTCATGAACTATATATCTGGTAAAGACTTTACAATAAAGGGCCAAACTGAGAATTTTACAGAAGATGATTACTGCTGGAATTCTGGAGTATTAGGACTTAGTAAGAGTTTTGCTGATTTATTACCAGATGTATACCAGCTAACAGATAAATTTTATGAAAATTCGCGTTGGTTTATCAGCGAGCAGTTAGCTTTCGGTTTGATTCTTCAGCGTTTCACAAAAATAAGTTCTGCTGAAAGTTTTGTAGTGCATTACTGGGGCAAGAGACAAAAAATACTTTTTGATCAATTGTTAAAAGACCTATTTCAAAAAATGAATGTGAAAGATTTAATTCAGGAATCTTTTATAAAAGATACTACAAACAGCTGGAATACCAAGTTTGAAATTGATTTGATCTTAGAGCAGGCTACAATAGCCCTTTCCCATCAAGATTGGAAGCATGGTATAAAAAAGAGTCTCCAGGCAATATTTAAAGGTCCCTTTAATGCGAAAACTTATAAGGAATTATACAGTGCATTGAAACCCGTTTAACAACACACTATTTTTAATAACAATAACATTCATTTAGATGAGACCAATACTAATCCCTAAAAGCATCGCAGAATTTAACCAAGGTAAAGCTGCGCTTGAAGGAAAAATACCAGCTATTGCTGAAAATTTCACTCGGCTCAATAATGGTAAGCCTCTGATTTCGATTATTATTCCGGCTTATAATGAAGAAGAAAATATCCTCAAAACTCTTTATTCGCTTTCTGCCACAAGGTCTAAACATTCTATAGAAGTAATTGTAGTCAACAACAATTCTATTGATGCTACCGAGCGGCTTGCAAAGGATTGTAATGTAATTTGTATTACTGAAAAAAAACAGGGTATCACAAATGCAAGGAATGGTGGATTATTCATTGCTAAAGGTACTTATGTAATCAATGCAGATGCAGATACCATATATCCAGAAAACTGGATCGATGATATGGTTGATCCTTTAATAAAAGATAACAAGATTTGTCTTACATATGGCAAATTCTCTTTTGTACCAATCGCTAAAACGCCCAGATCAGTATATTTTTTTTATGAATACTTGTCTGATTTTAATAGAAAAATAAGTCAGCGTTTCAAAGAAGAAGCACACAATGTTTATGGATTTAACTCTGCTTGCCGCAGATTAGAGTGCATCAGTGTTGATGGATTTAACCATCCCCCGGGAACTAATGAAGATGGTTGGCTAGCAATAAAACTTCGTGAGAAGGGCTATGGCAAGTACCATTGGGTAACACTTAACAGGAGTATTGTATGGACAACAGACAGAAGAATCCAAATTGACGGAGGGATATTTAAAGCGACTTTTGACAGACTAGCGAAAAATCTAAGCTTCAATCATTTAAAGTTGAAAAAATGAATTTAAAAAGAATTTCGTATCAATTTTTATTGAGAATTTCGTTCTGATAGATTGCTTCGATTTTCCTGGTCATTGTTTCTATATCAAAATTTTCCCTGATAGTGATGCCAGCTTGAATACCCAGATTAGTCCTTAACTGATCATCTTCAATTAATAGTTGTATAGCCTCTGCAAGTTTTTCAGGATTTGATGTGGGAATAAGCAGACCATTTAGCCTGTCTTTTACTAGATCCTTCGTACCATCTATGGCAGTAGCAACAATCGCCTTACGCATGGCCATTGCTTCAAGGAGGGCTATTGGCAACCCCTCCCATAATGAAGGCAAACAAAAAATATCAATAGCATTCAGGATATCAGGGATATCATCTCTGAAATCCTTAAAGATGATACGGGATTCCAAATTTAAGTCTCTGGCAAGTGACAGCATCTTCATTTTCATATCACCATCTCCGACAATCAAAAATTTCACGTTAGCGTCTGGAGAGATCATGGCCAAAGCTTTCAAATAATTCAACGGATCTTTCTGAGCTGTTATTCTGGCAATATATCCTACCAATATGACATTGTCACTAATACCAAATTCTAATCTGATATTTTTATATTCCTGATCAGGATTGAATTTGATCTGATTTATACCGTTTACAATTACTGTAGAATTAGTCATTGGAAATCTAATTTTGCCCTCATCCAGATTACTTTTTGAAACACAGATAGTTTTGTCAGCAACTTTTACTAAAAACCTTTCACTTAATGTTCTTACAGTCTTTACTAAAGGATTCTGATCTGGATGGAAAGACCAACCATGAACGGTATATATTAACGGTAATTTCAAAGACCTTGCACTCGAGAAAGTATTGGAATTAGCTCGCGTTCCATGCGCATGAATGATATCGATATTTTCTTTTATTATTATATTTTTGACATCTTTCCATATATTAAAATTAAATGGCTTTTCAGTATGTACAACGTAAGTTGTAAACCCGTCTGCTTTCAACTTCTCAACCATTGGCCCATCTGTAAAAGATAAAATTATGGATTCAAATCTATTTTGATCAAGTTCCTTAACAAGATCAAGAACATGCGTTTCTCCTCCACCTACTTTTCCTTGTCTGATCGCTTGTAAAATTTTTATTTTTTTTACTGCTGCCATATGTTGATATTATTGGATTGATGTAAATATCTTAATTTTCCCTGTTCCCTACTTTATCAATCTTTTGATCATAATAATGAATTGTTGCGGTAGATATTTGATTAGCTTTCTTAGCTTTAAATAATGAGATAATCTGATAAAATATGAAAACTGGTATTTTGCTTAAAGCTGTATAAACTGGCTTTTGTGCTTTAAAATGGTTGAGTGCAACAAAGAATATGATAAAGAAGCTAATTATTGACAGCAGCCAAAAAACTAAAAAATATGGCGTGGTAAAGATATTCACCATTACACAAATACCAGTCAGACCAACAATAATGAATAAGGGAGGTCTTGAAAAAACCAAACCACACAAAAACTGATTCCAACTCAAATTCACAATACCAGTACCTATCAGTTTTATACCTTTACCTGCATATTTAAACCAGGTATTAATCCATCTTGCTCGCTGATTCACCAATTGTGCAGGCTTTGATGTTTTCTCATCATAAACTATAGCTTTCTCAGCAAAAGCTATGCGACACCCTCTGGCAAGTATTTCCATTTGAAGAACCTTATCAAAACCAGCGCCATCAATATCCAGATGTTCCAGACATTCCTTGTAAAAGGACGTAAGAAATGCCATACCCGACCCTGCTAGTGAAGCGGAAGATCCAACTTCAAATAATAACTTCCTGTCAATATACCGATAATACATATCACCTGCCTCATCCAGACAAGCATAACTGGAATTTAAATTCTTAGCTTTCCGAACCCCTTGAATAGCAATGTAATCATCTAAAAAGAATTTATTAAGCTCATTCAGATAATTGGAATCGACTAAATTATCACTGTCAATAATAGTAAGATATTGATGCGGCCTCCTAAAGTTGTTTATAGCATGAAAATGTGATTTTGTATTACTTGCTAGCGTTTCTTCAGGTCTTAGTAAAATAACCTTATCACTGTTGAAGTATAAACCTGTTATATCACACTTATCGGCTATTACATAGATTAGATAATTATTATAATTTAATTTTAGGATGGAGTCTACAACTGATGGAAGCAGGGTAGTTTGCTCGTAAGCAGTTACAATAATTGCATAGTCAAATTCTTCAGCAGGCAAAATATTGCTGACAATCTTTTCCCTAAAAATATTAAGGATAAACAGGATCAGCGGAAGCAATAAATTTACACTAACTAATAGCTGAAAAGTAAGCCAGAGAAATAATAAAAGATTCATAAATTTAAGGGGCTATTTTTTTCTGCTTGGTAAGATGTACAGCACGATAGATTTCTGAAACGCTGTTTTCCCATGTGTGATCAAGTGCAAATTTAATCCTGCCAGTCTCTAATTCACCTGTATTTTCATCTAATGCCTTTTGTATGAGTAATACATATTCCTCTTTTGAATTAGCCAGATAAACAGAGTTGGCAAAAGTTTCCATCGCTTTTGTCTGAGTAGCAACCACTGGCTTTCCAACAGCTAAATATTCATCAATCTTTCTTGGATAATTTCCGATAGTAACTTCATTAACCAATTGCGGATTAATGCAAACATCAAAAGAATTAATATAGTCTGGCAACTTATCAATTGGCATCTTGCCCGAAAAATATACATTTTCAATTTCGTGAAGTTCACTCACCAAAAACTTATCGTCTTCTGGCCCCACTAAAACTATTGACCAATCAGGTTTTGATCTGGCTATATAAGCTATCAGTTCAATATCTAGTCTGATGCTTTGCAATGCGCCTACATACCCAATAATTGGCTTTTTAAACTTAGAAATATCAGCAGGTAAATCCATTTCCTCCTTTTTCACAAAAATATCAAGGTCGCAGCCTTGTCCTACATAATATGAATCAGCATTAAATTTCGCACAATATTCAGCAAGAAACGTGGAGTTTGCTACGCATAGATCATTAAGTGCTATAAGTTTAGGTTCAAGCTTTTCACCATGTTTTTTCCAATAGTCAACAGCGATCATATAATCCCTTGAATAATAAATACTCAAATCAGGATTTAAATATTTTTTAAGATAAAAACCCTTAAAAATCTCATTATCATTAAATAATATAAAATTTTTAAAATCTAAAGTTTTAATCGCTTTCTTAATCGATTTTGCAAAGATATAGTTATTGAATTTATTTGCTACTTCAAATATAAAGTCATTGCTTATCCAGTTGATAGATTCCACCATACAGTCCGGGTAAAAATTCCAGAGATTGTCCTGTATCTGAATTAAGCCATTTTCCTTCTTTTGTATTACTTTCAAGCGACGTTGTGTTCTCTGTTCATTTTTTGTTCTATACAGCGTTATCCTATCAAGAGGAGAATTAACATATAGAACGCGACTATGCTTACTTAGCTCCAGCGCAATATTTTTACAGTTACTACCAATATCAATATCCCAGGGCTGCTGTCCTATAATGATAACATCATTCTTGAATTGGTTCATCACTTCTCCCATAAATCCTATAAATCAGTCTAAGTTCTAAATTTATAATCCCTTAGCTTTAAAAAAATAAAAGTAATTGAATTTAAGAAACCGATAACAGAGTACAGCGGTCTGAATAACCGGATTCTCACTATCTCTCAAACTACCGCGTTGCATTGTACTTGGTTCGGAAGAAGTATTGATTTGCTCAAATATTGATTTAAAATCATTATAGAAATATGCTTTGCCACCCCGCTTGATGAAAGAGACCATCGTATCATATTCCGTTTTTTCTGGATCCTTACCTTCAGCATAACGTCCAAATTTATCTAAAAAATTCTTTCTTCGAAGGTGTGGATGGTCGCTATACATTGTAATTTTATCCAGATTTAGCGATCTAGGTTTATAAATCATCTGTGAAAATCCATCCTTAAACGGAATTAGATCCGGGTATTTAAAATAGGCATAAAATCGTACAATATCAGCTGTTTTATCATTAATCAAAATGCTCAATCCATTTTTAAAATTTAATGCAAATCCATCTAAGGGTATAAAATCCTCCTGTACGTACAACGTGTATTCCGTTTGAACAGCATCCTGACCTTTATTGATATTATTGCCTAATCCACCGTTTTTAGGAGTAGTAATTAAACTAAAACTGTATTTGCCTTTTAAACTATTTATATAATTAATATGCTCTTGCTTACTTCCATCGTCAGAGACAACTATATCATGAAATGAGCAATTTGTTGCAGCAAAAGTCTCTAATAATCTTTCAAGTGATTTACTTCTGTTATAATGCGTAATTAGTAAAGTTACATTATTAAAATGCTGTTTGATTGAGCTCATTATCTATACTTGAATAAATTATTAAATTTCTTTTAGAGGAGCTGGTACTTTCTCCCATCTTTTAGTATTGCTATTATACGCTTTAATTACCTTCGCCGGATTTCCAACTGCAATACAAAATGGAGGAATATTTTTAGTTACAACACTTCCAGCACCAATGATACTATGCTTACCAATAGTCACTCCCGCAGTTACAACACTATTAGCCCCTATCCATACTTCATCTTCTATTGTTATTTGCTTGCAAATATCTTTCTGTCTACTGGGCGGTAAATTGATGTCTTCATAGCCATGGTTCATTCCGGATACAACAATATTCTGCGCAAACATTACATCATTTCCAACCTTTACAGGACCGATTACTGTATTACCCATACCAATAATCGTCCGGTCACCAATAAGCACACCACCCACGCCATTATTTATAGTTACAAAATCTTCTATCACAGACTTACTTCCTAATACAAATGGATTAAAAGGAAACACATCCATTCTTGTTCTCCATCTTATTATTGAGCCTCTCCCCCTTTTATGCTTGAAAGGATTTAGAAATAATCTTACCCATAACCGCGGCCTATGCTCATTCTTAGGTATCATCAACCGGAGAGCAAATTGCTTTAAAGCAGGGTTAGATTTTATTTTTGTTGAAAGTGACATATATTAATAAAATGTTGCATTACAGGTTCATTGTCTATTGATCTTTATGATGGGCCTTCAATCCTTTGATTACACCAATGATGAAGCAAATTAGTACAGGCAATCCAAATATTTCGTAAGGCATCTTTATTTAATTTGTTTTTTCTACAATTTCCCTATCTAGTCTCGGACTTATAAATACAAAAACCCATGAGACATAAACCACAATAGAAGATGGCATAGTATTAATGACTTCATTTCCATAACTGCAAAAAAGAATTCCACCAAAACCTGCCGTGAGGGCCATGGCTTTTATTCTCAATCCGGGGTCATTTATATTCCATACAATGCCACAACATTTACCAAGAATATACAACATAATACCAAGCCATATTGTTAATCCTACGACACCATACATTGCCCATATTTTCACCCAATAGCTATCAGGCTGTACAGTTGATAAAAATTTATCTTGATTATAAAGATTTCCTGCCGCGCCAATAACTCCTAAACCACCACCAAATGGAAGAGAACTCATATACTCTTTTAAGATTTTCTGAGTATGTAATCTCACATTCAATGACGCATCCTCCGGATCCAGCGCCGTCCGTAGTCTGTATACCTGGTAATTGCCATTACCAAGAGTGGTGAACTTCAATATGCATAAGCATGACAATGCAATAGCACCACCGATGATCATAACTTTAAATTTCTTGCTTAAAGCAATTGCAATAAATACGCCTACTATAAGAGCAAAAAGTGCTCCCCTTGTACCAGAAATAAGCATACCATAAAACATAAGAGCAGCAGCAATCAATAGTAAAACTCTCTTCCACATTTTAAAAGGACCTAATGCCAGTATCAAACATACTACACATAGATGAGCCTGCGATGCGCCGAATTGGCCAGCTTCACTATAAAATGAGAATACCCTCAATTTTCCGAATAATAGGTGAGTATTAGCAGCTCCTTCATCTAAAAACCTCTGTTCACCGGGAGAAAGTCCGATATGAAGTTGTTTTATACCATTTAATGCAGCTAAAATGGATAATCCAATAATGAGTTTAAGAAAAGTATTAAGCTGCTTATTTGTATCAAATAGCAAATAGGTCACAGGAATAATAATAAGAGGGTATAGAGCAGCAGAACGTATTTCTTGCAACCATCCCATTACACTTGCACCTGCAGGATTAATTACTTCCAGAACACTTAAGACAAACCAGAATAAGAGAAGATAAAATAAATCAGATTTTATAATTGTCCACTCTTTAACAGGAATCTTCACTATTGCTACAATCCAGCAAAAAGCAATAAAAACTTCAATAAGGGTACCATAGGGTAATCCACCAATTTCCCTCATAAATATACCGTAAGTGAAACAATAGGTCAGTAGCACATAAAGTGTCGAACGGGGATTATTGAAATAAATAACCTGTAATAAAACAACACCAGAAATGAGGATAAAAAAGAGATAAGCAAATATTCCAAACTTTATTGCTGTGAACCCTATAAGAGCAGCTATGAGAATCCCTAACAATAGAAACAATCCTCTTTTAGTATTAAAAGATAAGCCCGTTAGAAACCGCATTGTAAATTCATATTAAAACTTTTAAACCAAATATCTCTCTAATTATACTTCTAGCTTTCCTTTACTTTATTTAGTATCCATCCCATAAATCCAGGTTGTTTCTTTATATAAGCAATTCCTTCCTTATCTAGATCTTTTATGGGATTTCCATACTCATAAACAGCTATGCTTCTGTCGGTGAAGTAAAGCCATTCTTTTGCTTTATTCATTTCTTTCAGACTATTTATATCAATTACGATAAAATCAAATTCTTTCCGAAGGACATCAAAACCCATCTTTAAGTTTTGCGAGCTTTGAAACTCAAGAAGAGATGAATTGTTAGACTGACTATTGAAAACAGTGATCAAATCTTCAGTATGAAATTCTTTCTTTACAATAAATGTATCAAAGGATTCAGCAGCAATTAGCTTCTGGGAATTAGGCTTAGCCATTTCCGCCTCACTACTAATCAACAGTACCTTTTTGCCGGTCATCGCAAATGCGTAGACCAAACTCGAAGATAAAAATGATTTCCCCTCTCCGGTATTCAGAGAGGTAATTCCTAAGATCTGGCACTCTCCAGCAGTGAATTCTTTGTCAATTTCAAATCTGAGAGATCTCAGTAAATCTTTATAAATATTATAGTCTGTATTTCCAGTAGTGTCCTGCCAAATAGCCCTGGGTTCTCTATCTTGATTTTTAATCAAGTTCAAAAAGCCAAGAACCGGTCCGCCAGTTTCCTTTGCCAATTGCGCTATATTATATATCGAACCGTCAAGAAGGAAGAGTACAACTAATATCATGAAACAGAAACTAAAAGTTGCGATTCCTGATAGCGCTACATAAATTAAAGTCTTAGATGACTGAGCAGTCCCTGGTAAACCAATCTGCGCTATCTGCAATTTTAATCCTGTATTCTGTTCTGTACGACCCTGATTAGTACGATCCAGAGCAGCCATATAGTCTTTTGTTGCAATGTCTGCATCACGTTCAAAATTCTGAATATTAGCATCAAAAGGGACCATGGTATTGTATTGAGCCTTTAGGGATTTCAATTCCTTGTCAATGGAACTTATTGTATTTTTAATCTGTGAAGTAGATATTTCTAAGGCTAATTTTTGCTGTATTAAACTTTGTTTTGAAACTAGAGGATCGACAACATTATTGTCCGAATTTTTGACTGATTGTACTGAAATAAGATTCTGTATTGAATCTACTTTCTTTTTATCAGCAGGTCTGAAATTTCCATCAATATACTTGTCATTTGCTATTTTCAACTGATTTCTCAGCCTGATGATAAGACTATTATCTTCAGCAGCATTGCCGCCTAAATAAGGATCTGCTTTATTGCCTCGAAGTTTGTTATTAATTGCTGCAAGCGCACCTTGATTCGCTTGGATTTGTTGAATAGCAACCGCTTTCTTATCTTCATTTTGTGAAATCTGTGCATAAACAGTAGATGACTGTGCATCTAAATTTAAAACACCATTCTTCATTTTAAAGTTCTTCAGGGCCGCATTTTTACTATTCATATCCAACTCCTTTTTCTTCAGTAAAGAATCTAAAAGTGTAATGGAGTTATTTTGATTAGTATAGACATCAACACTATAACTTCTTATGAATTCAGACGCTAGCGTATTAACTAAAAACGGGGACAATAAAGGATTCTCAGATACAAACTCAATATTTATGAAATCGCTGTTATCCGACCTGTAAATCGATAGTTTCTTGGTAATGTTACCTTCATCATACCCCATGGATCCCAGCATGGTATACAATTTATACTTACCGGCATTGTCATAAACAGTAATTGGCGACTTTGATAAAAGTTTCTGTTTATACATATTGATCACTTCTGCCTTGTCAGTAGCAGATAGCGAATCAATCATTTTACTGTAAGGCCTGAATGACGATTTTGGATTTTCTAAATCATGAATTATTAAATTATAAGAAAGAATACTCATGATCTTCCTCATTTTTAACTTTTCAATTATGTTACTGAACTGCTGACTTGTCTTAAAATAGTCATTCTGCGTCTGAGAAGATAGTTGTTTGGACTGATCCACAAGTCCTGTTGCTATCTGCACTTCAGATCTATATTCTTTAGGTAGATTTTTAGACAAAAAATACGTAAGCGTGGCAGCCAGTATTGGAAGTAAAATAAGTATCCACGCGTATCTTTTTAAAAGTTTAAAAAATCTTTTGATATCCATTTGTTCGTTTTAATTTAAATTATTTAATATCGGTAAGCTTCTTTCCTATTAATGCTTCTAGATCATCTTTAGCGTTCAGGTAAGCTACTTCAGTTGCGATTTGACTGGAATTAGCATCGGCTAATAATCTTCTAGAATTATTATATTCTTCGATATTCACTTCACCTTTTGCAAACCTTTTTGCAGCATTATCAGCAACAACTCTATTTTCTTGAGCAGTTTGCGTTCTTATTTTTAATTCACTTAAAGACTGGATATACATGTAATATGTTTTCCTCACTTCACTTACTAAAGCAATATCATAGTCATCTACCTGTAGTTTGGCCACTTTTAGTTCAGATTTAGCTCTTTTCACTGCAAAAGGTTTAGAAAGAAAAGAACCAAGGTTCACACTAATACCATATTGAATACCATTTCCAATAATAATATTTGTATTTCCTGTTTGACCAGGTAAAACAGCAGTAGAACTACTACTTGCAGCTGAACCATTAGGTCGGTAAAAATAAGATGCCGAGAAAATATCCAGATAACTTAGTGTAGCTTGAGTAACTCCTACCTTGGCAATATCTTTTTGTGCCTCCGTAATTTTACGTTTAGGATAGTAAGCTCTGGCAGCCTGGATATACTTTTCTAGTGTTCCATAATTTATATCTCCAATGATTGATTCTTGAGCTGAACTCTTTAAAGAAAATAAGCAAATTAATGTAAAAATAAGGGCGTACTGTTTTTTCATATTAGTTTTAATTTTAAATATTATAATTAGTTAAAAATCTCATTAATCAAACCTTTTCTTTTTGGAAAAGGGCTGGAAAAGTCATTAACATGATTCGAAGATCAAACCAAACTGAATAATTCTTCGCGTAGAAATTATCAAGTTTCTTCCTTTCGGTGTCAGACATTTCCCCTTTACCTCGCTTACTGATCTGCCATAAACCGGTTAAGCCTGAGGGGCCTAGGAATCTCATAGACCACTCATTAGAAGTGAGCATTTCAGCCTCATATAGTGGCAAAGGTCTGTTGCCAACCAGCGACATATCGCCTTTTAAAACATTAAAAAGTTGTGGAATCTCATCCAAACTGGAATTCCTAAGAAAGTTACCTAACTTTGTTACTCTGGGATCATTTTTAATTTTCACAAAAGCATTGGCCCCACTTCCGTCGTCAGCATACTGATTTAATGAAGAAAGATTCTTCAGCTCTTTATCCGCACCAGGCTTCATAGACCTAAACTTATAAAAATCAAATATCTTATATCCTGTACCAACTCTTTTACTTTTATAAATTATAGGACCTTTAGAATCAAGTCGAATTAAGAGGGCTATGATTAAAAGAAAAGGGGAAGCGAAAAACAAAATGCTCCCTGAAGAAACAATATCGAAAATACGCTTAGGTGTCGGAATTTTATATTCTTCCCTCTCCTTTTTAATTACGGAAAGCTGTTCAATATTAGGTTTAATCAATTTAAATTTGATCAGAAAATTCAATCTATCTTTTAAATCATCAATACTATATGGGTAAAAATACAAATCATGTATTTTTGCCTTAATAGCTCTTGTCCTTAATCTTGAATCTGGCATATGCCCAAGCAAGACAATAATCAGTCCACTGGTGAGTGGGTTGCTCTTAATCTTCGCCACGATAGAAAAAACTAATTCTTCATCCTTGACTTCTATCATGATGACGTCAGGGGTGCTGAAAAGAGATAAAGTATTGAGATAAGCCTCCAATTTAGATGCATCTCCAACATCAGCTACATTATACTCCTGACCTAATCCTAATGCTGATTCACTAGACAATTCAGATCCTGAATACACAAGACTTATACCTTTGTAGTTGTAATCCATTACTTATTTATCATATTTTGACTTGATTCCAGAACTCTAGCTATTGTATCCTTTAATACTTCAGGATTAAATGGTTTGGGGAAATATGCTTCAACTTTAAAAGGCAAATTAACGACGATTTTATCTAAGTCTTCAGCAGCAGAGAGAATGATTACAGGTATCTCTCTATAAAAACCACTTATTTTAATACTTTTAAGAAACGAAGTGCCATCAAAATGAGGCATATGTAAATCCAGAATAACTATATCAGGAAAGTTCCCATCTTCTAACCATAAATGAGCTTTATATCCACTTTCCATAGGATGAATACTATAATTCTTTGACAATATGAAATTAAGCAATTTCAGGATACTAGGCTCATCATCAACTATTAACACTTGTTTTTTACCTAACGAGGCGCTTTCCATTTTTTAATTTGATTTTGTTAAAAGAGGTAATTTATTCGTTTATTATAGATTTATCCGCAGTAAACATTCAAAATTGATACAATTTGTAAAGATTTGTATTCCCAAAGATATGGCAATAAAAATACATTTTATAAACCAATTTCATAAATACGCATTAATAGCCAAATTAGATTTAGCTAAGAGATAACACTCTGATTTCCAATATAAAAATGATTAATTTTATTAACCAATCATTTATTAACAAGAAGACAATCTTTACAAGATAAAAGCAATTATAGCTAATAAACTTACCGCAATTGAATAAAAATAAATATACTAAGCAATAAAAGCTTGGTTTTACCTCTATAGCTAAAAATCCGATTTTATTGAACCCTCAAATATTGCGTCAATACTAATTAAAAAAGAAAATTTTTATTTATAATATTCCAAACAAAAACTTCACAATGTTCAATTTAAGAGGGGAAATTACTCAACTAATTGTAAAGATATATCCCCTATTTACATGAAATTATCCTACACAATTGAACAATTTGGAGATCAATCAACACATTATTAAAAAACATATCAGCGAATTATACAAACCAGTATACAATATCCTAAAATATGCATTACGGCACAATAAATGATCTAAACATATAATATCTATCAATTATTAGCATGAAAAACCAATACCTATTTGAAGTTATTTTTTGCCTAATAATTACACTTTGTTATGGATGTTCAGAAAGCAAAAAAAACAAAATCTCAAATAAAAAATCTACACCAAAGCTTATTGTCAGAGATTATCTGCACTTAAACAATGGACGCCCCGCGGGAATAATTAGAGTGGAATGTAAAGATTGTAAACTGAGTTATATTATAAATAACAAAAAGGAGGAATTCGATATTAAGAATGGCAGCATTGACAAGTTTTTCTATCCAAAAAAAAACACCATACTGGCAACTTCAATAAAATCGAACCTCAATCAGATGATCCGAATAATTGTATTCGATCCTAATGGAAATATAGTTGATAATGAGCTGAACTCATTCAAAGCAAACAGCCTGAATCGAAATGAATATAAAGTTAGTTTTATACAAAAACCGACTTCAATCATGATTAAAACATTCGTTAAAAACTAGTCTGCTATAATCCAGTATACTTTGAATTTGCTATTATACAATATAGTTAACTGATATACTTTCTCAATTTCAAGAAAGGTTTTTCTAAAATGTGGTAGCTGAGTTTACCAAGATAGATAGTCAGAATTAATGATAATGTTGGAATAATAATTAAAAGCGTGTAAATATTATCACTGATTTTAAACAACTTAAATAGAGTAACTACTATTAAAATACCAATGACATGTAACATATAGTTACCAAAAGTAGTGAGCCCGAGTTGAGATATTTTTTTAAAATTACCCATCTTGTAAAATGAGTTTAAACTATAGTTTTGCTCAAGGATAATCAGGATGATCAAAACAGAAATTATTAGCCGTTCAAAAATTCTAAGCACATATAACTGATCCAGAACCTGATCCTTGAAAATAAATAGAATGAAAAATGCTAAATAGATACAAATAATTTTGGGCTTACTTAGGCTTACTATGAATTTTCTGAAAGACGGAATTAAAATAAGCCAGGCTCCAAAACCACCTACAGCCATATCAGAAATACATGAAAGCGTATGATAATGGAAAATAAGTGGGTAATCATTAAGTGACCTAAAGATAAGACTGATCAATAATATGGCTGAAAATACAATCCAGTATCTTTTAATTGGTATTAAAAAAAGAAGAACGGGCCATATCAGATAAAATTGCTCTTCTATAGAAATACTCCATAAAACCCCTAACTCCGTTGAATCTGGCCATCCATTTTTTAGAATATCAAAATTTCCTAAAAATAACAGATAAAGTTTTAAATCAGCCGATTCATCAACCGGTTGACCTAAATAATATTTGATCAATGGAAATATTATAAATCCAAAAATTACACAGGCAAAATATAGCGGCCATATTCTGATTACTCGTTTAAACCAAAAATGGAGAATATTTATCTTACCTGTGGTCTGCTTTTCCAGGATCAAAAGATAAGTAATCAGGAAACCGCTTAAAACGAAAAAGAAATTCACGCCCAAACCTCCGTTAGCCAATACCCGCCCGACAATTAATTTAAAAAAGAAATTAGTTTGTACCGCTGGATTATCTGTATGCAAAGAATGCACGGTGAATACAGCCAGAAAACATAGAAACCTTAAACCGTCAAGATTTTTAAAGTATTCAACTTGCGCTTTAAGCATTCTATATCAGGGAATTTATGAACGGATGAAAATAAATTGGCATAATGGTAAGTTTAAGCGAATGCGCCAAAAAATATAGGAATTGTATGGAAAGAAACTTTTCAAAAATCATTTATTCAAAACTACTCTTTCTTCCTTTAAAAAGAACTTCGATTCAATGTTTTCTTTTGCAAACTTGATGATAGGTTTCTCACAATACCTTGCTATAAAATATGCTAATAAAACTGAGACAAGGATAGGGATAATAACCACCCAGTAACCTGTGTACCCATAAGATCTTAAATGAAGAAGAATAGTAAACCCAATTCCCTGGTGTATAAGATAAAGGGGATAGGAGATATACCCCAAAAACCGAAGGGGCTTATTGTCTAAAAAATTCAGCTTGTTAAATAAAAATAGATAAAAAAGAATATAAACAACACCTACAGGTATTAAATGAGAAACATTGCTTACAGCTTTGTCATCAAGATTGAGCACAATAGTTATATAGCATATCAGTATGGAAAAATGATGCACTAAACGTTTATCCCCATTGAACATCTTATAAAATAATACTCCAGAAAAAAACAAACCAGAGAATTCAAAAAATAATTCAAGACGGTGAAAATCAAAATAACCATTAACAACAGAGCAAAAAATCCATATTGCCCCCCACAGATATATCCTATTTAATAATCTTAATACAAACACTGAAAATATCACAAAATAAAATGCCAATTCTGGAAGTAAACTCCAATATGATGGATCAATATCGTCTGATCTTAGAATTCGCTGCAACATGGTTAGATTAACGGCAAATTGATTTAACGTGGGTTTTACCGACGGTATACCAAAATAATAGAGGATAACTGCAGATATAATCAGACAAATCCAATAAGTAGGATAAAGCCTTATAAACCGCCTGTATGCGAATTCAACAGGGCTTTTACAACGCTCGACTGTCATAAAAATTACAAAACCACTAATGATAAAAAAGAAAAAAACTGAATATGATCCGAAAGGATAATCTAAATACTCGGGAAAAGTATGCCCATGAATTTGTCGGAACCAGTAAGTAAAATGATAATAAACCACGGAAATTGCAGCCAATCCCCTAAAGCTGTCTAGGACACCTATTCTTTGTTTCATCTAAAAAATTTAGCAATAATTGTAACGTGAAATACCAAAGTAAATTAAACGCTTTGGTGTAAAACTACCGTCTTTTTTTTTAAAATCCAAAAGTTAAGAAATCTCGTCTAAATCAGCTCTTTGCAAAAAAACTGTTATAATCTAGGTCATACCATTATGGTTAGATAAAAAATCACTTTCAGATATGTTGATATCTCACTAAAACGAACTCATTCCAAAGTAAAGTCAAGACAAATTAAATTTTAAGTTACCTGATTAATTAGTAATTTTGTGCCACTAATCATAACATAAGCCAAGTTAATTCCTATGGAAGTTACTTCCAGAAATCACACTGTTGATATCTTTCGTTTACTAGCTAGTTTTTTCATAGTCTTTCTTCATGTAGGTTTCAACCATATGAACGAAAATCTGATAGCAATAATTAGAATCTCAGGAAGGTGGGGAGTACCTTTTTTCTTTCTGCTCAGTGGATATTTTTTTCAAAAGAGTTTAGTAAAATCTCCTTTGAAAGCACTTTCAAGAAACTGTTCAAAGATTTTCTATATATTAATTGTAGCAGATATCATATATATCATAGCGCTATATTCACTTGATGGGCATTTCAATTGGAAACATATACCATTAGGGGCCCATTTTCATTTATGGTTTCTACCCTCTCTTATCATGGGAACTGTAACCTTATTTTTAATAAACAAGTTTAAGGTAAAATTTCAATTATCGCTAACCCTCTCCTTACTTATCATTAGCTTAGTATTATTCACTGATTCATATTCATCTATTTTCCATCTGGGAACTGAGAGATTCAGCGGTTATGTAATCCCATTACTATCAATCCCATATATGATCATAGGATCATTTTTCAGTGAAAGGTTTTGGTTCAAAAAAGTCATAAAAAAAGAAATTGGTTTTACCATGCTCATAATAGGCTTCATCATGCAAATAATTGAAGTTAAGGTAATCAACTTCTTTACCAGCAGATCAATGGTTGAACATCAGTATTTGATTGGAACATTATTTCTTTCGCTTGGCATATTTATACTTGCATTTTCATTAAATTTTAAAAGCGAACGCTTAGGTAAGTGGGGAAAAGAATTTTCACTATTTATTTACCTGTATCATCCCCTGATTATATTGCTCTTATACCATACAAATCACGAATTAATTTTCAGTGGTAATACGGTCATACTCTTTCCTATATTTGTATTTTTAATCACATTGATACTTGCAATTCTAATTTACAAATACCTTAATAGGTTATTTCTACTACTAACCGGATCTTTAAAAGAAGCTGTTTATTCTAAATAAATTTAATATACTGGATCATAAACAAATTAAGCAGGAATCTTAGCTTTCCAGATGGCTTTATAAGGATGAAGCCAGCCCGTTTCCTGCAAATAATAAAATAGCCCCTCATCAACTCTAAAGGTAAAAATTCCTCTCAAAAAATTGGTAGCATGAACTGTCACATGATTTTCCCTATATCCAAATTGTGTTGTTAAAACCACTTCTTTGTATCCTTGTCTGTCTACAGTATAAATCTTACATGGATTAAAAGCCAATGCATATCTAACTTCATCAAGTCTAAAGTTCCATCTGTTCCAAACAACATACCCTTTCTGTTGTGTTTGAATAGCTTTTTGAATACTCGGTGATTCAAGAAAAGAATTGCTTATAAAAACCTTTTGCTTTTGTTCATTCGGGAAAAATAGGCAGAAATTCTCTTTAGCTGCTTCAGGAAAAAAGATAAAATCAAAAACGGTAACCATTATCAGGCAACCGTAAACGCCCATCTTTTCCCTGGTAGTCAGATCACCATTATGATTTATTTTATTTTGAAGAACCTCCGCATTTCTGTTATATTGTTTTATATTAAAGGGACTGAGTAAGCAAAACATGAAAAGTCCAAGAAGTAGAAATTTCATGGCCTGACGCTTACTATGGTTCATATAATATAAAACCAGACTTGCCAGAAGAGAAGTTATTAGAAGATAGCTAACATACAACGAATAACAGTAAGTCCATACAATCAGAAACAGATAGGTGACAATTATAAGGATGGAGAAGAAATATAAAAATAATAATTTAAGCTTTTTGAATGGTTCAGATTTCATTTACGAGTTAGGATTGAATATTTTTAAAAAACATAATTAACATTTAAATAAAATTATAGTTTCGATTTAGCTATAAAAAGGAATGCAATTTACAAGGTAAAACCCATACTACAAAAAACTCAATAACCATAAAAAAACCATTAAATTTTGATTAAAATAAAAAAGCTCTTACCTTCGACAGGTTTATGATTCTAAAAAATAAGGTTATCGTCTTTCTAGGAAACATGCGTTCTGATGGTCCTATTAAAGCAACTTCCTTATTCATTGCAAGAAATCTAGCAAAGGATAATATCGTATTTTTTATTGACTATCCATTTACATTAAAAGATTATTTCAAGTATATCAAATCTGATGAAATAAAAGACCGTAAAAAAAAATTCCCCATACTCTCAGACGGAATTATCGAGACTGATTTACCGAACCTAAAAATTGTAATCACTCCGCCTGTTTTACCTATCAACTTTTTGCCAGAAGGATTGATTTTCAGATCCCTGCTTAAAATTAATGAAAGCTTTATTTGCTGGCGTTTAAAAAAGATTTTCAAAAAAGAACATATTAAAGAATTTATTTATATCAATTCCTTCAATTTTCATTATCCCAACATAGCAAATAAAATTAAACCATTGCTTACTGTTTACCAGTGCGTAGATCCAATGATTATACCTTATGATATAAAGCATGGTATAAACTCTGAAAAACAATTAGTACAAAAAAGTGATCTCGTGATTTGTACGAGTAAAGCCTTATATATTGAAAAGAAGCTACTTAATAAAAACACGTATTTTATTCCAAATGGTACTGATACAAGTTATAATTTGACATCAGGTGATCAAGAATTACTTTTACATCCCAAATTACAAGGACTTCGTAAACCTATAATTGGTTATCTGGGAACTATAGAGAGACGAATTAACTACGAACTTGTGGTAGAAGTGATTAAAGCAAATCCTGACAAAACTTTTGTCTTCGCCGGTCCCGTCGATACTAGCTATGTTCCTGATTATATTTATGAATTACCTAATATCCACTTCATCGGAAGTGTACCATATTTGGAGGTTCCTCAGATGATCAACAGTTTCGATGTTGCTATCATTCCCTTTAAAAAAGATGAGGTAAGCAACACGATTTTCCCTATTAAACTTTTTGAATATTTAAGTGTTGGAAAACCTGTTATTCTTACAGATTTTAATTTGGATCTTAAAGATTTCACCGCTGATCTTGTTGAATACTGTAGTGATGCTATATTATTTTCAAACGCTATAACCAATGCAATTAACCAGGATAGCGCTGATAAATCTGCAGAAAGAAAACTGTTAGCAAATCGTAATACATGGAAAGAGAGATCCGATCAAATTTCAGAAATAATTAATTCGCATCTGCCAAACTGATTATCTGCTCGTTGCTAAAAGTATTTCGATATTAATTCACCTACTTCTGCGTTAGTTTTAGCATGTAATACTTTAGCCCCTGAAAATTTTGGATATAATGTAGCATAACAATTGAAATGATGTTCCGGCCCCTGTTTTGACATTATCAAATTGATTCCTCCGAAATAACTTGCCAATGTTGCTGTTCCCCCATGGACTGAAATAAATCTACTTGCATTAGCATACACCATGAGCTGCAAATGGTTGAAGTTATTTGCCTTACCTGCGTTTAATTTATATAAGTTTTCCATAAGAATAACTTCAGGATACTCTGTTTCAAGCCATTCAAATTCATTCAAATCATATGTATCGCTGTTATCAGTAGTGATATTTTCAGGTCTTGGACGATTATAAATAATTGTATATTTTTCTTTTAAAGTACTGATTATAAATTGAAGTGTTGGAATATCATAATAACTTATAGGAGGTCCATCCCATTCCATATTGTATCTATTGGCAATGATTAAAATAGGTTTCTCATACACATAAATATCATTCTGAAAATGCTGCTTCAAAGGAACGGGCAGCCATTTTTTCATATCATAATCCTGACTATAAAGAATTCTTGGAACCTCAAAATTATAATTCCCCTCATTAGAACGTACACTATAGTCCTCATGATGCTCTGTTGAAAAGAAATAAAGTTCCTTAGTAAATTTAGATGAATGAGTGCTTTTTAAGGTACCATTTTTAAAATGCCAATAAGCAAAAGGTAATGCAAACTGCAATTCTGGTGCGAACTCACCACTGAATTCAATATTTTTATATTTTTTTTTAAAAACATAATCAGACAACAAGAATTTGATCTGTGCCATTTTACAATTGTAGGTATCCCGGTAAAAATATCTAAGATTTGAGGGTACATCAGTATATCTCAATCTGACATATAGACTAAAAAGTTTGTTCGTCAATTTTGTTGGCATGAATAATCATTTGAAAAGATTATCAAATGTAAAAATTATCTCAATATACTACTGTAATATAACAGCTAATCAAACCAGTTATCTGTACGAAAAGGCGAAGCAGGAAGTCCAGCTTTATTATAAAGGTTACAAACTGGATTATCAGCCCAGCCATATCTCACTGCAGTTGGACGATTAACCATATCGCTACTGACCACTATTCTATCACCTGAAATTATTGCCTTAGCCCAATAAAATTTCCTGTCATTACCAGCAACGGAAAATCCCTTAAGGATGCTGCCCCCCTTAATATTGAAACCTTCCTCAGTAAATTTAAATTTCAGATTTACTTTATTATTGCAAATTTCATAGCCGCTGTATATAGGACCTGAATAGGAATTTCCATAGCCATATGTTTTAGATAGTGCTATTAAGGATAATCTTCTACCTATTTCCTGTTTGTTTTTGGGATGTATATCCTTAGCATCACCCACATCTATAGCTACTGCCATACCTGTGTTTGGCAAGTCAATTGCTTTTAATTGCGCATCCCTTAATGCAGCCCAGTCAGATACTGAAGGTAAATTATTTACACTTTTAAAATTGGCTAACTGAACATAATAGAAAGGGAAATTGCCAATATTCCATTTTTGACGCCAATCATTAATCATAGCAGGAAAAAGCTTACGATATTGATTTGGATCATGTATATTACTTTCTCCCTGATACCAAATTACTCCTCTTATTCTAAATTGTATAAGTGGATTAATCATACTATTGTATAGAACAGTCGGTTGATTCAGACCTTCGGCCAGCGTTGGAAATGCTCCAATCTGCTTCAAATTCATACCTATTTTATATCTCCATTCACCATCTAGACTTATTGATTCTCCAGATGGAGTATTAAGGGAAAGTACATTTTTCCTAGCATATATCCCTCCGTTACCACCTATATCTAAAATCCTTACGGTAACTACATGCGAACCGGATTTTACTTCCCTACCACCGATATGATAAATGCGAGAGCTTTTATATCCAGATGTCTCGCCTATTTTCTTTCCATCAAAGAAGGTGATATCATGATCATCAATAGTTCCTAAATTTAACCTTAAGTCTTTTCCTGCCATACTTGTTGGAATGTTGACTATCCTGCGTAACCATATTACCCCGTCAAATACTGAAAGGCCATCTTTATTCCAAAAACCAGGTATATTAATTTTCTTCCATGATGAAGTATCACATGAGATTTCTGACCATATAGCTTTGTTATTTTTATAACCAGCATCATTAGCTAATAACTTTTCTTTCCAATGCTTTGTCGCTCTTTCAAGTTCAAAATTAGCATTTTCAGGAGTTGCACGTTCGATCATTTTTACCGCTGTACCAAAATCGTCCATGCTTTTTAGTGTTCGACCACTTGTCCAAGCTTCAATTATAGTTCCTCCCCAAGATGCATTTATCAACCCAATGGGAATCCTGGTTTTTTTATATAATTCTCTTGCAAAAAAATACCCAACTGAAGAAAAATTTTCTATTGTCTCAGGACTGCATTGCTGCCAGCCTCCATTAGACACCTTTAAATCCTGTTTAGGTTGATTGGACGTGAGTCGCATTACATTCAATAACCTAATATTTGGATACTCTGCTATATAAATTTCTCTCCTAAAATCCTTTACCTCTCCCCAGCTACCTAAAGGCATTTCCATATTTGATTGACCTGAACATAACCATACCTCACCAATCATTACGTTCCTCAAGGTAAGTTTAGTACCATCGAAAAAGTCTATATTATATGGGCCACCATATCTTGGTGTGGGGATTTCTGTAATCCAATTACCTTTTTGATCTGCTTTAACTAAATAAGTCTTTTCAGTCCAATTTGCATTTATTTTAATGTGTCTACCTGGTAGCGTTTTTCCCAAAAATTTAACATTGGAATTTTGCTGTAATACCATATTATCACTAAAAATACCATGGAGAGATATCGTAATTTTAGGTCTACAACCTGCAAAACAAAAACAAAGTAAGCTAATAGCTAGATACTTTTTTAAAAAGTCTTTCATATTTATTAATAATGCAAATTTCAAAATCCATATCAGATAGAATTGACTTTTTACCTGAGTAAGTCTTATTCATTGAACTAATGTAAACAAGTTAACACACTAAAAATTATCGCCGCTTGAATATTGAAGGATTTAGCAGGATATTATTATAGGTTTACCAATTTAATTCAATACTTGAAAAAAGGTTATATATTAGCACAAATAATCGGTGTAAATTTCTATGAAAATACTATCAATTTCGTTTACTGTATTAATTCTACTATCTTATACAGCTTATTCCCAACAAGATACTTTAACATACAATCAAGATATAGCTAAACCGACTCCAGTAAAAATCATAAAAACTCCTGAAGCTCTGGGTATTTCAGAAAAAGTTCAAAAGAGAAATAGTACGATTAAAAACCTGCCAACCAATATTGCACTTTTTGCAGTTGACCGACGTAACAATGAAGCTCAAGGTAATTCTGATGTCATCATGGTTATCTCGATTGATCAGCTTACTAAAAAGATCAAAATGTCTTCTCTGATGAGAGATACATATGTCAGCATAGATAATAATGGAAAAGACAAATTAAATGCAGCATATGCTAAAGGTGGACCTCAATTAGCGATCAAAACTATTAATCAGAATTTCGATCTGGACATTAGAGATTATATCAATGTTGATTTCTTTAGTGCGGCTAAAATAGTTGATGCTTTGGGTGGGGTTAATATAAATGTTAAACCAGCTGAGCTATCCTTCTTAAATAATTATCTATATGAAATCTCTCTGATAGAAAAAATACCATCTGTACCGGTTACTGCTGCCGGACTGCAAAAGTTAAATGGAAAACAGACTGTCGCATACACCAGAATAAGAGGTGTAGGTCGTGGAGATTATGATCGAACAGAAAGACAGAGGAATGTATTAGTTGCCTTATTTAGCAAAATGCAAGGTGCAGGACCAGATATATTCCCCGTCTTTATGAATGAAATCCTGCCTAACCTTGAAACAAGCATGTCTAGTATGACATTATTTACCATTGGAAGCAACATCCTCAATTCAAAAACTAAAGTAATTGAGCAAGCAAGATTCCCTTTAGATTCAGCAAGCAAAGGAGAAAGAATTAACAATATATGGTATTTGAATACAGACTTGAAAGCAACGAGTGCTTCAATTTATAATTTCATCTATAAAAATATCCAACCAGGAAAATAATATAGAAAACCAGCTGGGCTTAAAATTTTTTCCCAGCCAATTCTGCCACTTTGCATACCGTACCTGCAGTTAGTGCAAATGCATAATGAATAGCCGCTTTGATCTTACTTTCGTCCTTTTTTAGGTCATACATGTCCTCTTTCCATGCTTGATAATTAAGACTATTTAGCTGGTCATATATTAAAGAGATATTCTGACCAAAGGCCATCGTGGTGTGTAATACTCCATTAGGTATAAAAATGGTCTCACCTGGTTGCAACACCACATCATAAGCTTTAGCATGCTTAAATTCAGGAAAGTTATCATAATCTGGATTGTGTATATCCACCGGTGACAGAAATTTCTCATAGCCACTCTTGCCTATATAAAAATTCTTATCCTGGTCTCCAGGATATACAATAAATCTTTTCTCTCCATAAAGTTGCGTGATCCATGCATTGGTATGGTAAAAATCTTTGTGTAAACCGTATTTATTGCCATCACCTCCTATAAACAAATGAATATTGTTCCCATACTTACCATAAGGTATAATCTTTGACCTAAGCCAATTTGGCTGCGAATAATTCATATGAATAGGATCGAACATCTCCATTAGTTCAGGAATCTGTTGCGGAATCTCAAAAAGAATTGGATAGGGAGCAGGATTTTCCACATTACTATTAGCGGTAAGGTCTAAAATCTCCGTCATTATATATTTCTGCCCCTGAAAAGTAGTCTCATGCTGACCAAAGTTTTCCCGGAAATAATCGGGAGTAAACATCTTATTTGATTTCCAGGCGGCCGAAGCATTCTTAAATACTACTGGAGTTCCTGTTTTCACATATTGCTCAATGAAATCCTGATAAGATATATTGTCTTTCTTTTCAATAGTTCCAAATATTTCCATACTTTTTTAGGGAGTGTTAACGTGCTCAATAAATAACAAATCAAAATAGAGGCCAAATGCCCGCTTTAACAAAACATAGTTAAAAACACATATTAATTTGGTGTCTGCGAACTGAGAACTAATATACAACTAATTTGAAATGATAAAATTCTTCTACAATTACAGGATCGTATTGCCCAGTCCCTGTCAAAAAACCAAGATTAGTTTTAATTCGTAATTCAATCAACGAATTATGAAAAACATTAAAAACCATATTAAAGCCTTCTCCTGCCTGCTTTTTATGTTTGTTTTTTGTGTGAAAATAGTGAGTGTGCTTCTGCCTCCTTTCATTCCTTCAACAATTGGAAAATTAAGCAATGAGCTTAATGCAGAGAAAGATGCCACGGATGAAAATGATGAAAAGAAAGAATCCCAGAAACATGAATTTCTGACAGCGCCCCCTCTTTTTATCCATTATATTACTACAAGAATCCATTTATTCTCTCCTGAAACCTATAACCTGCAAACAAGGCATATGTCTATATTGATACAGCCTCCCCGCACTTATAATTGACAAAACCCCCGCTTTTAGTTAATTATATACTCAATAAAATATAGAAAACATGTTAAAATTTACATCATATAAAGCAGTGGCTACCTATGCACTGGCTTTTCTCTTTATATTATCATCCTGCAAAAAAGATAAGAATTCCGATAAGGAAAATACAGTTGCGGGGCCTGATCTCAACTTATATGCACTGACTGCAGATGCGAAGTTGCTGTTCTTGAATGCAAAAAACCCATCCAGTGTTACTTCGGAAGTCGCCATTACTGGTCTGCAAACGGGCGAAACCTTGTTAGGTATAGACTTCAGGCCTGCTACTGGTCAGTTGTATGGTATTGGAAGCTCCAGCCGTATTTATATCATTGACCCTAAAACAGGGATTTCAAGAGCGGTTAATACCACAGCCTTTACTCCTGCCCTAAACGGCAATTCTGTTGGCTTTGATTTTAATCCAACGGTAGACAGGATCCGTCTGATTACATCGGCAGGGCAAAACCTCCGTCTTAATCCGGAAACAGGTCTGCTAGCGACTGCGGATGCCAATATCAATGGTGTGGCAAATGCCAAAACTACTGCTGCAGCTTACACAGAAAACCGTGCAGGCGCGGCAACTACCATCCTATATGATATCGATGTAGCGAACGATAAATTACATAAACAGGACCCGCCTAATGATGGTAAACTTGTTGAGGTAGGTAGTCTCGGTATAGATGCAGAAGATGCTTCAGGTTTTGACATCAGTCCGGATGGCACTGCTCTTGCTGCACTTTCAGTTGGAGGCAGTTCTGCTTTATATACAATTGACCTCGCTACTGGTAAAGCCGCAAAAATTGGCACCCTGAGAACGCAGATCGTTGGTATAGCAATTCCTACACAAGCGGTTGCCTATGCAATTAACAGCAGTAACCAACTGACAATCTTTAACCCGCTGGCTCCCGGAACTCCGGTTACTAAAGCTATTACAGGCTTACAGACTGGTGAAATTATCCTGGGAATGGATATGCGTCCGGTAAATGGTCAGCTTTATGCAGTGGGTAATACAAGCAGAATTTATACCATCAACGCATCATCCGGTGCCGCTGCTATGGTAGGTACCTCTCCGATTGCAATTACATTTCTTGGGCTTGACCTTGGGGTTGATTTCAATCCTGTGGTCGACAGAATTCGTATTGTAACCAGTGCTGGTCAGAATTTCCGTGTTGATCCACTTACTGCTGTAGCTGCAGTAGATGGTAATATATCAATTCCTTCAGCTGTGATTTCCGGAGCAGCTTATATAAATAATTTTGCAGGTGCAACAAGTACAGTATTATATGATGTAGACTCACAAAGTGATAAGTTATACAAACAGGATCCACCAAATTTGGGAACACTGGTTGAAGTTGGCGCACTTGGTATCAATATAGAATCTGCTAATGGATTTGATATTGGCGGTACAAGTGGTATAGCTTATGGCATCTTCACGGTTGGCGGTGCGCAAAAGATATATAGCGTTAATCTGATTACAGGTGCCGCTACTGCTGGGGTTGACTTCCCTCAGGCCGTTCGTGCATTTACATTAGGACTTGGTTTCTAGTGACAATCTATTAAATATCAGTTTTGATAAGACAGGAGCTTCGTTTGGAGCTCCTGTCTTATTAACTAAGCTTTTTATTTGCTTTAAGATGGTAATCGATTTTTAGAGGGATATGCATAGATTTTGAGTCTGGTATGGATGTGCTTTATAAGAAGGTATAGGAACGGTAGAGATAAAGAATATAGTAAGTACTTATGTAAGGCGACTATAAGAGGTTTGGTAGGGGGTTGATAGGCGGTTGTAGGCGTTGAACCTGTTTCAACACCTAATCAACTCTATATCAGACTTATGTAACAATTTTGTTAATTTTAGTTTATGTATTGTTTAACTATTGTTTATTTCAGAACACATCCATATCTTGCTTATAATCAAACCAAAGCCGTTTAACTAGAAAAACAAGCTCATGGCAAAACATCCTTATGGCGCCCTCGGCCCATTTATCGGAAGACTTGGTCCAACAGTAGGTTATATGCTCGGCGACATCAATGTCAGCCGGACCATTGGTAAATATCATGGCCCCAGAACACCCAAACAATTCGCGAATGAAACCAAAATGGCATTGGTTTCTTCCTTGTCGAGTATCCTGGAAGAGTTCCTGAACTTCGGTTTAAGGGCTGTTTCGGGCATCGGAAAACAGGATCCGCGGAACCACTTTATCAAATTAAATAAGCAAAAGGCCGTAAAAGGGGAATACCCTCACCTGGAAACAGATTTCAGCAAACTGATTGTGGCCGATGGAAATATCCCTGCGCCTAGAAATGGTCAGGCCACCTTAACAGGAAATCGCCTTGAAGTAACCTGGAAGGCGGATATGGAAGCTGAGGGAACCAATGAAAGGGACCAGGTCATGATCATGGCCTACTTTCCTTCGGTGAAAAAAGCAGTGACACTGGCCAGTGGTGCCCGCAGGTCGGCAGAAATAGAAAGCATCAATTTACCGGAGTTTGAGCTGGAAACAGCGGTAGAAGTATACATGGCCTTTGTAGCGGATAACCGCCTGGATGCCTCACCAAGCCTGTATTTGGGGCAGTTGCTGCTCAATGAGGGCGTGGGCGAACTGGAAGAAGGTTTCAAATTTGCCAGTGAGGCCGTGGATAAGGAAACGGGTGAGATTCACTTTGATCCGGCCTATAAATATGTATCGGGTCCGCCGGTCTATGACGACAAGAAGCCCGAACAAGTGCATAAAGTAAAGAAACTGTCACCGATGCTCAGGGTATTTAAGGATCAGATCAATATCGGTTACCCCGAGGGCGGCACATTAACGCAGATGAACAAGGCCATGAGCTACAATTTGCTCCACGCCATGAAGGGAGAAGCGCCGTTATATCATATTGACTTCCCTCAACTGAAATTCAGCAGGGGAAAAAGGGAAACCGCCTGGTCCACTCAAATGGTGCTGGATGCAGCAAATAATTTACAGGTGAAATGGGCTGTGCCGGAAACCGCAAATATGAAACTGATTGGGGATGACTTCGCATGCATTATGGTATACAATCAATCCAGAAAGCACGCTTCCGCGGAATCTTATATGGTGACCCGGAAAGAGCTTTCAACTGAGTTGTATTTAAGAGGTATCAAACCGGGAGATCATATTCATGCATGGATCTTCTTTTATAGTCCGGACGAAACGCAGGTTTCCAATACGGATTACCTGGGTAGTTTGACCATACCAAAAAAATAATTATCAGTGTTACACCGGAGCTTTGATACTATGGTGTAACACTGATAGATAAAAATTGAAAATGAGCATACTTATGTTTTGTAAAATAACTTTAAATTGAGTTTTAAATAGAGACATCAACTCCCCAACTGGGGAATCTCTTACACAAAAGTTGATGAGGCAGATGTTAAAACGAATAAGCAAAACACCCTTTGACACATGATTGATGTTACATTTGTTGTTTAAATATATTTCGGCATAGTAATGGCCTATACCAAAATATATCTAACATAATTATACTGATGAAAACATCTACTCACTATTACAGCCCTTTTAGTCCCAATACCAGAAAATGGATGATTACAATTGGAACCCTTGTTTTTGTTGCGACACTGGCTTATGCTTTAAGTACTGGTGTAGTTTCTTATTTGAACTACTAGTTCAGGTTCTTCGTTTATTCGTCTGTATTTTATCGACAATGCTGGCATCAGCGTATGGTCTTTTTCTTTGAGAGAGCGGATGCAATGATGAGCTTTGAGATAAAGAGATATAAAAAACCGTAAACGTTTCGGATTGCGGTTCTGCTAACAATATTTAGTATTTTAATTTCGAAACTACCGTGATACTTCCGCCTTTAACCTCAAGATCTTTTGCAGCAACACCTGTTGTACCGTTAATAGCATAAACCCAATTTCCATCTGGCGTATTAATACCGATGAAGATCACAGTTGCATCAAACTGCGGATGGAAAGGGCAAAACAATTGTGCCGGCCTGTCTCCTCAGAAATTCAAGATGCAGGGAAATATGGTACTTGCCTTATTTTATTCTTTACTCATGATTTGATTTTTACGCTGAAGTAATTTTCATTTTGGTAACCACAATTCGATTTTATGGGATTAATTTAGCTCATGGAAGAAAATACGGTAATCAGGAAAGAAGATAATTTGTGGAAAGTGATCATGGAGGAACTGTTCTCCGACTTCATTCGTTTCCTTCATCCTGGAATTGAACAGGTTTTGGACCTGAACCGGGGTTATCAGTTTCTGGATAAAGAACTGGATCAGGTATTCCAATCTGGAGAACAAACTAACTCACCAAAGCTGGTTGACAAGTTGGTGAGGGTATATTCACATGAAGGCAAAGAAGAATTCGTCTTGTTACATTTTGAGTTTCAGGCACAATACAGGGCTAATTTTGGAAAAAGAATGTTTACTTATTTTTCCAGGCTGATAGATAAATATGATAAACCTATAACTGCTTATGCGATATTTACTGAAGCGACACAAAAGAAAAGGCCGGATAAATTTAGTGTTTCCTTCCTGGGTACAGAATTGAGTTACAAGTTCAATACCTATAAAATATCAGGCCCTACAGATGAGGAGTTGCTCGCTGACAGGAATCCATTTGCAATGGTTGTTTTAGCTGCCCGCGGAGCTTTCGGAAATAAAAGTATGTCGGATGCCCTGGAAAGAGACCAATCACTCTCAAAATTTAAGTTTGACCTGATAAGGAGGTTAATCTCATTAGAAATCGACACGCACAGAAAAAAACACATACTTTATTTTATCATAAACTATATTCATTTTGAATTCAAAGAAACATTAATTACTTTTGAAAAAGAATTACACTCACTAATAAGAGAAACAGATATGACAATGGAAGAACAAGTTTTCGAAAATAAGATAAACAGGTGGAAAGAAGAATGGCGCCTGGAGGCTATACATGAGGGGCACCTGCAAGGGATACTAGAAGGGAAACTGAAAGGGAAACTTGAGCAGGCACAATTAGCAATTAGTAATCTGATTAAAAATTCGAATTTTTCCGACAGAGACATTGCGAAGCTGAATGAAGTGCCTTTAGCGTTTGTTAAAAGTATAAGAGCGGGATTTGAATCACCTGAGCTATAGATTTGAATAGCTTTTATATTACTACTACAGAAAAGACATCAGGACCTGATTTAAAAAACATTAACTGTATAGCTTTTGCATTTCAGCCTGGAAATAGCTGCTGCGCCTGGTAGTACCTGTATCTTTTTTGGTAACTTCCTTATCAGTATTCCTCAAGGTCTTTTGCTGATATACTTCAAAGTGTTTTTTCAGTTCATTCTTCTTTTTCCATTTCAGGAAATCGAGACTATATTCCCGGCATTCATGTATGATCGCTTTGAGCTTAGCGGCTGGGATTTTTTTGACGATACTTTCAGGGTGTACACCACAACGGTATAGAACCTCATTTTTGATGATGTTCCCTACTCCGCTAAAAATATGCTGATCAAGCAAAACATCGCAAATCTTTTTATCTCCCAGATCTTTCAACTTCATTAAGGCTTTTTTTTCATCCCATTCATCACTCATTACATCAGCGCTGAAATCATACAGTTCGTCGAGCGACTGATCCAAACGTTCTATGGTGCAAACATAAAAATAGACACTGTCGTCGTTAAAATGTAGCGAAAGCTTTGGGTTCACCTTTTTGGGCTCATGGAACTGGTAACTACCAAAGAGCCCAAAGTGAATCCGTATGGTAAAGTCGCTGAAGCAAATAAAAAAATGCTTGCCCCAGGATTTGAAATCGACAATCTTCTCATGCTCCAACGCCGCCATATCTATGTCAGCATAGCCGGAAGCTTCGGCAACAATCTTATGTTTTAAATAAGAGATCTTTTCCTTTAAAATAACAATCGATGGTCCTTCGGGCATAATCCTTTTTTGAATGCTGAACGGTTATAAGCTGCAAAACACTTAAAATGTTTGACCTGATTGTTTTTTACCCAACCCGATGCTACTTTCATTTTGATAACCACCATTCGATTTTATGGAATTAATTTGACTCATGATGGTAAAAAGCTAACTCTTCTTTACATGATGTAGAACTTCTCCCTGTACTCACTCGGCGTCATGCCGACAGCCTTTCTAAACACTTTTCTAAAAGCCTTTGGATCATTATAGCCAGACTTAAATATTACCTCTGCCATCTGCTCACTTGTTTGCTCAAGCATTTTCTTGGCTGCAGCAATGCGCGTCTGCTGTAGATATTCTATAGGGGTAATACCGGTTACCATTTTAAACCTCCGCAGAATATTTCTTCTGCTCGCCGGAATATCTTTGATCATCTCCTCAATAGTGCCGGTATTGTGGTAAGCGGTTTCTATCTTATGCTGAGCCATTGCCACCAGGTCGTCATTGTGTTTCTGAGAAATCTGGAAGGTGCTGAAGTAAGATTGATTATGTCTGTCCATGTCTATCGCGAAAACTTTGGCCACCCTTACTGTTACTTCCCTGCCACAGTGCAACTGGATCAAATGCAACATCAGGTGAAAGCTGGAAGTAGCTCCCCCACTGGTATACAATCGGCCATCTTGTGTGACTGTTTTTTCGGATTGCAGATTCACGTTAGGAAAAGCCGCAGCAAAAGCCGGACAGGCATCAACATGCGTGGTAGCTAACTTGCCTTCAAGCAGGCCTGTGGCTGCCAGTAAAAAAGCACCGGTACAGAAACTGGCCAGCTCTGCTCCAGCGGCAAACTGCTGACTGAGCCATTTAACAGCGGGACCATTGTCTCTTAAAGCCTCACTAATATCTTCACCTACAAATGAAGGAATGAGTATCAGATCCTGAACAGACTCATCTGTAATAGGGATAAGCTGATGGTTATTGAATACTGTATCGCGTGTATACCGGTTTTCACCCTCGTCATAGAAGAGACTGATCGAAAAAGGTACAGATTCACCATCTGCTGCATAAAATCTGTTTACCGTTTCAAAAACGTCGAGTATAGCGGCAACACTTAATAGCCTGTAATGATTGCTTAACAGGAGTCCTAGTTTTATCATATTTGGTTAGAATAAATACTAATATAAGTTTTTTGAACAAATTCCATTAACTCGAATTTACTACATTTGCGCAAAAAATAGATAATTTATGATAGCTCACCACGTTTTATTCTGGCTGAAAGCCGATACTACAGCAGATCAAAAAATTGCCTTCAGAAAAGGTCTTGAATCTCTGGAAAAAGTAGAATCTGTTAAAAATATCCATGTTGGTACACCTGCGGCTATTGAACGCTCGGTAGTAGACACCACTTATAGCTTCTCTCTTGTGGTATTTTTCGAAGACCTTGCAGGTCACGATGTTTACCAGACACATGCCGTACATCTTGCATTTTTAGATCAATTCCGCAGCTTGTTTGAAAAAGTAATCATTTACGACGCTGATTAAACAAGAAAGTGTTGCCAGAAAGAAGATCAGCTTTGCACTAAAAGCTTAAATTCATGCGACAAAACCGACTGTTGTGAACGGCTGATATTTGGAATATCAGCCGTTCACAATTTCAATGCCCCGTCATATCAAGGATCAGGAAAATGACTAAAAACGATGATCCGGATCTTCTTGCAATACGGAAAGGATATTATCTGAAGGATCTTTAAACCACGCAATTTCTGGTCCGCCGCCATGAAACACACCCTCATCATCTGTTTCAAAGCCTTCCTCTCTATAGATAATAAACTCTATTCCTTTATTCCTCAACTCCTGCATAACAGCTTTCAAATCTTTCACAGGAAAATTCAGCACAGTATAAGTTGCGGGTATATGATTTTCCTTCCCATACACGAGAACATTGCCCCCGCCAGCAAGATTCAAAATCAACTGTCCCATTGTTTCAGAAACCGCCAACCCTAATGTCTGACTATAAAACTCTTTTGCAATTGCTACGTCTTTCACGGAAAAACCACTGAATGCTTCAACTTCTTTAAACATAATGTTATAATTTATAGTAAAATAAACTCAAGATGGAGCGTCCGCAGACAAACATAAGCCTAACAATCGAAATACGCGGGGGTCGGAGTGGTCAATTTTAGGGGCCGAACACGACAGTTCATACTCACGGCGACTACACAACCTATGGTGAATTTATGCCTGGCAGTTTAAGGCCTGGCTGAATACTTTCTAATTTAAAGGACCTTTACTCACCTCTTTCCCTGCTTTATAAACCGCCTGTATTTTACGGGTCTTCCTGATATCCTGTAATGGATTGTCACTTAGAATGATAAAATCGGCAATTTTTCCTTTTTCCAGTGTACCATATTTCCGATCTGTTTTAAGTAGCTGCGCACCGTTTTTAGTGGCGAGCCCGATAGCCTGCAATGGTGTTAAACCTGCCTGCACCATCAATTCCATCTCCAGGTGTTCAGAGAAACCTTGTGCACGTAATGGCATAGCACCAGAATCGGTCCCCATAGCAACAAACACACCCGCATCGTATAACTTTTTCAAATTCTTTAATGCCGTCTGGAAAGCAGCCGCATTTTTCGCATAAGCAGGTGAGTTCTTCAGCTCATTCTGATATTTTGCTGAAGTGATCATTTCATAAACTCCCGGTTCGAGTGACTTCTTGAAAAAATCAACATCAATCCATTCTGGTTTACGTGCATAGATGTAGGCAAACTCATCCAGTGATAAGGTAGGGATGTAAGCTACCTTTTTAGCTTTCATCTGTGCAATCAGCTGATCGTCAATCACACTATCGCGAATACTGTGTCCAATGACATCTATTCCATCTGCCACCAGTTTGCGCGCATCAGACAGGTAATAAGCATGTGCGACTACGCGTAAATTCTGTTTGTGTGCAGCTGCTATGATACTTTTATAAATCGACGGATTCATCTTTTTGAACTTTCCTCCAAAATCATCAATCCACATCTTTACGAATGTTGGTTTCAGCAGGGCGAGACTGTCGATCTGTGCTTTTGCCTGCGTGCCGTTTGCCGGACGATATACATTGTCCATCGCCATGGGTAGCGGGGGTGCTCCTTGTGGCACACCAAATCCATATCCTGCAGAGTATAACCTTGCACCCGGCAATAAACCATTCATCGAAGAATCACGTAAACCGCCGCTAAAGATAATTGGTCGGTCGGTACCCATTGCGACCACCGTTAAAACTCCATAATCCTGGTATTGCTTTAACTGGCGTATTACGTTATCGCGTGTATAATTAGCAGGAATGGTAGTTGTTCCTTTGAGGGTACCCACATGTACATGCGTACTGATGAGGGCAGGCATAATCGTTTTACCACTCAGGTTAATGACGGTTAATCCGGCTGTATCCAGATTTTTGCCTATTGCAGTGATGGTATCTGCCTGTACCAAAAAATCTGTATGCTCCTGCGGAGTTCCACTGTTACCATCTATCAGCGTAACGTCTTTAAATAAAATACCTTTGCCGGCTATTTCCGACTTATTTCCGCAGGAAGCGAAAAATAATGCAGTAATGCCGATTGTAAAGAATGCAGTGATTTTATTGTTCATTATAATGTTTATATAATGAACGTACAGACTTGTTTTTTTGTTTCAGCGAGGGTTAAAAGGAGAAAGAGATTGCTGATTTGATGAGTTCCTTTTTACGAAAGAAATTAATAAGCTGAGGATGAACATAGCTGATACACCCACAGCTAAATATTAGAATAATTTGGAGATATTATCATTATATTTCTGGGTTCTCCAGGAAAGATGCGGGTATAATTATATCCTGCAATCCAGTATTTCTGGTTGAGCAGGTTATTGACGTTCACTGATAACCTGATATTATTGAAGGTATAGTATGCGGCCATATCTATCGTCCCAAATGAAGGCAGTTGAAGGGTGCTTTTGCATACCTATTTCTGCAGCAAGCCCTTCTTTAACCGTAATCTGATCCTGCAGGTGATTTCGTATGGGCCCTTCCTTAAATTGACTTATTACAGACTCTGTAAAATAAATGTAAACAAACCCCAGGTAATCTATCATGAAATTATATTAATGCTAATTTACAAGAAAAACATCTATGAATATTAAATCGACTTCCTTAAAGCTGATTCTTTTTATTTTTACTATTGCACTAAGCTTAAACAATGCAAATGGTCAGGCAAAAAATGCGCTAGGATTTGGTCCCGCTTTAAATGTTAGCGGGGAAGGTATGGGTATCGGCGCAAGACTGCAGGGAGAGATAAAAATCAATAGAAAGATAGCCATAGTACCGGCAATCGGATTGGAAACTCCTTATCTTGCATATGCCGGTATTTCCGGCAAATACTACTTTCAGCCCCGTTTTTATGGCATGCTTGGTATGCTGGCCAATGTGGCCTCCCTTGATACGGGCGATCAGGGCATAGGTGGCAGCGTGGCCGTTGGTTACGAACTTGTTTCTTCGAGGAAACATACGCTTGACCTTAACCTGCATGGTGACACATTTACCACCGAAGGTAAGGCTGCTGGAGTTGCCGGACTGAGGCTTACTTATAATTTCTCCTTTTCAGGAAAATGAACAGCGCTTGTCAACCGCGTCCAGTTAAGTTACTGACTCAATATCGCTTCTGCAGCAAGTCTCCCGCTTCTCATCGCCGCATTGATAGATCCGTTCAACAAATGATCTCCACAGATAAATACATTATCTCTTAATTTTAAGGCAGCGGCAGTGATATCATTTTCCACATGTTCGTCCTTTGGCAAAGCGTAAGGGATATAATACGTTTTCAAATGTTTCCAGGACATACAGTCAGCAAACCAATGTTGTAATTCAGCCATTACTTTACTGATCAGCTCAGCACTACGGAGTCCGTTCACATCACGTATGATGGAAACAGAAATTAATGACTTGTCCTCCGGTGCATAGTAGGGGGAAATCTGGTTCATCACAGCAACATTATTAACCAATTGATTCGGAATTGCATTCAAGGCAATAAAAGGTTTTGTAAATGGCGCTTTATCTGCAGTGAAATAGATATTAGTCACCGAATTTTTAGGCGCAGCAGGGTGATGAAAAGGCATTGGCATGTGCGTAGCCTCCGTAGCAATCAAAACCTGATCAGCCTCATAAGCTCTTCCTGAACCCGTAATCACATTGGTGCCGTCTATATGTACAACCTTTTCATTGAGTATAATTTCACCATCCTCCAATACCTGTGCTAACTGCTTTGGAATCATCCCCATTCCTCTGGCGGGTACAGCGGTGTCATCTTCACTGAATAATTTAAATACATATTCGAACATGCGGCTCGAAGTATGCAATTGATTTTCCAGGAAGATACCACTCATGAAAGGCTTAAAAAACTGGTCGATAATCTTCTGGCTGAAACCCAGGTGATGCAGATACGCAATGGTTGTAGTTTCTGATTTATTGAAAATCTTATCAATGCTGGTGGCCGACAACTTTAACTTGAGCGACATCATCCGCATTTTATCAGCGAAGTTACCGGCAGGTGACATAATGGTTTTATATAACAAGGAAGGATTTCTTAAGGGGTCACCAATTTCACTACAGCCCTTTTCATTTAATATCAATGCGCCCGGCAAGAAAGACCTGAGATTTAGTGATTTGTAATCAAGGAAACGTTTGGCTTCCGGATAGGCAGTCAGCAGGACCTGAAAACCACGGTCTAGCAGATAACCATCAATTTCATCCGTTCTTACTCTTCCTCCTATCCCGTCTGATGCCTCAATGAGTTTTACTTTCCTTCCGGCTGATTTTAATACCCTGGCAGCAGTGAGACCGGAAAGACCGGCACCTATAATGATAATTTCTTTGTCGCGTTGAAACATTTGGTTGATACTATATTTAGTAAACCTATAACGTGGAATTATGTTTTGAGATTGTGATGATCCACCCGGATATTTTGCCGGCGTTAAGCGTGATCAAAAACAGGTTCGAGCGCTTCGCTGATATGCTTTTTCCAGAGCATCTCATCAAAATCTCTGGCGGACTTCCCATAACCGCTTTTTTCCAGTGCAGCGATATTCCATTCCTGCTCAAAGTGGCTGGATAGACATAACATGAAAACTTTATTTAATATACCGGCATAAATTGTACCGTTGCCGCCGTGGCAAATCATGAGGTCAGCTTTCCGAAGTACTGCCGATAGATTTACAAATTGTTTGGCTATGATATGCGGTGCAGAAAGTACATGAGCGTTATCACCAGCAGTGATAATACTATACCTTGAATAATAGGGTGAGTTTAAAAAGGATAAACGACTCCATTCTCCGGAACTGCCCATTGTTACTACGATTACCGGGCATTGTTTATTTAACTCACTCAGCCATTCTTCTTCCTCCTGTTGATAGTTGTAGATGAGCGGTCCTGTAAATGTATAATTGACTGGCAGTTGCTTTTGGGGGAAAAGATCCGGCAGATCACAAATCAGATTCTGATCCCCTTCCATTTCTGAAAGATAGTCGCTGATGGGCTGCAGCTCATATTTTGATCTGATTTTTGCAAAAGGCTCATGCATTTTGATGAAGGTTCTCTTTTCAGCAAAATCTGTCAGCAAATCAGAAATTGATTCGGGGAGGATGCTGAACAGCTTAGATGCTTTATGTGTACTTGGGATTTTCCGGGTTGAGGCATAATGGCGGGTCATATATCCATTCATCAGCGAAAAGTATTTGACTTTGCAGTATTCGGCAGACATCCTTAGTGTTGGTGCCATATCTCCGATCACCAGGTCGGCCCTGAATGATTGTATAACCGATATCTGATCCAGCATTACTTCTTCCAGGTCCGAATAATTTAACCAGGAGAAATCGAAATTCCCCGCACACTCCATGACATAAGAGGAGTCAAACTGTTTACAGGAAAATGTCTGATAACCATGCTGATGTACATATGAGCTATACCTGTCAGAAGTCAGGAATATGATGCGGTATGTGCTTTTGTCATACGTATCTGCCAGCACCAGACATCTCAGGTAATGGGAAAGAAGATCAAATGGAAATATCAGTACGGTAGTCATTATTCTTCTGTTTTTGCTGGCTCTTTAAATATTCCTTTGTAAGATAATTCTATGATGCATCCACGGTACGATATCTTTTGCGGATTTTCTTTTGATGGTCCGGAGGTAACTGCAGAACTGTCCACTGCCAGATAAATCTTCTTTCCGTCAGCACTAACAGCAATATCCCTGTAACGCACATTTCCTTTGATATACGTAAAAATATTGCTGGCCGCTTTTTTCCCACTCGTATCCAGCTTAATTCTAAGCAGGGCTCCTCCTTTCAGTGTAGGAATCAGTAAAGAATTTTTCCATCCGGGAATAGCGGTTGAGGTATATACGGCTATACCCGACGGTGCATAGGAGTTCCATTCCTGATCCTTCTTATCGGATGTGATGACGGATTTAAAAAGTCGTTCCAGTATAATTTTCGAAGTTGGATCAAGGCTAACGATAGGGTTGTGGTATTTTTCTCCAATTGCTTCTGCATTTTGCTTTTCACTAGTAATCAATGGGTAGGTGGTATGCCATAATCCGGGCAGTGCTTTGTTTGCTGACACTGAAGCTGCAAGACCATCATAATTGCCATCATCATAACCTATTACCAGAGGATGACCATAGTTATGACCTTTCTCAATCAGATTAATTTCATCATCAGAATACGGGCCATGTTCTGTAGAATAGAGCATTTGCTGACCACTAATGATAGCAGCAGCCAGTCCCTGTGGATTTCTGTGGCCAACAGACCAAACTGCATTCTGGCGCCGATCATTAAAGGGATTATCATTTGGTATCCATTTATCATAGATCGCTGCATCAGTATCAGGTTCTGCATTAAAACGCAGGATCTTCCCCTCATAACTATTTACATCCTGTGCTTTGTTGATTCGGCCACCATTAGCAAACTGCCCGGCTCCCATATCTCCCGCACTATAGAATAAATAATCTTTGTCCTCATATGGCGCAATCATCAGTCGTCCCCCGTTATGGTCGCTACTTCCCGGTATACTGTCGCACATAACTACCGGACTAATCAGTTTTGCAGCCAGCTGGTCATAAGTATATCTGACTAGTCTGATTTGAAAATGATATCCTTTGGCATCCGGCAAACCACCGTTATTAATACTTTCTGCGCCATCAAAATGATAAACATAAGCGAGGAATACATAAGGCTTTCCGGTGAGCAGTGCAGGATGCACTGCCATGCCCATCAAGCCGCCCTGCGGCCATGGTTTAGCCTGATCCACACTGTCAGGAATCTGATCATATCGCGGAAAGTTTTTCATCGCATTGAGATCCAGCAACACTTGTTTTTTGCCGGAAGCAGGATCTATCCGGAGCACTTTATATCCTTTCGCTTCTGTGGCCCAGATATGATGATCTGGTGCAACTGCTATTGACCAGGGATCACTGAGTTTATCCGCTACAATGTGTACGTCAAAATCAACATCCTTTTCCGTTATAGCGACTTGTGCCTTAGTCAATCCTGAAATAATCAATAATAAGAGTGTAAGTCTCTTTTTCATCAATGAAATTCTTAATCCGCTTTACTTTTTTCCTCTGCTGAATCATTTTTTGCCTGACTATCGTTTGCTGCTGAATGATCATCCAGCTCTCCCGCATCCGCAAAATCTGCATCACTCCCTTTCAATTCTTCTGCGGGATCTGATTGCTGGTCATCCTGACCAGTCGCTGCATAGTCTGCATCACTTCCTTTCAATTCTTCGTGATATTCTTTTGAACCAGTATTTTCCGCGGGCAGCTTATTTTCATTTTCCATCATCTTGTTGTTTAGGTAGGTTTTGAAGCTATAACTGTCTCATCAAGGAATTGTTTATAAAACCTGCAAAGTTGGCCGCTCAAAAAAATAGGTTATATGATAAGTGATCATTTATACCGATGTGCCTGTCTTATCAATCAACTAGAATTAACATTAAATTATTTTACTAAAATGCAACTGCAAAAATTTCGCTTAATAATCGAGCGTAAACTAAAAAAAACTCGATAACCAGAATATTGTCTGTTTAAACATTTTGTTTCAAAAATAAATATATATTTAAATGAATTACAAAATTATTTAACAAATAATGCTAAATTGCAACTACAGATAATGCTCTCTTAAACTCTCGCTCTCAATAACGATCTGGCCGTCCAGTCGAATTATCAGCTTAAAATCAGGTAGAGTATTGTCATAAAAATCAATAATTAATTATATGACAATCAAAAAAAAATCATTATTAAGCTTTTTATTACTTACAGTAATTGCAATATCTTCTTGCAAAAAAGAAGCAACAGAATCATCAGCAGAACCACCCGAAGCAAAATTAGAAATTGCGAATATCACATCGCAAGATGGTAGATTAGTCTTCAAGTCAGAGCAGCAATTCACTGAAATGATGAAAAAATCGAGAGAGGAAAACTCTTTAGAACTTATAGAAAAGATAACGAGTGAGCTTTCACGGAAAAATGAATTTATTTCGCTCAGGACCATGGCTAATTCTGAGAGAACGGAGAATGGTCTTATTCCAGCTAAAATGTCATCCGGAGATATATATTATCCACCAGCGCCCCCCGTAATTATAGGTGGAGGCGGAGGTGGACTTATTCCTCAACCTCCTTCATTAATAGCAATCGATAGTTTAGTTGAAGATCCTTATTTTGCGAGCGTACTTAGTCCAAAAGGAGAAATCCAGGTCGAAAATACTATTTATAAGGTTACAGAAGATGGAACTTTCATGTGTGATTCCCTTGATAAACCGGTACTAGATGCTTTAATTGCCGAACTTAAAGCGGCACCTATGATTGGCGCAATTAATAATATAATTGAACCAACTCCACATAAGTCTTTTTTTGGGGTAAGGAATTGGCCTAGAATATTTTTCATGGATACCTTTGGCAAAAATGAAACCACTCCCCCACCACCACCGGTGAGTACGATAATAGAATTTAAAACCGGGGTTAATATTTTCAATGATGTACTATCTTTTGACTTTAATGATGCAAAGACATGGGCAGGAAAATTATTACAAGGATTATTTGGCAGAGACCAGTTTAACTATTTTAAAAGGTCAGAGGAAAGACGACTAAAAGTCAATTTCTACTCTAAAAACTTCTTGATTTACGCATCAGCAGGTGTAAAAGCAGTAATTCAAAAGAAGGGATGGCTTAAATGGAATGAGTTAGAAAATTTTGGAGAAATGAGATTAGGATGGTATAATATGGTTATTAATTTAGACGTTCCGATTATTGAAAATCCAGCGAATATACCTCCAAAAGACTTCTGGAATACAGCTAATAATGCCTTAAAGAGTAATATCAATTTTAAATTCAACAATACAGGTAAAGAATGGCTGATATACAGAGTTTCAGATATTCTGGAATTTAATAAGTATAAGGGTGTCTTACCTTTAGACCTTACTGCAAAGCTTAATAAGCTAATTGAGAAAACAAATAATGTACCGTTGGATGGTGCTGCCCTATTAGAATCTCAATTAGATAAACAGGGCATCGAAAGACTCATAGGGATTCTCAAGCAAATTGTTTCGGATAAGACTAAAGGAGTGGCGATTACAACTGCAAGTGACAATAGCGCTATCACGCACCTCATGGTACCTTCTGACGAAGAAATCAGACCAGGTACCAGAAAAGGTGCCTCAATGGACAAGCTTTTTGACATGCAAACTGCGATAGTTGGTATTAAAAATGGAGAACCTATTTTCAAACCTGCCAAAACTATCCAAATAATAAGCGGTTCCACATATGGATTAGGAACGATTGACAACAGCGAGTGGATAGGAGTTGTAGTTAACAAAAAATAATCCCTTTAGTATTGGCATTATTATATTCTAATTGACATTAGATATACATCTGTTTTTATTAAATATGCATTGTGACAATCAGCACTAATGGACATTTATTACGTTCGTTAGTGCTTTTGTAAACTGTAATTAAAAAAAACACACCTGAAATCATTCATATCATTTTGTCTGCCATGATTAAAGACGCTGATTCTCGTTGCTTAAGCCAGAATTATGTTCCTTCTTTGGCTTTGTATTTTTATGATCAAAGCGATAGACGAAATTAAGTTTGACCTGCCTGAACTCCCCCCGGAATGTGCTTCTCTGATAGAATCCATTATAATTGATATCCATATTCCATTGCTGACCATTATAAATATCTGTAACCGCCAGGCGTAAGCTTCCTTTATCTTTCAGGATATTTTTCTGTAGCCCCAAATCTACTTGAGAATTTGCTTCCATTATACCATTGGGACCAAAAAGGCGCTTTGAGTTAAAAATACTGGCTATTTCACCAGTGATCTTCAAGGGCAGCTTAAAACTTTGCTGTGCATTGATCGTTCCAGCGACACGTTTGAGATGAGATGAACCAAACTGACTGGTGGTAATTTTGTTCTGCAACTGGTACACCTGACCGAAGAGGCTGACTTCCCACCATTTGCTGATATTCAGCTGCTGGGTTAAACTCAAACTCAGGTTACGCTGACTACCAAGATTACGTGGTATCATGATAATTTGATTATCATTCCTAACCTCTGTGATCTGCATAGACAGATCACCCACATGGGTATAAGATAAACTTCCGGTAGTTTTTTTATAGCTATACTGCAGGGAAAGGCTATGGGAATACTGCGGCTGTAAAAAAGGATTTCCTTTCCAGTATGACAATTCATCGAGCATGGTCTCAAAAGGATTAAGATCTTTGTAAGCCGGCCGGTCAATCCTTTTAGCATAAATCAGATTAAAGGTACCACTTTTAGCAGATTTGTAAGTTAATGCCGCAGAAGGAAAGAAATCCAGGTAATTGCGGACAATATTACTTTGGGACTGACTACTTCCGGTAACAGGTATCAGGTTACCGGCTGCATGGGTATTTTCTGTACGCAGACCAATGTCATAACTCAATTTTTTTGTAATTGTCCCTTCATACTTCAAATATCCTGCGGCGATCTGTTCCTCATATTTAAAAAAGTTCGAGCTGTTGATATCCAGCATATCTGTATCAAGAACCCGATAGAAATTGAAATCATTATCTGCGGAAACAGCCGAAAACTTTGCCCCTGCATAAATTTTGCCCTTCCACAGGTTCGCCTGATAATTAGCACTAATTGCATACAGATTTATCTTTCTGCCATTCAGGGTCCGGTAGGTACTTTGCGAAGTGAGAGCACCATCTGAACCATAATAGATATTTGGCTGCAGGTTTTTTGAGCCCGCATCAAAATAACCGTAGTCCGCATCAAAGCTAAAAACTCTCCCTAAAGTATCTTTATACTTATAATTGAGATTTGCATTATAGCGATTACTGTTTTGCTGGTAATAATCATTTGTGCCTTTCAGCGTTTGCAGTAAATTCCCTGAAGCATCGTCAGTAATAGATGTAGTCGTATTGGTGAGTCCCCCGCCATAGATAAAACCTCCATTGAAGACCATCCCGATACTCTGCCGATCATCAAGATCATAATCTACGCCGAAAGTTGAACCAATAGTCTTACGCTTGTCCACATCGTCAGTCGGGCTGATATAGGTCTTACCATCCTGTTTTCTATCGTTATTATACTGATAACCAAAATGTCCGAAAGCATGGTTATAACTTCCGAAAACATTCAGCTTGTCCTTTCTGTAATTGAAATTAAGGTCAGTATTCTGTTTTAAAGTAACACCATAAGCCACACCATTGTTCAAAGCCCCGCTGAAACCGGTAAGCGCAGATTTTTGCAGTACAACATTAATGATCCCACCCGTTCCCGAGGCATCATATTCCGATGAAGGGTTTTTAATGATTTCTATAGATTTAAGTCCGGATGAGGGGATGGACTTCAGGAATTCTACCAGTTCCTGCGACTGTAAATAGGTTTGTTTTCCATTAATCAGTACCAGCGCACCATTCATTCCATTTAAGGTTAAAGTGTTCTCGCGGCCTGTCATGATTACTCCCGGCGTTTTCCTCAGTACTTCCAGAGCATTAGTCCCCTGAGCATTGATACTTTTCGCTACGTTGTAAATCAGCTTTCTGCCATCTGCCTGGATCAGGTCTTTTGCCTTCTCCCCTTTTATGGCTACTTCCGCCAGTTTATGACCGAGATGGTGTAGTGTTATTTTCTGTAAATGCTCATCTTTGGTTAGATTAAAAAATTCACTCTTATACTGTGTATAACCAATATAACTTACCAGCAGGTGATATTTACCAGGATTTGCCGGCAGATCAAAACTACCATCTGCTGCGGACATCCCCTGATTGATGATCTTATCTGATGCATCCAGCAGAAATACTGAAGCGCCATCAATAGCTTTATTTTCTGCATCGTAAACAGCTCCTTTAAGATGAATGTTCACAACCTGGCCCGATACAGTACCGGCAGACAAAAGGAGAATAAAGAAAACAGCGCATAATCTTCTATAACGAATCAACAACATGTATCGGGTTTAAATTTTAAACGCAAGATAAGTTATTTTTTCTTTCAGAAAAACAACCTGATTAACCTCCCTCTGTGCTACCCAAATCGGCAAGGATGAATGGCTGTAAGCATTTAAATAATGACTACATTGACAGAAAACAATAAATAAATGGAAATCAAAGAATTAGCGAAAGCTTTTCATCATTCTAAATTAAGACTTACCGAACAGGAAAGCAACTTGCATCTTGTTCATAAACTGATCAGTGATCTTGCAACAGAAGAACAAACATTCGATTTACAACTGGAGATCAAAGGATTAAACAAGGAAATTAAAATTCAGGATACATTAATTGAAGAAAGGAAAGCTGAGCTCAATATATTCGAGACCAGTCTACTGGGATTGATTAAAGATAAGGCGGTAAATGAGAAGACCATCGTTTTTATAGCGGATGAAAGTTATGTTGAATTTTCAAGGAACAAGACTCAGGGAATTGTTATGACAGGACCTTTTGCAAAATAATGTGCAGCTGATTATAATATCCTGAATTATAATCAGCTACCTTCTTTATTAAATATTCAAATATGTTGTATTATCGATGCAAATAAAGCTTCCTGCGGATAGCGGCTAATTGCATGATACATGAATAACATTAGCATGCAGTCATATGAATGTATCAAGACACCAGGATGGAAGATTTCGTAAATAAAGTTTTAGACCAGTTCGAAATCATGGATACCTTTCTCTTCTCCATTGATGATCACAGAAAGCTGATGAACACCGGTATGGAATTTTCTGGTGGTAATCAGTTTAAATGACTGTTTTCTGTGTATTTGCAATTGTTCATCCTTTTGGAGGAGTCGCTCGCTAATTTTAAAAACCTTCCTGGCAAGGTGGCCCTTAGCTTTCCTATAATACAAACCATATTCCAGCCTAACCAAATGCGCTGCCGGATTATCATTTCTAATCGCAAAAGTAAATTCGACACTATCACCTATCTTGACTACCGGAGTTAATATTTCAAAGTCCACCAGCGTGATGTGTTTACTTTCCAAACCGTATTGCTGGAGCACTAAATGATGTCCCTGTTTTAAAAGGGTTCTCAGACCATGTTTCACGATGGCATCGGTTTGTTTATTTTCCCCTTTCCACCTGGAGGCGATAGCAATTACAATGTCCGGATTATCTTTGGCAATATCATTCAGACTATTGGCTACACTTCTCCTTACTGATGCTGAGGGATCATTTTTTAAATTTTCCAGTATAGGAAGAATAGCCGCAGGATTTTTTTTAAGTGCCGGAATAGCCATTGCCCATGGTAACCGTGGTCTGCTGCCTTCACTGGCTAAGCGGCGTACCTTTGAATTTTCATGGGTAGACCAAATGGTCATCTGATCAATCATCTGATCGCCATACTTCAGTATAAATGGTCTTACCGCAAATTCACAGCTCACGAACTGGGTAACGATTTCAAGTGCTTTCACTGCATTGTCGAAATCATCTATTCCATAAATTTCAACATAATCGGCCAGAAAAATCATGGCCAAACCGTCCTCACCAAACCCATCGGCCCTTAATCCGGTAATCAGCTGCTCAATTAAGATGACTGCCTCGGAGAATTTTGCAGGCATGAATGCATGAAAAATTCTGGTGGTGTGTTTCATTCGCTCCTTCCACTCCCGTGCCTCGAACTGATCATCATAGATCATACTGATAAACTTTTGTTTTTCAAAAGAAGGAAACAGGGAACTCATTGAATTAGCAAACCTGTTATAAAAAGATTGACAGTAGATGTCTTTTATTGCACTCATAAAAAGTATGGTTTTGATACCACGATTAAATTTTCATTTAAATTAGCTTTATCCTGATGAGTTAACTAATTTTAATAAACAAAAAAGATAACCGTATGAATATTAAAGCATTAAAAAAGTCATATCTACTGATTTTATGCAGTGTAATGATGTCGGTCACAGTTTTCGCTCAGGGCAATAAAGAACAAAGGGTTAGTCCGGCCACAATAGCTAAGGGCACTATAAACGGTGCTGCGGTAACTATAAATTATGGCAGTCCGGCTGTTAAAGGACGCAAAATCTGGGGAGAGTTAGTTCCATACACTAAAACATGGAGAGCCGGGGCAAATGAAGCAACCACTTTTGAAAGCAACAAACCACTCAAAATACAAGGAAAAACGCTGCCTGCGGGAAAGTATAGCCTATACGTTGTTCCGGGAGAAAAAGAATGGAAAATCATCTTTAATTCGGAGACGGGTCAATGGGGTATCAAACGTACAGGTGAAACTACTGACGATGCGACGAAAGATGTGTTAACTGTAATTGCCAGGCCTGTAAAATCTCCAAAAATGAATGAACGTTTGGTCTATAGCATTGCCAAAAATGGATTTGCAATTTCCTGGGAGTACTTAACAGTTCCTGTGATCTTTAAATAAATCTAAAAATTGCTCTCATACGCGAACAATTGCTGAAAAACGCAACAAATTATAAACAACTGTAAGTCAGAAGGATATTTAACACCAGAATATATACTAAAATTGTAGAATTTCATTATATTGCTATCTAATCAACTATAATATGACCAAAATTCTACTAAGAACCACATTTATTCTGGCCTTACTATTTTCAAATAACCTGATAGCTCAGGTTTTGAAAGGAAAGGTTACCGACACAGCCGGAATGGCAATTCCCGGTGCCACCTTACAGGTGATAGGCCTGAAAATAGGAACCTCTACAGATTCAAATGGCGCTTATGCACTGAAATTCCCGAATTCAGGCAGTTTTAAATTAAGAGTTTCCTTTACCGGATCTCAAAGCATAGAAACTGAAGTGCAAATTGACAATGCTACTAAAACGCACGATTTCACCCTGCAGGATGCTAAGACCACCCTGGATAACGTGGTGGTGATCGGGTCCAGATCTTCGGTACCAAGAACGAATATACAGAGTCCTGTTCCGGTAGACCTGATCACAACCAAAGATGTAAAAAGTTTTGCGCAGGTAGATCTGACACAAATCCTGAACTATGTAGCGCCATCTTTTAGTTCTAACAGGCAAACAGTCTCTGATGGAACAGACCATATTGATCCTGCGTCACTAAGGGGATTGGGTCCGGATCAGGTATTGGTTTTAGTAAATGGTAAGCGCAGGCATACTACAGCACTAGTAAACATAAACGGTACTTTCGGCCGCGGGTCAGTAGGAACAGACTTAAACTCAATTCCTGTAGCCGCAATAGAGCGCATTGAGGTTTTACGGGATGGTGCAGCAGCACAATACGGCTCTGATGCAATTGCAGGGGTAATCAACATTGTACTCAAAAAAGTAACGCCATATAGCTTTTCTACTTCCTTCGGACAGTCGGACTCTAAAACGTTAGGCCGTGAATTTAGCGATGGACGTACCTTTCAGGCAGACTTCAGTAAAGGCTGGGCTTTTAAAAATGATAAAGGTTTTATCAATTTCGCTGGTCAATATATCAAGCGCGACTTTACCAACCGTGGCGGTTTAGATACACGTCCGCTTTTATATTCGGGCACCCCGACAAAAGGTGCTACGGAAACGGAAGCTGATTATCAGGCAAGATTTGCGAGTCTGAAAGCAGCTGATGATGCAAGAGCAGCAGCGAACGGACTGGACAGAAACAATATGCGTGTAGGAAACTCTGATTCCAAAAATGGAGGTGCATTTCTGAACGGCCAATACAATTTCACAAAAAATACAGAGCTGTACTTCGCTGCAGGCTATACCCATAAAACAGGTAGTGCGGCGGGTTTTTACCGTTTACCTACGCAGACTACCCAGATTGACCTGAGCATATATCCTAATGGATTTCTGCCCTTAATCGACACCAAAATCAATGACCTTTCGTTTTCTGCCGGTCTGAGAGGCAAAATCGGCACATGGAATTATGATCTGAGTAATACAAGTGGGGAGAATAATATCAAATTTGATATCAATAATACGGTGAATGCCTCTTTACCAATCGGCACAAGTCCAACTTCCTTTTATGCTGGTGAATTATTGTTCAGACAAAATACCACCAATCTGGATCTGAACAAAAAATATGATATTGATGGTGGTTTCTTAACTTCATTGAATACTGCATTTGGCGGGGAGTTTAGAGTTGACAACTACCAGATCAGACCGGGTGAAGAACTTTCTTATTCTTTTGGTCAGCCTTCAAGAGGTATTCCGGGAAGATTGGCAGGGACAGCAATTACTGCTGCAGGAGCACAGGTATTTCCAGGTTTCAATCCTAATAATGCAATCAATGAATCTCGGAACAATAAAAGTCTTTACGCAGATTTCGAAGCAGAGTTTGGTCCGAGAGTTTTACTTGAAGCTGCGGGACGTTATGAGAACTACAGTGATTTTGGTTCTAATTTCTCTTATAAATTTACCGGTAAGGTGAAATTATTCGGTGATATCTCTTTACGTGGTGCTTATGCAACAGGTTTCAGAGCTCCATCATTACACCAACGTTATTTCAACAATGAAAGTACGCAATTCGTAGCCAGCTTACCTACACAAGTATTAACAGTAAATAATGACAACCCAATTGTGTCGCAGTTTGGCGTAGGTTCTCTAAAACCGGAAATCTCTAAGTCGGGCAGTTTAGGCCTGGCCGGCAGGATCAAAACATTCACTTTTACTATAGATGCCTATAATATCGATATTAAAGACAGGATAGTTTTCTCCAGCCAGTATGCGAGAGAGCGTAACAGCGCAGGCGCTTTAATAGCAGGACCTGTAAATGACATTCTGAATACGGTTGATCCCAATGCACAGGTGAACAGTGTACAGTTCTTTACGAACGCCATCAAGACGAATACTGCCGGACTTGATGTAGTGTTAACGAACAGATTTACCTTAGGCACTAAAAGTAATTTACTATTAAGTGTTGCCGGTAACTTAAATAAAACCGTAGTCAGGGAAGTGAAAGGCTCTCCTGCTATAGAGGGGAATGCTACTTTAAAAGCTAAATTATTTGATCGTTTAGAGCGTTCGCGTTTCCAAAGTTCAGTACCAAAAAACAAACTGAACCTTACTGCCAACCTAACTCTGGATAAACTCAGTTTTGTAGCGAGAACGGTACGTTTTGGTGAAGTTACCTACCTCAATGCTATTGATCCTACCATTCCGGCAAATAATCTTCCGGTTGAAATGGATCAGACTTTTACACCTAAATGGGTATCAGATTTCTCTGTGAGTTATGCAGCAAATAAGAGCCTTACGGTAACAGTTGGCGCCAATAATATTTTTGATGTGTATCCTGATCAGTTATATATCAGCCCAAGAAACAATGAGAATAATTTAAGCGGCATTGCCGGACAGACCTATTCTGGTTCACTGGATAATACTTCAAATGGAAGATTTTTGTATCCAAGAGCGGTAAGTCAGTTTGGTTTTAGTGGTCGTTATGTCTATGGTAAAATTGCTTATAGTTTTTAACAGACAAAAAATAATATAAAAAAGGCCTGCTGATAATCCAGCAGGCCTTTTTTATACAGATGATATCAGATTAACCCTTCACTTACGCACCTCGAAACCAATTCCCCGCTGCTCTTCACCCCTGCTTTCTGCAAGATATTTCTGCGGTGCGTATTTATGGTATGAACAGAAACGCAGAGTTTGGAGGCAATCTCCTTACTCGCCAGTCCCCGGGCAATCTGGCTTACGATTTCCTTTTCACGGCGGCTAAGTACAATAGACCGGACAGGTGGCTTCCCATTATTGAGTACATCGAGGTAAACATATTGCTGCTCGCCCGTAATAGACGCTACGATAGCCTGGTAGTTATTGACCTTTGTGAGATGGCTGATATTGGTATGAATATTTAGCGCCCTGGCAAAGCCTCCGTACTGATCAGTGGTAAGGATGACTGACTGATGCTGAAATAGCTGATAGCTGTTATCAGGCGTTTTCATTCGGAAGCAGTAACTGTTTTTAAATTCCTTCACTCTGCTGCAGCCGATATGGTTGTATAAATAATCAAGCACAGTGCTTTCGGCTTTAGCTACATAATCGATGTCATCCGGATGAATGCTGTTAATGATGTCATCGAACCTTGCTGATTCAGGAGCTAAGCCAAGTACAGAAAGAACTGAATGACTGATATATTTAATCTGCCGATCGTAAAAGTCCACGATATAATAATAATGAGGTCCCGTACAAAGGATATTTGACAGCAGTTCATCAATCAGGATTTCTTCTGAAAAAATAGCTTTAGTAGTTATCACCACATCCATTTTATCCCAAACAGAATGTAGTATATCTTTATTTGTCCTCATAATCAGTATGATTACAATAAATATATATGATAATTTTTTCATAATTAAACGATTACATAAATAAATATTCTATTATTTATAACTTATCCTTATCTAATTACAGAAGAACAACCAAGCATAGTTTTTCTTCTAATAGCTATTAAATGTTATTATAAAGTAAAGAGTTGTTTTTCTGCCCTGTAAATTGACATAGGTCTTTGAATCTCTGTAACTTTAGAGGCTTATAGGTTTCTTAAGATTATGCAATCAGAAGTAGCAGCCAGCGCAGGTTCCAAATTGCGGCTGACATCATAAGTTTCGTCACATTTACCTTTATCGGCTATTTCACCATAGGTTTGGCCTTGGCAGTATTGCCTGTTTTTATTCACCAGGATTTGGGATACAGCACAATGGTAGCCGGTATTGTAATTAGTATACAGTATGTGACCACTTTTCTTTCCCGTGGTTATGCAGGAAGTATTGTAGATAAAAAGGGCCCGAAGCCGGCAGTATTAATGGGGATGGTTGGTTTTATATGCAGTGGAATATTACTTTTCTGCGCTTATCTATGTAAGGATATTCATGGATTAAGTCTGGCTTTATTGGTTGTGACACGTTTGATGACCGGTTTTGCCGAAGGACTGATTGGGGCAAGTCCGGTTAACTGGGCTATCCTGGCCGTAGGGGATGAACATACAGGAAAGGCCATTTCTTTTAATGGCATCGCTAGTTACGGAGCACTCGCAGCAGGTGCACCACTAGGGGTTATCCTGCACAATAGCTTTGGAATTGGCAGTATTGGTCTGCTGATTATGGTGGTTGGTGCCATTGGTCTCTTTTATGCAAAAAGCAAGACAGGATTGAAAGGAAATAGTAATGTACCCAGACAGCCTTTTCTTAAAGTATTGAAAACGGTATCTCCTTATGGAATTTGTCTTGCCCTTGGAGGATTAGGATTTGGCACAATTTCTACTTTTATCACTTTATACTATGCTTCTTTAAACTGGACAGGTGCCGTATTATGCCTGTCTGTTTTTAGTATCCTGTTTATCCTTGGAAGGGTTATTTTTGGTCGTTCAATAGAATTACATGGCGGTATGAAAACAGCAATTTACTGTCTCGCACTAGAAACAGCCGGACTCTTCATCTTATGGCTGGCAAATGTGCCTCATGTGGCATTGATTGGTGCAGGGATTACCGGTCTGGGATTCTCACTGATCTTTCCGGCATTAGGTGTTGAAGCGGTGAAGTTGGTTCCCGCATCAAATAAGGGTGCTGCCCTGGGCGGTTATGGATTATTTATTGATTTGTCCCTTGGCATTACAGGGCCATTAGTAGGCGGAATAGCAAGTCATTTTGGAATGGGCTATATTTTCCCTTTTAGCATGGGAATGGTATTTACAGGCTTTTTACTAGCCATTATACTTCAGGAGCAGCAAAATAAGGTAAGTACGGACTAATTTCGGGCCTATTTTCTCTGCCGCTTATCTCTCAGTCCATCTGAAGGGCCACTTACTTTAACATAAGCAGGTTTAGATGGTGGTCTCTGCCCTGGCTTTTTTGCAGCCGCAGCTGCTGCATTATCTATATTGATCTTTACCGATAAGGTGCGGTCTCCAAGAGGTTCGCCGTTTAAAGCTGCCACCACTTTTTTCGCTTCATCCCTGTTTTTCATTTCAAGGAAAGCATAACCTTTGCATATACCCGTTTTTTTATCTCTGACAATTTTAATTGTACTCACATTACCATGTAAACTCACCAGCTGAACCAGTTCAAGTTCTGTCATGTCAAGGGGAAAGCCCCCGACAAATATTTTTACTAATGCTGGAGCTGGATTAGTTTTTGGCGCGTTCATATCAATAAAGGTTACTATTTTTTGTTTTTATTACGCTGAATGATGCTAATAATAAGCTTTTATTCGGGTCTTCAAAGTTAATAAGTTAACATAATTATACATCAAAAAAGAAGGTAAATTGTTTCAAAAAAATTTATTTGTACGGTTATTCCCGATCAACTATATCATCCTGAGCGCAACACTGCGCTTGATTCCCATTTCCAGACCGCGAATTTCGGCCAGCGCCTTCAACCTGCCAATAGCTGAATATCCCGGATATGGTTTCTTCGCTAAGTCATCCATCATCAGATGTCCGTGATCGGGTCGCATTGGAATCCTTCTGTTTTCTGTATGCATTAACTCTACTGACGCTTTCACCAATGCATACATATCGGCATTACCTTCCAGGTGGTTGGCTTCATAGAAGTTTCCTTCTTCATCTCTTTGCGTACTTCTTAAATGTAAAAAGTATATTCTTGGACCAAGTCTCCTGATCATTCCGGGCAGATCATTATCAGCTCGTGCCCCATAAGAACCACTGCAGAAACAAAGACCGTTGGACTTTGCTGGCACTTTATCCAGTATATACTTCGCATCATATTCAGTACCCATAATCCGTGGCAAACCCAGGATAGGATATGGCGGATCATCCGGGTGTATGGCTAACTGCATGTCATAATGATCTGCAGTTGGTGTAACATCCGATAAAAAAGCACACAGGTTTTCCCTTAAAATAGTTGAGGTTATATTTTTATAGCCATCCAGCAATGTTAACACCTGCTCAGGCCTGAACTGGTCTTTGCTGCCAGGGAGTCCTTGTAAACAGCTGTTCATCAGCTCCGCTTTGTCCTCTTCAACCAGATTCGTAAAATAATCAGTTGCCTTCGCTATTTCTCCTGTGGTATATCCAGCCGCCGCACCAGGTCTTTTCAAAAGAAACAAATCGAATGCAATAAAGGCAGTTTTTTCAAATCTAAGCGCCAGCGCCCCGGTTTTTGTCCGGTACTTTAAATCTGTCCGCATCCAGTCGACCACAGGCATGAAATTATAAGTAATGACCCTAATTCCGCAAGCGGCAAGATTGGCAAGACTGATTTTATAATTATTAATATAAAGTTCGTAGCTGCCTGCTCTTTTTTTGATATCCTCATGCACAGGCAAACTTTCTACTACGCTCCATATCAGACCAGACTGTTCGATGTCCTCTTTCCTCCTTTGAATTTCGGATACCGTCCAGATTTCTCCAACGGGAATCTGGTGTAAAGCAGTTACCACTCCTGTACATCCAGCCTGGGCAATATCAGCTAAACTCACCATATCGTCAGGTCCGTACCACCGCATTGTCTGAATCATATTCATTAACATATCTATTTAGTTTAAACAACCAATTGAATTATTTGGCAGGCCATCAGGTGCTTATCCCTGTAAAACACATCTAATAAAGACCATAGCTGATGAATAGTCAATCCCCTGCTGCGAAAGCACAATGATATACTGTTGCAACTATTTCTGGATCCGGGCCTCAAAGGGCGATGCCGGAAGTCCTTCTTTATTGTAAAGATTGGCTCCCTCAGGATTATCTGCCCAGGCATAACGTACATATACAGGCTCTGCAATTGCCGTATTCCAGACCACTACTTTGTTTCCGGCGATACGGGCGCTGGCCCACACATATTTTTTGTCTGCACCAGCTATGGCAAAATAGCTAAGCTCCTGACCATCTTTTGCCACCAGTCCTGATCCGGTATTTTCAAAGCTGAGAATCAGCTTTCCTTTTTCTGCCGAGAGCGATTTGAGATCCGGTCCTGATGATACTATTCTGGTGTTGCCATCAACCAGACGTTCTGCCTGTAAAGCTAAACGGTAACCCACATCTGCTTTGTTAAGCGGATGGATATCATTCCACTCTCCCAAGCCTAGTGTAACGGCCATGGCGGTATGTGGCAGTTTACCTAATTTCTGTTGCACGGCTCTCATTTCTGCCCATTTACTTTCTGAAGGTTCATTTTGAGCTTCCATATATTCCGGTAACTGCACCAGTAAAAACGGTAATGCTGGTTTTTTCCAGGTATTTCGCCAATCTGACACCAGGGCCTGCATTAATTGATCATATTCTCCTGGATTGTAGGTATTTGCTTCGCCCTGATACCACGAAACACCCTTAATCCTGTACTGTTGTAAAGGAGCAATCATTGCATTGTACAAACCGGTAGCTTTCCATCTGACGAAAGTTTGGGAAGGCGCCGGATCAATACGAGCACCCAATTTATATTTCCACAGACCGGACAGTTGAATGGTATCATTTCCGGCTATGAGCTGATAGGGCTTATCTTTTACAAAACCGCCACTGCCCCCATTACTGATTACCCTGACGGTGATCTCATTTTTGCCGGCTTTGAGTATACCAGCTTTAAAAAGATATCTTCTTGGTGGATATTGATACGTAGTTGAGCCTACATATTCGCCATTGATAAATACAGAATCTGCATCAACGATTCTGCCTAAAAGTAATTTCCCTGGCTTATCCGCCATTGCAGGCGGCACCTGTATCTCCTTTTTGAACCACACTACCCCATTCAGCTTGCCCAACGATTCATCTGCCCAGTAACCAGGTACCGTCATCGTCGCCCAGCTAAGATCTGCCTCCGCTGTCTTCCAGTTATGTTTAAGACCTTCATCTTTGGCATTGAGTGTTTTGTACCAGCTGCTGGCGGCCGACTGGTCAGCAGTTTCAATCTGTCTGATCAGGCTGTCATTTTTAAATCGCTGTGCTTCTTTATACCAGTCAGCAAATTTGCTGATGGCTCGCTCGCTCATCCAGGCTTGTGCAGGTGAACCACCCAATGCAGCATTAATGATACCTATAGGAACCAGATGTTTTTTATAACGCTCCAGCGCAAAGAAATAAGCTACTCCTGAGAAATCCAATACGTTTTCCGGGTTAGCAGACTGCCAGCTACCTGCAGATAGATCCTGACGCCGGGATTTAAAGTCATATTCATCCGGCACAAGAAACTGCCTGATATTTTTGTTATCCGCCGCAGCGATCACTTCAGGATATTTGTCGATCAGTCTCCTCATGGGTAATTCCATATTAGATTGTCCACTGCACAGCCATACCTCACCGAACAGGACTTCCTTCAGTGTGACGGAATGGGTACCTGTAAAAACCATCTCATAGGGTCCGCCTGCCTCGTGAGGAGGGAGTTTGATTGCCCACTCTCCTTTAGTATTGGCTTGTGTATGATAGGAATGATGATCAAAGCTAAGCCCTACATCTTCATTTGCACCTGCCCATCCCCATAGTTTTATCGTATCACCATATTGCAATACCATACCGTTGCTGATGAGCCGGGGTAATCTGACCTGGGCACTTAACTTACAGCCTGCAATAATCAAAAAAAGAAACAGTAATCCGGGTTTCATTATCATAGCTGTTTTAAGACTTCTTCATCGGATCAATCAGGGCAATTGTTCCGTCTGGATTGTGTGTGAGTTCAGTTACCTTCACATTTCTTAAATGTGTTTTGCCGGAAAGCTGGGTATCATGGTAGAAGATATACCATTTCCCTTTAACCTCTACAATGGAGTGATGGGTAGTCCAGCCCTGCACGGGATCCATAAATGTACCCTGGTATTTAAAAGGGCCATATGGTGTATCTCCGACAGCAGAAGCCAGGAAGTGTGTATCGCCGGTAGAATAAGTGAAATAATATTTGTTATTGTATTTGTGCATCCATGCTCCTTCAAAAAATCTACGGTCATGATCTTTGGTTAACAAGGGTTTACCAGCCTCATCCAGAATGATCACCTCTTTTACGGGTTCTGCGAAGCCAAGCATATTTTGAGTCAACTTCACTACCCGGGCCGGAATGGCAGGATCGTTTTCTTCTCCGGAATCGGTTTTTGATCCATTAGCATCATATTTACCATTTTTCCAGCGTTGAAGCTGTCCTCCCCAGATCCCTCCAAAATACATGTAACTGCTACCGTCTGTATCGGTAAAAACGGCCGGATCGATGCTAAAGCTGCCTGCTATTGGTTTCGGTTCTGCTTTAAATGGTCCTGCAGGATTTTTTGAGGTTGCCACCCCTATACGGAATACATCACTTTTATCCTTTACAGGAAAATAAAGATAGTAGTTACCATCCTTTTCAGCTGCATCAGGCGCCCAGAGCTGACGTCCGGCCCATGGAATATCTTTAACACTTATGGCCACTCCGTTATCCTCTACTTTTCCATTGATACTGTCCATGCTCAAGATATGGAAGTCTTTCATATCGAAGTGATCGCCGTTGTCATTTTCCGGAGTACCGGAGTCGATATCGTGTGATGGATAGATATATATTTTCCCATTGAAAACATGCGCGGAAGGATCAGCGGTATAAATAGTACTGATCAGCGGTTCAGAAAGGAATTTTGATACTTTGCTGCTATCACTGCCGGCAGCTTCCTTGTCTGATTTTTTAGTGTTTTGCTGGCAGGCCGTAACTGCTGCCACGGTGAGCATCAGCGCCAGGCCTGATAAGTTTTTAAAATTGTTCATAGGTTCAATTGGTTTTATAAATGGTTATGTGGTTTATGGTACGACACTAATAAAAGTTTCAGGTGGGCCTAAGAAGGCGGGCTTCAACCCACCAAGATCGAGTACTAATTTTTGCAGCACGACACCCGGACTGATCATCCAGTATTTCAATGTATGTTTACCTGGATTGTCGAATTTCAATGCCGTTTTGAAGATCTTGATGTTCGCTGCAACAGATTGCCTCCAGGCATTCCCGGTGCTGTAATCTGTGCTGATATTTACGATTACCGGTGTTTGATCATCTACGGAAACTGCAAATTTGAGTCCGTCGGTATTGGTAAAATCAATAGTTGGTGAGATAAACGTATTCAGGTAGAATGTGCCTGTATCATGCACGTAAATATCATATTCCAGATGAGCAGTATTTGTATTGAGCTGCTGAACGGCTGAGGTTACAGGAACCGGCATTACTCCTCCAAGCGTTTTGCCATAATTAGGCAGTATTTTCCATTGTACGGGCCGGTTGCCAACTGCCCTGTTATAATTTGGCGCCTCCATACTGATCACACCGCTTTGTGGTAAAAAGGCATTGATCTGTTTATCCCTGAACCTTCTGTTATCCAGCAGCAGAGGGACAGTTATTTTGGTGCCATCACTTCCTGAAACGATAACAGATGAAGATGATTTTCCTGCAGGTGCTTTTGCCCAGTCGACTGTCAAAAAGATCTTCTGCTGACTACTTAAACTTCCTTTTAACGAACTGGCCTTTATAAACGCGGGTATTTTAATGCGATAACTAAGTGTTCCTTTACGTGTATTGAAAAGCTCGATATAATGCCTGCCAGACGAATAATAATCAAAAACCGGCAATGCAGCATTGACCTTTTCTTTACCTTTCCAGGAAGAATCACTGCCTTCAATTGCAAGACCGATCTCTGCTTTATTCAGATTACCAGTAAATACCAATATATCTGTTTCGGGAATTGAATCTTTATCCGGTTGCTGCCAGTAAGTGTAGCTGATGTGCGTCTGATCCATCATGTGGTCCCACTTTCCTCCGGCCAATATTTTATTGTAGTAATTCGTTATTTCCTGGTCTTTTTTATACAAAAGGCCTACTGTATCAACTAAAGCATTTGCACCAAAACGGCCTTGTTTTGCATATAATTTATTCTTACCAACTTTATAGTACATCTCGTACAAGTTGGAGCTGGCTTCCACAGGATGCATGATCAGCTGATAAAACGCATCTCGCTGTTCAACTGGAATTTGTCCATAAACATATCCCGCCCTTTCTTCCAGCTTTTTGTAATCTCCCACCACAGTTTCCAGCTCATTATAATTGATCAGGCTGTAAGTCTTTTCATTGAGCAATTCCGGCTTGATCCTTCCGTTATATTTGGCATACAGATCCAGGATATCTGCTATTTCAGCAGCATAGTTATCCCCAAACTGTCTGCTGCACCAGTCGACCATATACTGTTTCAATTTCTCTGCAGGGATCGCTGCAGGCGACCAGGCATAATCCAGAAAGAAGGAGATCGGAAACTCCATTGGTTTTAAATCGCCCACATTCACAATCCAGATCTGGTTGGCATTGTACTCATAAGCCAGGTTCATTTGCTCCCATACTTTTTGAATAGGATTGGTGTTGATCCATTTATAATTTCTCGGATCCCCCACATAATCAAAATGATAATAAATACCATAACCACCCTTTCTTGGTGCCTCACCCAGTTTGGGCAGTTTCCTGATATTCCCCCAGTTATCATCACATAACAGCAGGGTAATATCATCAGGAACTTTCATCCCCTGATCATAATAGGCCTGAACTTCTTTATACAAGGCCCAAAGCTGCGGCGTTTCTGCTGCAGGTTTTTTAGTCACTTTTTCTATAATAGTCCTTTGGTCACTCACAATCTTTTCCAGTAAGGCAGTAGCTGTTCCTTCAGTCATGGGTTCATCTCCGTCGCCGCGCATGCCAACTGTGACGATCTGTTCCTTATCCGCTACGCGCTTTAAACCACTTTCCCAGAATTCCCGTAATTGCTGTGGATTCTGATCATAATTCCATTTCCCTCCTTTGTACCTTTTCCATTCATCATGTGCCCTGGACAGCGGTTCATGATGTGATGTACCGATTACTACTCCATATTCATCAGCAAGAACGGGGTTCATTTTGTCGTCATCATTAAACGCACTTCCCCACATGGCGGGCCATAAATAATTACCCTTTAAGCGCAGAATAAGTTCAAAGACCTTTGCGTAAAACTTACTGTTAAATCCACCAAATTCTTTTTTGCTCCAGCCCGATAAAGCCGGTGCTTCATCATTTAAAAAAATACCCCTGTATTTGACAGCGGGTGATGAAATGACATGCTTTCCTGGAATTACGAATAGTGTCTTGCTTTTTTTGACAGGCACATCCGCCCAATAATACCATGGCGAGACGCCTATTTGAGCAGCTAGTTCATAGATACCATAGATCGTTCCACGTTTATCACTACCTGCAATAACCAAAGCGGAATCTACACCAGGAAGCGGATTGCTGACCACCTGAATTAATGTACTTTCCCAATTTCCTGCTATGCCACCGACATTAATTTTATGGTTACGGATCAGACCATCGATGAGTGTGCTTTTGCCTATTGTCCCGATAATGATGATCATTCCGGATGCTTTGTCAGTTAACAGTTCAGGTCTCATTCCGGTAACCTTTTCCAGATCTGTGCGGAGATTTTTAGTCGCCAGCGTCACCCCCGGCCACTCCTGGCGGTCGACCATAATTGCAGCGACTTTTCCTTTTACCGCAACAGGAAAGCCTCCTTGGATATACTCCTTCATGACAAACGGATCTGCGCCGGCGCCGTAACAGATAGCCTTGAAGCTAATCAGCAGGACAATGAACAGGACAACTTTCTTCATTATATTTGGTTTTAAATCGACGTCATTGTCCTTCCATACCTGACGATTCAGGATTCCCGGGCATATGTCTGGTCATTTACTATTTCAACAGCAGGAGTCGCGTGAGGCTGAGTGACTATTCATCAAACCATTTAGCATGATTTCCATTAAATTTAAAATCCGATAGCGTTTCCACCATCAACAGGCATCACTATACCTGTAATATACTTTGCTCCATCAGAGCAAAGGAAATAAACTGCTTCGGCTACATCCTCCGGATCTCCCATTTTACCCATTGGGGTCCTGGAAAAGACTTTATGTTTCCGCTCCGGATCAGCATCCAGTGCTTTTGCCGACATAGCCGTTTTTATAAATCCCGGAGCAATACAATTGATGCGGATTCCCAGTGGAGAAAGTTCAGTTGCCATTGCCCTGGTGATCCCTTCAATTCCCGTCTTCGCAGCCGAATAGGCAATCACCTTTGGTATACCATATTGTGCGGCCATGGAGCTGATATTAACGATACAGCCAGTTTGTACTTCAATCATCTTTTTCACCACCTCCCTGCTGATGGCAAAGACGGCAGAAAGATTACTGTGAATGACACTTGCAAAATCTTCATCAGTTACTTCTACAAAAGGTTTCTTCATATTAATCCCGGCATTATTCACCAGAATATCAATCTTCCCGAATTCCAGTGCAATATCTTCGATCAATGCAGGTATATCCTTTAGGTTTCGCAGATCGAATTTCCTGTAAGTGCATAATTCACCAAATTCCTCCGCAGCAGCCTTCAGTTTATCTTCATTTCTTCCGACCATCACCACATGGATGCCTTCAGCTACTAATTTTTTAGTAATGGCTAAACCTAATCCTGATGCGCCACCCGTTACTATAGCTATTTGTTTCCTCATTTATCTCTGCTTTAGTGATGATCCTCTCACGATCAATTCTGTGTTCAGCATTACGGTACTGGTAAAACTCAGATCTCCTTCACCATCCAGGTGGTTAATTAAGATCCTTGCGATATTCTCGCCCATTTCATGACCTGGGTAATTTATCGTAGTTATGGCAGGTTGTGTTACCCTGGAGATTAAATCGTTATTGAATCCTACAATAGCAATGTCTTCAGGAACCCGCAACCCCGCTTCTTTGAGGATAGTAAGTGCAAAAGCAGCCGATGAATCATTGGTAACAAACAAGCCGTCTGGTAATTTATTTCTTTTCAGCACATCATTGACCAATGCATCGTGTACAGCCTGTTCGGACAGATCATTTGAAATAAATAATTCCGGATTAAAGAGCAGTCCCTGATCAGCCAGTGCTTTTTTGTACCCCTCAAACCTGTCTCTGTACACATTCCTTATCGTGCTGCCGGTAATGTGCAGAATCTCCCTGCAGCCCTGTTCAATCAGATGCGCTGTGGCGGTATAACCTGCCATGAAATTATCAATCAATACTTTTGTGGCTACGATGTCTTCAGCAACACGGTCAAAAAAAATAATGGGTATGTTTTTCTTAATGAAGGTATCAAAGTGACTCAGGTCCTCGGTGTCTAATGCAAGAGAGACAATAAGGCCATCTACCCTGCTGTTAAACATGGTAGTGGTATTGGCCTTTTCTTTTTTTTCCTGCTCGAGAGACTGACTGATAATCAGATTATAGCCAGCATTGTTAACTACTTTCTCGATTCCCGATATCACAGCAGACATAAACAAACTATTCAATCTCGGTACGATGATCCCTATTGTATTCGTTTTCTGTGTTCTTAGATTACTGGCAAATTTGTTAGAGCGATAGCCCAGCTCTGCCGCCAGATCAAATATCCTTTTTTTAGTTTTTTCATTGATCGCGGGATGATCCTGCAGTCCCCTGCTTACTGTGGTTGCGGAGATGTCTAATCTCTTCGCTAAATCATATATAGTAATTTCCTTTTCTTGCATATGCATTTAGCCAGGTGATATTTTGGTTTGGAAGACTAAAGTACAACTAACCTTTCAAAATTGCAACCGATTGCATAATAATTAAACATTTCATTTGCAGCTCAATTCCGGTGTTGGTTAAGTGCTAAATTGATGTCAGTATTTACGGGTTAAAGTGACGAAGGAAGACTGTTCCCACACGGGTATAAATATAAAAACGTTATCGAAGAATCAATGTAATGATTTAAAATACCTGGTCAAACAATCATTATAATTATGTCAGACAAATCATAACCATTTATTTGACCAGAAGAAATTTAGTTAAACAGTAATGGCCCCAGTTCACGAAGACTTCGTCTCCAGGTCTGAAATTCATGGCCTGTATGCTCAGAAATATAAGCCACAGCATTATAGTCTGCATCTTTCAATGCGGCAACAGCATTTTTAACGCCTTCAGGATGCTCTCTGCTTCCACAACTGATGAATATTAATTTTGGTTTTGGTTTGTCTTTCAGCTCCGCAGCATTAAAAGTTCCACCGCTCAGCAAGGCATAGTAACCGAAAAGTTCAGACTTATTCAGCGTGATACTATGTGTTTCCATGCCACCCATCGAAAGTCCGGCCATGGCACGATTATTCCTATCGGTAAGGGTGGAGAAGCTGGCATCAATATAAGGAATCAGTTCTTCCGTCAGTACAGTCTGGAAGGTCTCAATTTTGAAGTCCTTTATACCGCCCCATTTAATTTCATTCGTCATGCCATACGTCATAACGATAATAAAGGCTTTGCTTTTACCTTCGGCAATCAGGTTATCCATAATGAGGTTGGCGCGGCCCTGATTGCTCCAGGCGGTTTCATCTTCACCCCAGCCATGCTGCAGATACAGTACAGGGTAGCGTTTGTTACCTTTCCCATAACCTGGAGGGGTATAAACATATGCCCTGCGTGATGTATGTGTACTTTTTGAAGGGAAAAGAATTTGCTGTACATGACCATGCGGAACATTTTTGAGTGCATAGAAATCCTGGTCTTTTGCAGGAATTTCAATTCCACTTTCCCAGCGTGCAGAACCAAAATAATTTAAGGCTCCGGGATCATTAAATACACCTCCGTCAATAGTGAGATGGTAATAATGAAAACCTTCATCCATAGCCCCTGAGGTGGTACCTGTAAAATATCCGTCAGCGTTTTTAACCAGTCTGGTCCCTCCCTGACCACCAAGACCAAGGCTTACCCGGATACTATCTGCCTGTGGTGCCTTAATTCGGAAACGCGCGTAACCTTGTGAGTTGACCTGCGGGAATTCTTGTCCCGGCTGGTTCAGGGAGGAAGCCTTGAAATCTTCTTTAACACCCCCGGAATTGATTTGGGCCTGACAAAATCCACAACTTATTATGGCTGCCAAAGCGATTGTCATACATTTTAAGTTCATACGATCTGGTTGTTTATTGCTGTCTTGATTTGCCAGCCATTTTAAACTTTAACCACCAAATCAGACATCCTAAATGTAATAGCTTTACCAGATTCACGCTGCTTAGATTGTTCAATTATATAGCAGATATGTTCAACGCAGTTTCTACTTTCAGACTTGCAATGATTTAACATTTATTCGGGACTATAAGTGCCTGCTAACCTATTGCGATATTCAGTAGGCGTAATTCCTGCATATTGTTTAAAAAACTTGGTGAAGTTCGATTTATCATAGGTAAGCCTGCCTGCCACGGCGCTTATGGTCAAACTTAGATCAGCCAGTAACTTTTTAGCTTCCTCTATTATTCTTAATTCATAAAAATAGCACGGATGATATCCCGTATTTATTTTGATCACATTGCTTACGTGTACAGGATGCAGAAACATCATCCCGGCGATATCCTTCAGATGGAACATTTCTTCTACTCTACCCGCCATAAAATCATCCAGGTGTTTGTTCATTTCTTTTAGGAACAACATAGTAATCTCATCCTGTCTGTTCAAATATTTAAGCGGAATTTTACTCATCAAGTTGAATTTAATATTATAAAGCAGTAAAGTTCCCGAATATTTTACGAAAAGCGTGGTGATTATTTAAGTATTAACATACATCTCCGGCGTTTGCTATAGCGACTTTACCCTTTAATTCACTATATCTATTTGTACCCCAGATAATAAATTGGGAGAATGCAGTCAGCATTCTCCTTTCCATTCTTAATTAATACTCCTCGGATACTCCTAAAGCGCTATTGTAGAATCGTCCGCTTTCCATTCCGTTAGTTATGCCCTCATATATATTAGTGGCTGCCATTTCCGGAGTCAAGGGTGCCTGATCGCCTCCCAGCCGGGTCTTTACCCAGCCCGGATGTACAGGCGTTACAGTAATACTTCTATCTTCCAGGCGTTTTGCCAGCATAGCTGCATACATATTTATTGCTGCTTTTGACATTCGATACGACGGGCCGTTCACATCAGCATTGCGGGGCAATCCCATGTTACTAGATATAAAAAGAATCCTTGCTCCGTCACTTAGTTTACCAAGAAGAGGTTCGGTAAAGAATACTGGCCCGGTAATATTGGTATCAACAGTTATTTTAAAGGCTTCGATTTCGGGCTCAATTGCAAATACATCTGGTGCCGCGCCCGCGTTATTGACTAACAGGTCTATTTGTCCAGTCTGATTCTTAATATATTCAACTGCAGTCTTCAGGCTTTCGCTGTCGGTTACATCCAGTTTAATAATTTCAAGGTTTTCATGTGAAATTTCATCTAATGCACCAGTCCTTGTTGTCCCCAATACATTATAATTTTCGCTTAGTAATTTGTTTACCAGCGCCAGTCCTATACCGCTGCTGATACCGGTAACTACAGCAGTTTTCTTTGCGCCACTTTGCATGAGCAGCCCGAACCAATCTTCCAGATGCCAGGTATGCGTAAGTTTGCCATCTTTTAAATGGTGAAATTCATGAAGAGCAATTGATACTTTTTTTTGAGTTGAGGGGATACCCAGCAGATCTGCATTGTGCGTGAATGATATTGCTGCACGTACGCCTGCACGTTCGTGCGTTCCATATATTTCGTGAATAACAATTTCAACATCAGGAAATGTCACAGAAAAATGGCTGATGATTTCTTCTAGTCCTCGCGGGCCTATCTTTTGACCTGGTGCAAGCGGTATATCCTGCCAATCCGGAGTACACACTTCATGAAGGACTTCCGTCTGCTTTGTTTTCCAGACCCCATAAAACTGCTCTATTGAATGGCGTTCTTCGACGGTAAGTGCTTTTATCACTCCGTTTATTTCATTTTGATCATTCATATTCATGTGATTTGAATACAAAGATCGTTTGACCTCATAGAATAATTGTGGTGACTATTACAGTATTAACACTTTGCCCGTTCCGGCTAATTCCTCTTAAGAGGGCACACCCCAGCCATAAAGAAGTGACTGGAAAAAGCCGCCTCAATTCGCTTGAGACGGCCCAATCTTATTTACATAAAACGTCTTATTCAGCCTGTCTTACAACACGGAACTGTTAGTGAATTTCACCTTGAAAGGCCATTGGTCATCATTAGCTTCATTTTCATCCCATGGATGTGGTGCGTAGGTAGTCGGCGCTCCAGTCACTACATACCATAATTTTACCGTACCAGCCGGCACAGTAAAGCTGCTGGTTGCGTTGTTGGTCCACATGCCACTATACCTGCGTTCTCCTGTATTCAGAATCGAAACATATCCATGTCGCCAACCTGCTCTTGCAGGATTTGCTACCTGATTATACCCAGGCGCATTAACCATACCGGTAAAGACGGTAGACACAACTGTGCCTGCGGCAGGAACAGTTAAAGGGATAACATTGTAACCCGTAGTACCCGGGGTACGATTATAGGCTACCTGGTAACTTCCGTCAGTCAGCCTTGTATAGTTCCACGTTTGAGCACCATGGTAATTGGTACCATAAGCTCGGAGTGAAGGAATATCCCAGGTAACAAATCTTACAGCCTGATCATAGATTTCTCCATTAAAAGTTGCCATATCAACACCATTGATCCTCATATATGCCTGAATAGGGTCTTCCGGTTGGCGAGACTCGCGCCATAATCTTCCGATAAAATCGCGCCCTCTTTTAAATTCCCAATAGTAGTGTATAAAGTAACTTGCATAGCGATACCATTCATGGTGAAGATGGCGGTGGTAATTATCCTTGTAAACAGTAAAATCGTATGCGGTAAATACCGTTGACGGATAGCTCTGGAATGCCTGAAAATTAGCAGTTTGCTCCCAAAATCCGTTACCGCCATTGCCACCAAACCCGTAGCGGAAGCCGCCAACCCCCTGGTCAGCAAAAACCTGGTATTGAAAACAATGTCCAATCTCATGACCGATTACATGACCAACCGGCTGCATTGTAGCTGGACTAACCCACAGGGCACCAATTACGTTATCATAGCCAGAACCAGTAGCCAGCCATTCTGTTTGATAATTTATGAAGATCATCATCTTATACCTATTCAGCTTAGATGTAGCTAAATTAGCAAAACCTAATTCAGTTACGTTCAATTGAAAAAAGCCTTCCGCTTTGTTCAGCAGGTCAGTGATATTCACCCGATATGCTGCCGGCACGGCAGTTGAATTTGGGTCGTTACTGCCATAGCCTGTGGCCCACAAAACAATAAAGTGATCGGAAGAGCGGGATCTTGACCAACTCCACGTGCTTGCCGAATTATTAAAATCATTCGAGCGTAGTTCCAACGGAATATAGACTTCGGGAGCAGCAGCTGCAACTGCTGCTGTTGTGGCCTGCTTTTGCAGGTTAGTTTTGGGTTGAGGGGTTTGGATTAAGTTGAATTCATCTTTACAGCCTGATATGATGACAATCATCATTACTGCTAACAAAACTAGCTTTCTCATTATTTAGGTTTTTAATTGATTAGATTTATTGATTAAAGTTCATAACAAAGAGTGCTAATCTTTAAGTTGCAGATTCCCTCAGGAGATCAACGGGCTGTTCGCGAAAAATATAATTATGATTGGTTAACATTTAAAATATTAGCTCTTAACATACATGTCCAGATCCAAAATAAAAGTAGTGAGGCGTGGTTCCACTTGATTCCGGGCCATTATATTACTGGATAAAGAATAAGGTAATGGTTTAAATATACACCTCAAAAAGCAACCATTATGGTCGTATATTTGCAACAAGTTGTACATAATTGATATATTTATTACTCTATCAGCTGCTTTACCGCTAATAGAGAGGGTGTTACATTATCCTGGGAAAAGGAACGGAAGATTTCGGTTTCTGACCATGTAGGTGATCAGGATTATGGGTAACATTCTTATTAATTTTAACGATACATCTTGGATGCTCTACTAATTATTTCGTTATTTACTTCCAGTATGAACCGTAAACCAAATTAAATGTTAAACCGTAGAAATTTCCTCAACTATGCTGCAACCGCAGTGGGAACCACTGCTATACTTTCTGCATTAGACAATCCTGCCTATGCCTTTTTCAATAAAACTTTTGGTGCAAACGACCAAATCAATATTGGTGTAATAGGAATCAAAGGCATGGGATGGTCTGACCTCCAAGCGGCCCTCAAAGTACCGGGAGTAAATCTGATCGCCCTGTGTGACAGTGATGCCAATGTGCTTGATGAAAGGATGGCCGAATTGAAGTCGATGAATGTTGACGCCGCAAAAGTAAAAAGATATAAAGATTATCGTGCACTGCTCGATAATAAAGATGTCGATGCAGTAATTATCGGGACACCTGATCACTGGCATGCCCTGATGATGATTCATGCTGTACAGGCAGGTAAAGATGTATATGTTGAAAAACCGGTCGGCAACTCTATCATTGAATGCAGTACCATGGTCAAAGCACAGGAAAAATACAATAAGGTTGTACAGGCTGGTCAATGGCAGCGCAGTCAGCAACATTTTAAAGATGCTGTTGATTTCGTAAAGAGCGGCCAGCTGGGAAATATCAGAACTGTTAAAGTATGGTGTTACCAGGGCTGGATGAAACCTGCTCCAGTTGTACCTGATACCTTAGCCCCTGCGGGCGTTGATTATGCCATGTGGCTTGGGCCGGCGAATAAAAGAGCATTCAATGCCAGCAGATATCACTTCAATTTCCGCTGGTTCTGGGATTATGCCGGTGGATTAATGACCGACTGGGGAGTGCATTTATTGGATTATGGCTTGCTGGGTATGAATTCACCTGTACCAAAAACCATATCTGCGTTAGGTGGCCGCTTTGCCTATCCCGATCTGTATGAAGAAACTCCTGATACGCTGACTACCTTATATGAGTTTGACAAGTTCAACATGGTATGGGATTCTGCTATGGGCATCGATAACGGCTCTTATAACCGCGACCATGGGATTGCCTATATTGGTAACAACGGTACGCTGATCCTCAACAGAGGAGGCTGGGAAGTCATCGAAGAAAAGGTAAGCGGCAATAAAGTTAGCAAGCCCTTTGTTAAATCCTCTGACAATGGACTGAACAATCATATGGTCAATTTCTTTAGTGTGGTCAGATCCAGAAAAAAAGAAGAACTGAACTGCTCTATACAGGATGCTGCCCATGTAGCTACCGTTGCTCAAATGGGAAATATTGCCTTCAGAAGCGGACAAAAATTGTCATGGGACAATGCCAAGCACCAGTTTACTGATCAGCAGATCAATGATAAATACCTGCTGGCCCAGTATCACAATGGTTACAGCTTACCCAAAGTTTAATGCTGCAGTTTAAACAAATCAGATATACCTGATTAATTACTATGAATCTACTTACTATAATAAATAACTGAAAATCAATAAAAAGGACTGCTTATTGAGGAGCAGTCCTTAACTAATTCTGGCTTAAGCCCGCTTAATACCCATGAGCGGGAATACGTTGAACACCCTGACAGTTTTCTAAGCCTTCTTGAACCGCGTTCATTCCCAGTTTGCTTTAAGGGACGTTCTATTTTTAATGTGTAATAAAACTCATCGACTTCCAGAACAGTTACAGGGGCCCATCCCAGGAAATCCACGCCTTATCGCCACGAATAGCAGCCTATATATTTGTTTAGTTCATGGAGAAGAACAAGGTTCTTTACAGGATCGATGGATCAAAACGTCTCTCAGACAATGCATTAGTCGCATTAACACTAATGATAACAGAAAGCAAATCAGAAGAAATAGAAATAATGATCAAACTGATAATATACCTTATCAACACGAATAATTAAATACCAAAAAAGCCTTAGATTTCTCTAAGGCTTTCGAGAGGACAATATTATGACCGGCATTGCCAACTCCATTATGACTGTTCAGACTTTCTAAAGCAAGGTTTCAATCCAAAATTCTTCACGAGCATTTATCAGGATAGTAACGATACTTGGTATTGCATTTTCGAGTATGGGTTCAAATGGTGCCAGAGTCGAACCGCTTATATTCTTAGCGCATCTTCTAATAATCACTAAAGCCACCCAATATATCCTCAGCCCAACAAACCAATTGTTTAGTCTTATTGATATGGCAATTTATTTTGAGAAGGAAATTGACTAACATTGACCCAATTCACAAATCATACTAATTAACAGGTTTCTTCTTCCAGTTCTTCCCGCCTAATTCGCGATAATGGAAGTCCTGATATGGATACCAGTCCCTCACTCCCGTGGCATCAAAAGTTGACAATGAAATTAAATGGTCAGCCATCTTTAAGTAATCCTGGCCTTCCAGCGGATAAATTCCCAATAAAGACATAATAGATTTACTATCGTATAAACACACATTACAGTTGCCCTCACAATGTTCTTTTCGGAAGGCCTTTATGAACTGGTAAGCATAGGTCTTGTCAAACTTTTTCCTTTTCAGCAGTACGTCAAAATTCTGCACCGTCCGGTTGTGATCAGTTCTCAAAATCTCGTACTCTCCCGGATCCGGCTGCCCCAACTCCTGCTTCTGTTGTTCTATCGGAGAGACAATCACATTCCTGGGAATCCAGCCGATATAAGTATCCGCCAGCCACTCCGGATCAACCACTCTGATTCTTACCCATTCCCCTTTTTCCTCCAGTATTTCAACCTTCGTCGAGAAATCCACTTCACAATAATGCGGCTCTCCTAAATTAGCGGTCGCTTTTTCATTGACCAGTTTTCCGAATTTCTTACCAGGACCGGTTCTGATCGCTACATCTTCTGCATCAATCCCATAGATCTTTGCCGTGAAAACCGAAATAGCTTCATCCTCAGTATTATTAGACTCGACACCTGAACCGCAGGAAACAAATACAATCCCAGAAACTAAACAAATACCTATTAAGCTTTTACGCAATCTCATTCCATTCATACCTATAAATCAATCGACAAACTAAGCATCCTAATTATTTTGTTCCAGTAACACCGCAGAAATCGCAGCCTGGTTCGGAAAACTCTGAGTAGCATCACCATACTGGTACATGTGCTTTAAAATCTGCATTTCAGTCACCCCAATTGCACTAGATTTCTTCATACTCAGCAACGCAGAACCACACCTGTTCAGGTTCTCATAATTCTCTACAATATCATACTTGGCCATCACCGCAGACATCAACCTCTTCAAAGCCACCTTTTCAGGATTACCTTCAAATACCACATGCAGCATTTCATATGCTTCATCCGCACTTTTACCTGTATTCACAATCGCAGATTGGTCAGTAATTCCTCCACCAACCAAAGCAGTATCTGTTGATTCAGTACTACTAGCATTATTCCCACAGGACATAAATACCAGAACAGAAGCACATAACAGCGTTAACAATTTTATTTCCATGACCTAAACTTTCATTTAATATAAACAAAAATATAAACAGCAAATAGATATTAATTACGGAATTCCGTAATCTATTCTGTTGCTAGCTCACACTCCTAAACGGGATCTGTCTAAGCCGATAACACGGAATGACTTGCAGGGCAGCAAAATGCTCATAAATTTTTGTGACAGTGCGTTTGCTATTGGTGACAGTCTCCAAGGAACAGGGGTTAAATACCTGAAACAAATAAAAGTAAGGCAAAAACAGTTTAAGTACGATTCCCAAAACGTAAAGGTATGCAATATTGAGAAGCCAGGTAATTTTCTACATTTTGAGTTTACCGGATATTCCGACGAGGCTGACCATTTAAAGGTTTACAATAAGGCTGAAAAAGAGGCTCTCAAAGAACGGGCTGTGGAATTACGTATTGCAGGCAAAACAATACGCCAAATAGCTCACGAAACTGGTTTAGCGCCTACAACAGTGTACACCTACACTAAAGACCATGCTCCCCCAGGCCATGCCCCTTTAGATACTCAAGTGTTCTGAAGCGTTCCGAATGTTCCGCATGTTCCGCATGTTCACACCTAATAAAAAAAGAACACTAAACAATATATGGCTATAGTCGAAAAAAGACTGCTAAATCAATATAGATTAATTTATATCAAAATGATATGGAACATACAATACACTAATAAATAGAATATTACAAACGGTTCTGTTCCGTACCGTAAGTGAACACCCCGAACAAAAAGGCCAATCGGAACACCAAGAACAAAAAAAACACCCCGAACAAAAGACAGCAATGAGCGAACATAGATATAAACTTCAGGACTATAAAGGAATGTCAACTAAGCATACTTGTGTTGGCTGCGGGGGGAAACGCTGTTTTACATACTACATTGATACACATGATAATTCTATTGTGCATCAATCTGTTGGCAGATGTGAAAGGCTATCTAAGTGCGGATATCATTTGGCACCTAAAGCTTATTTCTTGGCTAATGGAATTGTACAGTCTGATAACTGGACACCGCCAACATTGGAACCACAAAAACCAACGTCTTACTTTGATAAAAAAATAGTAAACAACAGCCTTCAAAAAAAGGAGCAAAATAACCTGATAATTTTTTTCATAACCAAATTTACAGATGACCAGATAGATCAACTTATATCGAATTATTTAATAGGCACAACCAAAAGCGGCGGGACAATATTCTGGCAGGCAGATAAGGAAGGACGAATAAGAGCTGGAAAAATCATTATGTATAACCCAGATAATGGCAAAAGAAATAAATCGATCTTCCCAAGGGTAAACTGGGCGCACATACTAATGAAGCTAAAAGATTTCAATATGAAACAATGCTTCTTTGGAGAACACCTTTTAGCCTTATTCCCAGAGCGCGTCATTGGTTTAATAGAATCCGAGAAAACGGCCATTATAGCAAGCGTGTACTTGCCTGAGTATTTATGGCTGGCATGTGGTGGATTAGATTTTCTTACAGAAAGCAGGTGCAATATACTTAAAGGCAGGCACGTAATATTATTCCCTGATTTGGGATCCTTTGGTAAGCAAGGCGATTATTACCTTGACACTGAGAACCAGCAATACTACTTCAAATCTGATGGCATTTGGTCTGAGATTGACGAGCCAGGCGCGGATACGGAAATAAAAACAGCCAGAAGTGGGCCACCAAAATCAGCTTTTGAAAAATGGAACGAAAAAGCAAAGTTATTTGGCTTTGAAATATCTGACATGCTGGAAAGAAGTGCGACACCAGCCGAAAAGGAACAGGGTTTAGACCTTGCTGACCTATTGCTGAGATTTGATGTGAAAGATTTTCTTACAAAAGAAACGGTTTCGCAGCAGAAAGATGCTCGGCCAGCTCAATTGATAGAAATCCAAACCGCGAACGACACATCTAAAAACCTGAAAGAACCTGAAATGTTGACAAAAGTTGACATTCAAACCGGTATAGCTGCGGATCTGCTGGAGCTCAGGCAATACTATCAGTGCCTTGAAGAAAGCGGACTTATCCCCGATCAGCACAAAAACTACATTGGCACCCTATGGCAGGGAGTAATGATTTATAAGCATCATCCCCCATCATTGGAATTGTACACCGAACCGCTAAAAAAAATCAGAACAGAAATAGAAACCTTAAACATTCAAAAAAGAGCAATATGATAGACCTATCCAAAATGTCAGCTACAGAGCTGCAGCAAATGCTAACCAATATTTACACGATAGCATCTGCCTACACTGATCACGATCCAGAAGAATGCACAAAGCTTGAACGTATCTCCATTATGTTTGATGATGATCATATAGAGAAGCTGAATTTACTCTATGAAGATCCGGAGGAATACTTTAGACAAAAGTACAGCCAGCAGCCAATACATACCGAAGGGGAAGCTGTAAAGATTATAACCAAATGCCGGGATTTAGATCAGTTGGCAGCAATTGAGTTGGTTGTAGAGCGTGACCACCCTAAATATGCCCCTCAGACTTACGAAAGAATAACAAAAGCAATCAAACATTACAGACAAATATTCAGCAAAACTTAACAAAACTTAACATTGAAATGGAAAATCTATTAAACAACATTCAGGATTCAGAAAAGAACGATCCTATGCTAAAAGCAGCATTTGAAGAAATTCAAAAACTTCAATTAATAATCGAAGATATCAAGTCCGTGGCTTATAGTGTCATGGCAAGTTATATGGATGATGAAGGCACTATAATGCCTATTGCGCCCGAAGACCAGGATTCACATAAGATCGCTACTATTCAATCGCTTGTATTGTACAATTATATTTAACAGCTATGAAACAGATATCAGAAAACAGCACACACATTAATTACCTAGATTATTTCCAAGGCAAACAGGTTCGTATTAGTAAATCCAAAGCAACTGGGGAAATATTCTTCAATAGTGACGATGTAGCAAAAGCATTGGGGTACAAGGATCATAACGACATGATGGCTGATCCAAAAGTACAGGCGAAAGTATTAGAGAATCAACTTACTGGAGGTAAACCGATGTTTGTAGAAAGAGAAGAAACGAACAACATCAACTAACCACCAGCGCTACAATGGAAAAAAAAGACAACAGCATAGGGCCGAACGGCAAGCATAGGAATGGGGTAATTGCGCTATCGATCAAGCACAACTTGACGGCTGCTCAAGCCATTGATCTGCTAATGTCGATTAACTGTATTGCGTATGACACGGATGAAAATGCCATTACCCCAACCCCATTTGGGTACTACTTTGGTTTTTTCGACAAAACAGGCGCAACAACAGGGGCCCAGGTAATCAGCATTACTGATGATCATAACATACTGATCGGCTATTGTAATGGAATCTTAATGAGGTATTATGAGGATCGTTCAACAGGTTATTTACAATGCAATCTCGATGATATTGCTAAAGTGCATGGCTTTGAAGATACAGACGAATATCTAAGCCAGGATGACACCCTTGATATGCTTAATGAACTTAAAAACAAGTTAGGTGCATGGCCGATTACACCAATTAAATTTAACTAACTATACACAGATGGACCAGGTAAAAAAGAACGGATTTGTGGTTACTAATCCAATAGAGAAGAGAGATCTTTCAACGGACAAAGATTTTAATCTTGAAAAATGTATCAAGTTTGAAATGAAAGCGGTTAGGGGTAATATCCTGATGACAGCAGACGAAAAAAATGCAAAGATTGTTCACTTAAAAAGGATCGTCCCTCACTGTAAAGACTGGGGAGGCCTGGATAGCATTATGGTGGACAAAGTGAAGCGTAATATCCGGATATGAGCAAACAGCAAATACAGCTTGAAGCCATAGAGCGAGACAGAATATTGAAAAACTTCTTAGAGGAGTTCTTTGATTTCTATACGCTTCGAAAAGTCGGCTTCTTCCCAAAGGAAATGAAAAAGATAGATATACACGGGCAGGCCAAAAGGATATGTCAGTGGTTCGGATTTAAAACAGTATTCGAATATGGAGTTGATAAGGTTAGATGCCATATTTCGTGCGCCGATGGTCACAGACCGCATCATGTTGATCAGGATGGGAAGTTACAACAGGAACCATTTATAACTGAAATAGGAGGTATTTATAAATAATACAATGGTCTGGTTTATCGTGCAAAGAATGGGACAGTAGTGAAATCCGACCCATTCTTAAACTTGTTAATCATTCAAATTCGTCTTGGAGGCAGACATTTATTTGGGTTAGATTACCGACAGAAACAAGGACAGACCTCATGCCTATAAAACTGAATATTAGACTAGCATTATTCGGTACAATAATTGAAAAATATCCACCTGAATCAGTTGTTGTACCTACCGTTGTCCCATAAATAATTACAGTAGCTCCTGGAATTTCAGCTCCACCATCACATGCTGTTACCCGACCAGTTACAAGATGACTTTGTTTATTTTTTATCCATTTACCATCTCCTGCTGTTGTAAAGCTGTACATGGTTAGCATGCCTACTAGCATCAATAGTAATAAAAGTGACTTTTTCATAATTTCAAGATTTAGGTTGATATAAGTTACTCAAAATCTTGTTGATAACCAATGTGTTTTGATGATCAAAGAAATAAAGGCGGGAATAAGCGCATGCAGGGTTATCGTAATAAACAACGCTGGTAATGATTTAATTAATCAATGTTCTGTGTTTCTCTGTCAAAAATCGTGAAAGTGCCAAAATTGAGGTGTATACTGGCTGTATGCTGACATGGATTGTTGGATGCATCAGTAAAATTAATGATGACTTGTATTTCAAGAAAAGCTTTGAAATGTCCTTTAGTATCGGAAATATTAAGCGGACCTTCTAGCTGAACAGAGGTTGTTCTTCCTGGCAATACTTCATTAACCAGCTCGCCAGTTCCATGCTGTTTAGACCAACCCTGATTAGATATTTCCATGGATACATTTTTTGCTTTGTAATTTGATCCATTTTTAAAAAGAAGTGACAAACGTAGGGACTTTGGAGCCTCTTCATTGGGGATATATTGAGGAGATCCATTCATTGATGTTATAAAAAAAGGTCTAATTTCCATTTTATGTCTCTCACGCTCGATATCTGCCATAGTTTTGGTGTCTTTACCGGCATTAAATTGAGCGCGTAACGTCCTCCAAATTAAATATAGTGAAATAGATGTAACAGCAAGTGTGAGGTAGCTAGAAACGTTGCCCCATACAGCAGCGTCATATGGTCCGAAATTGTTGATATCCATGAGAGAGTAATTTAGGACAATATACTATAAATAAAAAATTCCGGAGCAATGGTAGCTCAAGAAAAGGTGTGGAATATTGTTGAACCTAAATAATTATATTTGAGTATGGAAGTGAATAAGCATAACCAACAAGATCTTATAAGTGTATTAAATGACCAGTATTCTGATGATAATGTTTCTGAAGCAAATAGATTTGTAATCCAAATTTCTGATACCAGACCATAAAGTATCGCTGATTTTATTTTTGATGATAGCACAATTGGCACTTACAGGTGTTATATTCCTGAAACTTTGGATGTAGTATTCCTGTATATTTATTTGCATGGTATTAAAGAGAAAATTGTAGTTAAATCTGATATTGAAGCATTCGGAAGTGATGAATTCAATCAAACAGTCTGTGACTATGTCGAACAAGGTCTTAATCAAATAAGTTAGTATGGCACAGGTAAAAGTAGAATATGGCGAGAATGAAATAAGGGATATGTATTTCCAGATTAAGCCAAATGAAATGTTAACTGATGTGGATCAAAAAATGATCGATAATGCATTGGAGCGACATCCTTGCTTTTACTTTGTGGAAGCTATTTCTTTTATTGACCCATATAAAGTAACGATAATATTGAGCGATAAGCCGGAATTGTCAAATGATGAAATGTATATGCTGAATAGCATTTTCCGAGTGGGCAGATACAACCGGGAACACTGTGACAACTTAAAATACGTTTTTCTGACGATGAAAATACAAGGGTCTGCTTTTAAAACTGATATCGCTCAGTTCATGAACTTAGGTATTCCGATGTACACTACTTTGGCTGGTGTATTGGGCATGAGCTTATCTGAGATCGATGCGCTGCTGAACAGCAGTTCAATTCCTTTTAACGATGTCAAAAAGGCTATCGAACATTTAACTTCAGAAGGAGGTCTTTACTATAATTCACAAATATCATGAAAGCAAGCGAACTAAGATTAGGTAATTATCTTGCCGTTAATAGTGGAATCCAAGAGGTTAAGGAGATAGGTATAAATGAGATCAGTACAGGAAAAAAATATAGCTACAGTGAGTTTGCAGCATACTATCCACATGTAATTAAACATTCAGAACTTGAGGTTGGAAGTTACGCTATCCCCTTAACCGAAGAATGGTTGTTGAAGTTTGGCCTAACCACAGCGCACTACAGCGACCGTGATAGTCCAAGGTATGAACTACCTGGATATGGATATGAAATACGTTTGGGTGATGACGGTGAGCATGGGGTTTATTTTGAAGGAAATTGTATGACCTATATTAAGTTCGTGCATCAGTTGCAAAATTTAACATACTCCCTAACAGAGGAAGAATTAACCATTAAAGAACCTGCAGTATGAAAAACGCCTACAATATGTTACCAGAAGATTTCAGAGAAAAAATTATGCAGCTAGATTCGGTAAAAGCTGCATGGGTAACTACCGATAGATCCAGAAGTGTAATGAAATGCTCATTGTGATTGAACATACAATTATCTCTTTTATAAAGTAGGATCTTTTCAAGGAGAAAGTGTTGCTGCTGCCGCAATGTACACATATATCATTTCAGTCATGAGTCTGTTATGAATTTTAAATAAGCTGTTAAAATAAAATTAAAAGATGAAATCACTAAGTATTAAAATACTCGAAATCGATTACCTGCCTTATTAATACTTAGTGATTTCATATCTTCTAATAAACGAAGGAAACTATTTCAGGCAAATCCGCCAACGAACTCTAAATTGTTAGATTGTTCTACATAGTGCTCCAATTCATTAGTAAAAAACTCATTAGTATAAAATTGTTCATCTCTAAAGTACCTTGTGACAACTTTATTTCCTTCACAAAAAACTACCAATAGCTCCTTATGTGTACCGATGAATTTATGGTTTACCACATCACCGAATTTGAATTGTATTTCATCCATTAGCTTAATATTAGTTAAGTGTCAAATATAAAAGTTAAAATGAAATCAGTCGATATTTATAAGCCTATTACAAATATTGCCTGCATAAGGAGTATGTCCTTATCGGTGATTTCTATTCTCCTGATCATGAGGCAGTACTGGGTATTTTTAACCCTAAAAAGAAGCTCAGGGCAACTTCTCATAAAACTGGATGGATCGATGATGAGCGGAACATCTAGAATAAAGCAGGCCAGCTTCTTATGGATAAAAATAATGTAGCTAATGCTCAGGACTGGCTGATTGTTAGAAGAACGCCTACCGATCTGTGTACCAGCGAAACAATTGAATTAATTAAATCGGTGGTAAATATTCGTTGAAAATAAGTTAAGCAGCTTTATCGCTAATACAAGGCACTCCCTCCTTATGAAAGTACTCTTTTAAAGATTTAAGGAGAATAACACAATGCAAATAGTTATCACGTTGAATTTCGTTTTCCACTTCAGGATCTAAGAAAACTTCATATCTAGCATGTTCTGAGTATTTTTGTAACTTGCTGTAACATTCCCAAACAAATTTTGGCATTTGAGTTAATGGCTTATTATTGCATCTTTTGGGATCAAAATTACAAGCAATATCATAATGAGTAGCACCAGGATAAACCCCTCTTTTCTCACAAAATGCCCTAAATAAGTGTAAGGCTATATAAAATGTTGCTGTAACTTTCCAATCAAAATAGGTATCTGGGTAATTTATACAACATTCTTCAACAAACTTCTCGTTATGTAACGCTTGATTAATATGAGCCTCCATTAATTTAAGATAACTTCATCCTTGAGATTAGCTTTGTCCATTACTCTTTCTGGTAAGAACTTTATCATTACAGGTAAGTTATCTTGAATACCTAATTCATCATAGAGATAAAGAAACTCAAAGAAAACATCTCTATTGTCAGGAGTATCATTTTTAAGCACGATAAAGTAGATTAGCTGATTTTGCTGTTCTTGTTGAAATGCCTTGAGAATTAAATCACTTTTAGTATAGAAAAAAGCTATTGTAAGTTGGCTTACTAGCTTTTTTAAGTTATGGTAGGAACTCCTGTGTGTATCAACTAGGCCTCGAATAGGATTAGTTATTAGCCCATAAAGAGTTGCAGACAATTTAGTATTAACACCAATAGAATGCAGATCACTAGTATGGTCTACTTCACATCTTAAAATAGTCAAGATATCCTCGACCCTTTTTGATATATCGTCTTTATTTTCTAATGATGTCAACATAATCATGTCCGAGTGTTTGTTTTTTTAAGGGAGCGCAAAAGTAGTGTTTTTTTTTAACAACATTTTGGGGTATAAAAAATATGTCTTTCGACATATAATCGGTAACACCCATACTTTGTTGTATTGTACAACACAACAGCTAAAGTACTATTATGTTTGTAATTAACAAACATAATTACATTTAAATTTACAAATACATTTACAAATACATTTACAAATATACATTCAATTATATTATCACGAATAGTCCAAATGTCATATTCAAATTGTTATGTAGCATGTGTATTGTCTTTAAAGTGGGAATATGAATTAACATTACATTGAACTCCACTAACCTTACATTAAGTTATTCTCGGAAAAAAATGGGCAAAATAATTATATGTCGGTATGAAATGGATATCAGTAATAGCCAAACAAATCATTAGGCGTAACGTCCAGTATTTCGCAAAGTACTTTTATTGTAGATACGGAAGAATTAATAAGACCGTGTTCAATGTTGTGTAACGAAGTGGTGCCGATCCCAGATTGATAATGAAGCTGAACAATGGTTAATCGTTTTTTCTTACGGAATTTACGCACGTTCTCACCGATCCGTTTTATTAGATCATCATCTCTTCTAAGCTTGTGATTGGTGTCCTCCATTAATGGACACTAAAGAAGATAATAATTTTCCGATAAAAAACACCTGATCAGGTAGATTTATGATTTTTATTTTTTATACTTATTTACTAAATATGCATCACATGAAGGAATACAAGGTTCACACCTACAAAGAAATAAAGCCAGAATTGAGTATGATCAAGGGATCAGATAGATCGACGGTTCAAAGAAGAACTACTTCACCCGGTCCGGGATCAATATGGTAAGGTTAAATAAGGATATCCCCTATTATCAAATTAGATGGTGGTTACTTAAACGTTCTAAGTTAACTTTTACTCGCCCGGGGGTCAAAGGAAGTAAATATTTTAAACCATAATATTTTTATCATCCGCATATGAATCTTCAGAATATAGTTTTCTTGATTTTTTAAGTAATAATGCGGGCCTTGATAAGTTTTTAATAAGTAATGCTTTTAGAGTTGTAATCTCAGAAAGGTAAATAAAAAACCGATCGCTCTCAATAGCGATGTCAAGTTTACCGAAGACTGTGGTACCAGCGTCTTCGAATTCATTTAATAATTCCTCTATCATCAACGCCTCATCTTTATAAGATATTTTCAAAACATCCACAACTTCAATCAAGAACCGTCTCTTTTTTGAAGCTAAGTTAGCTAAAGCTAATGTCACCATCCTAATTCGATCTTCCATATTAACATCATCCTCATATGATTTATTAAATGTTTCTATAGCCTCGCTCATAAGAGCTGCCGAATCATCAAAGAATATCTCAACCTTCTTAATACTCGGTTCAAAATAAGCTTTGAAGTACCACGCTCGCTTAGCCTCTTTCCTTTTATTTTTCTTATCTTTTTTATAGTTCATCCAAAAAGTCGCGATAACTATAGTGGGACCTACAAGTGGCAAAAAATATTGAAAAAAAAGATCCTGCTTAATAGCAGGACCAATAACTAAAATATTATTTGATATAATCGCGATTATCATTTGAAGACACTTAGTCCAGATCTGCTATTTAAAGAGTTATTAGCATTACGAATGCCATCCTCAATATTCATACGCAGGACTTTTTGTAAAGAAATGTTATCAGTTTCAAATACAAAATTATACTTCTTTCTAAATTTATCGATCCCCAACTTAGATATGCTATTATAAAGTAATCCAAGAAAAAATGACGGATTGAACGAGGTAGTGTCGTTTGGAACTATTAATTCTACTATTTCTTCAGACGTATCGAGCCTATCTAAATCCAGAGTCTTACGTGCATGCTGCCCTTGCTCCCTACCAATGAAGGCGAAACTATTCGGCGGGCGATAGCTCCTGAGGTTAAATATTGCCATTTGCAGGTCCTCCATATTTTTTATCATAATGAGCTTTGTTAATATAGATCTTAACGCTAAGTAACGTTCCGGGAAATTTCTCACCAAGTTTCATTAAATGCGACTCGGCCGGTGGCTGCTTTAGATCCTGCTCAGCGTTCAAAGATAAACAATAAACCGTTTCTTTTGGAAAAGGTTTGTAAATGTTGTCACATTTTAAATGAACCTTTCCTGAAAAAATTGACAGGTTTGGAACGAAATTTTTTTCTTTATTTTCAAAATCACCTAGTTTGAGGAATGAATTAATAAATCGCATAGTACCAGTTCCTCTACTCGGCTCAGCAAACTTCAATCGACTAATCTGATCTTGCATCGTAGCTAACACCATTAGTCCTTCCTCTGAAAACCGTCGGCCCGCTTCAGTCGAATGAATGTCTTCAACATAACCGCAAACGTCAGTATAGGTTTTCATATTGTCATTTTTGGTATTTACAAATGCTTCATATATCGTGTTTCCGAAATTCATAATTGTCAAATTTAATTCCCCAACTTCCTCATCACCTGTATCGAATAATTCTTTGGAAAAGTTAGCGGTCATAAACCAGTTATTTTTCCCACTATGATCTTCTGCATTATTTAAAACCTCACCTATAATGCCGTCGATATCTTGCTTTTCATCATCAGTTAACATGTATTCGTGATGACCCAAGCAAGAGTCTAAGTAAGTTACGACTTTTGTAGAATATACACTTTTTTTATTTTCTAAATAATGCTTTTGAGACTTTGTACCCTTATAATATCCCATAGCATTAATTGGTTCCAGTGTAGACTCACCTTCAGTATCAGCGATAGGTTTTTTGTTTGGAAATCCTGATACGATTAGCAATCTTGATACATCTCTATCTTTTGGAGGCAATACATCTAGCCTAGGTAGGACTGAAATAGTCTTGATCCGCCCCTGCAGAACGATTAGCCTTTCTTCTATTTCAAGCCTGACAATCTGCATTACAAACAGAGCAGCCGAGTCGGCTTTTTTACATGAACTAAAGTCCAAAGTAATTTCCTGTCCAGGAAACTCATACAAACTAGTGGCAAATTGTTTTATTGTTCGAATCGCTGTGTTATAACCTGTGACAAAACTAAAGTCATCAGGTATTATAACTTTGAGATCTCCAGTCCCGGGCTCAAGAAAAGGTTGCAGGTCTTTAAAAAAAGATTCCCCGATGTTCTTAAGTAGCTTCCTATCTTTTTTCATAAGATATTTCTGATATTGAAACCGGCTTTTGTTCAACTGTACAAATTTTAACCTCCGGCGCACTGACTTTATATGTGCCTTTTCGCGTTTCAATTGATAACGAAGATCGTCAATTCTGGTGGAACCCATTAATGTAGTCTATTTGGTCAAAAACTGTATGTAATAATGTATGTAGATCAAAAAAAAACCTTGTAAGTGTTTAATTTACAAGGTTTTTACATTCCAAATTGTACCCGGTGCCGGGGGTTTTTCGGTCGCGCTATCTATTTGATTGCCAGTTTTCTATAAATTCATGTTAAAGCCAGGTTGAAACGTAATTAAATAATCATATTATTTTGAATCCCACTTCATTCGCCTCTTTACTCACTTTCACAAGCAAGTCAGGGAAATTTATATAGGAAGATATTGATGCTGTTAGTGTCAATGTTACCGATATCTCACCATGATTTACCGATGGAGCCGTGTTCTCAGATAAAAAATTGATCTCGTTTTTACCGACTCTTCGGTAATACTCTTCAGGGATATTAAAGTTGAGTATTTTAGATGCTGTAACTACCTGATCAAAATCAAGATAGCTTTTACTTTTGGTTACGTTATAAAGCGTTTTAACCGATATACCAAGCATTCCAGAAAAGTCTTCTTTAGAGGGAGCTCCCTCCTTTTGCAACAATTCTTCCAGAATTTTACCGATTAAATCTTTCATTACGCAAAAAGAAGAAATTTTTTTCATTTGAAAATCAATTAGTTAGTACATAATTTACCCGACAATCGGTAAATTATTACCGATACACTTTGTTTTACCGATTTTTAAGTAAATATTTGCAGTGTCAAATCAGTAACAAATTAATAACAAATAGTTGACACTAAAAACCGCATAAAAATGCCAAAAGTCAGTAAGGAAACACTCGAAAAAATAAGGAAGGCTTTGCCTCAAAATGCAATACAAATGATTGCCGAAAAAACTGGTCTAAAAGCAAATACAGTTAGACAAATTTTATTTAAGCCAGAGCGCTTCAATAAGAGTGTAATCGAAGAAGCTATAAAGCTTGGAGAATCCAATGCAGCTGAGGTAGAGGAAATGATAAATCGTGCTAACGCTTTATAATGGATTTCTCAAATAACATCCCAGCCGGATTAGTAGATAACAATAGTGAGTTCTTTGGAAGTTCAAATAACATACATCACTTGTCGAGTGGAACAGTTGAAATAGCTCAAACACTCTATAAGCCTTTCTATAATCTAATTCATCAAGAAATTACTCGTAATAAATCAATCTCAAAATGCCTCGATCTACTAGGCTTGGACCAGGAAGAGCAGCGTGTCATGAAATACTACGACTGCAATTATTCAGGATTTGATAATAATCCTGATATGATTGATCACTATACGCTTGGTGAAAGGGAATATGTGCCATGTGAATTTAGAGAGACCTGTGAACATGAAGGGATCTTATGTAAGCTTCCCTATAATTTGACAGTTAAAAATGGCAGGGTACTTAAGCGAATTGCACTTGGTCATCTTGATAAAGAGATATGTGATGAGTTATACATGTCACCAAGTGCCCTCAGATATCATAAAGATATTATTTCAAATAAAACTAATACAAATCGTAAACCAGCGCTAGTGAGAATTGCGCTTCAAATAGGATTAATATGATAGACATATTTATTGTAGAGGAAATGATCCTCCAATCGAACCAAAATGAATTGAAAAGAAAACAGCTGCTTTTGAGAATAGAATCAGAAACATCCTATTTAAAGAGAAACAATTTCCTTCAAGAAGTACAGCACATTGAAGAGACAAATAAAGAAATACACGCTATGCTGGTGGAAGAATACCTACAAGGTATGAGCACCCATCAGTTATTTGAAGAAATCAACGGTTAGCAGTTCAAGAAGAAGTTTGGCGACTCTCCCGATACCGTTGTCGGGAAAAACATACGGGTGCTTCCTCCCTACTTGAATTGAAGCTCGCTCTTTATTAACCCCTAGTACCAATTACTCCTGCACCTGGCCGTGCAGGGGTTTAATTCTAAATCAAATGAAACAACTTCAAAAAATAAACAACAAAAAAGATGCCTCAATGTCACTGTTCAGTTTCATTCTCAAAGGCTTATTCATATTTCTAGTGGCAATAGCTGCAGGTAAGGTCTTGTCAAAACTAGCTGAACCAGCATTTGAATACAGCTTAAGGTCTAAAACTCAATCTAAATAATTGATGGCTCGACTTGTAAAAGGCATAAGTAAATTAAATGCCCAACTAGCCAAATTGAAATGTGAAGCCGGGGTAATAATGGATAACTGGATCATTGATAAAGAATGGTATGATGAACAAACGATGGATTACAAAGCTTGCGATGAAGGAATACGATTTTTGAATCATCTAACAGAAGTCAAAACCTTTATTACTGAAATCACCAGGATATATCCTGTTGATCTTGAAAATTAGCCTCCATCTAAAACTCTCTACAACCAAACAATGCCATATATAGAAGCAAAAGACATTCTTGACGCAACCAACGGAGGACTTGAAATCATTTTAAGCCTTTATCCGGAAGCTGCTAAATCTGTATCAGATCCCAACCGAAAGTTCAAAACGCGCGATGAAAAATCCGCTTCCGCAAAATTGAACAGAACCACTGAGGGCGTTTACCTGGTGATTGATTTCGGGAATGATCAGGAAAACCGAAACGGGATCATGTGTTACGCACTTGAAAACAAGTGTACATATGTTGAGGCCCTGAACGAACTGGCCATAAAATATAATGTAGCCGGTGCAGATCACAAAGCAACGCTGATCAAAGCAGCTTACTCTGAAAAACCTGCAGCTGCAGATGATCAGGAATTAACCTGGTCATTCGACCTTAGCACCAGGACTGGTTTTACTGATTTTGAAATTGAAACCATTATTAGTAAAGAGATCCTGCAGTATAAAGGATGGTTCAATAAGGATAAAAAGACGGCAGCATATTCAGAAATCGCCAGTAAGTTCAAATACTACCGGTGGCACCCAGTAACAAGTTATTCTATCGTCAAAGATAGAAAAGTGATGACCTTCTCTTCCACTGATCAGTATCCAATCTTCCTGATCGATGAAGGAACACACAAGAAAGTTTACCAGCCTAAGCATGCTGATAAATCTAAAAGATTCATGTATGCACCAGGTGAAGGCAAAAAACCTAAAGATTTTATTCACGGCCTGGAGCAGCTGATCAAAGCATATCAGGATAACATGGCCATCATTGATGAACAGGACCGGGAAGGTCAGGATGAAGATGGAAAAAAGGGCAAAAAGAAAAAGCTAAACTATAAACTTAAAGATGTCATCCTGGCTACCGGAGCATCTGATGCAATTAACCTCGCACTGTGTGGCCATCATGTAATATGGCTTAATAGTGAGTCAGCAAAACTGCAGCAATATCAGTATGATAAAATATCTACCATGGTCGAAATCTTTTTTCAGTTGTTTGATATTGATAATACCGGCTTAAAACAGGCGCATCACCTGGCTATGACATATTTGGATATTTTCAATATTGAATTACCCAGGGAACTTCTCAAGCTCCGGGATCAACGGGGCAACCCATGTAAGGACGTGAGGGATTATTTTAATCATTATAAGGTCAAAGATTTTCGCTTGCTCGTTTCCACTGCCATGCCTTATCGTTTTTGGGAAAGGAAAGCAAATTACAACAGATCCGGAGAATTTCAGGGTCATGATTATGTATTCGACAATGAGCAGGGTTACAACTTCCTGCAGAAAAATGGATTTTACCGGTTACCTATAGGCGATAAGGATACCGATTTTGAGTTCATCCGGGTAGAAGGAAATACTGTAAAATTTTCCTCTGCAGTGGATATCAAAGAATATATTAAAAACTTTATGCGTAACCGGTACCTGGATAAAGATCTCCGGAATGCAATCTACCGGAGCGCTCAGCTTAACGATAGCAGCTTGACTAACCTGGACAAGATTGATATTGATTTTTCAGACTTCGATAAGGATACTCAGTTCATGTTTTTCTTAAATAAAACACTCGAAATTACCGCAAAGGGTATTACCGAGCATAAGCCTGGTGCAATTGATCGGTTTATATGGGAAGATGAAGTTTATCAGCATCGATACGAAAAGCCGGAAGTGGATCCATTCGTGATCACGAAAGATGACTTAGGAACTTATGATATTCATATCAATAACCAAGACTGCTTATTCCTAAAGTTCCTTATCCAAACGAGTCGAGTTCACTGGAGAGCAGAATTAGAAGAGCGTTTGCCAACTTCTGATATGACGCCAGTTGAAAGGGATCAGTACCTGGTTGAACACAAGTTTGACATAGCCGGTCCGCTATGTACTGCAGAAGAAATTGAAGAGCAAAAGCGCCACCTGGTAAATAAGATCTTCACAATTGGATATCTGATGCACCGGTATAAAGATCGCTCAAAGCCTTGGTTTGTTTTTGCTATGGACGGGAAGTTTTCGGAAGATGGGCAGTCGCACGGTGGATCTGGAAAGTCGATTATCTATGACATGGCCATGAGAGCATTACTTAAGAGAAACTTCATGTTGAGTGGTCGTAATCCAAAACTGACTGATGATCCGCACAAGTATGATGGATTGACCGAACACCACCGGTACGTATTTATAGACGATGCGCATGAGTACCTGAGACTGGATGTGTTTTATACTGATGTAACTGGTGATATCAAAGTCAACCCAAAAGGTAAACGACCATTTACGATACCTTTTGAGAAAGCTGGTAAATTCTCCTTCACCAGTAATTATACTCCGAAGAACCTGGGGCCATCTACAGAGAGACGTATGATATATAACTCATTCTCTGATTACTATCACAATGCCGGTGAAACTACTGACTATAAAGAAAGTAGGGATCCTAAGACAGAATTTGGAAAAAGTATGTTTACTGATTTTAATCCTATTGAATGGAATAACTTTTATAATACAGCTGCTTACTGCCTACGGTTTTACCTGAGCGCGACTGAAAAGATTAATCCTGCAATGGGTAATGTAAATAAAAGGAACCTTACCAATGCGATGGGTCAGAACTTCCAGGACTGGGCAAATGCATTTTTCTCCGAAATCGGCAATAACCTGGATAAAAAAATTATTAGGGATGTAGCATTCAAAGATTTCACATTCAATGTACCAGGTAAGTGGACACCTCAGTCATTCCTTACTCGCTTACAGGCCTTCTGCAGACTGAATGGATACATACTTAATCCCAAAGAATTGCTTGATAAGAAGGGTAAAATCATTGAGAAGGTTGAGTCATCATATTATGATGCAAAAACGAATAGCTGGACAAATACCGGAGGTGCTAAAATAGCGAAGGAGCTGTTATACATACAAACCCTTGACTCTATCCCAGACGGTATCAATCCTCCGGAACTGGATACCCCTCCTGAATTGAATATTGATAACCAGCAACCAGAATTCCCGCTATGATCAATCCGGCATTAAATTCAAGATGGGCCACTGAGAAAGGTGGTTTACTTTTCCAATTCACTATTGATGGACTGTGGTCATCTGGTGCTGGCGATCGGTTTAGGGTTATCTCTTATGATATTAAGTATGATCATTTGGATCAGATCCAAACGATCCCTGCCGATAAGATGGAACAATTTATAAATGAAAAAATAATAAATCCTTTAACAGAACAATTAAACGCTTAAAAATGGAAAGATTTCAGTTCGAATTTGCAGTCGTTGCAGCATGCATCATAATACTAATGGGAACATATCTGTATCCCAGGAGAAAAAAGAAAAAACAACCGTATATCCACTCCGGTTTCCGTATGGTTCAACAATCGGGTGTTGATGGATCCCCTTGTATGATCGTTGGTGACCACCCCTTTGCAAAACAAGCCGGGAATGTGATCGGATACACCGAAGATGGAGACCGTTGGGGACTTGTTATTGCATTGAAAGACTTAGAGAATGTGACCATTTATGTGTTTGAGAGTAGTCATCTGGTATGGACCAGACCTACACCTTCAACTTTGGAAGAAAAAACTAACGTAATAGCTAATTATATCAATCAAGAGACACAGGATCTATCCGACGATGAACTGTTCAAGATCTTTAGCATGTTAAGGTATAGATGCGAGTCTGCTCTGGAAAATCTTGAAGATAGGCAGCAGACGGTTTATAATGAGGAACTTCTAAAACCTTATCACTGATGGAAAAGCATCCATCACATTTATACTACCAGGTCAAAGATGAAATTCTTTATGAATGGTATAAAAAGAGCAGAGACATCAACTGCATTATCCTGGGCGAAGTCGAGGGTGCTCCTGATCAGCTCAGATGTCCGGATGAAATAGTCAACAAATTAAAACTAATATAAAAGCATAATGAAGTATTTTTCTTTAATAATTCACAACTACGTTTGCAAAAATAAATTGCAGGAAGCGGTATATCAATTTTTAAAAAGTCAGGATCGGGTTATATGGGCCAATTTAGAAACTACCAAAAAGATGATACTATATCGAATCGGAGAAATAAACAAGGAGTTTCCTAGATGCAAACCGATTATTGTAAGCTGGTATACCGGCATGAAACAAGATTGGAGTTTATCGAATGTCGGTGTATGCTCATTTACATTGTATGAAATTGATCCAGATAGAGAAGTAGAACATGAGAAAATAGTAATCAGCGACGACGAGATAAGGATTAGATCACAACAAAATGACTACATATGGCCGGAATCTATTGCATTTGAGGAAGGATTTACTGAGGGTGTGGCCTGGCATAAAGATAAAACTGACAAATAAAAAGGCTTCCCGTAAATAACAGACATTCCCATCAGATAAATTAGCAACATCGTTGATCTACCATTATGAATATAAAAATAAGTGAACAGGAGAGAGAGGATTTAAGACAAGTCCTCTATGAAAAAGTAAAAGCATTGGATGAAGAAATCGAGAGACAAAAACGCCTCGCTAATAGACTAAACTTGATTTTAGAGAGATTAGCGAACATAAAATAATTAAAGATACCGCATAGCAACGGTTAATTGGAAGAACCCCACCGCCCTCAGCCCGTACAGCTGGGGGTTTGTGGGTAATTATTAAGGCTACATGAACGACAGTGATTCAGGAGGAGAACTACCGTTCATACTATTAATTTCGGCCTGATGCTGCTCAACGATCTCAATCAGCACCATTTGATCCTCATAGGTCAGTTTTTCATTAGCGGAATGGTTGAGACATACATCCCACCCGCTCTTCCTTTTAATTATCTGGCCGTAGACAAACCTGTCAACATAGATATGGTATAATTCACTGCCGGTACCACCAGGAATAGAGAGCTCAACTCTACTATCACGATTACCGAAGGAAGCCCAAAATTCAATTGAATCCATTTTAAGCATAATGATCCTCTATCAAACCACCTATTGACCGAAGTAAAGATTCGTCTACGTCATCAGATTTCCATTCAAAACCATTGAGATCTTCCGGTACAATTTTGATAGATCCAAGATACCTGGTTTCTTGAAATAGCTCGAAATTCTTATCATCTATAGGCTTAACTGTGATTAAATTATTTTGATACGTGATGTTAAATGGCTCCATAATCTTTTTTATTAAAATACACTTGCAATAGTACTAAATTTATTAGTAAAATTGTGCATGAAAATCGCTTACATTCTTAACGATCCCCTAATTATTTCTGCAGAGAAGTACCACGCCCTTAAGGAAGAAATAGAAAAATGCCTTTTAGCCTTTTTTGATCAGGTTTCTTGTAAAGATGCAGATTCCAGTGATGCATACATCTCCTTTTATGGCACGAAGAATAATCCAAAGTGGGCAGCAGTGGCTGTATTTCATTGTGCAGAATCTTATGAGCAACAGAAGTCTGGAACTCTTCAGGAGGAATTAAAAAAAAGGCTTTCTGTGCTTATGCATAGTTATAATCACGCAATAAGTGTAAAAAATAAGGTATGATGTAGATATCAATAAATGCTTCTTATTTATGCGGTTCTTCGAAAAGCTGTCCAGGTTTAATCCCCAGGTGCTCAGCAATTAGACACAGCATTGTAATATTTGTGTCAACCTTACCATTCTCGTACTGACTGATCATACGAGTTTCTATATCGCAAAGATGTGCGAGCTTCTCTTGACTTAAGCCTTTTAGCTTTCGGTATTTACGAATATTTTCCCCAACGATCGTTATCATTCTGTCGTTCCGTTTATATCTGTTACTCGTTGTGCTCATATTTAAGCACCAAAGAAGGTAATAATTTTGTACGGGATAATACCTCGGGAGGCAAATTTTATTTGAATATTTACTATTTTAGTGTACCTCATCAGTAAAGTAAGCGACCTGGGTGCGAATGGTGTGTGGAGCGGGGACACTCGACATATGGTAGTAGCAGGCATTTAGGCAATGGCCTGTACCTCTGGTAAGGGAAGCCAGGCGCTTACTTATATCGTAGATTAAGTATTACATCAAATAGGCCGTGTAGAAATGCAAGGCCTTTTTTGTACGCCTTAGAATTAGATATTCTGAACATAGGACTCTCACAAAATATACAGGCGATTGTCAGGCTCTTGGTCTTCCCTCATCCGGAATTAATAAAGGGTATCTGTACTGATAAAAACTCGTGAAGTGAGGTACGAACTGAACACCTAATAAATCCCGGCCTTGGCCGGGGATGCCTTTCCCTTTCAACCCTTAATAATTTGGGTTTAGATATTTTATTAACTTCTTAACCAATATAAATTACAGACTTAAACAGACTGAGAAACAGGCCGTTTAATGGTTAAAGAAATAATTCTATTTTATTAACCAAATAAAGAAGTTAATAAAAGTTATTAACCATTATACCGGTTAATAAAATCGAATTGACTGGTTAACAAAAAATGATGAGTTCGGTTAATAATTAAAATGTTGGATATCAGGAGATAGACCACCGGTTAAGAAGTTAACGAATTTTCTGAGGTTTAGCCTGGTAAAAAATTACAACTGTTTTCTAATTGCACAGATCTTCACACATTATTGATGAATATTGCTCGGAATTTCTTTATTTTTACGCTGCCAATCAGAAAACCTTCTTATTAAAACTGCGTCCTTAATCTAAATTAATGAGCGCTAGAATTCTATTGCCTTTACGGCCCTACATCAAACGTTATCTCACTATCCAGTATGGAAAAGAATTATGTATCTCTGATAGAGGTATGGTTTCCTTTTTATTGCTCAATATGCTGGAAAAACATCCAAAGTCCGATCCATCGACGATCAGGCCATCAGCTAAGTTGATCGACGATGTGGAATTTGTCGGATACCCAATTTTTATAGGTGACAAGTACCAAAAATCCCGGGGTTTGTATCTTACTCAGGAGAAGATCCTTGAATTCAATGACAGCCTGGATGATATGATACGGGAAGAGATGTACCGCTGGTGCAATCATCCTGGTTCAATAGATGGCAAAGTAGATTTTGATATTGTCCGCTTCCGTGATATATATGGGATTACGGAAGATGAACTTCCTTTCGATAATCTTAAACGATGGTATTACCGAAATAGGGAGCGCCTGCAAAAACGCGGAACGGTAGAAAAGCGCCTTGAACCTCAACTTACACTCAATTACTAATTTATATGGAACATTACCAAGGTGATAATATTGGCAGCATCGCTAAATTTGAAATCACCAATCACTATTCGTTATCCGGATTTAATCCTCTGACCTTTTCCCCTGGTGGATCATGGATGAGTGTCCCATTTAAGGAACAGTCCGGAGAACTAAGGGAAACAACTGAAAATACAGAAAATGGGCCTTTATATACGTACACTGGATCTATCTTCCTTGCAAATCAAAGGGATGAAGTTGACCTGATCATGCGAACGTATTTGGGACAGAGATCTGTGATCAGGATTACTGACATGAACGGTCGGGTTTACATCATCGGATCCCCAGTGCTCCCGGTCACCTTGACCTCATCAGGGGAAACCTCAAAAACCTATACTGGTGAAAACGGAAAAGAATTTCAGTTCAAAGTTGAGCAGAATTTTCCAGCGCTAAAAGCGTAATTGCCTGTCCTTTCGGAGACATCTTTTAATAGTGAGTTTTGGGTTCTTAAATATTTGAAAAAATAGAAAAGCACCTAAAACTTTACTATGAATAAACTTCCCTTCCGGCTGATCAGAAACGAAGCCAAGAAATCTGCACAAATATTCCTTTATGGGACAATCGGTGATTCTTGGTATTACGACAGCCCTATCACTGCAAAAAACTTCCAAAGGCAATTATCTGCTGTCAATGATGTAGATAGAATCGACGTTCATTTAAATGGACCAGGTGGTGATGTGCACGAAGTACTGGCAATGATCAGTATTAGCCAGGCATCCAAGAAAGATATTCACTTCTATAATGATGGTGTATGTCTCAGCGCCATGGCTGTATTGCTTGCAAGTGGAAAAGACGGAAATAGACATTCTGCTAAAGGTACCCTAACGATGTTTCACAGTGCATCAACTGGATGTTGGGGTAATGCTTCGGAAATGAGAGAGTCAGCAGACATGTTAGAAAAACATGATGATGTTCTCGCTGAATATATTGCAGAAGGTCTGTCTATTACATCTGAGGAAGTAAAAATCACCTATTTAGATGGCAAAGATCACTGGTTAACAGCAAAAGAAGCTGAAGCATTAGGATTGGTAACTATTGAAGACTATGAAGCTCAGGACATTCCTGACAATGTAAGAACTGCACCGATGGATCAAATCGCTGCCTTTTACAATCCCAAAAGTAAATCCCAAAATACAGATATGTCAATTCTTAATTTTAACAACTTCAAAAAAATCTCCGCTCTGGGTAAGGTACCTGTAGCAGAAAGAACAGCTGATCACCTTAAAGATGCCAACGCCGAGTTGGAAGCTGAGGGTGTAACAGGCGTTACCCTTGTGTCTGATAAAGACTTGGAAGAAACAATAACAGAGGCTGCAAAGGTTCCTGATCTTGAAAAAAAAGCCGAAGATCTGGAAAAAGAAAAAGTTTCTAACCTGGCTAAAATCACCGAACTGCAAAAGGTGGTAGATCAACAAAAAAAGGAATTAGGCAAGCCGGCTGAAGAACTAACAGTTCCAATTACTGATGCACTTGATTCCACAGGAAAAAAACCAGTGGTTAACAGCTACGAAACTTCGTTCGACCGCGAGTTCAATGCAAGATTCAAATAATCATCCTATAATTTAAAAACAACACACACACTCAAATGAAATCAAAATTCATTAAATTATTTTCAGGCCCTCTTTTATGTATCCTAATGGGATACGTTGTGGGCGTTTTATGTGCATCTCCAATGGTTGGATTGATTGCAGGCTCCGGCTTGATGATAGCAGGTTCATTTCCTAAAGAAGTTGGATCGTTATTCATGGCCACTCCTGATACATCTGCATTAGGCGCTTATGCTGGTGCACATGAAATGGCATTATTTAAAACTTTACAGTCAAAACTGACTATCCTAACTGATCTGATGATGTTGCCAGGTATTAAAAATACATTAAGGCTAACAAAATTGACCGTTAAAGATGGTGTTCGTGGGTATCGTGAAGATTTCGATTCATCTGATGACGATCTTTCCTACAGCGGTCAGGACTTAAGCACGACTTTATTAAAAAGGGATATTAAAATTAATCCTTTAAAATATCGTCCGACTTGGATGGCTGCTAAAATGAAGCCTGGTGTAAATCCAGGCGATATCCCTTTTGCGCAATTTGTAAATGAGGCTATCATGCTGCAGGTTGCTTCTGAAATACAGCGTGGTTCATATCTCGCAGTAAAAGGTGACGAATCAACATTGCTGAAAAGTTTTGATGGTATTGGTACACTGATTAGTAAAGCTATTGCAGCTGAAACAGCAGTTGCAGGATCAGGCATTGTTCCTGTTGCAACAGGAGCTATAACCAACACAAATGCAGTCGCTGCATTTGAAAGCATGGTATCTGCAATGCCATCTGATTTTGTAAAAAATGGTTTTGAGGTTAAGGCATCAATTGATTCAGCAAGAAAGTATAACAAAGATTACCGTGAGCGTTACGGCAAGTATGCAGATAAGGACGATATGAATCGGACAATCATCGAAGATACTGCAGGAGTTGTAACGATCAAACCTTGTGACTGGATGGGTACATCAGGAAGATTGATTGCCACCCCTTATGAGAATGCTCTGGTTGGTGTGGATGGTATCGGTGACCAGGACAAAATCATCACTGATGTTGAGTTGGAAATCATCAAATACAGAATCCTGTTTGCATTGGGATTCCAGTTTAGAGATCTTAAGGCACTTAGAGTTAACGATCAGGCATAATTAATCGATTTTAAAATATAGTACGGGAAGCCGTACTATTAATATTTTACAATGAATTTAGAAGAAATCATTCAGGATCTGCTGGCTCAAAAGGCAGCAGGGACGAATAAGGAAAAAATGAATATTGTGCTTGATAATGCTATTGAGCATATCAAAGCTTTGGCAGCATTGACACCTGATCAAAAGGTGAATCTGCAGATCGTCAAACTGGAAAGTTTAGTTGATCAGAAAGATGATGTCATCATCCAGCTTCAACAAGAACTACAGGAAGCGCAGGAAATCGCAGCTGATGCCCTGGCAAAGTATAATGAAACTGCCGAAAGACTACCTGTGAGTTTGGAAGTTTCAGTTTCGGGCAAAAAAGTGAAAATAAATCACGGTGTTCATTACAAAGGTGATGAGTTTACTGCAGCTGAATTAGCTAAAAATAACCTGGTACTCGAGGAACTATTGAAAATAGGTTCTGGTGCCTTAACAATCTTGGAGGATTAATAAGATGGCAGGACAATACGATAACATCACAGACATGGGCCTGAGCTTCGGCGACGGTAATGATAACATATCAGGTGTAGCTGAGCAAGCCTTTTTGATTCCGATATCGTGGATCAAAACAATGGCTAAAGCAACAGCAGCACTAACATCCGGATCTCTTGTTACGATCTCTGGAAATCACCTGATGATAGTAGGTAAGGCACCCATTCCTGTGGCTACCTTATATGATAAATCTGGTATCACCTGGAAGCTTGCCGGTGAAAAGCTTTCAAAGATCTTCGAACAAGGTGTTGAGCTCTTTATCCCCGAAAACTCAGTTAAATCACTTGGTACACTTGCAGCTGTGAAAAACTACAGATATATCTTGTTGATTGGTAAAATTGATGGTTCAGGAACTTTCTGGCAAATAGGATCTGAATTAATTTCAGCAACCATTACTGATATCGCTGGTGGATCCGGTATAGGTCCAACAGGAGAGGTTGGAAGTAAGGTGACATTGCAGTCATATGCTACTGCTCCTGTTTACTCATACGAAGGAGATGTCCCACCGGTGGGCGTTGCAGGGTAATGGATCTGACTTTTACACCGAGTCCTGCTTTGGATGGTAAATTCAAAATTGTAAATACCACAGTTCCGATTTATCATTCCAAGATTGGAAAGTTCGATCTCAGGACAATTTCTGCAGAAGATGCGCTTAGGTTAGTAAAATCAGGATCTAATTATATTAAAGCAATAAATCAGACATTTAAAACTAAAAAAGCAGTGAAATAGGATCATTTTTAGATTGGTTAGAAAGTCCCTGAGTGTTCAGGGACTTTTTTTATATTGCATGAAAAAAGATATGTTAACCCAAAAAGAACTTTTAAGTTATTCAACTGTAAAGATTGAGACTTTTGATGTAGATGGTAACAAAAGTACCGGAACTGGTTTTATAGTAAATTTAGCGGTATTAGCTGATAAAGAACAAATAGTACCCATTATCATTACGAACAAACATGTTGTAGAAGGAGGGGTTAAATTCAGAATCAATTTTTGTCTAGCAGGTGCGGACCATCAACCGATAGATGACCAACATTTCCCAATTGAATTCACAACACAAATTCTACCTTGGGTAATGCATCCTGAACATGATGTAGATCTATGTGCCATTCCAATCGCGCCACTTGACGGAGCAGCAGTAAAAAATGGTAAACGACTTTATTATGTACCACTAGGATTAGAATGCATTCCGAATGCTGAAACAATAAGTCATTTCGATGCTATTGAAGATATTCATATGATTGGATATCCAATTGGACTTTCGGACGAAATAAACAACAAGCCTATAGTCAGAAAAGGTATCACTGCTACTCATTTTATGAAAGACTATAATGGAAAAAAAGAATTTGTAATTGATTGCGCATGTTACCCAGGATCTAGTGGATCTCCTGTGTTTGTTATCAATAGTGGTAATTTTACATCAAAAGAGGGGAAGTTCATGTATGACACTAGCCGATTGTTTCTATTAGGTGTACTGTGGGGAGGTCCTCAGTTTGATGCTGGAGGTGAATTGCATGTAGTGGATATACCTACTGCACAAACGGCATTTGTTTCATCGAGTATACCAATGAATTTGGGTTTCGTCATTAAGTCACAAAAGATACTTGATTTTTTACCACTTTTCGGGATCCAATAGCCCCCGGACATATTCAAGATACAGTTTCCCTGTCCTTTCCCTCTTTCGCTGTTTTGAACATCTTGCGCAATGCAGGATATCAATGCGTGGCTACTAAGCGATAAGAACTTTGAAGTTGGTAAAACACTCTATTTAAAACACGGAGGCAATTCCTTTTTTAAAACCTTACTCGCATCAGGTCCCACGCCATATAACATTAAAAAGCTGGATGCCGAACTTAAAAGTTTGGCACCAGCTGCACCTGCCATTCCAGATAAAACTGCAGTACTTCCTTCTGATCAGCGAAGCGTCGAACAATATGAAGTTAAATCCATTCCTAAAGATCCGGATGATTTCGCTCGGTACCTTGACCTAAAGGAATTATTAAAATCTACATACCGGCAGTTGGAAAGAAATATGATTGAGCTGGACCTGGAGTCCAAGCAGAGCATGCTCCATCTAATCTCTAATAACATTCTTTCATTACATCAAAAGATTCAGGACATCTACAAGTTACTGGATCATTTCGATGAACATGAAACTTTCCCTACATCAGGTAAGATTGATATTGTCCGGACGCCTGCTGCACAAATTCAGCTGCTCAGGGTAAGTAACTGGAAAGCAAGAAAACGCCTGCAGGCCGGATGTCGTGATAAAGAAGTTACCGAAAAACTTATCCTGGATAACAACGCAAAAATTATTGAATTAGGAGGTAAAGTTAAAATATGAATACAATTCCATCATTAGCAGGGCTGCTTAAGCCCAGGGATATTAAAGCGCAAACAAATTATGATGTCATCTTAAAAGCCTGGCTTGATCACAAGGTCGAGGATCTTCCTGCAGATATGAAAAAGATGCTGGATCGATGGCGTAAAGCTAATGACTTGTTGCGCGACGGTAAACTGGTCAAAATGGGAAAGAAATCAGTTACTGCACCATATACTTTTAATAAGATTGCTGATTACCTGGTGGAAGAATACAGGATTTCATATCGAACAGCTTACGATGATATTGCCAATGCGAAAAAGTTCTTTCTATCTACCTATACCAAGGATGATAAAGATTTTGCTCGTGGTGTGATGATCGAATGGGGTGAACAATTCATGTTTGAAGCTAGGGCAAATGGTGATCATAAAAGTGCTGCTGTTTATTACAAAGCACTTTTAGAGGTAAAAGAGTTGCTTAAAGACACTCAGGATAAACCCGACTATGAAAATATTCATATTCCTTCATTTAATCTGGTGTTGGATCCGTCTGAGATTGGTTTTCCTAAAGTGGATAATCCGGATGAAGCAGTAAAACGTATCCTAGCTAAAAGGAAGCGAAGCAAGATTGATCAGATCATCATCGAAAGTGAGGACATTGAGTTCACCGATCTTATCTCGAAAAATGGAAACTAAGGATATTTGGTTAAATAAACCTCAAAAGCTTTCCCGTTTGATCATGGCACCTGAAGAATATGGAGTATGGGGACGTGCTACAGGTAAAACTGATGAACCTATTGCGAACAGATCATCCCACGGTGCGAATCAAATGCCCAGGGGAACTACAGGAGTCATTGCACAAACCTATATGCAGCTGCTTGACCGGACCTTACCTCCATTGTTCAAAGCATGGGAAAAAATGGGGTACATCCGGAATAAGCATTATTGGGTTCGGGAAAAACCGCCAACGAAGTTTAAGATATCGGATCCTATTTATAAGGCGCTGGATCCATCGCATTATATCTATTGGTATAATGGTCATGTTTTCTATTTAGTTAGCCAGGATCGTCAGGGATTGGCAAATGCGAAGTCTTTTGATGCTATCGTCAATGATGAGAATAAGTTCCTGAACAATGATCAGTATTTGGAAGAAGTTGTACCGGCAAATCGCGGTAATGATGAATTGTTCGGGCATATGTGGGAACATCATATGGTAACGATGTATACCGATATGCCGACCTCGAAAAAAGCAAGGCATATCTTGGAAAAGGCACAATATGTTGATTTTGACAAAATTGGGCTGGTGATCACCCTGCAGATCGAATACAATAAAATGAAGGCCGAATATGATCTTAAAAGAACCACTGAGCCCCGTAGAAAGTATCTATATCGGAAATTATGTAATTATTACCTGGCCATCAATGAAATCAAGATTGGTGAGATTAATGAAGAAGGAGACCGCGAAAGCCTGCTCTGGTATTCCGAAGCATCTACACTAGATAACATACAGATACTTGGAGAGAGAAAGTTCCATCAATGGCTACGTGAGTTAAAGGAACATGTTTTTGATACCTCTATTCTCAATCTGAAAAACCTTTATGTAGAAGAGGGATTCTTTCACCTGCTGGACACGCAATATCATTGCTATCATTCATACAATTACGATCACATTGAAAGCTTAGGCTTATATCTTCCTGATGGAGTTGTAAAGGATTGCAGAAAGGATGGGGATATCATTAAGCATAAGCCACTCGATATCGCCTTTGACTACAACGCATCTATTAAGTCCCTGGTAATTGGTCAGGATAGTGATAAGCATTACCGGATACTAAAGTCGATGTACGTGCTCGGTAAGGATAAGAAGGTATTGAGTGACCTGGTTGATGACTTCAAGAAGTATTATGAATACCATCCGTGCAAGGAAGTACACTACTACTATGACCACACTGCTACAGCTGAGGATGCAACCCGGTTAAAGTCGTACTCCCAGATGATCATCGATCAGCTGAAGAGTACCGATGGTGGGCACAAGGCTTGGAAGGTATATGGCCACCACATTGGGCAGCAGCCTAAGCAGAGCATAAGGTATCGACTATGGGAGATCGTGTTCAAGGAGACAGCTCATAAGTTCAAGCCGGTACGGTTCAACCATGACAATGCTGAACAGCTGATCACATCGATGCAGCTTACTGGTGTAAGGCAGATAGGCAACAATCTATTTGAAAAAGATAAGACACCTGAGCGATCCAAGAAGGTTGCTCCTGAAGATGCACCTCACTTAGGTGATGCATTTGAAACCTTATACATAGGTAGATTCAAGGAAGAATATGGTTATAATGACCATGATGTCGACCTGATCATCGGTTAACATCAATACTTTCCCTATAAACCGCCTCTAAGTAGTATTAGAGGCGGTTTTGTTGTAAATAGGCCAAATCATATATCAGCAAAATCGGTTCAAAGGCTTTCCCTCAAGGTTAGTGCGTGACGTGGTCTTCATCGTGACGCTGTCAGCGTTTTTATCTCGAATCTGATTTTTCTTATTGATTTATAGCTTTTTAACTTTTTTTTCACTGCAATGAATTGCGTCATGCAAAGTACAACGTTTGCCTGTCCTTTCGCGCACACGTATATGTGCGGATTTTTGGAATATGGAGATGATAAGAATTCCTGATCTGCTTAACGTGATGCATTCAAGAAGTGAGAATGGAGAATTTATTCCCTTCTCAATAACCTTTGTGACCAATAATAAGAAGCTAAATACTGGTGGCGAAAAAATAACGCTAACAAGTGCCCAGCTGGTCGGTGGCCCAAAGAGTAAAGCAGAAAAGAGCAATCCAAATCATTACACCCATTACACACGAAATATAAAAGCCACTGAGGGTGACCGGATCATAAAAATCCATGTGCTGCTCATCACAAGATTTAACCAGGATAAAGTTATACTATGAATATTGATAAGAAAGTTGAATTCCTAAGCGATTCAATGGCAATTGTTAGTGATATCATCATCAACATGGAAACGCCGGATCCGGCCGTGCCTATGGATTCACCTCGACCTAAAGAATCCGGAAGTTCTGATGTTTCATTTTGGGGACCAGAGAATAAGTTTCCTCAGGAGGTAATTGAAAAAGTAGAAAATGATACTGAACTGGGAGCATTGCTGGACTGGAAAGGCCGTCTGCTTCAGGGGAAAGAAGTAATCGCTGTTCAGCTGGTATATAACCCTGATAAAAAAGACTTTGATACACAAAGAATTGATGATGATGAAATCAATGACTATCTGGCTAGTATCCCCTTCCAAAGATATTGGAGAGAGGCTTGCATCGATTTCACCTGGTTTCACAATATCTTTCCTGACCTGATCAAATCTAAAGATGGACAATCAATAGCCACAATTTCATGCCATCATGCTGCATGGACACGCCTGGCAAAGATGGATAATACCGGCACTGTAACTAAAGCATATGTTTCTGCTAACTGGCCAGAGGCAAAGCCAGGTGATGAATACACGAAAGATTATACAGTTGTAGATCCATACAATTCAAGTGTGATTGAAAACACTAAAAATAAAAAGGGCCTTAAAAGATTTATTTATCCGGTTAGTTATCATTCACCAGGTAAAGCATACTATTCTTTGGCTCCCTGGGTAAGCTTTATTAATTCAGACTGGTATGAAATTAAAAAGTTGATACCGCAATGGAAGTTGAAGTTTATGAAGCGGATCCTTTCTGCCAAGTACGTACTATCTATCCCTATTAATTATTGGAAAAGCGTCAATAAAGACTGGGACAACTTAACTAAAGAAGCCCAGCTGGATATCAAAAAAGCAAAAGTTAAGGAGATAAGTGAGAAGCTGACAGGTATTGAAGGCGTAGGTGCAACAATTCTTTCTGAGGTAGGGTTTGACAATGAGGGCAAAGAACTTCCAGCAATTAAATTGACTCCAATTGAAAGCGGTTTCCAATCTGGTGAACATCTTGAAGATAGTCAGGAAGCTTCACAGCATCTGATGAGGGCGCTGAACGTCGATCCGACATTAGTAGGCAATGGACCTGGTCGCGGTACTGACTCTGGATCCGGATCTGACAAACGCATTGCTATGAATATCGCTACAGCAATTTTAACTCCCTATCGCAACATCATTTTAGAACCTGCTTATTTCAAAGCAAAGTATGATGGCTGGACCGAACGCGTCAAAAACTTAAGATTCGTAGTTGTGGAAGTTGAATTGGGAACATTAGATGAAGGTCCGACTGCTGTAATTAAAAATCCTGTAACTCCTAATCCAAAAAAGAATGAACCTGCTAAATAGTATCGATGAAATTAAACTGCACAATAGTGCAATATCCAATCAATTGGATCTGGAAAATCTTCAATCCTACATTGATGACGCGATCAATCAAAAAATAGTACCTGCAATTGGACATAGCCAGTTTGTAGATTTAGAAAACTTACGGGATTCCGGTACGAATCCAAAACAAGCAAGATTAATCCAGTTGCTTCAAAAAGCAATAGTAGGCTTTATGATTTTCAATTGGGCTGATCAGGGCGCTGTAGAGTTTAGTAACCTTGGAATACATGTGGCGAAAAGCGATAAGAAGCTTCCTGCTTCCGATAAGAAGATTATTTCTTTGAAAAAGCAAAATGTACAGGCTGGATTCTTTAATCTGGAAATGGCAATTACTTTCTTAGAAGAGAATATTGATGATTTTCCTATTTACAAAGTAGGATCCGAACATTTAGAAAACAGATCTTTACTGATCAATACTTCAGCAGAATTCCAGCGCTCAGGAGTAAATATCAATAATGACCCTCGCTTGTACCAAACATTAAGGGTTTACCAGTCTGGAATGGAATCGACATTCATTGAACCATTATTAGGATTCACTATTAAGGAATCGCTACACACGGGAATCCTAAATAATTCACTGGACCAGATACACCGGGAACTTTTACGGAGGGTTCAAAAAGCTGTTGCCTACTATACTATTTACGATGCCATTCCTTTCATGGCCATCAGCATTGATTCTTCCGGTATATTCCAGCTGAGCGATTCCGTAGGTGGTATCTCTGGAAACGTAGAAAATAGAAGTGCTGCAACTGACCGAAGCCTAGCCAGAGCAATGAGTAGCTATTACCAAAAGGCAGAGCAGGAAGTAGAGCGCATCCGCAAATATCTAATTGTAAACAAACATCAATTCACATACACCGTACCTAACGAGGTTAAAATTAACGACGGTGAAAGCAACACTTATTTTTTTTAACCATGACCATAGTAGAAAACTTCATCGCGTATGCCAGCTGGTATATCGGACAAAAAGAGAAACCAGGGAATAGCGGATTTTATGATGCTGCCTTTGAGAAGGAAATGATAAAAGCCGGTTGGCGAGTTAAGGATCCCTGGTGCGCCACGTTCATCAAAATGGTTTTCAGAAAACTCTTCACTGGTGAATTGCTGGATGCTGTCAACCTGCAATTCAATGCAAGCGCAAAGCAAACTTTTGACCGCGTAAAGAAGGCTGGTGTATTTGCCACCGGTACCGTTCCTGAACCCGGTGCGATTGTGATTTGGCTGCATGGTAACGGGCCAGCCGGTCATGAAGGAATGGTGGTATCTGTAAATTTTAAAACCAATACCATGACCACCATTGAAGGCAATACCAATGATGCCGGTAACCGCGAAGGTGAAGTCGTTGCCAAAAAACCAAGAACTATTACACGTCCATTTAATCCAAAAGGATTGAATGTGTACGGTTACATCTATCCAAGATTATTAAAATAATGAGTGACGCAAACGACAAGGAAATGACCGTATTCGGTCTGGCTAAAGGAATGCGAGGTGGTCTGATCACCTTTATAATGGCCGGTCAATGGATTGCTATCGTTGTTCTTTTCTACCTGGTGATCGGTGCTAAAGATGACAAGGCAGATAGCCAGGCTGCAGTATATGAAAAGATGATTGAGTACATCAAGCCTACAAAGGAAAAAATGAACCAGGCTGCTGAGAAAGTAATCATCTCTTCCAATAACCTTGACAGCGCAACCAATTACATCATCGAAAAGCAAAAACCACAATCAAAATAATATGAAAAGATTCATCGCCTGCCTGGGCATCATTGTTTTTTTGTCCGGAGCAAATCCCGTTCATCCAGAGAGCCCAGTGATCAGGGCGGATGACCAGTTCAAAAAAGACATCATCAGCAGCACTGAATCAATGGATGCCACTTCGGTTACCATTGATGCAGCTTCTGCTAAAATTCAAAACCTGAAACATGAGAAATAGAATGTTATTCATCGGAGCCGGTGCCTTATTGTTTTCCGGCTGCAGCCTGCTGCAGAAGAAAACGGAAAACAAAACCAGTCAGCTGTCTGAGGTAAATACCGGGACACAAAAAAGTAATGTTGAAGTTGATAATTCAAACCTGCAGAGTTCGGAAAAATGGAAATTAACAGTACCAGGTATTTCATCTGCAAAATTGAACGACTTTCAAAGTAAGCCTTTGCCGGACATGACCGGTATGACTGAGGATCAGAAACGATCCTTCCTTGATTTGAGAGGTTTAGTGTCAGATTTATACAATAATCAGCGAAATAGTACTGGCTGGACATTGGAATGGGAAAAGTCTATAAAGGATCAATTAGCTAAGCTGAGCAGCTCGCAATCAAAGGATACCAGTTCCACAAAAAACAAGAACAAAGCAGATTTGACTGTCAGAGAGCCATTGAAGATTCCGTGGTTATATATCATACTGGGTGCAGCAGCAGCTGGACTCATTGGCGGATTAATTCCTAAACTGTTTCCGATGATCATCAAAAAGATATTCAACCGGTAATGCATAAGATCACACTGGGTAAAAAAGATTATTCAGCCCCTTCATCCTGGAATGAGCTTACCGGTGAGCAGCTGATCACCTGGATGAAAATATGTGCGAAGGATATCAAAGAAAAGGATGCGCTCAGGCTTGCTACAATCTGTTTTTATAACATCAACCAAAAGGATTTTTTTAAACTTAATGGAGCGCAGGAAATTCAGTTACTTGATACGCTCACTTTCCTTTTTGATCCAAAACCAAAACTGAATAACTGGGTAATCCCTGTTATAAAAACATTGTATTTTAAAAAGTATCACGGTCCTGCAGGCAGGTTTTCTAATATCACAATTAAGGAATTTAGGTACACTGAGCTGCTTTATAATGCATACCTGGTTAAACAGGAGCCTGAACTTTTAAACCGACTAATAGCAGCCCTTTACAGGCCGAAAGGGAAAACGAGTACCGATAACGATGTTCGTATCGCTTTAACTGATTTGGGTGTCTCAGCGCGCACGGAATCGGTGAATAAGCTATCTTCTGAAGTAAAGGATGCAATAGTATTCAATTATGAGGGTTGCCGGAATTACGTCATCACCAGGTACCCGACCATTTTTCCTAAAAGTGACAAAAGTCAAAAAGGGCTTTCAGATCTGATTGTACAAATTAAAGAGATCGCCGGTGGCAAGTTTGGAAACTTTGTCGAGACCGAACGGACCGGACTTTACTTGTTCCTTGATCACGTTCGGGATGAGATGGCAGAAAACGCTAAAAAGAAATAAGAATGAATGAAGATCAGTTTATCGAATACTTTGAGAACCTTGCCACCCAGAGCAGGGATATCAACCACGACCAGGAGAAAAAGAAATCATTCTTTTACATTGAGGATGCATTTACCCTGGATGAATTTGATGAGGCCCTGCGAAACGCTGCACAAACTCCGGTAATGATACTCGTGGCTGATGATGGATCTTTTACTGATAACAATTCGGCCAACTATACTCAGGAAGTTGAAGGTGAGATACTGATCCTTGCAAGAATACAGCCTAAGAAGAATATCAGGCAGATCAGGGCGATGTGCCTGCCAATTGTCCTTAGTCTTTTGGCAAGGATGAAATTGGATTCATCTAAAAACAAAATTCTGCCTGATCCAAAAAAAAAGGTGTTTTTCCGGATTGAAGATATTCCATATCGGAAGATCGGACCAATGAACTTGGAATGGTATGGATATGCGTTCAATTTCAAATTTATCTGTCCTTTCGGGTTTTCGGTAACATCCGGATCTTGGCGTGACATTGATGCCGTGGTGGTTCCGGTCACCATTGACGGATCACTACCCTCAGAAATACCAATGACTTTATCTTAGATTGCAAATGAGAAATTTAAACATACCTACCAAACTGCCCACTAAAGATGTTCCTAAAGGAGATCCGCGGGGGCTTGTTGCAGCTTCAGAGATTAATACAATCGTAAAAGGAATTGAAGCAAGCGAGCTTGAAGGGGTTGCAAAGTCTTTGGTTGATGAAGCAAAAATTATCACTGATCAGCAGCTGCTTTCAAAAGCAGATTTAATTGATGAAAAGGTAGATCCTGATCAATTGCCGGATATTCGTTTTTCCGGACAATATCACATCAAAGAGGTGATTACCGAAAACGGGGTTCAAATCGAAAGGTTGACGCTGAATATTGAAAATCTAAAAATTGCATTAGGGCTGACCGGATCCGTACCTCAGCCTGCTCCGCCTATCTGGGAATTTACTTCCGATCGAAAACTGATCGCTACTCATGTTCTGGGCGAAAGTGAGATTGTGATATCTTCTGATGGCATTAATTATGCTCCTTATGCGCCTATTCAGGTTGATGACCTGGCACATCTAGCAGGGTTCCGCAAAGCTAAAACAAAAGCTTCAGGGAGCCGACCAGAAAGTGATGTCGCTCAAAGTCCGGAAATAGCTGCTAAAGCCGTAGAATCTGGAATTGTGCAGCAGCTGGTGTCAACTACCAATTACAACAATCACAAGTACGGAATGCAAGGCGAAGCTTACGAAAACTTAAGTTTTTTCGAAGTAAAAAAGGTACTGGTATCATCAAAAGGTTTTCAGTTTGAGTTTTCAAATAATTCAAATGCAATCATAGATGAAATTGCCCAGGATACTCTTTTGGATAATATTGTCAACTACAGAGGTTCATGTGAATACAATGGGGTAATTACACCTTTGCTTTTTAACGGCTTAAGAGATGTAGTGTTTGAGCCAGGAGATATCATCAAATGCGATTTGATTCCTGATTTGACAGTTTTATCCGGACAAGATATTTCCCTGGTGCATTATATAACTCTCCCACCTGGAGGAGCTATTCCGGTTAACAGGGTTGGTGTTCCTGAACTAGGTGAAGGTTATGGTGAAGGTCCAAGAAATAAAGATTACACGGATGGCAGTACGCCAAGTGCAATTGTACTGGGGCCAATTTTTGCCACAACAGGTGTTTATGCTACTCCTTTAGAAGCGAATACTGATGTGGCTCTAATTGTTGCCGACTCTATTGGAGTTGGCGAAGGTGGCGCTGAGCCAGCGCGTTCACATTATGACCTGGCTTGTATGAGATCTAACATACCATCCTTCAATATTGGACTCCGAGGCGATCAGGCTGGTTATTTTAATCAGCCTCAATACAGTACGCAAAGAAGAAAATATCTCATTCCTCAAAAATTCACATTAGGCTTTTGTGGGAAAGGGACCAATGATATTCAAAATGGTGGAGATCCGACAGGACAAACAACAGCAGCACTTCATATAGTTCATCAATACCTTGCTGGATTAGGCATGAAAGTATATCAAAGTACGCTCATCCCTAAAACGTCAAGTAGTAATAACTGGATTGACCTGGCAGGTCAGGAGTTTTTAAATAGAGAAGCCATCAGAAATGAGGTGAATACATGGATTAAGACTACACCTGCACCTTTAGAAGCCTTTATCGATTTAAATTTAGTCATTGAAGATCAGAGTAGATGGGTGACTGATGGAACTGAGTTTTATGCAACTGTAGATGGTGTGCACCCTTCTCAAAATGGTTACGAAATAATGGCCGAAGAGGTACAAAGTAAAGTATTCAACGGTACCGGTGTGATACAGCTACAACCGCTTATAATTGAATCTAGTTTTCAGTATAACACTGGATTTGCGGTAGAACTGGAAACTGGAACAATTTATCGAACTGGTGTAGATGCTAATGCAGCGTTTTTAAAAAGAGTTACACCAGCATCTATCGTAGCAATAAGTCAAGATTACAAATTCCCTTACACTCATAATGGTGAAAGTGCAACTGCTGCGATTTCTTGCGGTGTAGGTGTAGATCCTCACTATGGTGGCAATGATTCAATTATAATTTTCAGAATACAGGATCAGGGATCAGTTAGATACCGACTCAATGGAGAGCAGGAAGAAAGAAACACCGGGAATATACTTCAACCAGGTGCCCACGTTCAGGCGCGTACTGATGGGGAATTGATTCATTTAGAATACGCTAATCCAGGGGATGATGTATGGACTGAAATTGCTAATGTATCGTATTCTGCAGTTGCCACTTTGGGCTTTAAAATAGGTGCAGTAGGTGACCGTTTTGGAGCCTATGGATTAAGAATTACAAAATAATTATGGCGCGTAAAGGACTAATTCACGGGGATTCTATCACTCAGGGATCAAATGCAACTACTCCTCAGTTAGCATATCCTGCTTTGTTAGGCGGTATTTTAGGAATTGATATCCTAACAAATGCTTCATCAGGAAGAACCGTGCAAGAAAGCGTTCTCTCATGGAATGCGACCAATAGTTTAGAAAACGTTATTTACAATCCTACGATAGCCCAACAGTTATATAATCCAATTATTGAATATGATTCAATATTCGATTTTTTATTGTTTCGGCTTGGAGTCAATGATTGCCTGCAGAAGCCTGGGAGTTCCACTTCGGTTATGACCTTCAAAGACACCTATAAACGATGTTTAAAATTTTTTATTAATTCAGGATGGCCAGCGAATATAATTCACCTGGTAAACATTGGGTCTTACTTAGGTTGGACGGATGAAGTAAAGGATGCAGTAATTGTCTATAATACTGCCATCTCAGAACTTTGCCTTGAATTAGGTCTCACATTGATTGACCTAAATTCATTTGACAAACAGCATGTAATTGCGGAATTGTACAGTGATGATGTCCATCCTAATAATTTGGGACATATGGAACATGCTCAGTTCATAGCATCAGAATTACAGAAGGAAGTTAATCCACCTTCAGGAAACCAAACATTATACATCAAACACGGAAGATTCACCATATCATAATATGAGCGTTTTACTTACAACACCACCTCCTCTGTTCGCATTTAGCTCTGACTTTATCAATGCTAAATTTACATGCCAGAATTACCTGAGCCAGGCAGCGGTGTTTTCTGTTAATACTGTTGAGGTTTACAATGCAGTGATCACTTTAAAGTATGGCGTAAAACAAGTGATCATGTCACCGGTTGCTGTACCAGATGATTCAGGTTTTCAATACGCCTCAGCTGGAACCCTCGAAGAGAAGCTGGTTAACTTCCAGAACAATTATCAATTAAATCAAGATTTCAATATTACGATATCGGGCGGTAAACTTTTACTTACGGCTAAAAAGGCAAATATTGGCTTTGATATCATCGGTTATAATACAACGCCTGGACTCCCTGAAAAGGAGAAGCCAAACTATACGCTATCTCTAAACTTGTATTGCGAAAATATCGACAATTCAGGTTTTGAACTGATCTATTCCAGTAATTTAAACTTACTGCAGAATGAAAAAGGAATGATCTCTGCATCACTGGGGGATAAATTGGATGATTACATCTCGAAAAATCTTAGAGAGAACTATCCGGATATTCCTGCCGGCAATTCAATCCTGTGCAAGAAGAGCTGCAGGAGATATTATTTTGAATATGCCGAACGATCAGGACAAACCATCCAGGTGAATAAAGTACAAAAGTCACCGGTTTATACTGTACTGCATGGTGGCCTTTCCTATACTGCACGATTCAATAGCTCGTTACAGGGCTTAATTGCCCCAGGTGCAGCACCTGCGGACCGCTTCCTGAAGCAGGGAAACAATGCTATTACCACCAGGACAAATCAGCCCCAATATTTATACTATTTCAATTCCAGAGAAACCTTTAATGGAGGCTTGGAAGTTTTGATTCATTATAAAGATGGATCAGCGGAGTATAAAAATCAATACTTTGGAAACTTTGAGAGCTTACGCAAATACGCGTTTGACGTGAGCTATGACCAGCTGATCGCCCCTAAGGTACCGGCTGGTAAAATTGTCACCAGGTACGAAGTAAGGATGTTTGGTCTTGGAGCTAATAGTGGCGATAAATCTGAGGTAAGAAGTTATTATTTGAATTATGAGTATAAGGAATATGTTCGGTATTTTTTATCCTGGTCATCGTTCGGATCTATGGACACTCGCTTGTGCTACGGTAAAGGAAATAGCGATTTTGAACTAAATCAGAAAGAAGCCGGTGTAATACTGCAGAAAGGTTACGATATCAAAAGAGGTAACTCTTATGCTTATGATTTATCACTTAAATCAGGATTTAAAGTCGCCACTGGTTGGATGAGCAGAAGAGAGCTGATTGCCAATCGTGATTTCTTTCTATCTGCTTTCAAGTATAGATTCACCAGGGGACTCATGCTCCCTATCAGGATTGATAGCAAAACTGTTCCGGAGATTGAAGATGGTAAGAACTTATTTGCCCAGGTGTTTGAGTATAGTTACCAGTTCGATGATCATAATTTCACGGAAGGTGACGATGAGGAATCCGGAGTAAGCTTCGGGGATTTTTTTTTTAACTCCGATCCTGTAGGAAATCCTACACAGGGTATTACGGAGCGGGATCCCACAGTGCCATCATGGGTAAAGTCAATTACACAAGCTGACATTGATAAATGGAATGCCGGTGGATCCGGAGGGAATGTTGATTTATCCAATTACTTTACAAAGCTTGATATCCAGAATTTCTTTTCCGGATCAGCCTCTATTGTTGGTTACCATAATGTAAACTGGGATACTGCTTTCACCTGGGGAAATCATGCCGGCTTATATAAGCCTGTGAGTTATGTTCCTGCATGGAGTGAAATTACTGCTAAGCCTACTTCCCTTGCTGGATATGCCATTTCTGATGCATACACCAAATCTCAGGTTGATCAGGGATTTATTAGAAATCAAATGGTTCTGCAGGTGAGCGCTGCCTTCAATGTTAAAGGTGGAAGGTTCGATAACTATTTGACCGTACCGTTAAATGTTCCGGAAGCGAAGGTGCCCGGATCGTTATGGATAGGTGAAGGAGTAACCGCAGGCACTCCAGGGTCCGGAGGCGGATCTTCTTATTTGTCTACTTTGTTGGACGTTACACTTACAAGTCCTGTAGGTGGCCAGTCACTGGTATTCAATGGGCAGAAATGGATAAACCAAAACGTTATCTCAGCTGAACAGGATCCTACGGTTCCGTCCTGGGTAAAGTCCATTACCCAGGCTGATATTAATAAATGGAATCTTACAGCAGGCGGACCTGCTGGTTATCATAATGTAAACTGGGATACAGCTTACTCCTGGGGAAATCATGCAGGATTATATAAGCTTTTGAGTTATGTTCCTGCATGGAGTGAAATTACTGCTAAGCCTACTTCCCTTGCCGGATATGCCATTTCTGATGCGTACACAAAGGCTCAGGTTGATCAGGGATTTATTAGAAATCAAACGATCTTGCAGGTTAGTGCAGCCTTTAATGTTAAAGGTGGAAGGTTCGATAACTATCTAACCGTTCCGTTGAATGTTCCTGATGCGAAGGTGGCAGGTTCATTGTGGATCGGAGAAGGAGCCAGTGCAGGCACTCCGGGATCAGGAGGAGGATCTTCTTATTTATCTACTTTGTTGGATGTTACACTTACGGGTCCAGCAAGTGGCCAGGCGCTTGTCTACAATGGTACGAGATGGGTAAATCAAAATGTAGTAACTGATTTGTCTCAGTATTATAACAAGAGTCAAAGTGATGCACGTTTCCTGGCAATACAAGGAACTGCAACGAACTCGACTTTATGGAATGGCAGGGCTAATGACTTAAGTAGTATTTATGATGTTGCACCAAGCGGAGGCGCATACTTAGGTATAAACAGTGCCGGCATCATCATGCCATATACAGCTGCTTCGATGAAAGCTTTTTTAGGATTAGGCTCAGGGGCATATAATGATAAAACAAAATTATGGTCAGTTTCACATCCAAGTGATTTCTATATATCAAATACCTGGGACGGTACATACTGGCAATTAAGCTCCAATCATGGAGCTGCTGTGAACGTGGGCCACTCAAATAATTCTGAATTATTGAACGGATATGTTTCTGCAGTTACACCAACAGCAAATACCATTGCACGTAGAGATGCCAGCGGATATATTGAAGCTGCATTTTTTAAATCTGCTGTTTCAGCGCAATCGGCTAATGGTAGTACACCTGTCTCACTTTATGGCAATTTAGGAGCCGATGGATATCACTATTCAATTAGTGCAACAGGTGTTAAAGCATTCTTAGGGTTAACGGGAAATAATTATGTGTCAAAGAATGCAAACAGTATATCAGCAGCAGGTACAGCTGATACCTACTTCGGTAACGTGGTTACCTTTGCCTACAATTCAAGTGGGTCGCTATTCAATGGAACATTACTATCAGTTGGCGGTTTTGATGGAGGTTATGATCTACAGATTAATGGTAGTTACGCTGACAATAAAATTGGTTTTAGAAATCGAAATGGTGATTATAATGGTTCTGGATCTAAATGGCATGGATGGCAGGAGATATTTCACAGTGGAAATCTAGCAACCGTAAAAAACTACTTAAACGAAACACTGGATAGTGTAACAACCAGGGGAAATGCGACACCACAAACAATGTGGGTAACTGGTGTAAATCGCCCTGTTGGTCGTCCATCTGGGAAAGGCTTGTATATACAGCAAGAACCATCGGGTGCAGGCACATTAGAAAGCTATGATTATGCTACTTCGGCAGGCAATCCTTTAAATATCAATCCAAATGGAGGATTAGTTACTATCGGCAACAATTTATTGGCTAATGGATCAATACAAGGTCAACGCGGAAACTTTGGATATGATAGTGGGGTGGCTAATTCGGTAAATTCAAGTGATTGGTTCAGAACCATTGGGGCAAATGGTTGGTATAATGCAACCTATCAAGGCGGAATCCATATGTCTGATACAACATACGTTCGAGTATATGGTGGTAAACAGTTTCTGGCAGCCAATGATATTAGAGTGTCTGCAGGATATGGTGTCGGGTTCACGATGGAAGATGGATTTGCTATCCTAAGACAAAACGGATATACACAATTCAGTTATGGTGGTTTATCAAAAATGGCATTACATTCAGGTGGTTTGGATGTAGTGGCTCAGCTTCAAGCACATACTATAAAAGCAACTAATAATTTAATCATGCCAACGGCCAGACCATCAAGTCCGGTACCTGGCTCAATCTGGATAGCATAATGAGCGCGCCAAATACAGCATACCGAACAAAATCGGTAACAACAAGAAATATTGCCAATACAGCGGACCTGGTTACTCTGGTTGCAATACTGCAGAGTGACAAAGCTACTATGAAATCCCGCTTTTATCTGGACGGGATTACTTCGATAACACTTTCTGATGGCGATGGTGTAATTGGATATTGCCTAATTGGCTCAGCCAATTATAGGATGCACAATACAGCACGAATAGGTAATATAAGGACTTACGATGGTGGCGATTGTGTTTTATTCAATGATGCTGGCTTAAACACTTTAGGATTTGTTGGCATGCCGGTGATCACCAACAGTAGGGTTGGGCAGCTTGCCGGATCCGTGCCTGCAAAATCTGCCTACTATGTGACCTCTGACATGGTAAAATGGCAATTTAGTATAAACTATGGTGCATGGAGTACGCCTGCTGATATCAGGCCATTAGCACAAGGCGTTGAGGAATCCGTAGCGTTTAACCATACAGATCTGTTTCAGGCTGGTAACCTGGTCCGGTTCCGTGGGGTTATCGTTAATGCTGAAGGAACTTTCACTGGTATTGAAACCGATGTGATTGAAATAAGATTAAGACTCGTTGTTTTAGCTTCAAATAATGCAGCTTCTGCAGCATTTTACAATTGGGTGGATGGTGAGCGTGAAAATTACTATACAGATTCACTTCCGTTGACTTTTAGTGTCGGAAGCAGGATTTTCGTTGATGATCCAGTGCCAATCAGTAATGCACAGTATGCACCTTCAGTATATTATTCAGATGGAGTTTATTGGTATCAGGTAAATTACGTTGCTGACAGAGATCGAAATGAAATCGTGGCTCGTGGCCTTGTGACCTCGTCATCCGGATATCCAAACAATTGGCCATCTAATGATCCTGCTTACGATAACCTGGTATCTAATACGCAACAGGCTACCTGGTACGAAGGCACAACTTATGAAGGTGCATGTACAGCTGGGCAGAATCAGGAAAATTCAATTAGAGTTTGGCTCAGGACTATGCAAAAAGGTAGTCAAACCTATTATCGCGATCAGGCTGGTACCATACCGTTAACAGGCTATTTCCAAATAGGTGGTGGTGTTTATCAATACGTTTCAGGTGCCAGATCCGGCAACGTTTATTTATGCGCAAATTAAAATAGAATATATGAATACACAGGATTTAGTATGGTTAGTGTTTTTGGCAGCTGCAAGTCTGCTGGTTGGTTATGGTATTGGTGTTAGAAGAAAAAAGAAAAATTAATTATGGAAATTATCACAGTAAAAGACGCTTCAGGCGCAACGTTAGAAAAAAACACAGTAAGAACTGTAACTATTGATGTACTCACCGGAGCGATCACGCTGCAGGGTGATCACGCGATCGTTCGCAAAGATGGGAAGGAAATTACGACCAGCACTATGGGTGGTTTTAATGTACAGCCGGCTACTTCCACGATGCCGAGCAATCCTGCACTGCCTGCAGAAGATATTACGGCAATCATGGAATCGAAGCTTGATTTTCTGACTGAGCTGGAAGCAATGTTAACCTCGAAAGCCCAAATCACAGCCTAATGAAAACAAAAGCTAAACAAACGAAAGTTGACGATCAGGCTATTCAGTTTGGTATCGTGATGATGTTATCTCAGTTATTGCCACGTTTTAAAACACCTACATATGGGGACATGAAGCTTGTTGATGCTGTATTTGAGAAACTTGAAGCTGTGCAAAGTGATCAGCAAGCTTTCACAATGGATCTATTTAAAACTTTAAATGTTCCGGAGACAGAAGTTATTGATCAAACGCATCCACAGTATATGGAAGTCACAGGAAAGATCATGTCCGGAGAAAGCAAAGTAACCAGGACACAGCTTGCTCTGTTTAGCCTGGATCAGTTCAACCGACTGACAGATGGCGTGGATCTGACTTATGGTGAACGCAAGCAATTACATTTTTGGTTAGTTAAATCAGTATAATCAATGTTGGAAATCATCAACCAGGATGGATTAACACTTCAACCGGATATCGAAACAGTTATTCCGGTTGAAGTCTATAATCCATTATTCGGCGACTCAAATGAGCTATTTCAGGAGTTGGTCTATAGTGCTCAGGCAGGACTGACACCGATCAACAAGGCTTTTATTAATAATGGGCACCTCATTGAATCATCCAATGATGCTTATGAGTTTCCTGTGCGTGTTTTGTATAAAGGATCTTCCTTTTTTCAGGGTTTATTCCGCTATAAAATTGTTGATGAGACCATCAGTTTTGATTTAAAAGTGAATTTCGGAACGGTCGCCACGAAGGTGAAGACCACTATGTTACGTGATATCGTTACGATGGATCCATATGCAATTCCACCAGGGGAAACTGCAGAGTCGATGATGAAAAAAACATGTGTTAACCCGGGGGATTATCCATTTGCTTTTTTTCCGATAAAAAATATGCATTGGCGTGATGATTCGGTTCAGGCGATATCTTATCCCTGGATGAATTACTGGGATCATGCTGCACAAAAGTTTACGATCGTAACTGGTGGTACACGGCCTATTGACGTTACACTGCAGATCCCATTTTTTAAGCTTTCCTATATTTTGAGTCTGATCTTCAAATACCTGGATTTCTCCCTGGAAGGAGAAATATTATCAACAGAAGATTTTAACTCAATTTATGTTTTTACAAAACGCCTGGGAGGTCTTCCGCTGTTATCGACGATGAATTATTTGCCTGCAGAGCTGACCATTGGGGAATTCTTAAAGCAGGTATCTGCTAGGTTAAAGCTTAATTTTAATTACAATCTAGCTAACAATTCAGTATACGTAGGAAGCGTTGTATCCTCGCTTAACTACACGGATGTAGACGATATCAGCGCCTACGTTGAAAAAGTAAACGAATTGTCTACCAGTGAGAAAAAAGGGTATACCGTAACCCTGAAGGTTGATACAGATGATCAAGCGCTTGACAGTGCTCCTGAAGGTTCAGACAAAGAAATTTTCAAACCTCTCTCAACTTTGATCGTCGGATCTGGTGAAACTCCAGTTGAGATGGAAATCGGGACATTAAAGGAATATCAGGATACAGATTACTCTTATCCAATTACGGATCAATTGACAAATCTATTCGATGCCAGTGCAAATGTGAACTGGCCAATCAGGTTGTTAAAGTATACCGGTATGAAAGCTTTACCCGGAGGAAAGGTTTTTCCACAAGCGAGCGCTTATGACCTTGGCGAAGATGATGCGACATTTTACCGGTTTTCGAATGATTGCAAAAAAGTAGTATTGACCGCTAAGGTACCTCCTGGTGTTCTGGCTGCTTTTACCCCAACGACAAAGTTCGGTTTCATTTCCAAGGAAGGAACTTATGTGAGAGCGATGAATGTTAAATATGCCTATAGTTTGCCTGGATACAACACAGAACGTGTGACCGTTAAAATCGAGTGCTTGACCATTGTTACTGATTTTAAAACACCATTTTCTATTGAAAAGGTAACAAGCAATACACCTGGTAACGGAACAGATCCGGACACTACTGGTTTGACAGTAAAGCTTCGATACAAATTCTGTTATGCCGATGGAAGTCAACCAGCTGGAGCATTCACTTTGCAGGCATTCTCTCAACCAGGAGAAACAGCAGAGTTTGGACTTATCGCAGCAGCAGCTCCATCCGATAATGCCGGTGTCGGTGGTAAAGTTGGAATAATTCACAAGATATCCGGAGACAGATACTCTACTACCTATTTCAATATCCGTGTTTATGATAAAGTACCAAAGCATTTCATTGTAAATGGCACAATCTACTATTTCGCCAAGGAAGGAAATTATTACACTTCACCGGTAGTTTATCCTCTGGATGACCGACCATTATTAGTTGTTTTTTAATATGAGCAATTTATCACAAACGCTGGATCTGCGTATAAAACTCGAAAAGTGGGCCAAGATCACAATTAAAAGATGGCAGGAAACTCTTGAAAAAAGAAAGATTGGTGAAAGCGGAGATCTGAGTAAGTCATTTGAGGATAAGGTATACGGTGAGACTGCCGATACATTGGCTGTAACCCTAAAGTTCCTGCAATACGGCCGATATCGCGATATGATGGTCCATAAAGGAGTAAAAGCCTATGAAAGGAATCAAAATGATGCAAACAGGAAGGCAGCTACCCGATTTGGTGCGAAGGTGAGCTACATAAAAGGTCCAAAGGGTAGATGGTATAATAAACCGAAGATGTCCCAGATCCATAAAATGAGGGAAATTTTAGGCATAGATCTCGGACATGCAATGTCAGAGCAAATGGATCAAATCGCAAACGAAATCAGCAATACTAGCGCAATTTATTAATGGCAAATCAAAGAACAGATACACAATCGGTCATTAACCTGGTCATCAATGGCAAGCAGGGAATGACCTCACTACGCGAGTTAACCGATGCGCAGCGCAAACTGAATGCTGAGGTTAGAAATATGAAACCTACTGATCAGGGATATGCTGAAAGGTTGAAAGAACTTCAGGCCATCAACGCTGCATTGGAGGAGCAAAGGCGTGTGATCAGAGGTATTGATGACGATAGCGACGATCTTAAGACAACCTGGAAAGATATTGCTGCAGGAATTCTAAGCGCTGATATGTTTGAGAAAGTTGCAGACTGGGCAGGTGAAGCAATCAGTAAAATAAGAGATGCCTTTCAGGAAACAGAAAAGTTCAGAGCGGTTCTTACCGTTGCTTTCAGTGGCAATGCAGATCTAGCAGAGAGTTCGTTAAAAATGCTGGCAGAGTTCGCTGCTAAAACACCATTTGCTTTAAATGAGGCGACCGAAGGGTTTATTAAGCTAGTGAACAGGGGCTTTATTCCTACTCAAAAGGAGCTGATCAAGATGGGCGATTTAGCATCATCGCAGGGTAAAAGCCTGGACCAATATATTGAAGCGCAACTGGATGCTCAGACAGGTGAATTTGAACGACTAAAAGAATTTGGTATCATCGCTCACAAAAATGGCGATGTGGTATCTCTTTCCTTCAGGGGAATTACCAAAGAAGTTGAGAATTCGGATAAGGCCATCAGGGATGCACTGTTACAGTTTGGAGAGATGGATGGTATCAAAGGATCAATGGAAGCCGTTAGTGCTACGCTGGTTGGTATCAGATCAAATATCGATGATACCTGGGATCAAATATTTACGGGAATCGGAAAAGGTTCAAGTAACATGATCACCGGCTTTTATAAATCTTACGGTGCACTTTTGTCCTGGTTCAAGGAAAGTTTTATAGATGTTAAACTTTCAGAGGCAATGGAGAAGGATCGTTTTGAGCTTGTAAAACTGGAAATGCAGCTTAATTCTTCCAATACCAAGCAGGAAGATCGGTTGAAGATCCTCAATAAATTAAAGGAGCAATACCCTGACTATTTTAAAAATATTGATGCTGATAAAATTGGCACTGCTCAACTGACTAAAGCATTCAAAGATCTCAATGCGCAATACCTAAACAGGATTGTTTTGCAAAAACAGAATGAATCGCTCGAAAAATCTGAAAATGAACGTGCAGAAACAAAGTTGAGCCAGTTCAAAGCGGAAGGTGCTATCCGTGATTATTTAGCCAGGATAAAAGATAAGGCGCCAAACTTACAGCTGTATGGAAAAAATGAAATTGACCAGGCTAAATCACTTTTATCTCAGTTGCAGGCCAATGGTGATAAAGCGATTGCCGGCGTATCCCGTTTTGCAAAAAATGACTTGAAAAACTTACTTGCCGATTATCAGTTTATCGATGACAAGTTCCTGAGTCAAACCAATGCCACAACTAAAATTGCAAATGAGCGCCAAAAACTAGCGAAATCTCTTGGATTGAATCCTGATGAATCACTGGATCCTAAAGTAGTGGCAGCCCCTGTGATCCCGACATTAGCACCAAAAGTTACTGAGGATAAAAAGGCTGAATCCGCAAGGAAAAAAGCCCTGGCTGAATTTAATAAGCTGGATAAAGAATATGCAAAATTAGGGCTTGACAGACTGGATGATCAACTTACTAAAAATGCAAAAGAGGTTGAGCAGGAAGGCAGGAAGTATGATGATCTGATTAAAAAGGAACAGGCATTCATTAAAATGAAGGGTGCGACTGCTGCCCAGATCAAAGCTGCAGAGGAAAAAATTGAACTGATTAAAGCTGACAAGAAAACTGCACTGGATAATCTGGCAGTTAGGCAGGAAGATGAGCTGCAGAAAAAAATCACAAATCTCAGACAGTCATTCACTAAAATACAGGCAACGGAATACAATAAGCAGCAGATCAACATCAATACCTTTTACGATGGATTGGAGAAAGATAATGCCGGGAATGAGGAAAAACTTGCTGACCTAAAGATTGCCAGAGTACTTGACTTGTCTGATGCCGAGATAAGGGAAAAGGAACGACTTGAAAAGGAAAAAGCCCAGATCGAAGAGGAATATAAAACTTTGACAGGCAATAAGGACGACACCAGCCTTGCTAAACTGAATAAAAAGTATGATGATGAAATTGCAGCGCTCCGGGAGAAGTTTAGTACCGAGCTGCAGGCAACTCAGGAATTTAAGGACGCTGTAGATAGGATCAATGGCAAAAGAGATGCTGAGATAGCGAAAACTGAAGCACAATCAAAAAAAGAAAATAAGGATCTGGCTCTGCAGGCTGCTCAGCAAGTCTCGGATGCTACTTTCCAAATCATCAATGCCAATCGAAAACGGGAAACTGATTTAAAACTCAGTGCCCTGGACAAAGAACGAAATGATGAGCTGAGCAAGAAAAATCTATCTGAGAAACAAAAAGAGGCCATCAATAAAAAGTACGATGAGAAAGCCAAGGCTATAAAGTTAAAAGCCTGGAAAGCTGATAAAGCAGCTGCTGTTGCACAAGCCGTGATCAGTGGAGCCTTAGCCGTTATTAAAGCGCTTCCAAATATACCATTGGCCATTGCATCCGGAATAGCTGCTACTGCTCAGATCGCGGTGATACTTGCTCAAAAACCACCTGAGTTTGGTGTGGGTGTCCGGAACTTCAAAGGTGGTAAAGCTCTGGTGGGTGAGAAAGGTCCCGAAGCAGTAAACGAAAATGGTAAATGGTGGCTTGCTCAGTCGGCTACCCTTGCAGATCTGGAACCTGGGACCGATGTGTATACGGCCTCGGATACTGCTAGTATGATGAAAGGAAAACCACTCAGTGAAAAACTTTATTCTCCGACATCTTATTCAGTTGACAGTACTGCCATCAGAAGTGCTGAACGAAATTACCGCTCTGCAGGTAACGGAGGTTTTGTTTCAACTAGTACTGCTCCTGCCACCTCACCAGGTGCAGCACCTGCAGGATCTGATCTTGATGATATGAAAAATATGCTGTCTCAAATGATGGAATTACAAAAAGCTGAGATGGCAAAACCAGTGAAATTATCCTACCAGGCATGGGAGGAATTTGATGCCAATGTGAAACAGGTTAGAATTTCCCAAACAGGATAAAAATTTAATTATATTAGACGAAATTATTTATATGAAAAACACTCTATTTATTTTAATCGCCCTCGTTTTCGCTTTCACAGCATGCAAAAAAGACAATGACTTTAACGACAATCCAATTAAAATGGCTGATCCATTTGAATTCACTGTCAATACTACCAGAGAAGAGGTTACCAATTACGATGTTACTGTAGTTAATTTTACGGCACAAAGTAAACTTACTGCTGCTAACTTCAATTTCGAAGGAACGAATGCTGCTTTTAAATCAGCAACAATCAGTTATCCAACGGAGCATACTGCTTTGATAACAGTGAAAAGTTTAGGAATCACCACATTTGCCATTTATTTCATTAACAGTGAGGGCATAAAGCATGTTTTATATATGCCGGTCGTGTATAAAGTAAAATAAACACATTCTAAGAAACCATTCTTTTTACAAAGGAGACCTTCATAAACGCATCGGACATCTTATCCATTCCGGTGCGTTTGTCGTTTTCACTTATCCGGACATAAATCATTGTTGTTTCTATTTTTGAATGTCCCATTATTTTCTGAAGAGAAACAACATCTTTTGTTTTTCTGTAATAATGCGTACCAAATGTTGTTCTTGAAACTTTGAAGGATAATACTTTGGAAAGGTGGATCATATTAGCAATATCCTTTAGTGATCTATTCACCTGCTGTTCTGTTGGCAGATCGAAAAATAAACCACGCCTACGATCATTAGGGATCAAACTTAGTGCAATCCCTGGTAAAGGAATTGTAACTTCCTTTTTAAACCTTCTGTTTTTCCAAGGAATAAAAGTCATCTCATTTTTTGAGTTGACCCACGACCAATTTGCCAAAAAGACATCAGACAACCGGATTGATGCAAAGCAGGAAAATAAAAACGCTTTAAGCACTTCATGTCTCATTGGATCCAAATTCTTTGAATTAAATAACCGTACCAAATCATGGATCTCTTCGTCTTCCAGATATACTGGATTAGACTCCGGACGAGAGTTGCTAAAATTCTCATAATCAGGATTAACTTGTATTCCTTCAGATTTCCCAAAATGAATGTAAGTCTTGATATCCTTTATTCTTCCCCATATCGTTGAATCTTTGTTCCCTTTTCTTGTTAGAAAAGCAACAAATCGAGCTAATAATTTCCGATCCACAGCATAAAATGGTAGACTTTTTATAAACAATTTAAGCCTATTGGCTGTGCCACGGTGATTCATTCTAGTTCGCTTAGTTATCTCCTTCTGTTTATATCGCTCTTCAATTTTTGCATGCATATACACAATAAGATCCTTCCTCCTATCCATATTCGCCCAGTCTTCCAAAAAAAGTTCCATAGTGAGCAGCTTATCCTGGATCCTATACAATTTAAAAATTTCATCAATCTTATTACGTTCGTTATTGATGATCAATTGAAAGTCGTTAAAATCTTTATCCTGCTTTGATCTGGGATGTATTACCCCAGCTTTGTTGTCTACCAATTCTATTGGCCACGAAAGATTAAGTGGTATCGGCTTAGGTTTTCGATTTATGATAACCTGTAAATAAAGAGACACATTGCCGTTGGATTGAGGTCTCGCCTTGTTTCCGATGAGTTTTACTGAATAGCTTACCATTGATTTTGATACTTGTCAAAATCAGAACGGAACTTCTGGCCTTATCGAACCGGTCTGATTTTTATGTTTAAACGATGTTGAAACATAACACGACCTAGTACCATTTTTTATGTCTAAAAAAAGGGGTTCAATGTAAATTAAACCCCTTTTTAAAGGTTGTCCTTTAATTGCTTAAAGGACCTGTACCCGGTGCCGGAGTCGAACCGGCACGGTTTCCCACAGGTGTTTGAGACCAGCGCGTCTACCAATTCCGCCAACCGGGCATTGCTTGTTAAGCGGGATGCAAATCTATATATTCAGTACTATATATCCAAAGGTTATTTGAAAAGAATTGCAAATAAAACAGGATTAAGATGCTTTTACCTGATCATCAGCACCTTCATGCAAACGTTTTTCTACAATAAAGGGTGCAAAAGGTAACAATGAGCAGACAAGTACCAGCAAAGTCTTCCCAATTTTCCATTTATATTCCATCCAGCACATGATTACGAGAATCACATACAATACAAAAAGGAGTCCATGTGCCCAACCGGTATATTTTACTGCCAAAGGCATTCCTGCAAAGTATTTTAACGGCATCGCGATCAGCAACAAAGCCAGATATGAAATACCTTCAGCAATAGCTACCTTTTTAAAAATGGATAATGTGCTCATATAAATTGATTTGTTCAAAAATAGAAAAACCGGAACAGCTATGTCCGGTTTTCTTTATTTTTTACACAGATTAAACATCTGTGCACGTAATTTATTTCAGGCTGACTTTATTGTATAAAGGCCTTAAAAATGTCGTTCCCTAATACGAATACCATTAAACATAACAGCATCACGAAACCTACCATCTGTGCACCTTCCATAAACTTATCACCCAGCGGTTTCCCCTTGATCATTTCGACAATCAGGAAGACAACATGACCACCATCCAATGCTGGAATTGGTAATAAGTTCATAAATGCAAGTGCTATTGAGATTAACGCTGTAGAAGCCCAGAAATGAGACCAGATCCATACTCCGCCATAAACCTTCTGTGCAATAGCTACAGGTCCGGAGAAAGCTTTATTTGCCTTGATTTTACCCGTCAGCACTTTCCATATACCCTTACCATTATCACTGAAGGAGATCCATGCCTGATTTACACCAATAGGCAATGCCTGGAAAAATCCGTAATTAATCGTTTCTTCTTTGATTTCATTTACATTGAAACCTATACCGATTGTACCCGCTGTATCTGTAGGTACCTGGAATGTCATACGCTGCCCTGCCCTGTCTGCTTCAACATTAACAGTTTTGCTTTTCAGCTTACGCATCTCCTTGATCACATCTACATTGTATTTTACAGGAGTACCGTTAACAGCGACTATCCTGTCCCCTTTTTTCATACCGATCTTAGCTGCTGGTCTTCCCGCAACCACCGTATCAATTGTAGAAGTGATTAAGGGTGTACGACTGATAAATTCCTCAATTCCGAGATCAGATACTTTGTTAAGTATATTATCAGGAATTTTAATATCTATGGCTTTACCTTCACGACTGATGGTCAACGTAGTATTGCCCAGTAAAACTTTAGAGCTTAACAACTCATCAAAGCGAATTACTTTTTTACCATTTACCGCAATTACTCTGTCCCCTTGTTTAAGACCTATTTCTTTTCCGATGGATCCAGGATTGATTCCACTTTTAACGGAACTGTTTGCAATGTAAGTTTCACCGAATTTGAAAGTTAACATCCAAAAGATGAAGATACCGACAACGATATTTACAAAAACACCACCCAGCATCACGATTAAACGCTGCCATGCTGGTTTACTGCGAAATTCCCATGGTTTCGGAGGTAAAGCCATCTGCGCTTTGTCCATCGACTCATCTATCATTCCGGCTATTTTAACATAACCTCCAAGTGGCAACCAGCCTATGCCATATTCCACATCTCCACGTTTGATGCTGAACAATTTAAAGCCCCAGGCATCAAAGAACAGGTAAAACTTCTCTACTTTAATCCCAAATGCACGTGCAGCCAAAAAATGTCCTAATTCGTGTAAGATTACTAATATTGATAATCCCAGTAACAACTGGGCAACCATAATCAATCCGTTCATATATTATTCTATGTGTGTTTTAATTTTAAATTAGATAGCTAAATATTTTTTTGTTACAAGCTCACGGGCAAATATACGTGTATGCTCGTCTGTTTCTAAATAATTGTTCAGGCTTGGATGCTGGATAAAAGGTAAGTCGGCCATGCACTGTTCAAGTACATCACTCATCTCCAGGAAACCGATCTGATGATGTAAAAAGGCATTCACTACGATTTCATTTGCCGCGTTGATAATACAAGGCATATTACCGCCACTTCTTAAAGCTGCATAAGCCAGGTCCAGATTACGAAAAGTCACCAAATCAGGTTTAGAGAAAGTAAGTTCGGGATAATCCATAAAGTTAAATCTTGGATATGAAGTACTTACCCGATCAGGGTAAGCCAAAGCATAATGAATAGGCAGCTTCATATCAGCTACGCCCATTTGTGCTTTCATAGATCCGTCATTAAACTGAACGATAGAATGGATAATAGATTGTGGATGGACAATGACATCGATCTGTTCAATATCAAGATTGAACAGCCATTTTGCTTCGATTACCTCCAGTCCTTTATTCATTAAAGAAGCCGAATCGATTGTAATCTTGGCTCCCATTACCCAATTGGGATGTTTTAAAGCCTGTTCTTTAGTCACATTAGCTAAAAAGTCACGGTCTTTCCCTCTGAATGGTCCGCCTGAAGCAGTAATATAAATCTTCTCAATAGAGTTATAATCCTCTCCTGTAAGACATTGGAAAATAGCTGAATGTTCTGAATCTACAGGCAGTATCTTCACCCCATTTTCAGCAGCCAGCCGGGTAACCAGATCGCCAGCAACTACCAGCGTTTCTTTGTTCGCTAGTCCTATTGTCTTTTTTGCTTTGATAGCAGCAATCGTAGGACGAAGACCTACAGCACCCATTAATGCGGTAAGCACGAAATCCGCTTCCGGAACACTCGCAGCCTCGCATAAAGCAGCTTCACCGGCCAAAACTTTAATTGAAGTACCTGACAGAGCATCTTTTACCGCAGCATAATACTGTTCATCACCAATTACGACCATTTTTGGATTAAACTCTAGTGCCTGACTAATCAGTAATTCTGCATTGGCATGGCCTGTAAGCGCAATAACATTGTATAGTGCTGGATTTGCCCGGACCACGTCAAGGGTCTGGGTACCGATAGAGCCTGTGGAGCCCAGTATAGCTATATTTTTCAAATTTATGTAGTCAAATTAATGAGGCCTTCTGCAATCTTTCTGTCGTTAGACAAACGCGGAACCTTATTCTGTCCACCCAGTTTGCCTTCTGCACGCATATAGTTTACAAAAGCGTCTTTTTGCAGCGACTGTATGATGAGTGGCTGCAGGATTTTACCTTCAATAAGGTCAAAGTAGTAAATATTTTTCTTTTGTAATGCCTCATCTACTTTTTTACTGAAAGCAGGAAGGTCGGCCGGTGCTGTAGCAAACTCAACAAACCACTCATGATAAGGCAATTGTCCAGCAGGAGGGTTTACCTGAGGAGCAACAGTAAATTCTGTAATACCTACTCCTTCTTCATTGGCAACAGACAACAATGCCTGCTCCACTTCCTCACCAATCACATGCTCACCGAAAGCGGAGATAAAATGTTTGATCCTGCCGGTTACATAAATTTTATAAGGATTTTTAGAAACGAACTTCACCGTATCGCCTATGCTATATCCCCATAATCCTGCATTTGTATTCAGAATAAGGGCATAGTTCTTTTCCAGTTCCACTTCTTCCAAACTTAAGCGGGTGGGATGTTCATTGTAATATTCATCCGCAGGAATAAATTCGTAGAACATACCCGCCTTGACCAGTAGTAGTAGACTTTTATCTACCTGACTGTCCTGATAAGCAATAAACCCTTCCGAAGCAGGATAAGTCTCTATGGAGTCCACCTTACGGCCAATACTGGCTTCAATTTTTGCCCTGTAGGGCTCATAATTTACGCCACCATACACAAACAGCTGAAAGTTTTTAAAAATATCTTTGATCTGCCTGCCGCCGGTTTTCTCTGTTAACCTATCGAAATACATTTGTACCCAGGGTGGAATTCCTGAGATCAGGGTCATATTTTCCTGGTAGGTCTCTTCAACAATAGCCTCAACTTTTTCTTCCCAGTCCTCAATACAATTGGTCGCATAAGAAGGTAACCTGTTTTTCTGCAGATAGGCAGGCACAAGATTGGCAACGATACCAGATAAACGGCCCACTTTGATCCCGTTTTTTGTACTCATCACCGGGCTGCCCTGCAGGAAGATCATTTTACCGTTCACAAAATTAGCATTCCCGGTTTCATGTATATAAGTAAGCAATGCATTTCGTGCTGCTTTGATATGTTCAGGCATAGATTCCTTTGAAATGGGAATATATTTTGCCCCAGATGTAGTACCGGAAGTTTTAGCGAAATAAGCTGGTTTTCCTTTCCAGAGTACGTCCTCCTCACCAGCTACAACCCTGTCGATATAAGGTCTGAGTTCTTCATAATCACGAACAGGAACCAGACGTTTGAAATCTTCGTAATTTTTAATTGCAGAAAATTGATGGTCTTTTCCAAAACTGGTATGCTTTGCCGCGGCGATCAGCTGTTTAAGTGTAGATTCCTGTGCTGCCACTGCATTTTTTTTCCATCTATTTATACTGCTGACCACTAAGGCCGCAAATGGTTTACTTAATGCCGCTTTTAATCCCATATACAGGTTTTAAACAATATTGTGAAAAATATCAGGCTCCTGATCTGAATTGTACTCTCCCATCATCTTTCTATAAGCAATAGTTAATGCTACACTAGACAATGGTACAATGATAAAGGAACTCAGGATATTGATAAAAAATGCCATCACAGGCCATTGTAAAAAGCTTACAAACAGATTTACAATATAAAACCCACCCAGTACCAATAATAACAGCAGAATCTTGGTAAAATTGCCTTTGGTGATGGCCAGGCTGAATTTCAGTGAGCCGAAAGGCGGCTGGTTTTTATCAATAATAAAAAATGGGAAGAATGAAATCCTCACCCAGGTGATAAAAATAGCAACGATACCCACTGCTATAGCCACATTGGTAACGGTTTGAATTTTTATTCCCGTATAAATGAAGGGGAAAGCAATAAGGATGACCACTGCGTAAACGCCAACGATGACCAGCATAAAATAAAACATGCTAATCACAAAACGGATAATCTGCTGCCTGGTTGGCAAGGTGCTGACTATACTTACTTCGTGCTCCTCATCATCCAGTAAATGGAAAATATATTTAAGCAGCGAAAGATTTAGTGTGAAATACAGAAATGCAAAAAGCAAGGCCATAAATACACTCAGCGCCTTATTCACATCCTTTAAGAAAAACGCCATTAATCCGGAGGCATTTGAAGTAATAAACATCAGAAAACATAAGGTCGCGATAGAAAAATAATTTCTCTTCGTCACCAGCCACGCTTTCCCAATTACTTCATTTACAGTAAAAGTGCTCTCCTTTAAAAAATTTATCATTGTCATTTCAGTACGATTCTTTTTATAAAATCCTGCACAAATCCCAGGCCATAAGCCGTTAGTTGAATAAATGAGGATATGATGCTCAAAAGTGCAACTTTTAATGATTTATTGATGGTAAGCGAATGAAAAAATATCAACATAAAATAGACGATGAAGACTGTATTCCCTAAATAGGCCAGCGGCTTGTAGAAAACATTACATAATATATTCACCATAAACGCCACAGTGAACACTGCAGGGAAGAAATGCACTAATTTCAGCTCTGCAGGAAAATGTTTATAAATATTTATTCGTGCGCGACCAAAGAAGTGGATCTGCTTGTAAAACTGCAGCAGACTGGTCCGCCTTTTATGAAAGACCTTTGCCCCCGGGATCAGTCCGATCTTAAACCCATTTTCATGGATGCGAATGCTGTATTCTATATCTTCGCCCAAACGGGTTAAAATAAAACCGCCAATTTTCTCCCACACCTCACGGGAAACCCCCATGTTGAAGCTCCGCGGATGAAACTGGCCGACATGATTTTTATTACCCCTGATGCCACCAGTTGTAAATGGTGAAGTCATACCATAGCTGATTGCTTTTTGAACGGGTGTAAAACTATGATGGGCAGCGTCCGGACCACCGTAAGCATCCAGATGATGATCATACAAATAGTCTTTTACCGTTTCCAGATAATCTTCGGGAATCAGACAATCTGAATCAAAGATCACAAAGTAATCTCCTTTTGCCCTTTCGAAACCATAATTTCTTGCAAAGCCCTGCCCTGCATTCTCTTTATAGAAATAATGAATATCCAGGCGGTCAGTATACCCATTTACGATCTCCTTTGCCGATTGCACAGAACCATCTTCTATTACCAACACCTCGAACTGCATATAAGTCTGCAGACAAAGTGTGGCCAGCAGTTCATCTATTTCCTGCGGTCTGTTGTAAAGGGGAATAATAATCGAGAAAAACATGTTTAAAGGATTTCTTTTTCTATCAGGTACTGGTTACGTTCCGTCGCATTGCGGGTAACTAATTCTGCCACAAATCCTGTTAAAAAGAGTTGAGATCCTACAATTATAGCAACCAGCGCGATATAAAAACCAGGTTGATCGGTTATTTCTCTTTTATAAGGGATGCTCATAGAAATATGGTAAAGCTTTTCGCCAATAATCCATAAGGCCATGATGGTACCAATCAGAAAGCTAAGTACCCCCATAGATCCAAAAAAGTGCATCGGGCGTTTACCGAATTTACCAACAAAAAATATAGACAGTAAATCGAGAAAGCCATTGATAAAACGGCTGAGTCCGAATTTCGTAACGCCGTATTTTCTGGCCCTGTGTTCTACTACCTGCTCCCCTATTTGTTTAAAACCAGCCCATTTTGCGATGACAGGAATGTATCTGTGCATCTCTCCATATACTTCGATTGTCTTGATGACATCGCTGCGGTAAGCTTTGAGTCCGCAGTTAAAATCGTTCAGTTGTATGCCAGACATTTTACGTGTAGCCGCATTGAACAGTTTTGTAGGGATAGTTTTGGTAATCGGGTCGTATCTTTTTTTCTTCCAGCCAGAGATCAGATCAAACTTTTCTTCTTTGATCCGGCTGAAAAGCACCGGGATTTCATCAGGGCTATCCTGAAGATCGGCATCCATGGTAATAATCACATCCCCCTGAGCGGCTTCAAAAGCTACGTTCAGTGCTGCCGATTTTCCGTAATTACGGCGAAACTTAATGCCTTTAACCGCTGGAAATTCTCTTTTTAACTGCTCGATAACCTGCCATGAAGAGTCAGTACTACCATCATCTACAAACAGCAGTTCATAAGTAAAGTTGTTTTCCTTCATTACCCTGGCAATCCAGGAAGTTAATTCGGGCAATGATTCTTCTTCATTAAGTAAGGGAACTACAACAGAAATATCCATGAATTGTAAAATGAGCTTAAAAAATTAACGTGCAAATTTTGTCAATTTAAATGACAAAACCTGCACGTTAACGAGTTTTTATACTAGTCCACGTTTTGTGGAAACAGTGGTTTTGTTTTTTTAAAGATCGCTGCAAAAATTAAAGCACCAATACCATACATGATGGCCTGGATACCAAAGCCTACAATTCCCTGAAAAAAGGTGGGATTGAATTGCTGCTCCAATTGCTGGGATTGTTTCTCCAGCATCTCGTCTTTTTGCGACTCACTCATTCCAAATTTATTAATGATATCTTCTGTTTTTGCAGAGATCATCTCTTTCATTCGCTCCGGGTAAGTTGTATCTATGTATTTACCGAAAAGGATAGTAAACACATATACCACACCAGCAGAAACAAGGAACATAATAAAAATATGCAAAAGTGCTTCACTGAAAGTCCAGTAGCCCCCGGCTTTTTTACGCATGTCTATACTGAAAAATACGGCAAGGCCAAGACCGATTACGATACTCAATATGGAAAATGCAGTAGAGCCTAACAACTCGGGCATTACATAATTAGTGACTAAAAAAATGACAATACTTACAGTAGCCATGATCAGACCATTTTTTACTGCCTCTCCTTTAAGGACAGCCGGATTTTCAGTAGTTGTTTCCATATTTATGAAATTAATATTTTTCGTGGAATGCGGTAACTAATGCGTAAACAGCAGATTCAAATTCTTTGTTTGTACTAAATTCTGCCAGTTCTGCGTAGGCTTCTGCTGTAGCTTTAGGCTGATTAAAGAAAGCCATGAAAGGGACGAACATATCCTCTATTTCTTCGCCCAGGTCAACCATATTTTTGTGGCTGCAAATATCTTCGATACTGCTTTCTGCCAATTGCTGGTTACTGATCAGATCTTCATAGATATGGAATTCATCCTGAAATTCGTCTTCTTCAACCAATAGGAATTCCGTTAGGAAATCGCCCAGTTCCGGTTTAATTTCTTCATCATGACATTCGTTGATATACAACAGCAGGTTCAGCAATTCTGTACCGCGGTCGATTGTTTCTTCTTCGATATCCGCCCATTCATCTGTTTCCAGGTAATCTTCTTCCAGTTTCTGTACATCACTTGCGAAAAAGTTGATCATCAGCAAATCAAAGAAGACTTCTCTTAAATCTTCAAATGAGGCATGTGCATCGAAAACAGCATCAAACTCAGCTACTTTTTCCAAAAACCCAAGCTCTTTACTGAAAACAACAATCAGCTCCTGTTCCATCTCACCAGCATCAATACCTGAGATCGCTGCGAATTTATCTAATGACGCTACTAATGCGTTCTTTACTTTACTGTCCATATACTTGAAATTGATTATTATTATAAACGAGCTGTACTTTTCCCGTCAGGGTCTGGTTCAGCAAAGGCGTATTTCTTGATTTTGATTGATTACTTTTCGCATCGTACACCCATTTCTCTGTCAGGTTGAACAAGGTAAAATTTGCACGCTCACCTTCTGCGATAACCGGTACAGGTAAGTTCAATAATTTACGGGGATTTACGGCCAGCTTTTCGGCAATCTGTGCTGCATCGAGCCCCGCTTTTACCAGTAGAGGTAATACGGTCTGCAGGGCAATAATACCATAGGCAGCAATCTCAAATTCTACATTCTTAAATTCAGGTTCATGTGGCCGGTGCTGTGAAGCTACAGCATCAATAGTTCCGTCTTTTAAGCCTGTGATTAGCGCTTTATTATCTGCTTTACTACGTAAAGGCGGTTTTATTTTATAATTGCTGTCAAAATCATTTAACAACTCTTCTGTGAAAACCAGGTGGTGTGCTGCCACATCACAAGTAATATTTACACCATCCTTTTTAGCTTTTTTAATGAGCGCCACCGATCCGGCGGTAGAAATATTACTGATATGCACCGGTGCATCAAGATAAGTAGCCAGGAATATATCTCTGGAAATGTGCATCTCTTCTGCCAGGGCTGGAATACCTTTCATGCCTAGTAATACACTGGTTTTACTTTCGTTAATCTGAGACTTACCTGCAATGGATTTGTTTTCCGGGTAGACAATCAGTAAAGCATTAATGCCTTTTGCATATTGGAGTGCGCGACTCATAAAACCATCGTCCGTTACCGGTCTCGTACCATCTGAGAAAGCTACTGCGCCTGCCTGCTGCATATCGAACATCTCAGCCATTTCCTTCCCTTCGAGATCATGACTGATAGCACCTATAGGATGTACATCCACTAAATTGTTTTTTGCCTTGTTGATGATATACTGTACCTCGGCTTTCGAATGCACAACTGGTTTTGTATGTGGTAAAACAGCAAGTCCGGTAAACCCTCCTGCCTGAGCAGTTGCGGTAGCCGTCTGAATATCTTCTTTGGTTTCAAAACCCGGATCTCCGATGGAACAGTTCAGATCAAAAAATCCAGGAGATAAAAAGGCGCCCTTACCTTCAATAACTTCTTCATTAGGAATTGTCTGTAAAGCATCACCTATAGCCGTAATCTTTCCCTCTGTTACACGCACGTCACAGGTTTTATGATTAAAAGAGCTATTCGGGTCGGCTATGGTTACGCCTTTGAGGAGAAGGTTCATGTCTTTTGTATATTTTTAGGGTGGTTAAAAAATCGAATCAGTACAACTTCAACGGCTAAAAAAACGGCACACAAAACTAGGCAAAGTTTCCATAACTCTGTGTTGTTATTTTTAACCGCAGCGACAGATGAATCTGCCTCTGCATTATTGATGTTGATTTTCTTAGTGCCAAAAAGCTTTTCCAATGCTACTGCACTGGTATAATGGAGATCAGATTCTGTGCGGTCTTCATTAAAAGCATAAAGATTAATCAGGGAATCTGTCTTTTTTAATTCATAAAATCCGGCTTTTTTAACCTGGTCTGCTACATACAGCAATGTTTTGCCTGGCGTTTGCCTGAGTTCGGGAATAATTTCTGTATTTCCAGCCGCCAGCTTGAGTGATTCCCCTGAATGCAGATTAATCTGGGAAGTGCTTAGCACTGTATGCTGACCTAATGTATAGTACAATGGCTGTTCCTGAATACTGGAGAACGCGATTTTATAGAGCAAGGGTACAAATACCGGATGCTCAGGTAAATTACTGTCTTTATTGCTGAGCGAGGTAGCGGAAAGATAAACCTGTCCGGCACCGGATCTGTATCGGGTAAAAAAGGACTGATTTAAAGGCAATCCCATGATCTCTTCGCTGTTGCTTTGGTTCCGCTGCGTATAAATAAATCGTCTGTTTACTTTTGGCAAATCCAGTTTTTCAGGAATCTTTTCAAAAACGTCTCTGAAGAGATTACTTTTTAGCGCTATGGACTTTACGTTGATGGTGTCTTTGTTCAATGTGTGCACTCCGGGAAGAGACAGACTGTTGAGGAAGATCGAGAAATCTGCCTGATTCACATCCAAATCTGGGAAGATGACAATCGTGCCACCGTTTTGCAGGTATATTTTAAGTTGCTGGGCGAGTCCGCTGGAGGGCGACTTTAAGTCTGATAATACAATTAAAGGATAGTGAGAAAAAGCTGAATAATCAATAGATGACTCAGACATAAGGTTCAGCCTAAAATAGCGGTCGGCCCCAAAAAGCGCCCTGATATATTTTTCCGATGGATTACCGCTAACCTGTAATACATTTAAACCGGTATTCACCTTGAAAGTAAAATCCAGCTGATCATCAAATGTAAACGGGTAGTCCTTTAATGTAACTGTTCCCTTCTGCCAGCCGGCGCTTAGTCCGCTAAAAGAAAGTGTATCATTTACGGTTTTACCCGCCGGAATATCTATTGTACCCAGTGCTTTTTGCTGGTTATTGATAGTTAACCTGATGTTTAGTTTCCTGCTGTCTTCATCCGCGTAGTTGTGCAACTGCACGACAAACTTTTCTGCATCATTAGGCTGATGAGCTGGTGAAAGTGACCAGATACTATCTACTGCGATATTTGCCGTTGGATTTGCACTAAAACGTACCAGCGATAGATGCGTATGCTCATCCGTATGGAGTGCTGCTGTACCTGCAAAATGCAGTTGAAAGTCTGACAGGATATAACTATAAGAGTTGCTGTTCTTTTCTTTACCAGCCTGTTGCCGGTTCAGCACCTGCTGCAAACTACGCTGTACAGTAGAGATTTTGATTTCATCTATCAGCGGCAGGAGTTCATCATAACGAATTAGTCGCTGGTGCCTCCCTTCAAAGTCGTTGGTAGTTAGTCTGAATCTATCATTGGGTCCAAATCCTATTGCAATTTCTTTCGCCTTTCTTTTTGCTTCATCCAATAAAGTCCCTTCCTTATTCAGCGTTTCCATGCTGTAGGAATTATCAATATAAATATCAGCTATAGTATTCAGACCAGATGTAGCTGCTGAATCTGAAGAGAGATAGGGTCTGGCAAAGGCCATGACAAGAAAGGTTATAGCGAGTATCCTGCAAGCCAGGATAAGCAGATTTTTGAGCTTTTCCCAGGATGAATTTTGTTCTTTTGCTGCCTTTAAAAACTGGACATTACTAAAGTAGACAGTTTTAAATCTCCGGAAATTAAATAGATGAATAAGGACAGGAATGGCTACTGCCAGCAAAGAAAAAAGAAAACCTGGGTATAGGAAATTCATTAAAAACCAAAGGTAGAAATTATTTATATTTTTTCATCGCATTATATAAGTTTTCATCCAGGCCATATACATCCTCACGGTACTCTATTTTTCCGTTTGATGCCCATGCAGTTTTATAGTTTATAAATACAGCTACATTTTTCTTTGCACCGAACCAGGTTGGCTTCAACTGAAACACATTGAGTGTATCCGCTTTTTTAGCCAGTTTCTTTCTGTAGATATTCATTTTTGTTGTATCTATTGGCGGCAGATTGACGTCCATCCTTAACTGGTCATACTGATATTTATTACCCACCAGCTTTTCTGCAAATTCCAAAGGACGTTCTACCCGCACACAACCATGACTGATTGCACGTTTAGCCAGATTAAACGCCGATTTATTGTTCGTATCATGCAGATAAATACTCGACCCATTATCAAACACAAATTTAAATTTACCTAAAGCGTTACCGGCACCGGAACCCTGCTTAAATTGAAAAGGTAGTTTTTCCCTGGAATACTTGTTCCATTGTATGGTATCCGGATCATTCACCAATTTACCTTTATAATAAACACGCATATTGCTGTTCGATAAATAGTAAGGGTCACGTGAAGCCTGGTAGTAGATTTCGCTTTTAGCAATGCTGACAGGGATATTCCAGATAGGATTCACCTGTATTGCATCAAACTTACTGATCAGAATAGGGGTCTGGTGATTCTTAGGTTTATCGTCCAGACTATGTGTTTTGAGGTAGGTCTTTAGTTTTGCTTCGTAAGCTTTTTCCCTTCTGCCACCCACACAAACCTTCATATGTGTAACCGTATCAGTCTTTTTAAACCAGGTAAGGGTGTAGTCAGGTATATTAACTTCTACATACTCTTCACCTAAATCCGGCAGTTTCCAGCGTGAGCGCTCCATATTTACTTCAATAGCCTTTATTGCGGCAGCATTTCTGACAGGATCACTTTCTAAAAGCAATAAATTCTTTTGTAAAGTTTTGTAGTTTTCCGTAGCTGGCTGAATAGCATTGAGCAATTTCACCAGATCAGTTGTAGCCAATACTTTAGACATGCTCACACTGTCAGGTCTTTTTGCCGTCACATAATAACGGTTCAGCAATTTACGGGGATTGACACTTCCATAACCGATGAAGGTATCGTATTTAAGCAGCGATGATGCGCTGTAAAGTTCGAGCTCTGCTACTACGGGATATACCTCGGCGATTGATTTGAAATGATGCGCATTCAATTTGGTCAACACCTGATCCAGATGGGTATAGCCGAATACTTTCGGATTGAAACCATGCAATTTGCTCCTGCTGATGAAGTTCTTCAGCGTATCCAATCCACCGTTGGCGTAAAACTGCGTAACAAAAGCAGCTTTTCTGGTATCATCAGCATAAAAATTGCTGATTACGGAAACGTTATTCAGCTTATCTTTCAATGAGTCAAGATGTCTGTTAAAAATGACATTATAGGCAGCGGTATCAAAATCCTTGTAAAGTTTGTCTTTGAAATGCTCAGCCAATACCACTCCTACTTCAGGCGTAGTTTTAAACCAGTTACAAGATGAAAGGAACAATATAAAGGGTAAAATCAGGTAGAATATCTTTTTCAAAACGAGCGTTATTAATGCCAACGGGGTTAAAATTGTGTTGCTATTTTCATTAACTCAAATAAAATGCCACATATTTTTTGTTTTCTGATTTCAATTTATATATTTGCGTTCCTCCTGATGCAATGCATTATTGAACAAAGGAATATAAAATTTAATATGAACAAACATTTGAACCATCACTTACATTTGCACCATCGCCAGTTGGCGATGTATATGTAATGTTTTGTACTTCAAAACTTGTTTCCGACTTATAAATTTTCCTGATCATTCAATAATTTCAACTCATTGAAAACACTTAAAATAGCTATCCAGAAATCTGGTAGATTAAACGAAAAATCTGTAGAGATTCTTAAAAACTGTGGTCTTTCTTTCGAAAACTATAAAAGTTCCCTGATATCAACTGTTACCAACTTCCCGCTGGAAATCCTTTTTCTCAGAGATGACGATATTCCTGAATATGTGCAGGATGGTATTGCAGATTTAGGTATCGTTGGCGAAAATGTAATCACTGAGGTCAATGCTGAAGTAAACTATCTGCAAAAACTGGGTTTTGGTAAATGCACGCTAAAAATTGCTATTCCAAACGAAAGCGAGATTACCGATATCGCCGGACTTGAAGGTAAAGCGATCGCAACCTCCTACCCTGTTATCCTTGAAAAATATCTAAAAGAAAATAATGTAAATGCCGTAGTGCGTACCATCTCAGGATCGGTAGAAATTGGCCCTGGTTTAGGATTAAGTGACGCAATTTGCGATATTGTTTCTACAGGCGGCACACTAAAAAGCAACGGATTAAAGCCATTTGCTGAGGTGATGAAATCCGAAGCAGTATTGATTGGCAATAAAGGTATTGAACTGAACGAAGACGTACAGGAATTACTGCAAAGGATCCGTTCGGTACTGCGTGCTAAAGAAACAAAATATGTGGTATTGAATGTGGCAAAATCAAATCTTGAAAAAGTGGTGAGTTTATTACCTGGCGTAAAGAGCCCGACAATTGTACCACTTTTTGAACCGGACTGGGTGGCTGTTCACTCTGTTATTGCTGAGCAGGACTTCTGGGAAAAAATCAACAGTCTTAAAGCTGCAGGTGCAGAAGGAATTGTGGTGATGCCGATTGAAAAGATTATCGCTTAATATTATTTTTTGAAACCGTCAGATCATACCGCTGATTAACAGCAAAAGATTATGATAGCTTCATTAACGATCAAAAACAATCATTTACTGATGTAACCATCATGATCTGAGAGGTCGCAAACAATAAGGAAAAAATCATGATAGCTGCATTACCGATTAAAACAATTACTGACTAATGGAAACCTATAATTATACCGATCTGTCTGAACAGCGTATTGAAGAACTTTGTACAAGACAATTATCGGACGATGATACAATTGCTGACCGTGTAAAGGATATTATTAATACGGTAAAAGCAAAAGGTGATGCTGCATTATTTGACTATGCAGCAACATTTGATAACGTAGAGTTGAGCCAGCTTTTTATTGGAAAATCAGAGATCGCTGCAATTGCCGCTACTATACCTGAGGAAGCGAAACAGGCGATTGATACTGCTTACGCAAATATCAGAACTTTTCACGCGGCACAGCTGGTTAAAGAACAGAAAATAGAGACCATGCCGGGTGTTTCCTGCTGGCGGGAGGCAAGGGCAATAGAAAAAGTGGGTTTATATATTCCCGGCGGATCGGCAGTATTGCCGAGTACGTTTCTAATGCTGGGTATCCCGGCTGTACTGGCAGGATGCAAAGAAATTGTAGTCTGCTCCCCTCCGCAGAAGGATGGAAAAACCAACTGTTACCTTGCTTACTGTGCTGTTTTACTGGGTATTGAGAAAATCTATATGACCGGTGGCGCACAGGCCATTGCAGCAATGGCTTTTGGAACAGCAACCGTACCTAAAGTATACAAAATCTTCGGACCGGGGAACCGTTATGTAACCCAGGCCAAACAATTGGTGCTCGCTTCGGGGATGACTGCTATTGATATGCCGGCAGGTCCTTCAGAAGTACTTGTGATTGCTGATGAAACGGCTAATCCGGCATTTGTGGCGGCCGACCTGCTTGCGCAGGCAGAACATGGTGCAGATAGTCAGGCCATATTGGTATCAACTTCTCAGGAGATGATTGACCAGACGCTTTTACAAATCGACATTCAACTGAAAGACTTACCGAGAAAGGATGTAGCGGAAAAGGCAATTGCCAATTCTTATGCGGTACTGACAGAAAACCTGGAACAGGCAATGGATTTCAGCAATATTTATGCACCAGAACATTTGATTCTGGCAACAGGCTCATTTGAAGAGCTGACACCGCTGATCATCAATGCCGGCTCGGTATTTTTAGGAAATCTGACACCAGAAAGTGCGGGCGATTATGCATCCGGAACCAACCATACGCTGCCTACCAGCGGTTTTGCTAAGGCATACTCCGGCGTATCGATAGATTCTTTCATCAAGAAAATCACTTTTCAGCACATTAGTCCCGCGGGCTTAACAGCTATAGGCCCAACAGTAGAAATACTGGCTGCTGCAGAAGGTCTGCAGGCACACAAAAATGCAATCACTATTCGTTTAAACTCAACAGATGGATATTAAGAATTTACAACGCGAGAATATTAAAAACTTACGCCCTTACTCTACAGCGAGGGATGAATATAAAGGACAGGCAAGTGTATATTTAGATGCCAATGAAAACAGCTTTGGCTCTCCCCTGCCGGAAAACTTTAACCGCTACCCGGATCCGCTTCAGCTGGATGTGAAGGATGCAATCAGCAAAATCAAAGGCGTACCTATTGAACATACGTTTTTAGGGAATGGCAGCGATGAGGCAATCGATTTGTTGTTCAGGGCTTTTTGTAATCCCGGCAAAGACAATGTAATCATCTTGCCTCCTACCTACGGCATGTATGAAGTATCTGCAAATATCAATGATGTAGAAGTGCGCAAAGTAGACCTCCTGCCTGGTTTTCAACTGGATCTGGAAGGTATTGCTGAGGCGATTGATGAAAATACCAAACTGATCTTCATCTGCTCACCAAACAATCCTACAGGAAACTCGATCATCCGTACAGATATAGAAACCATATTGGCGAATTTCAAAGGGCTGGTCGTGATTGATGAAGCATATATCAACTTCTCCAGACAGCGTACATTCATACAGGAGCTGACAGAATATCCTCACCTGGTCATTCTGCAGACTTTTTCTAAAGCATGGGGACTGGCAGGATTGCGTCTGGGTATGGCTTTCGCTTCTACCGTGGTGATTGATATTATGAATAAGGTAAAGGCGCCTTATAACATCAGCCAGTCTACACAAGACCTGGCATTGGAAGCACTGAAAAATATTGCCCAGGTAAACGAATGGATAAAAATGACCGTTGCTGGTCGCGAACAGCTCAGTGCTGATCTTGCTGCACTGCCGATGGTGAAAAAAGTGTATCCTTCTGACGCAAACTTTATCCTTGCTGAAGTAGATGATGCCAGTTTTACCTATAACGCACTGGTAGATCAGGGAATCATTATCCGCGACCGTTCAAAAGTGACCTTATGTGAAGGCTGTCTGCGTATTACGGTAGGTACCCCACAAGAAAACGACATACTATTAACCGCATTAAAATCGTTAAAAAACTAATGAAGAAGATACTTTTTATTGACCGCGACGGCACCCTGAATATAGAGCCGGAAGATGAACAGATTGATTCATTTGCCAAACTTAAATTTTATCCGAAATCACTGTACTACATGGCTAAGATTGCTGCCGAACTGGATTTCGACCTGGTGATGGTGACCAATCAGGACGGACTGGGTACAGATTCACATCCGGAACCTAACTTCTGGCCGGTACATAACTTCATTATGGATACTTTTGCCGGCGAGGGTGTAGTGTTCAGTGAAGTTATTATAGATAAAACTTTTGCACATGAAAATGCGATTACGCGTAAACCAAACACAGGTCTGTTACAGCATTTTCTGACTGGCGAATATGACCTGGCCAATTCTTTTGTGATCGGCGACCGGCTAAACGATGTAATCCTGGCCAAAAACCTGGGTGCAAAAGCGATCTGGTTACGCAACAATGATCTGCTGGGTGCAAATGAGTTAATGGAAAAAGCAGAAACACTAACAGATTATATTGCTTTGCAAACGCAGCACTGGGTGGATATTTATACTTTCCTGAAAGCAGGCAGCAGACAGTTTCACCACATCAGAAAGACCAATGAAACGGATATAGAAATTACGATCGACCTTGACGGAACCGGAAAAGGTGAAATCGAAACCGGACTGAACTTCTTTAACCATATGCTGGATCAGATTGCCCGTCATGGCGGGATTGATCTTAAAATTATTGCTAAAGGCGACCTTCATATCGATGAGCACCATACCGTTGAAGACACCGGCATTGCGCTGGGTGAAGCTTTCGCTAAAGCCATTGGCAATAAATTGGGACTGGAACGTTATGGTTTCTGTTTACCGATGGATGATTGTTTAGCACAGGCGGCAATCGACTTCGGAGGACGCAGCTGGATTGTTTGGGATGCTGAATTTAAGCGGGAAAGAGTGGGTGACGTGCCTACGGAAATGTTCTTCCACTTTTTTAAATCCTTCAGCGATGCTGCAAAGTGCAACCTGAACATCAAGGCTGAAGGCGAAAATGAGCACCATAAAATTGAGTCTATCTTTAAAGCTTTCGCTAAAGCGATCAAGATGGCCATCAAAAGAGATGCAGAAAAATTAGTTTTACCAAGTACTAAAGGTTTATTATAGCCATGGTAGGAATTGTAAATTACGGCGCCGGAAATATCTTCTCCTTAACATCGGCCCTGTCACGCATAGGCATCACCTATGGAATGATTAACGCTGCAGAAGAATTTGACCAGTATTCTCATATTATTATCCCCGGTGTGGGACACGCCGGTGCAGCGATGGAGAAATTACAGCAAACAGGTTTGGTGGATACCATAAAGGCCTTAAAGAAGCCTGTACTGGGTATTTGTGTTGGCATGCAATTACTTACTGCTCATTCTGAAGAGGGAGATGCCAGCATGATGAATATCTTTCCACTGCAGACAAAGTTGTTTGATAAAGCGCTGAACATCAAAATTCCTCACATGGGCTGGAATAATATTGCGCTGAAAAACAATTCCCTATTCGAAGGTGTTGAAAATCAGACACAATTTTACTTTGTGCATTCGTACTTTATTGAATATAACGCTATTTTTGACATTGCGACTGTCGACTATGGTTTACAATATTCTGCAGCCATACAAAAAGATAATTTTTACGGCGTGCAGTTCCACCCTGAAAAGTCGGGAGCCGCCGGAGAACGTTTATTAATGAATTTTTCAAACTTAAAATAAGATAATGTACATTATACCTGCTATTGATATTTTAGATGGTAAGGTAGTCCGCCTCAGAGAGGGCGACTACAGCCAGAAAACAGTATACGAAGTTTCAATCGCTGAAATGATCGAAACTTATCGGTCTAACGGTACAGAATTTATACATATTATTGACCTCAACGGCGCAAAGGGTGATTTTAGTAACCAGGCCGAGTTATTCGATATCATCAAGAGAACAGATATGCGTGTGCAATACGGAGGTGGTATACGTACAATTGAGCAGGTAACCAATCTGCTTGATGCTGGTATTCACCGTGTGATTGTAGGTACCCAGGCAATTACAAATCCGGATTTCCTTTCAGAACTCAGCAAAGAAGTAGGTAAGAAATACGATTATGCCAACCGTATTGTAGTTGCTATTGATGTGCTGGATGAGGTGATTAAATATTCAGGATGGATGGAAAGCTCACCAATCAAACTCATGGATTATGTGGATAAATGTCTGCAACTGGGTTTTTTCAGGTTCCTGTGTACAGACATCAACAAAGATGGTAAATTAGGTGGTGCTGCGATAGACCTCTATAAAAAACTACTGGAACATTCTCCATTTATCAAGCTGATTGCTTCTGGTGGAGTAAGTTCTATGGAAGACATTGTTGAGCTGTCTAAACTTGACGTAAGATCAGTTGTAGTGGGTAAAGCAATCTATGAAAACCGCATTACGATTGAAGAGATCAAAGAATGGAATCTTAAAGCGCTGAGCACACTGTAATCCATGTTAAGCAAACGCATTATTCCCTGTCTGGACGTGAAAGACGGCCGGACAGTAAAGGGTGTCAACTTCGTGGATTTAAAAGATGCAGGTGATCCTGTGGAACTGGCCTGGCAATATGCTCAGCAAGGAGCCGATGAACTGGTTTTCTTAGATATTACCGCTACTCATGAACGTCGCAAAACGATGATTGAGATGGTAAAATCTGTGGCCAGACAACTGAATATCCCTTTCACCATCGGTGGCGGCATCACTGAAATTGCTGATGCTGAAGCTTTATTAAATGCCGGTGCAGATAAGATCAGCATCAATTCCGCAGCCGTTAAGAATCCGCAGCTGATTGCCGACCTGGCTAAAGTTTTCGGTGTACAATTTGTAGTAGTTGCTGTAGATACCAAACTGGTAGAGGGCAGAAATATGGTGCACCTGAATGGCGGTCGACTGATTACGGAAATTCAGACAGAAGACTGGATCAAAAAAGCGGAGGATTTGGGTGCGGGAGAAATTCTGCTGACCTCCATGGACCATGATGGCACGAAACAGGGCTTTGACTGTAAATTATTGAACAGTATCAGCTCGATGATCAATATCCCTGTCATTGCATCTGGAGGAGCCGGAAAAACAGCACATTTCACAGAAGTTTTTACCACAACAGGTGTTGATGCGGCTTTAGCTGCTTCAGTTTTTCACTTCGGTGAGATCCCTATTCCCCACCTTAAAAACGAATTAAAAAAACACAACATACCAGTAAGGTTATGAATATAGATTTTGAGAAAACCGATGGACTGGTTCCTGTAATTATCCAGGATGTACAGACATTGGAAGTGTTAATGCTGGGTTATATGAACCAGGAGGCCTGGACTAAAACACAGCAGGAAGGAAAAGTAACCTTTTACTCCCGTTCTAAAAGCAGGTTATGGACTAAAGGAGAAGAGAGCGGTAACTTTTTATATGTGAAAGAAACGCATATTGATTGTGATAATGATACGATACTGATCAAAGCCACACCAGTTGGCCCAACCTGCCACACCGGCAGCAGAAGCTGTTTTAAAACAAATTTTAACCAGAACTTCATATTTGAACTGGAAAAGATTATAGGCGACAGGTACGATCATCCCTCAGAGGAATCTTACGTTAACAAACTGCGCCAGAAAGGACTGAACAAAATAGCACAGAAAGTTGGAGAAGAAGGTGTAGAAACAGTTATTGCTGCATTAAATGAAACTGATGTTGATTTCGTGAATGAGAGTTCTGATCTGATCTTCCATCTTTTGGTATTATTGAGAGAAAAAGGTAAAACACTAGCTGATATAGGTGTGAACCTGGAAGGCAGGCATAAGTAATCAACAGCTATGCTGAAACATTTAAAATCTTTAAGCGGTCACCAGAACCCGGTTTATGCCCTTGCAAATTCCGGGAAACCTGGTATATTCTTTACCGGCGGAAACGATAAAGGCATAGTGGAATGGTCGCTGGAAACAATGACCTTCCTCAAAGTACTGATGCCGGTAAAAACTTCGGTATATAGTCTGCATTATCACAATGATCTGCTGTTTATTGGTCTGCGCAGCGGTGAAGTGACTATATTTGATCTCAAAAAACAGGCGGTAACCGCGCTGTTTCAAGCACATGAAAAGCCTGTTTTTGACATCGTCACCATCCCTGAGAAAAAAGAGTTTCTGACAGCCAGTGAAGATGGCACGGTAGGCATCTGGTCGCTCGACGATTTTTCGCTTTTATACAGGATTAAAGTATCAAATGATACTGTAAGGTCAATTGCGATCAGCCCGACTGGTCAGCAGGCTGCATTTGGCTGCAAAGACGGTTTGTTAAGGATTTATGATCTGAATGATTATGCTTTACAGCATGAACTCGAAAAGCATACTTTGCCGGTGACCGCAGTAGCTTATGCACCCAATGGGAAATATCTCATTTCAGGTGGCAGAGATGCACAGTTAAACTTCTGGTCGCTCCCGGATTATCATTTACAGCAATCTATTACTGCACATCTGTTCAGCATCTATGGGATTGCATTTCATCCTACCCTGCCCTATTTCGCTACTGCCAGTCAGGATAAGAGCATCAAACTCTGGGGCAGTGATGATCTGAAGCTGTATAAAATACTCAGTATAGAAAAGAATACCCATGGGCATACCCATTCTATTAATAAACTCGTCTGGAGCCCCGACGGGAAGTACCTGCTCACTACCGGAGACGATAAACTGGTGATCTTATGGGAATGGGAATAAATTAGTTTATCCCCATTCTTTTCAATCCCTCTCTGCCATAAAATACAGGAAAATACATCATCTCCGCTTTTGCAGGGTTCAGTAAATAGTCCCCTGAATACCTTGGTATCAGCTCAACGCTGAAGATATGTTTCCCTTGTTTCAGTTGCGTACAGAAAATGGTGGTTTTGTGTTTAAAGTACTCTCTGTGCGTTTCCACTCCCCAATAAGGCTGCGGTTTGTTGTCATAAGAACATCCTGCCGGAATTGGCACTTCAATCATGACATAGTCCGCATCTGCACGCACCTCCACTTCTACTTTTAATATTGTTTTGGTACCCGCTTTTAGTGAGGTCACCTCTTTATTCTGCTGTAAGAAAGTGGTCTTGACCTTAAAATCTTTATTTACCTTTTCTGGCTTTGGATTGGTAAACTGCTGAAAAGCGGTGAAGTAAATTGGCAAACTTCCTTTTTTGCTGACAGAAACTGGTGCTGCTACATCCATCACTTTGTCATAAGGGAAAACCTTCACTGTTTCCGTTTTGTTGATAACCAGTGAAACAGGCGTTGCTGTTTTGCCACCGATCATCAGATCTGGCAGAATTGTCTCCAGGATCAGTGATGATTCATATGTATTTCTCCATTGCCCGTCTTTACGCTGCTCCAAAAAATAACGTCTGATCAGATCCAGTTCTTTGGTGTGCCCGCCATCCTGTTTCAAAATCTGATAAGCCAGCAACGTATTCTGAATGCTGTTGTTCCAGAAATGATAACTTTCCTCACCCCAGTAGCTATTTCCGAACATGGTATTTTTGTGCAGGTTCATCAAAGCTTTGATATCTACAGGCAAGCCGGCAAATTGCTTCAGCTGTAATAATTGCAGCTTTTGGTACAATGCCGGTGCCACCTTATTTTTTGGATTCTCCTGAATAGCAACGATAGAATTCACCCAATCTTTGATAAAAAATTTAGGGTTCAGCATCCTGATCAGTTTTACACATAAGATACGGTCTTCTATCGTCTGACCGGCAAGCTCCCCCACCAGGTAGCTGTACAACAGCTCCTTATTCAAGTTAACCTTATATCCATCTTTCTCCGCTGCTAATAGCGCTTCCGTAACATGCAGACTGATCCATAGCTGTTCCGGATTGTCCTTCCACCAGCCCCAGGTATTTTTAGGGCTTTTATTGAGCTGCAGTTTTTTAATAATTTCGCTGATATCCTTTTCATGTTTGAAGGGCGTAGCCAGATATGTTCTCACCTTTTTCTCCAGTAAAAGGGCTTTCAGCTTCGAGGCCAACTGTTCATTACATAAGTATTCATAACTGCGAAGTTTGTCCATTTCATCCAGCAATGCCGGGAATACAGATGCTTCTGCTCTTAAAGTAACTTTGCCCGATGAATATGGAAATGCATAATTCACGGTTGTGTCTTGTGCCAAAACATCAAAATAACCTTTCGTTTCTGTGACACCCGTAGTGAGTACCGGAATTTTTCTAAGTTCACCATCAAAATACCCGTTCTGCTGTTCAAGCGTATATTTGAATGATAAACTATCTTTACCAGTTGCTACCACGGGAATTGTATCTATCCAGGCATTCTTTACGTTGATTGAATTATTTCTTAGTTCCTGCCCGTTATAGCTGAATTTTCGGGTTACACTTTCTTGTATCGGGGTATAATTCATTAGCTTACCGATCACATTGATACGATCTCCCTCTAAAGCAAATTGCGGAGATACAAAATTGGCACTTAATGACTTAAAAGATTTGATAGTAGTTTGCGTTTGTCCCGCCTGTTTATGGCCATTCATTGCAATTACAGCAGTTGTCCAGCTGGTGATATCATCCGGAAACTTCACCTTCCAGCTGGCAATTCCCTCTTCGTTTGTCAGTAATTGCGGCTGCCAGAAAGCATAATCAGAAAAGTTGGTTCTCATCGTCTGCTGCTGAGCAACCAATTCGCCAGTAGCGTTAGTAGCGAGATTTCCTTTTTTAGTCTTGATGATAATTACGCCTGACGCTCCCCTGCTACCATACAAAGCTGTTGCCTGTTCACCTTTAAGCACATCCATCTTTTCAATATCTGCGGAATTCAGCTCACTTATAGCACCATTAAAAGGAACTCCGTCTACAATCACAATTGGTTTTAACGCAGCAGGAGCTGAACTGACACCTCTGATCTGAATCCTCGCAGCGGAGGCGGACATTTTAGTGACCACCATCTCATTTAGTGACGCATTCCTTCCATCAAGACCTATAATATCCGCGTCACTATATAACAAATCAACAGCTTTTCCTAAGACGATTATACCTAGATCTGCTGAGTCGGCCTGTACTTCTTTAAATATATAACCAGGAAGGCTGAGCGTAATAGTTCCTTTTTTAGCGGCATAGATTTCAAATGCTCCATTAACTTTGGTAACCACAGGCGCTCTCAGACCTTTTACCTTCACGGTCACACCACTTAAAGGATTCTTATTTTCATCATGCACTATACCTTTGATTTTCTGTGTCAGTAATGACTGACTAAAATATTTTGCATTAAATAGTTCTGAAATTTTAATTTCTACCTCATCATTGTTGATAGTAGCATACTGTTTAGCAGATTTAATCAGACGGTCGATTTGTGTACTCAGCGAATCGGCCGGCAAAATAGACTGTCCGCTCCATTTAAAGTAATTTTTACCATTTGGTTTTACCAGCACATTTTTTTCAATGAAGTAGGTATTGTCTTTAAACAGATACATTACACGGTAAGTACCTGCTGCCAGATAAGAAAAAGAGGTTGATCTGCCCGGGTAGATCTTTCCATATTCGGGTTGATCACTTTTATAGATCAGGATATTTTTCGCACCAGAACTCTTTTTGAAATACACCGTATCCAGTTCTATAGTTAATTCCCCTGAAGATTCATTGTTGCTTTCATAGGTATTAAACAGATTGGTGGTAGCACTTCTCAGATTCAGGTAGTTTTCCCAAACACTATCTATTTCACTTTTCTTAACTACCTGCCGGGTATAATCATCACTCTGATTTCTTATCCCAACAGCAAGTGAGGGATCAAAACCATATTTGGAAGCATAAGATTTTTGTCTGATCAATCCTTTTACGAAAGTGTAAGTATAGCCAGGTTCTTTAATAAATGGCTGTGAGATATTACCAGATATGAATTTCAGATAATTTTCTGCAATTGGTCCAATCAGCCTGTTTCTGTTACCATATTCCAATGGCGGCGGATTCAGTAAGTAATTTGCTAATCCGACCTCAATGATGGTTTTCTCCTCCTTGAAATTATCCTGGACACTGACCAGGTATTTCATCAGCAAGTCTGCTTCATAGGTGGACAATTCAGGTAACGCGGATTCCACCTGACCTTTTGTATTTTTCACATCAGCTTCTATACTCAGAATTGATTTCGTCCCTTTTGTAAAATTATACATTGGCAAAGTAACCATATGATTGGCTGTACGGAGCCGGATCTGGTGTTCCCCCGGAGTAACTGCAAAGGAATAATGCTGCAACTGATCCGTCTTGCTGAAAAACACAGGGATTTCATCTATGTAGACTACATGGACAGGAACTACCGCGCCTGCTAAAACTACAAATGGCGATACCTGTGCTAACGTATCTTTGAGCGGTTCTTCGGTAGAATAAAATTCTTTAGGGTGTGTGAACTGATAATAGCTGATGCTATCCAGACCTAATTTTCTACCCCATAACTGCCAATTGATCATCATGTTTCCATCGGTAATCAAATTGACCTTTTGCAGTGCGGGGCTTTGTTTCCTCACTTTGTAAACAGGACCAAAATCGGGCAGATCGACATAGCCAGCATTATTAAATTTAGTGGTATAAGCAAATGCCGTGACATCTGTATAAGGAATTGCTTTGCTTGCGGCATCAGTTACTTTAACTTTCATTGTTAACTGCTGTCCCGGGTAAACCATATCTGGTGGCGTGAATTCCAGGTTCAATAGTCTCTCATTAAAAACAGCACTGATTTCCTGTTCCTTCACTTGTCCGCCCCACAGGTAATTGATTCTGATATGAGCAATTTGATGACCTGAATGTTTGATCACAGTATCCAGCTTCACCGTACGGCCTTTCAGCAAAATCTTATCTCCGGAAAACAAGGTATACCAAAAGGGAATTTTCTGTGGATTATCAACCCTGATTTGCAGCGAATCCTTAGTTTGACTTGCGGCAATATTAAGTGTGGGACTGAGATTAGCCAGAGAAATATCTGTTTTAAAATGATCTTTCGTTTCTATCCGGTATTGCGAAATGCGTGGATCGAGTTTGATCAGCATGGGCAGGTTTACCTGCATTGAATCCTTCTTTACATCGCTTTCCACGAAAGAAATCAATTTTGCACTCTGCGCTGTAGATTGCCCATTGACCAGGTAATCCAGTTTCAGACTATCATGCTGAAGAGCCGGCTGAATTTTCAAAGTTCTGAATTTATAGCTCAGGTACTTACTGGCTTCCTGACGCTCATTGTTACTATTCAGGAATGTAAACTTTAAATAAAAATCCAGATCTGCCTTTGGGAAAATACTGTCCGGCAAGACCAGCTTCGTTTCTCCTACAGGATCCAGGTTGATTGTTGTTTCCCATAAAGAATCGGGCACAAATACATAATCACTCCTGTATTTGCTGACCCTGCTTGCATAGGCTTTTACCTCTACCCTGCCATCAGGCACAGCGAGATCATTTTCATCTCTGGCAGACAGATAAGCGGTAACCGGAGTACCCGGATGATATTGCTCCTGATCTGTACGTACAGCAAAATTAATGGCTTTAAGTTCATAGTCTTCATAGTGAAAGCGGCCAGTAAAAACGTCTTTCCAGACTGTTTTATTTTGTTCCTGGAGCGCCACCACATAATCGTAGTCCAGGTCCAGATCAAGACTATCGGCGAGTACAAAGTCGAAACTATATGCACCTTTTCGGTATGCATTAACATAACCGACAACTTTACCCTCTTCGTCACCTGCTTCCCGCAGCTGCACCCTCAAACGTTTAGCATTCTTCAGCTCTTTCCCTTTACGATCCACCACGTATGCCTTAAACTTTACCGTATCCAGGGGTTTGTATTTCGGCTTATTAAATACCAGGTAACCTTTATAGTCCGGATCCTTCTCCACCGGCGCAGCATAACGTCCTTGTACCTTTTTGTTTCTGTAATAAGGATAAACGCTGATTTTGTCGAAATTAAAATAGGTAATTATCCCCTGATAACTTACCGTTATAAACTTTTCTTCAGGAATATTTTTTGTCAGGTACAATTGTGCTTCAGGATCATATTTCACCTTTTTGCGCTTACCAATCTTCACACCGGCATCAGTTACCGCTGTTCCCTCCAGATCTGTTAAGCTAAACTGCACATATTTCAGATCATTGATGAAATTCAGCTGCACATTGCTGACCGTTTTAAGGCTGTAAATGAACTGGTTCTTTACTGGTGTAACGAATAAATAGTTGCCAAAGGGCAATTTTCCTTTGTAAACAGTTTTAGGATCATAGTAGAAGGAATCTACTACTGTGTGCAAAAAAGTATCATCAATAGCTGCATTGGCTTTTAAAGCAATGGCGCGCGATTCACTATCGTTCAGTTTATAGATATAGGTATAATAACCAGACTGCCTGCTTTTAGTCAGTTTCTTCTGAGCGAAAGCCTGCGACACCGCCATCAGGAGTAAGATAATGGATAGTAATTTCTTCATAGATTTTGGATTGCGGACAGGCTTAAGAATATAGGGGTCAGATAAATCTTTTAATAATCCTTAGTCGGTGTGAATAGCGGCCAAGTTCATGGTTATAGATGCCCTGATCATCCATAGGATCGATCCTGACCCTGCCAGAGGCATGGATAATTTCATTGTTGCTGAGCATAATTCCCACATGAATAATCCGGCCTTCCGCATTATCGAAAAAAGCGACATCCCCCTCCCGCACTTCGGGTAAGAAGTTGACCACCTCACCTTGCTCTGCCTGCTGCGAAGCATCGCGTTTCAACGCAATGCCTAAAAGCTTAAATACGGCCTGAACAAATCCCGAGCAGTCGACCCCAAACAATGTACGTCCGCCCCAGAGATATGGTGCATTAAGAAAAAAAAGCGCCAGCTTCCTGATTTCCGAAAAAGGTTCCGGAGCCGACTGTGCTTCAAAACCAAGCTTGTAGGCTGTGTTACTAATATGGCAATATCCATTTGCATAACCAGGTAAGCTGCTCGACGCAGCAAGGTAATAATAACTTCCGTCGGGAGCCGTCAGGCTGTTACTAATCCCTGCAGGCACCAGATATGCTGTATTGCTGTAATTGTTATATTCCTCCGCTGTAATTCCACTCAGCTGTTTAAAATCCAGCCAGCCTTCATAAGCGTCATAATAGTTGCGGATGCGGTACCAGGGTTCAGCGCGCTCCAGTATTTCCACTGTGTCGCCAAAGAGCAATTGTGTAGTTATTTCTGCTTTATCCGATGCTGCTGCTCTTAAAGGAGCAATTGCTACCCGGCAAATCGCGAATTTTTGTTCCATAAGTAAATATTCGTCTATAAAAATAAACATCCTGTTCTGTAAATTAGCTATTTATAGTTTAATTTTTAAACTGAAAGAGCTGAGAGAAATAGAGGTGGGCTCTGGGAGTCGTTATCATAACTTCATGATTATTGCACGATAGCTATATGGTGAATCCAATCAAAAGATGTATACAAAAGCATGGACTCAGCATGGAATTACCATGCATGAACTATGAACTGACTAGCACTTCTCCTCCAGCAGACCTATACGTCTCCATCATAGACACTGAAACATTTTGATAGAGAAAACTGTTATCAACCTATCAAACTTAATTTCGTTGGTTATGAATCTCAGGAAAATTTTAATAGCGGTCGACAACAGTACCTGCTCGGAAAAAGCAGCAAAGACAGGCTATGAACTGGCTAAGACATTTGGTGCAGAAGTTGCCCTTGTCAACATTATAGAGCCTATTCCGGCAACCATGAACCAGGACCTTACACTGGCACCAGTCTTTCTGGAAACCTATGACAATAGTGAAGAAAACAGCCACCTTTTATTAAAAGAAATAGAGACCACTTACGGTCAGGGTGTTGCAACAACATACCTGAGTGTAATTGACAGTGCAGCCCATGGGATTATTAAACAGTCAGATGAATGGGGTTCCGACCTTATTGTGATCGGGACTTACGGACGCACAGGCCTGTATCATTTTTTAATGGGCAGCGTAGCAGAGCATGTAGCCAGAAAATCGGCCTGCCCGGTATTAATCATTCCCAATAAAGCAGAAGTATAAAAAACCTCAGATAACAGAAAAGGACGCTAATCGCGTCCTTTTCTGTTATCATATGATTAAGGACTAGCCTTCCTGGTGTAACCAGGCTTTTTTCTTCAATAATTCTTCTTCCGTTTCACGGATATCTTCATCATCCACACAACAATCTACCGGGCAAACCGCAGCACATTGAGGTTCGTCATGAAAACCTTTACATTCCGTACATTTATCAGAAACGATATAATATACTTCATCTGATCCTGCTTCCTGTGCAGCACCCGCATCAACCTGCTGATCACCAAAGTCGATAATACCATTCAGGTTGGTACCATCAGAAAATCTCCAGGCTGTGCCTGCGTCATAAATAGCATTATTAGGGCATTCAGGCTCACATGCTCCGCAGTTAATACATTCGTCTGTTATTTTAATAGCCATGTCTTCGTATAAATCTATTGCTAAAGTTACCTTTGCTGCTGCAAATATAACATTTATACTTTAAAATTGCCTTGAATATGCCAATCCTTACTGCTGAAAAATTAATTATTGCATTCCGTAAACTAAGTGAATTTCTGGATCAGCCCAGCCCTGAATTTACCAATATAATTGAATCAGCCCCAAACCACAATGCCTGGTTTACCCTGGAGGAAGTCAAAAAAGCTTTATCTGCGTTAAAAGGAATGTTAAATCAGCCTGCATTAGAAAAATGGTTTGAGGATATTATTGTTGCAGATGCACCAAAAAAAATAGGATTAATATTAGCAGGAAATATTCCGTTGGTAGGTTTTCATGATGTAATTTCGGTACTTGCGACCGGCAACACGGCGCTGATCAAATTATCTTCATCTGATGATCAGCTTTTACCAGCTTTACTGAAAGAACTTACATCCTATGAGCCACTGCTGACCGACCGTATCGTTTACATTGAACGATTGAAGGACTTTGATGCGATCATCGCTACGGGCAGTAACAATACCTCCAGATATTTTGATTATTATTTTGGTAAGGGCCCGAACATTATCAGAAAGAACAGAAACAGTGTGGCTGTTCTGGATGGCAAAGAAACCGAAGCGGAAATCAGGCTACTGGGACATGATATATTCGATTATTTTGGACTGGGATGCAGAAATGTATCCAAAATTTATCTTCCCGAAGGTTATGAAATCGAAAAATTCTTTAAGCCTTTAGAGCAGTTCCATCCTATCAACAACCATTTTAAATATAATAATAATTACGACTATAACAAGTCTATTTACCTGGTTAACCTGATTCAGCATTTTGACAATGGATTCCTGCTATTAAAAGAAGACAAAGGACTATCATCCCCGCTTTCAGTAGTATACTTTGAGTATTATAGTGATTTGAATGACCTGAGCGCTGAGCTTTCAGCGGGAAAAGAAAACATCCAGTGTGTGGTTACGCATACCGCTATTTCACCGGGCACAGGAACAGTCCCATTTGGCGATAGTCAGCATCCCCGTTTATGGGACTATGCAGATAATGTAGATACGATTGCGTTTCTGAATCAGCTTAAGGAGCATGACGAATACGATCTTTATGCTATCTGTTCTTATTTTCTCAATCTGAAACACTATTTTTGAGCGAAATGTATGTAATCAAAGTAAAAGGCATCGCTAAAATACCCGATTATGTTCAGTTAAGGGATGAGAAATTCACTTTACTGGCTTATTTTAGGGTAGACCGACCTGATAAATCATTAGACAAATTAGGTCTGGCGGACAAACTGCCTTATATTATGGATATTGTTAAGGACCTCCCTTTTGGTCAAATTGCAAAATTAGATATTTAAGAAATGACAGGAAACGCAGTTATCAATTTAAAAAATGTAGATGTTTTTCAACAAAAACACCTGGTATTATCAAATGTTAACCTGAGTATAGATAAAGGCGAATTTGTATTTTTAATTGGCCAGACCGGATCCGGAAAAAGCAGTCTGCTGAAAATCATTTATGGTGATCTCCATATCGGCAACGGTGATGGATTGATTGCTGGTTTCGATCTGAAAAAGCTGGCCGATAAGGATGTTCCTTATTTACGCAGAAAACTGGGCATTGTATTTCAGGATTTCCAGTTGTTGTCTGACAGGACGGTAGAAAAGAACCTTGATTTTGTATTGAAAGCTACTGGCTGGAAAGATCAGAATCTGATTCAGGAACGGATTAAAGATGTGCTGGAGAAAGTAGGCCTGCGTTCAAAAATCAGAAAAATGCCGCATGAACTTTCCGGCGGAGAGCAACAGCGTGTGGTTATTGCCCGTTCTCTGCTGAATAATCCAGAGATTATTCTTGCTGATGAGCCTACAGGAAACCTGGATCCTGATACTTCTGAAGAGATTGTACTTTTATTAAAACAAATCAGTCAGAGTGGCACTGCAGTGCTGATGGCTACACATGATTATCATATTATCCGCACCTTACCTTCAAGAATTATCAAATGCGAAGGCGGCATCGTACATCAGGATGCTACAATAAACTAATCTGACAAAAAATTCCTTTTCAGCCATTCTGTACAGTGATGTTCAAACATTACTGACAGCATGGCTGATATATTTCATTGGCAAAACTTTTGAGTTCCACTCCCAAAATTCTACTTTACCATGTTTAGCAAGAAGAAACCTAACGATACAGAAAATACGACGACGGAAAACACAGCTGAAGAGCAGTTAACCGGACAAAACGCTGACGAAAACACAGCAAATGAAGAAACTGCAGCTGAGCCTGTAGTGGAAATCTCGGAAGAAGAGAAATTAAAGCTGGAAAATGCAGCACTGAATGATAAATACCTGCGTCTTTTTGCGGAGTTTGACAATTTTAAACGTCGTACACAAAAAGAACGTGTAGAGTTATTACAAACTGCCGGTAAAGATGTAATCGTTTCGATGCTTCCGGTATTGGATGATTTTGACCGTGCAAATAAAGCAACTGAAAATGCTGTTGATATCAGCGCAATCCGCGAAGGTATTCAGTTAGTACATTCGAAGCTGAAAAGCATTTTAGTTCAGAAAGGACTAAAAGAAATGGAAAGTATCAGTACTGTTTTTGATACTGATCTTCATGAGGCAATAACTAAAGTTCCTGCTCCGAATGAAGAGATGAAAGGGAAAGTTATCGATGAATTAGAAAAAGGGTATACTTTGAATGATAAAGTAATACGCTTTGCAAAAGTTGTAGTGGGTAGTTAATTATGAGCAAAAGAGATTTTTACGATGTGCTTGGTGTAAGTAAGAGTTCTTCAGCTGAGGAAATCAAAAAAGCTTACAGGAAACTTGCCATTAAATACCATCCGGATAAAAATCCGGATGACCATACTGCGGAGGATAAATTTAAGGAAGCTGCTGAAGCCTACGAGATTTTAAGTAATCCTGAGAAAAAACAACGTTATGATCATTATGGTCATGCCGGTGTTGGTGGTGCATCAGGCGGTGGCGGCGGATATGGCGGCGGTGGCATGAATATGGAGGACATATTTAGCCAGTTTGGCGATATCTTTGGCGGCGGCGGAGGTGGCGGAAGTCCTTTCGACAGCTTCTTTGGCGGCCAGCAATCACGTGGTGGTGGTGGCAGACGGGTATCTAAGGGTTCCAACCTGCGCATTAAGGTTAAACTCACCCTGGAAGAAATCGCACATGGTGCGGAGAAAAAAATAAAAGTAAACAAACAGGTAGTATGTAAAACCTGTGATGGTTCCGGAGCTAAAGACAGTTCTTCTATCAGCACCTGTAAAACCTGTGGTGGAAGTGGCGCTGTACGCAGAGTAACCAATACGATACTTGGACAGATGCAAACCACATCTACCTGTCCTACTTGTAACGGTTCTGGCTCACAAATTACTTCTAAATGTAATTCGTGTCATGGTGAAGGCACTGTTCGCGGTGAGGAAACGATCACGATTAACATTCCTGCGGGGGTAAGTGATGGTATGCAGTTAAGTATGAGCGGAAAAGGTAATGCAGCATCTAACGGCGGTATTCCTGGTGATCTGATCATCCTGATTGAAGAAATGCCTCATGAATCTTTGAAACGCGAAGGTAATAATGTAGTTTACGATTTACATTTGAGTATCATTGATGCAGCTTTAGGTTATAGTGCTGAAGTTCCGACCATTGATGGTAAAGCTAAGATCAAGATTGAACCAGGTACACAAAGCGGAAAATTGTTACGCTTAAAAGGTAAAGGTATTCCTGAAGTAAACTCTTACCATCGTGGAGACCAGATTATCCATGTGAATATCTGGACACCAAAGGCATTAAGCAGCGAAGAACGCAGTATGCTGGAGAAACTGAGAGAATCACCAAACTTCAAACCTCAGCCAGGTAAAAATGACAAGAGCTTCTTTGAGAAGATGAAAGAATATTTTGAATAATTCAATTGATTAATTTTAGAAAAGGCCATCTCCATTAAAAATGGAAGATGGCCTTTTTGTTTGTCAGCTAATTTCAAACTTTAAACCTGCAGGACTGTTATCGTGATTATCATATGGAAAAACTTCAACGCAGCATTTATATTTTATTATTTTTCTTTTTAGTATTCGCTGGTTTGTATTTCGCTGCCGAGTTTTTGATTCCGGTAGCACTAGCAGCTGTATTTTCCATGTTATTTATCCGGCTCTGCAACTGGTTTGAAAGCAAAGGCATCGGTCGCGGGGGATCTTCTTTACTTTGCATGCTCATTTTTATCTCTGCAATAGCGCTAATTGTATTTCTGCTCTCCTGGCAGCTCAGTGGCCTGGCTGAAAATATGGATAGCATGAAACAGCGTGTAGTCAATTTGTTTACTAACCTGCAGCATTGGTTGCACGGACAAGTAGGCGTAACCGTAAAACAGCAGGACGAAATTGTTAAGCAGCAGGGACAGGATGCCGGAGGTGGCGCAGGAAGCATGCTGGCCAGCTTTGCGGGCGGTGTAATGGGGATTATGGTGAATACCATATTGGTGTTGGTTTATATGTTTTTGTTTCTGGCTAACCGTTCCCATATCAAAAAATTCATTCTGAAACTTGTTCCGAGAGATGAAAAAGATACAGCAGGTGACGTAGTTCACGAGGCTGGAAAAGTTGCACAAAACTATCTTAGTGGTCTGGGTGCCATGATTTTTATGCTCTGGGTAATGTACGGTATAGGTTTTAGTATTGTTGGTGTAGAGAGTGCTATTTTCTTTGCGGTATTATGCGGTATTCTGGAGATTATCCCATTTATTGGGAACCTTACTGGTACAAGCATTACCGTTCTGGCTGTAGTGGCACAGGGGGGCGATACTAAAATGATTATCGGCGTGCTGATTACCTATGCATTGGTACAGTTTATTCAAACCTATATACTGGAACCGCTGATTGTTGGCGAACAGGTAAATATCAATCCACTTTTCACCATTCTGGTTATTGTACTTGGAGAAATGGTCTGGGGAATTGCAGGTATGATCTTAGCAATCCCTCTTCTTGGCATAGTGAAGATTATCTGTGATCATGTACCGGAACTGCAGCCATATGGATTTCTGATTGGTACAGAAAAGCAGAGAAATAGGAAAACTGGCGTTATCGATAAAATTAAACAGGTATTTACGAAGGGATAAATTATGGAATGGCGGATTGGTTGTTCGGGATTTTATTATAAAGAATGGAAGGAAATCTTCTATCCGGAAGGATTACCACAGAAAAAATGGTTTGACTACTATTGTCAGCATTTCAATACTATTGAGATCAACTCTTCTTTCTACAGGCAACCCTCTCCAAAAAGTTTCTCGACCTGGTACGACACCAGTCCTGATGACTTTCTATTTACCATTAAGGCGCCGCAAACAATTACCCACTTCAATAAATTCAAGCAGGTAGAAGAATTGGTCGGCAACTTCTATGACGTGATAACAAATGGGCTAAAGGAAAAATTGGGTTGTGTATTATTCCAGCTACCACCGAGCTTTTCATATACCCCGGAAAGAATGGAAATGATCCTGAAAAATATGAGGCCCGAATTTAATAATGTTATTGAGGCCAGGCATATCAGTTGGTGGAACCAGCAAATTCTGGATAAATTGACAAATCATAAAATCACCTTCAGCGGCATCAGTTACCCTTCTAACCTGCCTGACGAAGTTATTCAAAATCACGACCCGGTATATTATCGCTTTCATGGAAAGCCTGTTTTATACAAGTCACAATATGCGGAATCTGAATTACAACAATTTGTGCAAAAAGTCGATCCGGAATATAAACAGGTATACGTTTATTTCAACAACACCTGGGGAAATGCTGCACTCATTAATTCCAAACAGCTCATTCACATAACAACTGCTGCTATATAATCATCTTGTAACATTTTATAGTTTCTTAGTCTAAATATCCTAAACTAAAAACTAAACTATGTTGATCATAAAGAACATTGTGAAGCAATATGCGGCACACCGTGCACTTGATAACGTGAGTCTGGAGATTGAAAAGGGAAAGATTTTCGGTCTCCTGGGACCAAATGGAGCAGGAAAAACATCACTCATCAGAATTATTACCCAGATTACGGCGCCAGACAGTGGCGAGGTCATTTTTAATGGGGAACGGTTAAATGCAAATCACATTGCACAAATCGGATATCTGCCAGAAGAACGCGGACTATATAAAAAAATGGAAATTGGTGAACAGGTTTTATACCTGGCCAGGCTGAAGGGTTTAAGTACGGCGGAAGCGACCAGGCGTGTCAAATACTGGTTTGAAAAGCTGGAAATGGGCGGCTGGTGGAATAAAAAAGTAGAGGACCTGAGTAAGGGTATGCAGCAGAAAGTACAGTTTGTGGCCACCATATTGCATAATCCTGAACTGATTATTCTGGATGAACCCTTCTCTGGTTTCGATCCTGTAAATGCAGACATCATCAAAAATGAAATTCTGGAACTGAATAAACAGGGATCAACTTTTATCTTTTCTACACACCGTATGGAATCTGTTGAAGAATTGTGCGATAACATTGCATTGATTCATCGCTCTAAGAAAATATTAGATGGAACTGTTGAGGGCATTAAGGAGCAGTATCGGAATAACACATACTGGGTAGAATACGAAGGCCAATATGATACTTCATTAGCCGCCGATATTTTTGAAGTACTGCAACAGCAGGAAGCAAAAGGTAAAACCACTTTAAAAGTACAGCTAAGACCGGATAAGAATGCAAATCAGTTGTTAGCAGCCTTACTTCCTTTAGTAGCAATTCACCGTTTAGACGAGGTGATTCCCACCATGAATGACATATTTATTGATCAGGTTAAACAAAAAAACTAAAGCCATGAATAAAATCTTACTCATTATACAGAGAGAATACCTTTCCCGCGTAAAAAAGAAGTCATTTATTATCATGACTTTACTCACACCACTGATTGTCGCAGGTTTTTATGGTTTAATCATCTATTTTTCAATTCAGGGTCTTTCTGGTACTGTGAATAAAATCGCGGTAGTAAACGAGAATAAGACATTAACGGAAAGATTGTCTTCAACAAAAAACAATACTTATGTTTATGTAGATCAATCATTAGCCCAAATGAAGGCCTCCCTGAAAGGAAGCGATTTCGATTATATCCTTTACCTGCCTGAATTTAAACTGGATAATCCGCAGGGTATACAAATATTAGGTACCAAACAAGCAGGACTGACCCTGAATAACAAGATATCAGATGGAATAGAAGATCTGATCAGGATCCAGAAACTGAAGGAAAGCGGTCTTGCACAGAAAGATCTGGATAAGTTAAAATCTTCAGTGAGTATAGATACCAAAAAGATCGGTGAAACCGGGAAAGAGGAGGATTCAAGTGCCGGTGCCAGCACTATTATTGCTTATGTAGCCGGTATCCTCATGTTCATGTTTATTATGCTTTACGGGATACAGGTAATGCGTGGCGTAATTGAAGAAAAAACGAGCAGGATTATTGAAGTAATGATTTCTTCCGTGAAACCCTTTCAGCTGATGATGGGTAAAATCGTTGGTATAGCATTAGTGGGGCTAACACAGTTTATCCTATGGATTATCTTAACAACGGCAATCTCTACCGGGGTAGTGAAAGTGTTTTTGCCGGAGAAAGACAAAAAGGAAGTATCAGCAAATGCACAGGTAAAAGACAATAGCAAAAAAATAAGAGAGGCGGTAGACAATGGTCCTGTTGCCAACGTACAGAAAGCACTTGCCAATCTGGACGTGACTAAGATCGTAAGTATTTTCGTGTTCTATTTTATTGGTGGTTACCTTTTTTATAGCGCATTATACGCAGCAATCGGCTCCGCTGTGGACAGCGAGACGGAAACCCAGCAATTCATGTTCCCGGTGATGATGCCACTGTTACTGGGCTATTCCCTGTCACTAAGCGTAGTGACGAATGACCCTTATGGCAGTATGGCCTTTTGGTTATCCATTATTCCTTTCACCTCCCCTATTGCAATGATGGTGAGGTTACCCTATGGTGTGCCTGAATGGCAATTGGCACTCTCCATTGCCCTGTTGATTCTTGGCTTTGTTGGTACCGTCTGGATGGCTTCAAGAATCTATCGGGTAGGTATTCTGATGTATGGTAAAAAACCGAGCCTCAAAGAAATGATCAAATGGTTTACGTATAAAAATTAATAGCTTTGCAGCTATATTTATCCTATGAGAGTAGCTGTTATAGACCTTGGCACCAATACATTTCACCTGATTATTGCAGATTTATCTGTTAAGGGTGTAGAGGTACTTTATAAAACGAATGTCCCTGTACGCTTAGGCGAAGGGCGAATTAACGAAAATATAATTATACCTGAAGCCTTCGAAAGAGGGCTTCAGACTTTGAAAGCTTTCAAAGTGGAGATTGAAAAGCAGGAGGTGCAACTGGTCAGGGCTATTGCCACCTCTGCAGTGAGAAGTGCCGCTAATGGCCGGGATTTTACCTCATCAGCTAAAATGTATGCAGGCATAGAAATTGAAATCATCAGTGGCGACGAAGAAGCAGCTTATATTTTTAACGGAGTAAAAGCGACAGGGGTAATTAAAGCGCCATCGCTTATTATGGATATCGGTGGCGGCAGCACAGAATTTATTATTTGTAGCAGGGAACAATTGTTATGGAAAAAAAGCTATAACATAGGCGCAGCGCGGTTGATGCAGGCCTGGTTTCATTCTGATCCGATTAGTAAAGAAGAGAAAGAAGGGATTATAGCGCAACTTCACAGCCAGCTAGGAGAACTCAAAGCAGCCTGCAAAATACATCAACCTCAAACATTAATTGGCTCTGCCGGCGCATTCGAGACCTTTACAGCAATGTTATTAAATGATATCAATATTGACACCATATCTTCAGCGTCGCTGGATATAAACGCTTATAAAAGCCTTTCGTCAAAACTGATTGCATCTACCCATGCGGATAGACTGGTGATGCCGAACCTGATCCCATTGCGGGTAGATATGATTGTAATTGCCGCAGTCCTGACTGACTATATTATTACTGAAATTGGACTGAATTCCATGAGTTTGTCCACTTATGATTTGAAAATGGGTGTTTTATACACCTTACTGGCAGATCAGAATTTTGATAACGCTGTATAGAGCTTTTCGGTAGGCAGCCCCATTACATTGGTATAGGAGCCAATGATCTTTTCTACGGCTATAAAGCCGATCCAGTCCTGAATACCATAGCCTCCGGCTTTATCATAAGGATTATACTGTGTAATATAATGTTCTATCTGACCTTCCGTCACTGTTTTGAAAAAAACCTCCGTCAGGTCAAAAAACGATTCCATTTTATTGCCATGTGCTAAACTTACACCGGTATAAACTTCATGTTTGGTACCGGAAAGCTTTTGCAACATCTCACGTGCCTGGTTTTTATCAGCCGGTTTACCCATAATTTCACCTTGATAGGAAACGATGGTATCTGCAGTAATCACCAGGCTGTTTACACGTTCTTCCACAAAGGCCATCGCTTTTTTCTCAGAGATATAAACTGCTATTTGCGCTGGTTCCAGACCTTCGGGATAACTTTCATCTACTTCTTTCAATAAAACCTGGAATTTAAGATCCATCGCGGCCAGCAATTCCTGACGGCGCGGAGATTTTGAAGCTAATATAAGTGGGTATGGCTGCTGATACATCATAAAAATTAAAGCGCTAAAATAACAAAAGCGGCATAAAGCCGCTTCTATTATTAAAAATATATTGTTTCTAGTTTTGAGCCGGACGATTGCCTGGTCTGCCACCTCTTTTTTGCATAGCAGCTTTTCTTTCTTCCTGATAAGCTGTAAATGCTTTCTTCTGATCTTCAGTCAATAAACCATTGATCTGGTCATTACTTTCTTTCATGGAAGTCATCATTTTTTCACGCATTGCTTTTCTGTCTTCTCCGGCTTCCTCTCTCACTTTGCTCATTTTGGTATTCTGATCTACAAAAATGGCTTTTACTTTTGTTTGCTGGTCAGCTGTTAATGTTAGCTTCTCGGTCAATTTAGCAGTCATTTTTGCTGCTCTTTCTTCTGGTGTACCCATATTGCGGTTACCCCCCTGTGCGTTAGCAAATGTTACTGCACTGAATAACAATCCGCAAATAATCAATAATTTTTTCATGTGTTTTTGTTTTAATGTTACGCTAACCGTATCGTTGTTTTGTTTTTAAATAGAGCACAAAAACACAATAAGGTTTAAACCCAACAAAAACTATTTACTGGAGTCTGCCGCAGAAGGATTTTCATCAAACCACCGGTTTTGAACCTTTAGTACCTTTTCGATAAGGTCCCTGGCAGCAGTTTTCCCACCCTTGAATGGAGATATATAAGCAGAAATGGCTTTAATATCAGTAGAGGCATCAGCCGGGCAAGTAGGAATACCTACTAATTTCATGACGTTCAAATCAGGAATATCATCTCCCATGTATGCTACTTCATCAGCATTGATGTGATTGTGTGCGAGGTAATTTTCAAAAACAGCCACTTTATCAGCAACGCCCAAGTAAACATCAGGTATGCCTAAACCTGCAAATCGCTTCTCCATAGCCTGACCGCGCCCCCCAGATATGATACAAACATGATATCCCTTTTTTACAGCAAGCTGCAGCGCATAACCATCCTTAATGTTAAATGTTCTCAGGAGTTCACCCGTTTCCGATGCAATTACATCACCAGTGGTTAACACACCATCAACGTCGAAAATAAAGGTTGTTATGGTTTTTAATTTTTGAAGCAGCATTTTATGAAAGGTTAGTCGGACACATCATGCCCTGAAATTTACAATAGGGTCAAAAATAAACAACGGAAAGCGAAATCAGCTCAGAGATGCGTTTTTTTAATGCTGTTACTTAAAACTTTATAAATGTTCAGCAACTCGGGCGAATCACTCAGTAATGCCATATGGTTTTGAAGTGTTTCCTGATCGTTCCGTACCGCAGGTCCGGTCTGCACCTCTTCAGGCGATGAAGACTGAATCTTTTGGGCGGTTTCAAGAATTAGCGGTTTGAGCAGATCGAATTTCAGCTGATGCTGCTCTAATAGCTGGCGACTCAATGTATACAGATGATTGCTGAAATTGCAGGCAAAGACTGCCGCAAGATGAAGAATAAGTCTTTGTTCGGAACTGGCCTCTGATACCAACGGACTGATCAAATGAGCAATGGCTGATATTTTTTCCAATACATCAGGCTGATCAGCTTCTATGCAAAGCGGAACCTGTATAAGGTCTACCGCCTTAGTTTTAGAAAATGTCTGTAAAGGATACATCACTCCGTAACCCGCAGGTGATCCGGCCAATACTTTGATGTCTGTCGCACCGGAAGTATGTATAACGATGCCAGATACATCTTTTAAATGTGCGGCTACTTCCGCTATTGCATCATCTTTAACCGTAATAAGGTAACAATCGGCCTTTAAATCCAGTTCCTTCCAGTCGGTAATTGCCTTTGCTTTTGTCAGCGCCGCCAATATCTCCGCATTCCTCCTGTCCCTGCTCCAAACCTGTACCAGCTCAGCCCCTACCCTTTTAAAAGCAATAGCAAGATGTGTCGCCACATTCCCTGAGCCGATACAAACTATTTTCATTTAAACAGATTTGATTTCTTTTTGTCTCCTGAAGATAGAAATCAGGAAGCCGATTACCATGACGATTAAACCCACCCAATATAAGTTGATATAAGGGAATTCAATGGATTTGAATACTACCCAGTCTTTAGACTGCTGAGGTTTTTCAAATACCTGCAATTCTACCTTTTTCTGGTCAGGTAATATTTTGGTAAACCTTACCCTTAATCCAAGATCATCGATGTTTCTTGCAAAATCAAAAGTGTTGTTCCCTTTTACCAGGAAGATAGGCTCTGTTTTGTAGATCTTACCATTCAGGTCTATTTCCAATGGAAGTCCTACAGCGAGGTCACCTTCAGCTAAAGCCAGACTTTTAGCGGTTGGCTTGAAGTTCAGGTCTTTTACCGTTATAATTCCGCTACTGGTATGCAAGGTATCACCCGTGCTCACATTAACGATCCTTGGTTTTTTATAGTTTTGTTCATCACTCTGCGCTTCACTTTCAATATCATGCGCTTCCTTAGCTTCAGGCGCACTGGTGATATGTGTATAGATATCGTAAGTAAGATAATGTTTAGTGTCCGGTGAAGCAATCAGACCCATTTTAGGGTTTGTCTGCACATGCGGATTCAAATCGAAATCTTCATTCACCTTCCCGGTTTTCTCATCGATCACCTTGAAATTCAGTTTGTAAAAAGTATTGGGAGCAATAGTCGTGTCGCTGGTGTAAGTGACTGTAAAGCGGCCCATTTTTTTAGGCTCATTTTTATACAGCACCATGTTCTCTCCCGGTTTTTCCACTTTTTCAAAATCCTTTACAGGGATGAAGTTCGTTGCATTTAAAGACACGGCCTTACTCGTTGCAGCAGCTACTAATGCACCTACCAGTAACAATGCAAACCCGATGTGAGCCACAGCGGCACCAATCAGTTTGCTTTTACCTGCAAATCCCTGTGATAAAATTCTGGCATTAGACAAGACTGCAAACATACAGCTGAAAGAAAGCAGGATATAGATCAGGTTATTATAGACATCAGTGACATATACAAATACAGCGGTGATGATAATAGAGACAATTAATGTAGCAATCAGGCTGCTGTAGAATTTACGCAGATCAGTACGCTTATATTTAAGGAACTGTGAGAAACCAGAAATCATGGTAATCAGGATCGCAAAAGGTGCCTGCCACTGGTTATAATATTTTATTGCATCTATCGGTGGCGCAAAATTAGTCCCGAAAGCTTTATTAAATACAGGAACAGATGTAGAGAAGATGACCTGAATACAGGCTACGGTAACCACCAGTGCGCCGATAAACATCCAGAATTCTCTTGAGTAGGTCTCTTCATCTTTATTCGTAATGGGTAATTCCTTCCATCTGATGATGATCAGCACGATAGGAATAATCAGGAATACGACGTTGTATAAGATCAGGTGACCAAACATTCCCAGATCCGTGAATGCGTGGACAGACGTTTCCCCAAGGATACCACTCCGGGTTAAAAATGAAGCATAAAGTACCAGGATAAAACTGATCAGTACCAATACGATAGCGGTAAAGAATGCATGTCCTGTATTTTTAAATGCAATGATGACATGGACGGCACCAATTAAGGTCAGCCATGGAATAAGGGATGCATTTTCTACCGGATCCCAGGCCCAGAAACCGCCAAAGTTTAACGCTTCATATGCCCAGAATGAACCCATAATAATTCCTGTGCCCAATACCATCACAGCGAATAAAGCCCATGGCATTACTGGCTTAACCCATTCTTTATATCTTTTTTGCCATAGCGCAGCAATAACATAAGCAAAGGGTACAACCATACTGGCAAAACCAAGGAACAACGTAGGCGGGTGAATGACCATCCAGTAATTCTGCAATAGTGGATTTAGTCCCCTGCCGTCAGTAATAAACTTCAGGTAATTCTTAAAATTCTCAGGATCGGCAAATACAACCGGTGCCATTTCTTTTAGATTTACGGCTTCTCTTAACAGAATGAATGGTGAACTCCCAATACGCTCGCCGAAGATCTGAACACCCAATAACATGGAAGTTAGAAATACCTGTGAAAAAGCAACTACAGTAAGCACACCATTTTCCCAGGTCCTGGCTTTCCAGATCAGAATGGCACCTAATAAAGATTGCCAGAATGCCCAAAGCCAGAAACTACCCTCCTGACCTTCCCAGAATGCAGAGACAATATAATATACAGGAAGTGCTTTGGATGAGTGTGAATAAACGTAATAATATTCGTTATAATGATTAAGGATCAGATAAAACAAAGTGACACCAATACCAATTACACTGGCCCAGTTCACAAAGAATGAGATTCTTCCTAAACGTTGCCATGAGCGGTCTGCTAAATCTTTATTCCGGGTAGCAAAGAAATAAGAGATAGTAGAAAGCACTGATGCAGCAAATGCTAAAACAATAAAAAACTGCCCAACTTTGCCGGGAAGGAGTGTTTCTCCTGTAAATTGTATGTCCATTAAGATTATTTGTATTTTTTAACCGTTCCGTCCTGCTTAATCTCTACAAGGTCATTATTGTATTTCGAAGGGCATTTCATTAGAATTTTAGAGGCATAGAATACGTCTTTGTTCATTTTACCGATCAAAACCAACTTTTCTGAACGCTCAAAATCCTGTGGCTTAGTACCACTGTAAATGACCTTTTTAATCTCATTCTTTTCGTCTTTCATGTAAAAAGAGAAGTGATTGGCATCTTTTAATGCATCGTAGTAAGTACCTTTTTCCTTAGCCCAATGCCCCATCACGTGAAACTCTCTGGAATCTTTTGCAGCTTCTGTAAAGGTTGAATAGTTACTGGTATCTGCATTTAAGCTCACCAGAAAACCCACACAAATTGCAATAGTAATTAAGCCAATGATTGCACTTTTTCTCATAGAAATAACAAATTAATAGAATGACACAAAGATAAAAAATATAAGCACTGAATATCCCACAGACCTTCCCTATTCAGTTAGATGACAAAATATTGATAGTTATCTGACAAAAAAACAACATTATCAGGGCTTCAAACCAGCAAAGCTATATAATTAATTACCGGGGTAAGATGGTTTGATCAAAGAACGCAGATTGTCCCGCACATGCAGCACTTTTGGTTTAGAAACGCTGCGGATGTAAGGATCCCAGGGATTTTTTTCATAGTAATCCTGATGATTTATTTCTGCCGGATAAAACACCTCGAATGGTTCCATTGCTGTCACAAAACTTCCATTATAAATAGATTTGAGCTCAAGCTGATGCATTACCTTTGAGATGGTTTTTAATTCTTCCGAAGAACGAAAAAAAGCAATAGACCGGTAGTCAGATCCGATATCAGGTCCCTGTCTGTTCAATTCCGTAGGGTCATGCGCATAAAAAAATGCAGTGACCAACTGTTCGAATGTGATTGTAGAAGGGTCATAATAGACCTGCACAGCTTCTGCATGACCAGTAGTTTTGGTGAGTACTTCATCATAAGTAGGATTGGATGTCGTCCCCCCTGCATAACCACTCACCACAGTATTTACTCCTTTCAGCTGAAGCATACTTTCCTGCATGGCCCAGAAGCAACCACCAGCAAAGGTAGCGACAGCCTCATTGGGCATGACTGCCGGTAAAACTGCAAAGCCATTATTGCTGGAAATTTTCTGGCTATTCTTGCCTGAGCATCCTGCAAGGATGACAAAACCAGTCATCAGGAAAAAAAAACTTGTCCTTAGTTTCATGATTAAATATACGAATACAGCAGCGCTTAGATTTTAAAGATTATGTCATATTACAGGTTTAGAAACGAAGAAGCCGCAACGTGATACACATTGCGGCTTCTTCAAATTTATAAAAATAAAGACTTATGGCCAGATCCCTAAGTTCATGTAAGAAACGGCAATTTTGTCGATCGAACCAACAAAGGCAGCTGTCCTCAAAGTCTCTATACCAGGTTTAGAAAGCATTGTTTCTCTGATCTCATGATAAGAATGAATCATGGTATCCTCTAAACCAGAGTTAACCAGTTCTAATTCTGAAGCGCCTTTAACAATCATTAAGCGATGTTCTGCAGGGATACTCTGACCTGTTAAACTTTCCAGGGTATTGATCAGGTTAGCATTTGAATTTTCTGCATAACGTTTCTCCATACGTCCGAAAGCAACGTGTGAAAGGTTTTTTAACCATTCAAAATAAGAAACAGTTACACCACCAGCATTACAGTACATATCAGGAATGATGATACCGCCCATTTGCGTAAAAATCTCCTCCGCTTCAGGAGTACAAGGTCCGTTTGCACCTTCAGCAATAATCTTTGCTTTGATATTTTTAATATTTTCTGCAGTGATCTGATTCTCTAAAGCCGCCGGCACAAGAATATCACATGGCTGTTCCAGACCTTCCATAGAATTTTTAAATTCTGTGGCACCAGGGAAACCAAGAATAGAGCCAGTCAGTTTACGGTGTGCAAAAACCTCGTCAACATTCAGTCCGTTTGCATTATAGATTGCGCCTTCAAATTCGCATAATCCAACAATCGTAGCACCAAATTCGGTAAGGAATTTTGCCGAGTGATAACCTACGTTACCTAAACCCTGAACAATCACTCGTTTATCGCCCAAACCAGCCGTCAGGCCAATTTTTTGCATATCTTCAGTAACTCTTACACATTCTCTTACGGCATAAGCAACACCACGGCCTGTAGCTTCTTTACGTCCACGGATACCGTGTAAAGCAATCGGCTTACCCGTAACACAACCTAATGCGTCCAGCTGACCAGGATTCATAGTCATATACGTATCAGCAATCCAGCTCATTTCACGCTCACCTGATCCATAATCAGGAGCAGGAACGTCAATACCGGGACCGATAAAATTCTTTTTGATTAACTCAGTAGTGTAACGACGGGTGATGTTTTCCAGCTCACCGGTAGTATAATTTTTTGGGGTGATTTTAATCCCTCCTTTGGCACCGCCAAAAGGAACATTCACGATAGCACATTTGTAGGTCATTAAAGCCGCCAGTGCCATCACTTCATCTTCATTAACCATCTCACTGTAGCGAATCCCTCCTTTGGTAGGACTCATGTGGTGAGAGTGTTCAACACGCCACGCATCAATTACCTCGAAACCATTTCCTCTACGGATAGGGAACTGGAAACGATAAACACTGTTACATGCTTTGATTTGGGACAATAAGCCCTCTGGGTGACCGGTGAATTGTGCTGCGTTGTCAAAGTTTTTACAAACATCTGTAAAAAAATTTGTCTCGTTTGCTGTAGTAGCCATTGTATGTTAATTATGAAATTTAATTCTGTTCAATTATCTTGAGGCTGCAAAATTGCACTAAAAAAAGTGATTAATGCAAATGAAGAATATCTTAGTGTATGGGACACACCACAGCATTTAAAGCTATAAAACATGCTTTAAATCGTTTAACCTAGGTTTTTTTCCTAAGATTTTTTTTCTAATTTTTTTAATCTTCTGTCAATTGAGAACAGGAAAAACAGCAAACCGAACAAAATAATTGCGACACAAACAACAACAACGTATATTCTTTCAGAGCTATACAGGGCTTTTACCAATGCAGAATCCTGATCTTGTGCAAACAATTGCAGGGTAACTAACAGCATCAGCATTGTTGTGAATAATTTTTTCATAAGTTATTTATTTGATATTTATGGGTTATGAAGCTTGTATTAATGCGCTTTATTTTCAAGGGAAGATACTCTGAACAGCAGGGTATAAATCCAATAGCCGATCAGGATCCAGCCCAGGCATGCAGGATAAAATACCATGCGCATGCGACTATCCAGATCATAGGAATTAAATCCCGGATTACCACCATTACCCGGATGCAAAGAATCTGATAATCTGGGCAGCACAAAAAGCAGCACGACCATCATTGGAAATGCAAAGATATTATAGATAGCGGAAATCTTAGCTCTCTTTTGTTCTTCATCAATTGCATTTCTTAACACGAGATACGCGAAATACAGTAACATCGCAATTGCTGCAAAGTTTTGTTTTACATCAAAACTCCAGGCCTGTCCCCAGGTGAACCTTGCCCATACAGCACCAGTAATGATACCTAACATGCCGAAGATGATACCCGCGTTAACACTTTGCACAGCTTTAAGGTCATTCTCCTGATTATTACTGCTCAAATATTTGATGCTTTGCACAACTGATATCGTGAATAGCACAATCATACTGAACCACATCGGCACATGGAAATAAAGATTTCTAATTGCCTGATGCAGGATCGGTAAAGCAGGAACCGGAGACAAAAATCCAAAAATAGTTGAATACACTACCAGCACCGCGCCTAAAATTTTCCACCAGGATTTATACATTATTTCAGTTTTTAAGAAGCAAACGCAAATCTTTAATCAGATTGATTTTGCGTGGACAAAGGTAAATAAAGCTTTATATATTTATGCAAGATTCGTGTAAATCGTGCTTAATCACGCCACAAATAAGGGAACAAGAGTAAAGAAAATGCCGCTACCAATACATTGATGATTAAAAGAATGCCTATTTCATCTAAACTGACACTTCTGTCCAGCCCATCCACAGCATTTTTAGTCAGTTTAATCAGTACAGTTATTACTGGTATAATCACCGGAAAACTTAAAATTGCCATCAGCATACCCCCGTTACCAGCTTTTGAAGCTATTGCAGATATCATTGTAAAAATGGTAGAGAAACTCAGGCTTCCTAAAATAGTTGCCAGAATATAGAGTCCAAGGTCTTCTGGTACATAGTCAAAAACCAAGGTATAAAAGAACAAGGCAATCAATGTCACCAGCAACATCAGGAAAACATTATAAATGGTCTTTGAGATGATCAGTGAAAGGGGACTCGCAATGGTATAAATATATAATTGCCTGCCTTTACTTTCCTGGAGAAAACTCTTCGAAACAGTATTAATTGATGCAAATAACATAATGATCCAAAACAGCGCATTCCAGGTAATACCCTTAAGCGAAACAAAGGAAAGAAAGCATACAAATACGGTAGAAACTACATACAGTACTACACCGTTCAAGGCATATTTTGAACGCCATTCTAAAAGCAGTTCTTTTTTAATCAGATACCTAACTTCCTGTATTAACTGCATATGGAATTGAAGTTTTTTTCACTGTAATCAAAGCCAGCGCTCCTGCAAGGATCACAAACCAACCCCATTTGTATTTCACCATACCCGATGCAAGATTGATCAGGCTTTTAAAATGAATAAAACTGAAGTAGTCGTGCGACTTAAACCATACCGCAGAAAGCGTAAGCAGCATAAATACAATGGCGGCCCATCCGCAAAAACGGGACATGCCTACCCTATCGTAAACAGCAGACCGGAGTGCGAGCACTACGATCAGGTAAAATATTCCACCCATTACGGGGTCAATACCAAAATAATTCCAGTTACCCATAATCGGAAAATGCACCAGGGGACATAACCCACCAGCGGCCATAATCACAGCACCAATAACACCTTGAATTTTCATCAGATCATATTGTTTTTAAAGGTCATGAAGCTTGCAAAGCTTTATTTGTCTCTTTTGTAAGCGGTAAGCTTATGCAGGTTTCATCAGATCATATTGTTTTTAAAGGTCATGAAGCTTGCAAAGCTTTATTCATCTCTTTTGTAAGCGGTAAGCTTATGCAGGTTTCATCTTATTACTTTCCCGGATCTATTCCCATTTTATCAGCGAAATGCGCACAGTAGTCACGCAAATCTTCAATGATCAGTTTTTCACCAGTTGCCTTCAAAAAACTATCTCCCATCGTTTGCAAAGTCTCATAAAAAAACCTTTTCATTTCATCTACAGGCATATCTTTAGTCCATAGATCAATCCGCATAGAGTTTTTATAATTGTGATCCCATAAAGCCAGCATCATAGATTTCACGGGCACTTTGTCCTGTGTTTCTGCATCTGTAGATTCCCATAACAGGTTTTCAGGTACATTATTATCATCTAATTCTACTGTTATTTTAATTTCCGCTGTCTTCATTATTTATTGATTGTCTTTTAAAATTAAGCTATTGTGCTTCGTAAAATTAGCATCAGCACTATGGTGATCAGGATAAGCATCCCTTCTACTATCCATATTTTACGAAGTAAAGGTATAAACTTCCGGAAAATTAGATCTGAGATGAAAGCAATTATTGCAGTTAAAATACATAAGCCCGCCCATAAACTATTCATTCCTGAATAGGCAGGATTGACAGTCGCAGGTTGAATGATCATCATCATCCCCGTAACCAGGCAGATAGCGCTTACAATATTAAGTGGTGTAAGTTTCAACGTTATGTCTTTTTGAATTTTCTCTTTTTCCAGGCTGGTGTTTTATCCATTTTTTTCTTCGCAGCAGCGGCAGCTGAAGCAGCAATTGCGGCGGCATGTTTTTTCTCATGGAAGGCACCTTTGAAATCGGGATCGTCTTTCCGCTTCTGGTTATCAATCTCTCTCGCAATATACTGACGCTCTTCGTAAGGAGTTTCTTCTATAAACACTTCCTCAGGAATCGGAATCACCGGAATGCTCTGACGCATCAGCTTTTCAATCTTTTTGATATAATATTTCTCTGCATCAGTACAGAAGGTAATGGCATCGCCTTTAGCATAAGCACGACCAGTACGGCCAATACGGTGAACATAATCTTCAATGATGATGGGTACATCAAAGTTAATCACATGACTCACCTCAGCAACATCAATCCCTCTCGATGCAACATCTGTAGCAACAAGAACACGGAGGTTACCTTCTTTGAAAGCGTTAATAGAGTTGATTCTTGTATTCTGGCCTTTATTTGCATGAATAACCCTTACGGCTTCGGCACCAAAGCGGCGCTCGATGAAGCTATGGATATTGTCTGCTACGGTCTTGGTCTTACAGAAGATCATTAACCTTTTAAAATCCACATCATTCTTCAGCAAATGTTGAAGGAGATTGATTTTAGTCTTGAAGTTAGGCACTTCATACAATACCTGAGTAACTGTCTGTGCAGGGGTAGCCTGTTCACCCACTTCAATAATGGTAGGATTTTTTAGAAAGTCACCCGCTATTTTATGTACGAGCTCACTCATCGTAGCCGAGAAAAGCAGGTTTTGTCTTCTACGCGGTACAATTTCAAGGATCCTGTGAATTGAGCCAATAAAGCCCATGTCCATCATTTTATCTGCTTCATCCAGTACCAGGAACTTCAGGTACTGGGTATTGATATGACCAGCTAAATAAATATCAAGGAACCGGCCTGGTGTAGCAATGATAATATCTACCCCGGCTTTTATCTGTTCGATCTGTGTTTTCGGTCCGATTCCACCAAAAACAACTACTGAACGCAGATCTGTATATTTAGAGAAAATTTTCACATGTTCTGCAATCTGCATGGCCAACTCACGTGTCGGTGCCAGAATCAAAGCTCTGGCGGCATCACCCTGAGCATATTTTAATTGCATTAATATCGGCAAAACATAGGCAGCCGTTTTTCCCGTCCCGGTTTCAGCGATACCAAAAATATCCTGTCCGGATAGCACAGGTGCAATTGCTTTTTCTTGTATAGGAGTCGCAACTGTAAAACCTGCATCAGCTACAGCATTTAAAATCTGTCTGTTCAGGTTAAACTCTTCAAATGTTTTTGGCATTTTGCAAATATACTATAATCTGTATTAGCGAAGGGTAAAAACAAAATTAACCGAATGATGATGATGCGCTTAGTATCCTCATTGAGGAAATCATCATGATCTTACAGCTCACTAACAGCAATAAAAAGGCAGTAAAAAGATTATGATAGCTTCATAAGCTATAAAAAACGATTAATTATTAGTGAAAAATCATAGATTTGGCACCATGAAAACCATCCTTATCAAAGGCGCAACACTTGTCAACGAAGGCAAAACATTCGTTGCTGATGTCTATATAAAAGACGGATTTATTGAAGAAATCAACCCTGTGATAGACCGTAAGGCAGATCAGGAGATCAATGCAGAAGGTCTGCACCTGCTACCAGGGATGATAGATGACCAGGTGCATTTCCGTGAACCGGGATTAACACATAAAGCAGATATTTTTTCTGAAAGCATGGCAGCTGTAGCAGGAGGAATTACTTCCTTTATGGAAATGCCGAACACGGTCCCAAATACACTGACACAGGAACTACTGGCTGATAAATATGAAATTGCTTCAGAGATGTCGCTCGCCAATTATTCTTTTTTCATGGGTGCCTCCAATAATAACATTGAGGAAGTACTGAAAACAGATCCGGCAAATGTTTGTGGGATCAAGGTATTTATGGGTTCATCAACAGGAAATATGCTGGTAGATAATGAGCAGGTGCTGGAGAATATCTTTAGTAAAGCCCCCATGCTTGTTGCTACGCACTGTGAAGATGAAATGACCATTCAGCGTAACATGGCCGCCTATAAAGAAAAATATGGCGAAAATATCACCATAGACATGCATCCGCTGATCCGTTCGGCAGAAGCTTGTTATCTCTCTTCTTCGATGGCAGTTTCACTGGCTAAAAAACACAATACAAGATTACATATTCTCCATATCTCTACAGCGAAAGAAGTAGCACTCTTTGATGCTGTAATGCCCCTGGTTGACAAGAGAATTACTGCTGAAGCTTGTGTGCATCACCTTTGGTTTGATGACCACGACTATGCTGAGAAAGGAAACCTGATTAAATGGAACCCTGCAGTAAAAACCGCATCGGACAAAGCTGCGATTTTAAAAGGCGTACTGGATGGCCATATTGATGTAATTGCGACAGATCACGCACCACATACCATAGAAGAAAAAGCATTACCCTATTTACAGGCCCCATCGGGAGGTCCGCTGGTACAACATGCTTTATCTGCCTTGCTGGAAATGTACCACGATGGAAAAATCTCTTTAGAACAGATTGTTGAAAAGACAGCACACAATGTGGCTACCTGTTTTCAGATAGACAGAAGAGGTTTTATCAGAGAAGGCTATTGGGCAGACCTTGTCCTGGTTGCCTTAAATGACCCCGTTAAAGTCACTAAAACCAACATTTTATACAAATGCGGCTGGTCGCCTTTTGAAGGTCAGACATTCAAAGCAGATATTACACATACTTTTATCTCGGGAAACCTTGCTTATTATAAAGGCAAATTTATGACCAATGAGACAGGAAAGAGACTAGCATTTAACCGCTAATATCCAAACCTCATGGCTCCGGAAATCAGGATTAAACTTAAACAAACGGTAATATTATTCGCCACAGCATTGCTGATCTTCCTGTTCGGAATGAGCAGCAATGCTGTGGAATTTTTATATTCTGACGGGTTTTATAAGTTTAGTGCCGTTGCACAACGACTGATCAGTTCCGTGTTCCCTTTTGCCCTGGGCGATTTCATGTATCTGGCCCTTGTAGGTTATGTGCTGTATTCTATTTACAGGGCAGTTAAAAAACTGGTTACAACAAAAAAATATTTTGGCGGCAAATCAAACAAAACACTCCTGATCCAGCCTGTTAACTTTATGCTCATCCTTTATATCGTTTTTAAACTGTTATGGGGACTCAATTATTCCAGACCTTCTATCACCGGACGATTAGGTATAAATGATGAAAAATATACGACAAAGGATCTGGTAGCCTTGGGTGATTTCCTGATTAAACGCGTGAATAAAATAAAAGTCAGCCTGCCTGGCCAGCAGGCGAATAAAACTTATACATCAGCCGAATTAGCAGCAGGATCCAAAAAAGCATACGATAAAATGGTAAAATTAAATCCATTTTTCAATTACAGATCTCCAGCCTTAAAACCAGTTTTATTTAGCTGGTTAATTACTAAAATAGGCATTGAAGGTTATTACTGTCCACCCTCTGGCGAGGCAAATATAAATATGAGACTGCCTGAATTTACTTTACCTTTTGTGGCATGTCACGAAATATCACACCAGCTGGGTATAGCGAGGGAAGATGAAGCAAATCTGATCGGCTATATGGTAAGTACAAATAGCACTGATCCCTACTTTCAGTATTCGGGTAACTACAATATATTACGAAGCGTGCTCTTTGAGATCCGCATGAAATCACCCGAAGATTTTGAAGTGCTTTATAAAAAAATCAACGCGGGTACACTTGATGATTTTCGGAAAGAACGTGAATTCTGGATGAAATATAACGGCGACATGTCTGCTTATATGAATGTAGCGCTGGACAAATTCCTGAAAATTAACAACCAGGTAAAAGGTACAGACAGCTATCAGGACATAGTTTTATGGGTTTTCAACCTGCACCGCAAAGAATTACAAAATAATTAACCATCTTCATCTGCTTTCCTAATAAATTAGGCAATGAAACGTCCTTTCATTGTGATACTTCTTTTAATCCTGTCATTAGTAACAGGATCCTGGGGATTCTTCGCCCACATGTGCATCAATCGCCTGGCAGTCTTCACGCTGCCTGAAGGGATGATCAGATTTTATAAAAATAACATTACTTATGTAACCGAACATGCGGTAGACCCTGACAAAAGGCGATATGCTGATACTGCTGAAGCCGCGAGGCATTATCTCGATGTAGAAGTTTATGAAAACAATATAGATAGTATTCCCATGAAGTGGGAAGCTGCCGTTTTAAAATACGGACTAGTGAAACTGAATAACAATGGTATTTTACCCTGGCAAATTCAGCGCAGTTATTACAAACTGGTTAGTGCCTTGAAAGAGCGTGATTCCATCCGTATATTGATCAACTCCGCTTATCTGGGACATTATCTGGGTGACGCACATGTTCCGTTACATACCACTCAAAATCATAACGGACAGCTCACTAATCAGGTGGGTATACATGGCTTCTGGGAAAGTCGCCTGCCAGAATTATATGCGTCAAAATACAATTACCTGGTAGGAAAAGCGGTTTATATAAATGATCCTTTAAAGGAAGCCTGGAAAATCATCAGGCATACGCATTTATTGGTAGATAGTGTCCTTTTACTGGAGGCAGACCTGAATCTCTCGTTTCCTGCTGACAGAAAATACAGTTATAGCGAACGCAATCACCAGGTAATGAAACAATATTCAGAAGCATATTCCAGTGCCTATCACGAGAGAATGAACAATATGGTGGAAAAACAGATGCAATTGGCCATTTTAGCAATTGGATCCTACTGGTTTTCTGCATGGGTAGATGCAGGCCAGCCTCAACTAGAGAATTTCCCAAAAAAAAGATCCGCTTCTGCGGATAAAAGAGCAGAAGCGGATCAGAATATAAAGTTTAATAAAGGCAAAATTATTGGTCGTGAGCCTTAGCTCTCCAATACTTCTTTGGCTTTAAATCTTGATTTCACCGCAGCATAGATGACCGGTACAAATGTCACCACCGCAATAAAGATAATCACAATAGAAAAGTTATTCTTGATGATTGGAATCTGTCCCAGTAAAAATCCGGCAAACAATAAACTGGCAATCCATGCAATTCCACCAATCACATTGAAATAAGTAAATTTACCGAAAGGCATTTTTGCAACACCAGCAACGAAAGGTGCTATTGTTCTGATAATGGGTAAGAAACGGCTGAAAATAATTGCTTTACCACCATGTTTCTCAAAGAACATATGCGATTTATTATAGTATTCCAGCTTTAAAACCTTATTTCCTTCCTTAAAAACTTTGATCCCGAAATAACTCCCCAATCTGTAATTTAAACTGTTACCAACGATGGCAGCGATAGTTAAAATCAGGAACATGATCCAGATATCCAGTCCTGTATTGCCTTTTGCGATCAGCGCACCGACAGCGAATAACATAGAATCACCAGGCAGGAATGGCGTAACCACAAAACCTGTTTCAGCGAAAATGATAATAAATAAAAAGAGGTAAGTCCATGTCTGGTAATTATTTACCAATTTAACGAGTTCTACATCTGTATGCAGAATAAATTGAATGAGCTGATTGATAATCTCCATAGGTATCTGAATAAAAAAACGCCATTACGATAGAATTTTATTCATGCGTAATGACGTTCAAAGATATGTTTTTTTTAATTAGTTGTAATTGTTCAGCATAACCGGCATCACTAACATTAAAACGTCTTCGTTTTCATCATTAGTTTGCGGGATCAACAGACCTGCACGGTTGGGAGTAGAAAGTTCTAAAGTCACTTCTTCGCCACTTAGATTGCTTAGCATTTCGATCAGGAAACGTGCGTTGAAACCGATTTCCAGATCTTCCCCTTCATATTGGCAGCTTAAGCGCTCATGAGCCTCATTAGCGAAATCCAGATCCTCCGAAGAGATATTCAATTCAGAGCCATTTATTTTTAGTCTCACCTGATGCGTAGTTTTATTAGCAAAGATCACCACCCTGCGTAATGTATTTAAAAACAAGGCCCTGTCGATAATCAATTTGTTAGGATTATTAGCAGGAATTACAGCCTCATAGTCGGGATAACGCTCATCAATCAAACGACAAACAAGATTGATATTCTCAAATTTGAAGAAAGCACTTGTAGCATTATAATCAACAGAAACACTGATATCAGTTGATGGCAAAGCACCTTTTAATAAGGTCAGCGCTTTTTTCGGCAAAATGAAAGATGCAGTTTTATCAGCCTTGCTGTCCATACGTCTGTATCTTACCAGTTTGTGTGCATCAGTAGCAACAAATGTGATATGCTGATCAGATAGCTGACAATATACTCCGGTCATTGCAGGACGAAGCTCATCGTTACTCACTGCAAAAATAGTCTTCGTGATAGCCTCTGTCAATACTGAAGCAGGAAGGTTTACTGAAGAAGCATTTTCAACTACAGGGATTTTAGGGAAGTCATCACCATTTTCACCACTCAACTTGTACTTACCATCTCCGGCACTGATTTCAATGGAAAATGTACTATCGTCGATATTGAAAGAAATGGGCTGATCCGGAAGCGTTTTTAACGTATCTAATAGAATTCTTGCAGGAACAGCTACTTTACCCCCTTCTTTAGACTCTACAGGCAGAGAGGTTGTCATACTCGTCTGTAAATCAGTTGCAGAAATGGTTAAATTTCCATCTTTAATCTCAAAAAGGAAATTTTCCAGTATCGGTAAAACCGTACTGCTGCTAGACGCGCCATTAACCGTCTGTAAATGTTTTAAAAGCGTAGATGTGGATACAATAAATCTCATAATATGATCTTGTCAGTTCTCAAAAATATAAAAATTACCTTGTATACTTATGTTTGCGGTAATAATGTTGAAAAATTGCGAAGGATATTAACAATATCAGGGGAAGAATCAGATTGATGATCTGCCACTTTGTTTTTTCGGTTCTAACCAATTGCTTATCCAATAGCCTGATCTTAACCTCTTTATTCCGTAAATCAATTAAATTTACATCCGACGACAGGTAATCTGCTATGTTTAACAAGAATGCTTTGTTTCCAAAATTTCTTTGGGTGAAACGATCGAAGCCCAGCGGAAAAAGTGAGCCATCACGACTACTTACCTGATTTCTGAAGGTATCCCCATCTCCAATGACAATCATTTTTGTTGATTTACTGGTTTGCGGACTTTTATAGTTCTCTGTAATTCCTGGTGGAATACCTCTGTTTAAAAACACTGAAGGAAAACTTCCTTCCAGTAAAACCGCAGCATGCTGCGGAGGATGAGCAAAAAGACGCTGATCTGGTGTTTCTGCAATTATACGCAAGGACAAAACCTCTGGTGTATTGTGCAGCTGGTTAAATGCTGAAGAGTTGAGAATAAATGTTTTTTTAACTCCCTTTACCCCTAACGTATCAACAGAGCTGACAAATTCCGAACGGATACCATCTATATTTTTCACCAGACTGCTGGAAGTATCAGGAAGAAGAATCGGATAATAGATCCATGGAGCCATCTGGATATCACGTTGCTGACCGCCGTTCATTGCAACAGGTATTTCTGCGCAGTTCAGATCGGCAATAAGATTGTAGTTTATCCGGGCACCATACATAAAAAGCATATCATCCAGATTGAGCTTATTGTTAAATGCCAATTGCTCTCCTGATCCCTGAAGACTATCAAGGTCTGCACTCACCTGATCAATGCTCCATACGATCCTGCCACCATTCATCACAAAATAATTAATCTTGTATTTAACCGCTTCAGAAAATTCTTTTTGTGGTTTGATGACAAACAATATTTTGAGTTTATCCAAGCCTTTTTTATCAATCACATTGAGATCTACCCGACCGACTTCATAACTATCACCAAGCGCACGCATTGCATCTCCAAGGTATAGATCGGACGGCTCGCCATTACCTTCAGTAAAACCGATTCTTGGATGCTCGCCTGCAGTTACTTTCTGAATAGCAGAAGTAAATACATATTCGAGGTTCTGGATTGAATTATTGATATTCTCTTCATAATTGCCACCAGCATCAAGGTTCTGCAAAAGTTTGACAGGAATCTGCTTGTCTCCTGAGGCCACTATCGCCATAGGGAAAATAGTCTTCTGAGCAAATCCAGCATCGTTCTTGATATTCAGATTGGTAGGTTCAATGCCGATATTGTACAAATTATTTATTACTGTAGTTTGTTCGTTTTGCGGCAAACCCGCAATAGGATCAACGAACACCACTTTTATATGTGCTCCATGATTCGCTTTGTAATCATCGAGCAAATCTGCAGTAGCATTTTTTAAACGTTTAAATGCTGCAGGAAGTGTTCCGTCCAAAAAAACTGTTATGGTAACGTCCGATGGCAATTTATCCAGTATTGCCGTGGTTTTGGAATTTAATGTAAATCTATGCTCTTTAGTGAAATCGAAACGGGTATAGCTATACTGTGCTGCTATATTTAAAGCGACCAGCAGGAATAAGAAAATTACCGTTCCAATCCATTTATTTCTGACTGTATTTACCATTTCCTGCCTCCTATCACCAACCTTGTCATACCTAAAAATAGGATAATAAACGTAATAAAATAGATCAGATCACGCGTATCCAGCACTCCTCTGCTCATCGACTGAAAATGCACATTTATACTCAACCAGGCAAATACCGATTCTAATAAACTCAGGGAAAATATTTTGCTTAGCGCATCGAAGCCGCTATAGACTATAAATGAGATAAAAACTGCTACAGCAAAAGCAATCACCTGATTTTTGGTGATAGCTGAAGAAAATATGCCAATAGCTACAAATGCAGCTCCTAATAGTAATAATCCAATATAAGAGCCTGTAACTGCACCACCGTCAATATTCCCCTGAGGCAAACCCAACTGGACTATGGAATAATAATAAAGTAAAGTAGGAATCAGGGAAAAAATGACTAATACAAAACAAGCTAAATATTTACCTAGAATGATCTGCCAGTCGGACAGCGGTCTGCTTGCCAGCAAAATATAAGTCCCCTCCCTTCGCTCTTCTGCAAATGAACGCATTGTAATGGCTGGAATTAAAAATATGAACAAGAATGGAGTCAGACTAAAAAAGCCATTTAACTCCGCATAACCATATTCAAGAATAGAGGTATCAGGAAAAAACCACAGCAGCAGACCCGAAACTAAAAGAAAGATGCCGATAGTAATATAGGCCATCAGGGAATTAAGCAAACTGAATAACTCGCGTTTAAATACTGCGTACATATTAATTGTTAATGGCACCGAAGTTAGATAAATAACGGGAAAATGAAACCATTCTGTAGCAGTAAAACAAAAAAAGCAGCCTGAATTACAGACTGCCTTTTACTATTTGTAGAAGATCGAACTATAAACCAAAGTTATAGGCTAGTCTTAAGCCTACAAATCTTGATTTGAAATTAATGTTACTATTAGCGGGGCCATCATATGACGTTGACCACTCTTCGTATCTTGCACTCAAATCAATTGATCCTTTGTCAGATACAGGGAATTCAACTCCAATATGCGGGGTATAAGCAAAAGAGGTTTTTGAATTATCACCTGTACGGAAAGCAGCACCCAGCTCACCACCTACATAAAAGTTTTCTGCTAGAAAATAATTAATACCCGCTTTAACTGGTATCACGTTTAAATCTTCATTCGTCAATGTAACTCCGCCAATAGTACCGAGATCCTCACCCTTAAAGGTAAGATATCCTGCAGACGCAGTAAAATTCAGTTTTTCCATGATCGGCGTCTGAAACTGTAAAGTTCCACCAAATCCCAATTTATAAGCGTCACCAAAATCACCAGTTGGAAAGGCAAATTCAGCGCCAATACCTAATTTCTGACCACTCATAGCAGGGTCTTTTGTTTGGGCAGAAACATTCGAAATCGCGAACATTCCGGCAAGAGCAGTTAGTAAAAATAATTTTTTCATAACGTTTAATTTAAGTTTACAGTGTTGGTTAATTTAATGACCTCCTAAACAAAAAGTTGGCCAATCTTAACAACTGTTTAACAAATTGCTATTTCTCAATTAGTTAGCGTTCTGAAAATATCTTCCAAAGAATCAGTATGATGTTGACTTTTAAGAACAGTCAATGAAGAATTGGCAACAATTTCTCCTTTATTAAGGATAATTACTTCGTTGCAAAGCGCCTCTACTTCCTGCATAATATGTGTGGAAAGGATAACTGTTTTATCAGTTCCGAGATCTTTGATCAGTGTGCGTATGTCACTTAACTGATTAGGATCAAGGCCCGAGGTAGGCTCATCGAGTATCAATATATCAGGCTGATGAATAATTGCCTGTGCCAGTCCTACCCTTTGTTTATAACCTTTACTTAGCATATTGATTTTTTTATGCTGCTCTTCTCCCAGTCCGACCCTCTCGATTACTTCTTTTACCTTGCCGGGCAAATCATTCAATTGATAAGTATTTCCGACAAAAGTGAGAAACTCACGAACATACATATCTGTATACAAGGGCGTATTTTCTGGCAGGTATCCCATGATGCGTCTCATTTCCAGACTTTGGAGCTGAGTATCAAATCCACCGAGAATTGCTCTTCCTGAACTGGGTTTGAGATAGCCGGTGAGCATCTTCATTGTAGTGGACTTTCCTGCACCGTTGGGTCCCAGAAATCCGAGTATCTTACCCGGCATTGCTTCAAAACTAATCCCATTAACCGCCTTTTGTTGCCCGTAGTTTTTTGACAATCCTTCTACCTTTATACTCATACTGAAAGCTCTCCTGCTCAAAAGTAATAATTAGCCTTTAATATAGATTAAAATTACCCCTCAAATTCTATCTTTGCAGTATTATGGCCAAAACAAACGACGAACAATTTAAGAATGTGATCTCACACGCCAAGGAATATGGTTTTGTATTTCAAAGCAGCGAAATTTATGATGGATTAAGTGCCGTATATGATTACGGTCAGCTAGGTGCAGAATTAAAAAATAATATAAAAACCTATTGGTGGAAATCAATGGTTCAAATGCATGATAATATTGTAGGTATTGATTCTGCAATATTTATGCACCCTAAAGTTTGGAAAGCGAGCGGACACGTTGATGGGTTTAGTGACCCGATGATCGATAATAAAGATTCAAAAAAACGTTACCGTGCCGACCAGTTATTAGAAGATAAAATTGCGCGTTATGAGAAAGACGGCAAAACAGATAAAGCTGCAAAACTGCAGGCTGATATGGATGATGCGCTAAAAGCGGAAAATCTGCAACAGTTGAAAGTATTAATCGAGGAGCATGAGATAGCCTGTCCTGTCAGCGGAACAAAAAACTGGACTGATGTACGCCAGTTTAATCTGATGTTCAGTACACAGTTTGGCGCAATGGCGGAAGGTGCAGAAGAAGTATATCTTCGTCCTGAAACAGCTCAAGGTATCTTCGTAAATTTCCTTAACGTACAGAAATCCGGAAGGATGAAGATTCCCTTTGGAATTGCCCAGATTGGTAAAGCTTTCAGAAATGAAGTGATCGCACGCCAGTTCATTATGCGTATGCGTGAATTCGAGCAAATGGAAATGCAATTCTTTGTTCGTCCAGGTGAAGAAATGAAATGGTATGCATACTGGAAAGAAGCAAGACTAAAATGGCATACCGCTTTAGGAACTGATGCGGCTAAATACCGTTACCATGATCATGCTAAATTAGCTCACTATGCCAATGCAGCTGTGGATATCGAGTTTGAATTCCCATTCGGATTCAAAGAAGTGGAAGGTATCCATAGCCGTACAGATTTCGATTTGACACAACATCAGGAGTTTTCCGGCAAAAAGATGCAATACTTCGATAACGACTTGAATGAAGAGGGTAAACCTTATGGGAATTACGTTCCTTACGTTATTGAAACATCTATTGGTTTAGACAGGATGTTTTTACTAACCATGATCAATGCTTTTGAAGAGCAGGATTTAAGTGAAGGTGAAAAACAGGATAGCCGTACAGTATTACACCTGCATCCTTGTCTGGCACCTATAAAAGCTGCTATTTTACCATTGACGAAGAAAGATGGTTTGCCGGAAAAAGCGAGAGAAATTATGGACGCTTTAAAACTGGATTATAACGTCGTCTTTGAAGAGAAAGATTCTATTGGTAAACGTTATCGCAGACAAGACGCTATCGGTACGCCTTTCTGTATTACTGTCGATCATCAGACATTGGAAGATGACAGTGTAACCATCCGTCACCGTGACAGCATGGAGCAGCAAAGAATTGACATCAAAGATCTTGATTCGCTGATTGCAAGTAAAGTGAGCTGGAAGAACTTACTAAGATAAAAAGCGATTTAATTACTAATTCCCTATAAAAGCGACATCCCTGTTCTGAAACCTGTCTTTGCATTGCAAAAATGACAGCATCAAACAGGGATGTCGCTTTTCCTTTTTCATGCTATCCCTTTTTCTTAACGCCATCCAAAAAATCTTATCATCTCCACTTATCCTTTTTTTCACTATCCTGATATCCTGATCGGGTTCCAGTTCTTCAGGCTCACCCCACGTTCGATCAGTAGCTCTTACTGCCATATTGTTATCTTCATGTTCAGAAAAATTATCCCATTTCGTATATTCCAAGATTTGTTTAAGATCTCTGGCACTCCAATACTCTATTAAATCTTTTTCATATTTTATCTGCTCCAGGCGGGCAAATAACTCTTCTATTAGTTCCTTTTTCATATTTTTTGTACAATAAAATTACCTGACGAGGTGCAACCTGCAAATATGCCAACGGTAAGGACCACCCCAATATTACAATAAAAAAATATAGTTTAATTTACTTAAAATTATAATACACTTAAAAGATACTTTAAATTTAAAAATGAAATTCAGGATCTGTGTATTTACTAAGCGCTGAGGGGCAATCAATGTTTTCTTAAACCTTTCCTTGATATTTTTGTCTATTCTGTACAAACACACAAATCAACGTTTAAGGAACATGAAATTTATCGCTGCAGTCTTTTTATTTTTCTTAGTGCTTAGTCCCGGATTACATGCACAATCATATCTGTGGACTAAGGAAGAGCTTGATAATGCAAATACCGCTAAAAACACACCTTATCTGAATGAGGAAGAGAAAAAAATTGTGTTCTATATGAATCTGGCACGAACAGATGGCGAAAAGTTTTTCAATACTTATTTTCAGGATTTTGTAGATGCATATAACGCTGATATGAGACAATACAGTAATTATGATGACCTGCGTGTAAACAGGAAAGACAAATACTACAGAGGTCTTAAAGAAGACCTGCAGGAAATTAAAGGATTAACCTTATTTAGTCCGGATGAAACGCTGACATACATTTCACAGCAGCATGCCAAAGATATGAGCAAGAACAATATTGCCGGGCATAATTCATTTGACGGCAGAACGGTTAAAGACCGGATCTATAAATACTATCCTGGTCGCGCTATTTCCGAGAATCTTGCATTCGGCTTTTCCAAAGGCCTGGCTAATGTATGTATGTTATTACTCGACAAAAATGTACCCGATCTTGGCCATAGAAAAACAATATTGGGCACCAGCTATAACCTGAGCCTTGTTGGTGTAAATATCAGGCAACATCCCGGATATCGCTATTGTGCGGTTGTAGACTATATTTCGGCACCCGCAGTAAGCCGTTAAGATCTGATTTCCGTAAATGGGAATCTATTCCTAACTTGCCCTCTTTAAGGTACGATCTGTTTTTAATATGCGTAAAGCCCTTCTCAAGTTTATAGATTTTTTTTACCCTCCATTTTCACGCTGGATACCTATTCATACTTTCAGGTATATCGTATCTGGCGGAACCAACACCGCAAGTGGAATTATACTCTATTTTCTGATCTATAATTACGTACTTCAACAGCAGGATGTCGTACTCCCCTTCCCGCCGGGAATGATCACTGCACCTGTAGCTACATTGATTATTGAAGCACCGCTTACTTTTATTATCGGTTTTACGCTGAATAAATATCTGGTATTTACAAAATCAGATCTCAAAGGCAGAATCCAGCTCTTTCGGTATGCCATTGTAGTAGGGACAAACTTATTACTCAATTTCGCGCTGATTAAGTTACTGGTAGAGACTTTCAATTTTTATCCGACTATATCCAAGTTTATTACGACTATATTGCTGGCCGTAGTGAGTTATTTTATACAAACCCACTTCTCATTCCGCGTAAAGAAGTAAATCATTATGGCGTAAAACCAATATTATTTACTTGATAAATGTGATGGATCACCTTATCTTAGGCAGATTCCAAATATAAAAATGTAATGAGTGATTTTAATGATTTTAATAACCCTCAGGTAGCCAATCTGCCCAGGCATTTAAGGCAGTTTATTGTAGATCAGAACTACGAAAAATATACACCCATAGATCAGGCGGTATGGCGTTATGTAATGCGCCAGAATTATAGTTATCTAAAAGACGTAGCTTACTACCCCTATATCAAAGGTCTGCAGCGTGCCGGTCTGAGCATAGAGTACATTCCTGACCTGCAAACCATGAATGATAACCTGGGTAAACTGGGCTGGGGTGCAGTAACGGTCGACGGATTTATACCTCCTGCGGCATTTATGGAATATCAGGCTTATCGCGTACTGGTAATTGCAGCAGACATCCGCCAGATCAATCACATTGAATACACACCTGCACCAGATATTATTCACGAATCTGCCGGCCACGCACCAATTATCGCAGATGCCGACTATAATAATTATTTAAGTTACATCGGTTCTATTGGTGCCAAAGCAATGTTCTCTGCTAAAGATTTTGAACTGTATGAAGCTATTCGGGAACTTTCCATTTTGAAGGAAGCAGTTGATGCACCCGAACATGATATTGTGAAAGCTGAACAACACCTGAACAGAATCGCCGAAAATATGGGTGAACCCTCTGAAATGGCATTGTTAAGCAGACTGCACTGGTGGACGGTTGAATATGGGCTGATCGGGAGTCTTGATGATCCAAAAATATATGGTGCCGGCCTGCTTTCATCTATTGGCGAAAGCGCAAGCTGTATGATGGATACCGTAAAAAAGATCCCATATACTATAGACACGATCAAATACGCCTACGATATCACTAAAACTCAGCCGCAGCTTTTTGTAACGGAAACTTTTCAGAATCTGATTGATGTTTTGGAGCAATATGCAGATACAATGGCTTTTAGAAAAGGTGGATCAGAAAGCATCATGAAAGCAATTGATTCCAAAAATCCAGCTACAGCGGTATATAGCTCGGGATTGCAGGTAACGGGCATATTCAGTGATATAGGAGTTAATTCTTCGGATGAACTTACATTTATTAGAACTACAGGTCCTTCCGCTTTGGCACTCAACGGCAAACAATTGGAAGGGCACGGCAAATCTTATCATAAGGACGGGTTCTCCTCACCAGTAGGCAGATTGAAGAACAGCACTAAATCTCTGGAAGATTTTTCATCTGAGGATTTAGCAGCATACGGACTCCATAAAGGAGAAAGTGCAGATCTTTTTTTGGAGAGTGGTATCTCTGTAAAAGGGACTTTAACTCATGTTACTCGCAATGCAGACAAAATAGTATTGCTCACTTTGGAAAACTGTACCGTCAAAGAGGATAATGGAAACGTATTATTCCAACCCGAATGGGGAACTTACGATATGGCTGTTGGTGAGAAGATTATTTCCGTTTTCAATGGTGCGGCTGACAAGGAAGCTTATGAAGAAATTACGCACATGAGTACGAAGAAAACTGAAAAATTAACCTATGATGATCACACAGAGCGACTGCATAGAATTTACAAAAGCATCCGCCTCATCAGAGAAAATGGACATTCTTACGGTCAGTTAACTACGCTGTTCGAAACATTGAAAACAGACTACCGTCAGGATTGGCTCTGCGCAATAGAAATACTCGAAATATTGCACCATACCCAATATGACCCTATACTGGAAAAGGAAGTCAGGATTTACCTGGAAATGAAGGCCTCGAATGAGCCGGATCACAAAAAACTGATTGACGATGGCTTGCACGTAATTGCAAACCCCGTTACCCAGCTAATTACTGAAGAAGATTAAACATGAATATTGTATTAACAGGCGCCAGCAGTGGCATTGGCTTTGAAGCCGCATTAGAATTCACCTTGCATACCGATAATAAGGTAGTATGCATTGCAAGATCAGCTGATAAATTAAGAAAACTACTGGAGATAGCCCGTGGAATTAATCCTGAATGTACCTTACTCCCGGTTGAGTTTGACATTGTAAATGACGACTATGCTGCGCTTGTTCCATTCTTACAACAAAGGCTAGGTCATATTGATATCCTCATCAACAATGCGGGAGCTTTAATTAACAAGCCTTTTATGGAGACTACCGCCGAGGAGCTGAATGAAATGCTGCAAAGCAATGTAGTAGGCCATTTTAAGATGATTCAACATCTCTTACCTATGATGAAATCAGGAAGTCACATTGTTAACATTGGCAGTATGGGAGGATTTCAGGGCAGTGTAAAATTCCCCGGCTTATCCGCATATTCTGCCAGTAAATCGGCTTTGCATACTTTAACAGAGTGTCTTGCTTTCGAACTGGCCCCATCGGGTATCAAAATAAACTGCCTGGCTTTAGGATCTGCACAGACAGAAATGCTGGAAAGCGCATTCCCAGGATATGAATCACCTGTGATGGCCTTTGAGATGGGAAAATACGTAGCAGACTTTGCCCGTACAGCCCACAAATTTTTTAATGGAAAAATCATTCCGGTAGCTGTTACTACTCCTTAGAAATTATTTTATATCTTTAAAGCGATATATGAAGAAAATCCTGATCCTGTTTTGTTTTGTATGCCTCTTCTCGACTACCGGAAGATCACAAACGGTACCTGCTAAATACAGAGAACTACTCGACAATATACTGATGCATATGCCGGCAAAGGAGCCATCAAATGATCTTATCAGTTTCGCTAAATCTATGATCGGCATACCTTACCGGTATGCAAGTAGTAATCCTTCTATTGGTTTTGACTGCTCTGGATTTGTGAGTTATGTATTTAAGAACTTCGGTATTTCAACTCCACGCTCCTCTTCAGAATTTAGTATAGCCGGTGTTCCGGTAAAACTGGAAAATATAAAAGTGGGTGATGTGCTGGTGTTTACCGGCACAAATCCCAGAATCCGAAGAGTTGGTCATGTAGGAATCGTATCATCCATTGAGGGGGATACGATTCAGTTTATTCATGCGACATCAGGTAAAGCACATGGTGTAACGATCACTAAGTTTAATGCTTATTATAAAAGCCGTTTTATGAAGGCAGTCAGCATGCTTTAAACTTCCAGCAATACTACTTTCAGTGCATCTTCAATATTTCCCTGCGCAAGCATTTCTTTAGCAAGTTCATGTAATTCGCGCTGGCGGTTATTACCATCGCCTATAGTAGCATCAAATACTTCTTTGACCAGAGGATGAGTTCTTAGATCATCTATTTCCTCATCAGAAGGCATGCGCTCCAGATTACCGAGCATGCCCAGGTCATTTCCCGTAAGTACAAAAGAATTCCTCACCCCTTTTGGTAAAGCATCTACTCCTATGCCCAATGTAGTTAACGGCTTAGCGACTTTGAAAAGATTTTCCGGAGTAACCCTGCAATACCAGTCGCCACCCAAACGGGCAACCAGATCGATTTTGGCCTGATCAATTTTCCCCTCCTCATCCAGGATTTCCTCTTTAATATGTATCAGTTTTATCTCAGCAAGAATAAGATTCCCTGCGCCCGGATTTTCGCCCAGATGAATAACCTCTGTGACGATACATTCCATTTGAACAGGTGCTTCAGCTACGCGGGGTGGTTTAACTAATTTGGAAGGCAGCATCGTAAAGCCTGCCTTTTCAAACTCATTAATTCCTTTGGCATATTCAGTACTCGCCAGACTGGTTTGTTGTACCATAGGATAATTAACAATGTTAATTACACACTCTTTTACTTCCAGAATATTCTCTAAAGTATGTTTAGTGGTATTGTCACGAACCCTTCTGGCTGGAGAAAATATACATAGCGGAGGATTGGTACTGAACATATTAAAAAAGCTGAAAGGACTCAGGTTAATATTTCCCGCCTGATCTATGGTAGTCGCAAAACAAATTGGCCGTGGCGCAATTGCATATTGCAGGTAATTTTGCAATTGCGCCGGACTCAAATCTGAAGTTTTTATGGTCAGCATTATTTTTTAAGGGCTAAAATAGAAAAGTCTGTATCCGCTTTGCGGATCGTATTGCTCAACCTGCCCAGCCCTGTAATTTCCATCTCAACAATATCACCATCCTGTAACCACTGTGGTTGATAATCAGGATCATTCAATAATCCAGTACCATTCAGTTCCAGAAAACATCCTGTACCCACAGTGCCGGAACCAATTACGTCGCCCGGTAAAATATCCGTACCATAAGCGCAGCGTTCTATAATTTCAGCAAAAGTCCAGTCCATATCTGCCATATTTCCGGCAGACACTTCCTTGCCATTTACTGTACATGTCATCTTTAAATTGTAAGCATTACCTACATGACCGGCTTTGGCTTCCGTCTTATACTGTTCCAGTTCGTCAGGAGTAACTAACCAGGGACCAATTACTGTGGAGAAATCCTTTCCTTTTGCAGGTCCAAGGTTTAAGAGCATCTCCTCCATCTGCAGGGTTCTTGCACTCATATCGTTCATAATCATATAACCTGCGATATAGGCATCTGCTTCTGCAGCAGTTATATTTCTTCCTTTTTTTCCAATTACCACAGCCACTTCAAGCTCAAAATCCAACTTCTGGAAATGATCTGGCATACACTCAATTTCACCGGGACCTTGTATAGCATTATGATTGGTAAAATAAAAGATCGGATACTGATCAAATTCAGCAATCATATCCACTTTACGGTTTCTGCGTGCCGCCGCAACATGCTGACGGAATGCGTAACCATCCCTACAGGAACTTGGATGTGGAACAGGAGCAATGACTTCGTAAAAAGCTTCTTCTTTAGGTTCTATTTCTCCCGACTTAATCCTGGCATCAATTGCCAGCGCACGTTCCATCAATACTTCTGCATCCTGCAAAAAAGTATTCATATCGTTAGGCAATTGCTTGTCGCAAGAATTCAGATTATAAATATGCCCGTTTACGAAAACACCCAAATGTTCTCTATCTTCTGTTTTGTAGGATACTAGTTTCATCGGTTGAATTAAATTTATATATGGTTAAACATGCCAAAGCTAGAAAATTTAGCGCAAATAGATTAAACTAAATCCAATAGAATATATGGTGAAAATTTGAAAACTGTTAATATAATTCTTAGATTAGTCGCGGCAACGATGACAAAAAGCAAATTAAAATATCAGGATCGTATTGCAAGCCAGGTTTTGGCTTCATTCAGATATGCTATGCTTTCAAAACTCATCTTTGCACAATATTCCTTATTTGCTTAATTCTATCTAAGCGTCAAAATAAAGTGTTCTACACACTTTATTATCTTCACAAATTACATATTCTAACCAGATAACTTACAGTTATGCCTATTTATCATAAATTAGGAACTGTTCCCGCGAAAAGACATACGGTTTTCCGAAAACCAAATGGCGAACTTTATGCAGAGGAACTCGTATCCACAGAAGGCTTTTCAAGCTTGTACTCGCTTGTTTATCACTGCCATCCGCCAACCATTGTCAAATCTCTCGGCGAACCCTATTCTGTAGAGCCTAAAATTGCAAGGGAAAAACACCTGCGCCATACTTCCCTGATCGGATTTAATATCGCGCCGGAGGACGATTACCTGAAAAGCAGAAAACCAGTACTGGTAAACAGTGACCTGCATATCTCACTGGCAGCACCTCGTAAATCGATGACCGATTATTTCTATAAAAATAGTCAGGCCGACGAAGTCATATTTATCCATGAAGGTACGGGCACATTAAAAACAGGCTTCGGAAAGATTCGTTTTGCTTACGGAGATTACCTTGTCGTACCCCGCGGTACGATATATCAGCTTGAATTTGATAATGAGAAAAACCGTCTGTTTATCATAGAAAGTTTTAGTCCGATACGTTCTCCAAAGAGATACCGTAATGAATATGGACAACTGATGGAACACTCTCCTTATTGCGAACGTGATATCAGGAGACCGGAAGACCTGGAAACGATCGATGAATTTGGAGACTTTAAGGTATTGATTAAAAAACAAGGATTAATGTATCCTTATACTTACGGTACACATCCATTTGATTTTGTAGGCTGGGACGGATTTCATTATCCATGGGCCTTTTCTATACATGACTTTGAACCTATTACCGGCCGTCTCCATCAGCCACCTCCGGTACATCAGACTTTTGAAGGACATAATTTTGTGATCTGCTCTTTTGTACCGCGTAAATACGACTATCATCCATTATCTATTCCTGCGCCTTATAACCACAGCAATGTGGACAGTGACGAAGTACTATATTATGTAGATGGGGATTTTATGAGTAGAAAGAGTGTAGTAAAAGGACAAATCACATTACATCCGGGCGGTATCCCGCACGGGCCACACCCGGGTACTGTAGAGAAATCTATCGGCAAAGAAAAAACAGAAGAACTCGCCGTAATGATCGATCCCTTCAGACCACTAATGTTAACTGAAGATGCCATCAGCATCGAAGATGAAAGTTATCATAAAAGCTGGCAGATCAATATTGAATAATAGCCTCAACTCATTATAAACACAAAAACTGAACACATGCAAACTTCATTTGTAGAAAAAGACATTGAAACTAAAGATTTCTTACCACTGAATGGCACAGACCATGTGGAATTTTACGTAGGAAATGCCAAACAATCGGCTCACTTTTATAAGACAGCATTTGGTTTTAAAACTGTAGCCTATGCCGGCCCGGAAACAGGTTTAAGGGACCGTGCCTCTTATGTATTACAACAGGGAAAAATCAGATTGATTTTAACCACTCCCCTAAAATCTGACAGCCCGATCATGGACCATATTAAAACACATGGTGATGGCGTTAAAGTCCTGGCCCTATGGGTAGATGATGCTTACAAATCTTATGAAGAGACTGTAAAACGTGGTGCAAAATCTTACCAGGAGCCACAAACACTCACTGACGAATTTGGTGAAGTGCGTACCGCAGGGATTTACACCTATGGAGAAACAGTGCACCTGTTTGTAGAACGTAAAAACTACAATGGCGCGTTTATGCCGGGATATATAGCTGTTGAAGGTGGTTATGAGCCAGAAAGTACAGGACTTTTATACATCGACCATTGCGTTGGCAATGTTGGATGGAACAGAATGAACGAAGCTGTACAATGGTATGAAGATATCATGGGTTTTAAAAACATTCTGTCTTTCGATGATAAACAAATCAATACAGAGTATTCTGCATTGATGAGTAAGGTAATGAGCAACAAAAACGGTTATGTTAAATTCCCTATCAATGAGCCAGCTGAAGGCAAAAAGAAATCCCAGATTGAAGAGTACCTGGAATTTTATGAAGGTGAAGGTGTACAGCATATCGCTGTAGCAACTCATGATATTATCTCCACAGTGAGAGAAATGAAAAAGCGCGGGGTAGAATTCTTAAGCCCTCCTCCAAGGACATATTATGAAACTTTATTGCAAAGAGTAGGTAAAATAGATGAAGACATCGCTCCTCTTCAGGAACTTGGCATCCTGGTAGACCATGACGAAGAAGGCTATCTGCTGCAGATTTTCACCAAACCTGTGCAGGATCGCCCAACGCTTTTCTTCGAAATCATCCAGAGAAAAGGCGCACAGTCTTTTGGAGCCGGAAATTTTAAAGCATTGTTTGAATCTCTGGAGCGTGAACAGGAATTGAGAGGAAACTTGTAAAACATTCTGCCTGGATTATACTCAAGCCGGCCCTCTGAAAGGCCGGCTTTTTAGGTTTAAAGCTTCCGGATTGAAAAAAATTAGTACTTTCGTTATCGTCTGCAATCTAAAAAAGCATGTTAAACACTATTACTCATAACATTAAGGCATTTTCATCGCATTTTAGTACTGCGTTTAAGCTCTTCAAAAAAAATGACCCCTTAAGACTCGCTGGTGCCACTGCATTTTTTACAAACTTCGCACTTCCACCGATCTTGCTTATTTTGATCAGACTCTTCGGATTTTTTATAGACAGAAAGATTATAGTAACAGGAATTTTCGAGCGCCTGTCCACAATTCTCGATGATAGCAGTACTACACAGATCAGGCAAACACTTAGAAACATCAGAGGAATAGATCATCAGTGGTATGCTACGCTCATCAGTTTTGTATTTTTTCTCTTTGTAGCAACAACATTATTTACAGTAATAAAAAATTCAATGGATCAAATCTGGTCTATCGGGATTAAAGAGCACTCAAGTTTTCTATTTAAGCTTAAAATAAGGGCAAGGTCCATGGTCATTATACTTTTAGCAGGTATCCTGTTCTTTGTGGGATTACTTACTGACAGTATCCAGGCATTTATAGGTGCTTATATCAACACCGCATCGCCTACATTTGGAAGAATGTTAATGAGTGTCCTGAATCAGATTCTCTTTGTAGCTATTGTAACTACCTGGTTTACGGTATTGTTCAGATTCCTGACCAGTGGAAGGCCCACCTGGAAATCTTCCATTCGCGGAGGAATTTTGACAGGGATACTTTTTACCCTCGGAAAGTATATTCTTCGTATCGCATTACCGCTAAGTAATATTGGGAACATCTACGGAGCATCCGGCTCAATCGTTTTAATTATGCTCTTTGTCTTCTATTCCTCATTTATCTTCTATTTTGGCGCTTGCTTCGTTAAGGTATTAAGTGATGCAAAAGAAACACCTATAAGACCAATAAAGGGCGCATTTACCTATGAGATAAAAGAGATTGTAAAAACAAACTAGTTTAATTGCTGAACAGGAGTCTGCTCAAAATCCTGCATCTCAAACACGGCAAGTTTACTCATCAGGTTATAGTGAATCGTTCCGAAGAAATTAATAATTCCATCTTTATTTTTGCCTTCGATGCAAACACTTCCTTTAGAAAGCTGTGGGTGTTGCCTAAATTGGTCAACAAGAACATCTTCGTCCTTAATCTGAACATCAGCCACATCAATAGCATACTGTTTTAATAGCGTAAGAAAGCTATTTCCATTCAATAACAGGTCTTTAATTATCATAGCGGTATATATTTGGGTTTGGACAATAAATATAGCAAATTTAAAGCCAAAAAAAATCGGGTAAACTACTAAAAGCTACCCGATTAACACTCAAATTGAATGTATTTATACGCTAAAATAATTTAAGTGCCAATCCAAGCGTGAATAAGTTGAGTCTGGTGCTGTTATAATCATCTTTTCCTATTTTGGACAATCCTGCTTCATATCTTAAATCAACACCAATCTTACCAACATCCAATCCGGCACCGAACTGCCACGCCACCGCCTGATCTTTAAATCTACCGTTAAATGCAGAAGTTGTTGCATCTCCTAATGACTGTTTTTTATCCAGAATAAAGGAAACTACTGGCCCTGTATTTAGACGTACGCCTATACCAGCTGCGCCGATTTTAGTACCAATCAGCAATGGCAAATCCAAACTTGTAAATTTCACCTTATCTTCTAATCCGTTATCGTTACGTTCTAAAGTGGTATTTTTTCCGGATAAATAAAGTTCCGGCTGGAAGTGAATACCAGCAGCCCCAATTCTTGCCCATAGACCAGCATAGTAACCAGCCTGATTATCACTACTAAAGGTATTTTTAGTACTGAATTTCGAAAGATTTGCACCACCTTTAACTCCAAATTGAACGCTGGGCAATATCTGACAGAATGCAGTTGCAGTAAAGAAAAGTAATATTGCAGATAGAATTATCTTTTTCATAATTGTTAGTTTGTTTTTTTTATAATCTGGTTCAAAACTAAGCATTATTTTATGTCAAATTAAAATGACATTGCTTAATATTAATCAACCCATAATTGTTAGTTTTGTTTGACTGAATTAACAGTTTTTTATTGCTCACACCATTAGATGGAATTCTTCTTTAATACATATGCGTTCTCGCTCATCTTCTTTGGTAGCATTACACTTCTACTTTCTTTTTATATTCTAAAAAATGAAAGAGGCGCAGTAAGATGGGTTGGACTCGTAATGCTGTCAAACTCAATCTGGTCTGTAGCCTACGGATTTGAACTTGCCAGCAGCAATGCGGATCAAATGAAATTCTTTGTTAATATTGAATATCTCGGGATCACCACTTTACCAGTGATCTGGTTTCTTTATTGCATGGAGCTGGTGGAAAAAGATCAGTGGTTTAAGAAAACGAGTAATAAGCTTTTAATTTCCATTATCCCTATACTTACACTTTTACTGGTTTGGACGAATGATTTCCACCACATTCATTATGAGCAGATCAGTATTGACAGGTCCGGCGACTTCCCCATGCTTGCGCTCGTACCTGGCCCATCATTCCGGATATTTACTTTATTCTTTTACTGCCTGCTGTTAATAGGAAGTTACCTGCTGATTGTGAAGTTCAGGAAATCTGATGCCGCTTACAGAAAGCAAAACTACATTGTAATGATAGCCGCATTTATACCATGGGCAGCGAATATATCTTACATGGCCGGCCTGCGTCCCTTAACACACCTTGACCTTACGCCTTACGCCTTCTTATTATCTTCAACACTCCTGTTTATATGGATCTACAATATGAAACTTTTCGATATTCTGCCTGTAGCCAGAAAAAAAATACTTGACTTGATGCAGGATGGTTTTGTAGTGCTTGATCAGCAAAAAAGAATTATTGATTATAACTCCTCTTTTATCCATTATACAGGCATCAAAAGTCAAAAAATCGCGGGTAAAAAATTAGAAGAAGTACTGAAAGACCAGCCCTTATTGCTTGCATTAGTTAGTCAGCATCTTTCAGGCAAACATCCGTTATTTATAAATACAGTAACGGGCACAACGGAGATGGAAGCAGATGTTCGAATCCTGGAAGAACATCGTCCTGATCACAGTGCAATGATCATCAAACTGCAGGACATTACAGAACTCAGAAAAGAAGCAGTAAAATCACAACAACAGGCAGAAGAGTTAAAAACGCTGAATGCTTTAAAAGACAGGATATTTTCAATCATGGCACACGATCTGAGAGGCCCGCTTTTAAATCTTTCTGAGGTGTTGAAGATGGTTGATGACAATACGATCAGCATCGACGAGTTCAAGATGTTATCCCCCACTTTAAATAAAGATATAGCCTACACAGCAGATCTGCTGGAAAACATTTTGCACTGGTCCAGGAGCCAGCTGAATGGTTACGGTATTAATATAGAAGCCTTTGATCTGAAAAAGCTGATTAATGACGAGGTATCTTACCATTTACCATCAGCAAGATTAAAAAAAATAACCGTGACCCAGGACATTCCGGATGATATAACTGCTTATGCAGATATGTTGATGATGCAAATCGTATTAAGGAATCTGATTACTAATGCAATTAAATTTTGTAAAGAAACCTGTCTGATTGAAATCTTTATCCAGGGAGGAACTGAAGACTTTGTAAGCATCTGCGTACGTGATAACGGTGTTGGAATGTCTGCGGCAACAGCTGAGAGATTATTTAGCGGAGAAAACATCTCCAGCCGGGGTACACAAAATGAAAAAGGTACAGGCCTGGGCCTGATGGTCTGCAGAGACTTTATGGAAAGAAACGGCGGTACGATTGCCATGGAAAGTAAACTGGGTTTTGGCACAGCATTTTGCCTGAATATCCCTATGGCAACAAAAAATTAGGACCTCTAAAAAGAGGTCCTGAATCACTAGTGTCCTGTAGCTTCGTCAATAATTTGTTGCTCTTTTAAAGCGTCAACATTATTTTTATTTCCGAAGTTCTGAGTTTTATCTGCAAAATATTCAAGTATACCTACTATAGTATCAAGGTTATCTGCTACCCTCTGGTGCATATCGGGTAAATCTTTTTCTAATCTTTTATCACCCAGCTCTATATTATCTACTTCAATTTTTCCTATCTTTTGAATAATTGCCTGTTGTGAATGTTGTAAGTCCTCTAATTCTCTTACAATCTTCTCCATTAATTCAAACTTCTTTAAAGTATCCATATGATTATCTGTTATTTTTAAAATTCAATTATATATACAGGATGAACCAATTACCTTGCCAAGAATGGGTTTCTTTCAGGATATGTGATTATTTTTGATTAATCTGGCCACATATTTCCCGATAATATCGAACTCCAGATTGACAGTATCGCCTACATTGACCTCATGAAGATTGGTATGTTCATGTGTGTAAGGAATAATAAAAACTGAGAATTCATCATCAGTAGACTTTACCACGGTCAGACTGATTCCATTTACACAAACAGATCCCTTTTCAACCGTTACATTTCCTTTTTCACCCTGATATTTAAAGCGGTATTCCCAGCTTCCATCCAGTTCTTCCCTGAGTATACATACCCCGGTCTGATCCACATGTCCCTGCACAATATGTCCGTCCAGCCGACCATTCATCTGCATGCAACGTTCTAAATTAATTTTGTTATTCACCTTCAGGTGCTGAAGATTTGTTTTCTGCAAAGTTTCCTGTATAGCGGTAACGGTATAATTGTCTTCTGTTAATGAGACCACCGTTAAACATACGCCGTTATGTGCTACACTCTGGTCGATTTTCAGTTCGTTACTTAAAGTTGATGTAATGGTAAAGTGAAGATTAGTTCCTTCTTCAATTATCCGGGAAACGGTTCCCATGGTTTCAATAATTCCTGTAAACATAATTCTAATTCAATTTTTTCCGGTTGCTGTACCAGTTATTCTGTAGTTCTGCGTTGACCGGAATCAAAGCAGCTGTATTTTTATCTTTCAATTGTTTCAGCGCTACAATCGCTGCGATCAGCGCTTCGTCCGCATCAATTTCTTCCGGTTCTTCCGGGTTATAATATTTACTCACAAAATGCGTATCGAAGTTTCCTGTAATAAATGCTGAATGTTGCATTACAAACTTACCGAAGTTTAAAGTAGTTTGAATTCCTGTAATGTCATATTCTTCAATAGCTCTTAACATTCTTGCAATTGCTTCAGTACGGTCTTTTCCGTGAGTAATCAGTTTGGCTATCATAGGATCATAGTAGATAGGAATCTCCATTCCTTCCTCATAACCATCATCTACCCTTACTCCATTTCCCTTAGGCGTGCAATAAGTTTGAAGTATACCGATATCGGGAAGAAAGTCATGTTTTGGATCTTCTGCATAAATTCTCAATTCAATGGCATGGCCGCTAATTTTCAAATCTTCCTGACTGTAAGCGAGCGACTCACCACGTGCTATCCTGATCTGTTCCTTCACCAGGTCGAGGCCCGTAATCATTTCTGTCACCGGATGTTCAACCTGTAACCTGGTATTCATTTCAAGGAAGAAAAAGTCCAGGTTTTCATCCAGAATAAATTCGACTGTTCCTGCGCCGGTATAAGCCACTGAACGGGCAACGTCAACCGCACATTTACCCATCTCTGCTCTCAGCTCATTACTGATTACACTTGATGGAGCCTCTTCTATCACTTTCTGATGCCTCCGCTGTACCGAACATTCCCTTTCAAAAAGATAAACAATATGACCATGGTGATCACCAAGGATCTGTATCTCAATATGCCTGGGTGAAGAGACATATCTTTCAATAAATACGGCACCGTCACCAAATGCAGTTATTGCTTCACTTACAGCCAGCTGCATCTGTTCTTCAAACACCGTTTCATCACCAACAATCCGCATTCCCTTCCCGCCGCCGCCCGCAGCTGCCTTAATTAGAATAGGGAATCCAATCTCCTGTGCCCTTAGTTTTGCATCTTCTATAGAAGTAATTGCCTCATCAGTGCCGGGTACCATAGGTATATGATATTGAAGTGCTGCTGCTTTGGCCGACAATTTATTTCCCATAATCTCCATCGCCTCAGGGCTTGGACCAATCAAAATTAGTCCTGCATCCTTTACCATTCTGGCAAATCCAGCATTTTCAGATAAGAAACCGTATCCGGGATGAATGGCATCTGCACCTGTCAGTTTACAAGCTTCAATAATTTTGTGACCATCCAAATAGGATTGGTTTGCGGCAGAGGGGCCTATAAATACTGCCTCATCCGCATAACGAACATGAAGCGCATCCCTGTCTGCTTCGGAAAACACCGCTACGGTACTGATTCCCATCTCCTTTGCAGAACGCATTACTCTTAATGCGATCTCGCCTCTGTTAGCAATTAAGATTTTTTGCATAAGCAATATTATGAATAGATAGTTGGATTTAAATTTTTGATCGTGTCAACCGCCTGATCTATCATTGCAGACGTGATATCTAAATGAGTTACAAAGCGCACTGTATCCGCTCCTGTAGCCCCACATAAAATACCCTTCGCATTTAAACTGCTAATTATACTTGCAGCAGTATAGGAAGATGTCACTTTAAAAATTACAATGTTCGTTTCTACGGGCATTACTGAATCGACAAAATCAGTTGCTGCTAATGCAGCAGCCAAAGTAACAGCATGTGCATGATCTTGCGACAACCGCTCCACATGATGGTCTAAAGCATAAATACCGGCGGCAGCGAGAAAACCCGATTGTCGCATTCCGCCGCCAAATGCCTTACGAATTTTCCTTGCTTTATGGATAGTCTCTTCAGACCCCAGTAAAACAGAACCAACCGGTGCACCTAATCCTTTTGATAAACAGACAGAAATTCCATCAAAGTATTGTCCATAGTCAGATGCAGAATCACCAGTTGCACTCAAAGCATTAAATATCCGGGCTCCATCCAGATGAAGTTTTAATCCTCTGTTTTTACACAATCTGGCTATAGGGGCAATCTGTTCTAAAGTATAACAGGCACCACCACCCTTATTTACAGTATTTTCCAGTACAACAAGCGTCGAATTGGGATAGTGAATATTGTCTTCATTGATTTCCGGCTCAATCATTCCTGCTGTAATGATGCCCCTCTGGCCATGTAGTAATCTGACTGAAGCCATAGAATGGTAAGCAATCCCCCCTCCTTCGTAGCGATAGACGTGTGCTGTCTGATCACAGATCACTTCGTCCATAGGCTGGGTAAAGCACTTAATTGCAAGCTGGTTTGTCATTGTTCCCGAAGGGCAAAATAACCCGGCTTCCATATTGAAAAGCGCAGAAAGTTTGTTTTCCAGCGCAATTACCGTTTCATCTTCGCCATATACATCATCCCCCACCTTCGCGGCAAACATTGCTGCTTTCATCTCGGTTGTGGGTACCGTTACTGTATCACTTCTAAAGTCTATTTTTTTTAACATAATTAAATTTGGAAACTACTTCAATATTACCTTTTTACAATCGTTTTTACGCAAAAACATGAAATTATTACAAACATACCTGTTCGGTTATGGATTTTTTGAAATCAAATAAAATGGCAACAACAAATTCATTATCATCTAATTATTAAGACTTTAAGTATATTTTGTTCTAAATTTCAGCAGAATGATGAGATCTTCACCAGCATTCAATTTTATTAAAATTTGGAATTTAAAATAACAAACATCATTTTAGCTTAGTGTTATTTTAACAATATCCTGTTTTGACTGTTCCAAAAATGAGCAATTGGAGCCAGGCAGTTTTTCAAAGGGTTATCAATAACATTACTTATAAACCAAACATTTGATAAATTAAAATTATGAAAAAAAACAGTTTTAGCGTGTCAGGAATATTTACATTTACTCCCCAAAAATCAAATTAAGATGATAGTTATCGCAGATGGTGGTTCAACCAAAACCAATTGGTGTTTAATTAATGAAGCTGGTAGAAAAATTCATTTCAATACCGAAGGTTACAATCCGTATTTTTCAGATACAGATTATATTGTTGGATCTTTAAAAAAGTCTTTACCAGATCATTTAGAAGCTGACAAACTAACAGAAGTCTACTATTACGGCGCGGGTTGTTCTACTGATGCTAAAAAGAAAATTGTTGCCGATGCGATGAGCCAGGTATTTGAAAATGCAGAAATCAACATTGGTCACGATCTATTGGCTTCATGCCGTGCATTACTTGGTGATGAACCAGGATTCGCAGCGATATTAGGAACCGGAACCAACTCTTGTCTTTATGATGGTAGCGATATCTCTCTGAATATTGATTCCCTGGGTTACTTTTTAGGTGATGAAGGAAGCGGATGTTTCATTGGCAAAAGAATTCTGAGCGACTACATGAAGGGGTATATGCCTAAAGGACTGAGAGAAAGTTTCTATGATAATTTCGCTTTAACCAACGAAGATATCTTTGATAACATTTATAACAAACCTCTTCCAAACCGTTTTTGTGCAGGATTCAGTAAGTTTCTGTATGATTATAAAGATACCTATGAAGATTATACCTTCTCTACCGTAGAATATGCATTCACCGCTTTTTTTGAGAACCTGGTTATCCACTACCCTAACTATAAAGACTACAAACTAAATTGCGTAGGTTCGGTAGGATACAGCTTTAGAGATATTCTGAGTATAGTGGCCGACAGGTACGAGATGGGTGTTGGAAAAATCATTCGCTCACCTATAGATGATCTTGTAGATTACCATATGCAAACCGCAAAAAATCTAAAATAAATGACACAAAAAAAGCCCTGCTAAAATTGATTTTTAGCAGGGCTTTTTTGTAGCTGTAAAATTTAAAAGGAGATCTCTTTTCCAAATAACTTACCGTATTTCCGCTTATCAAAACGGTATAAAGTAGCAGCTCTGAAGGACACCCCTTTTTGCTTTTCATTCAGATCTTTCAGTACATTGAAACTCAGCATTTTTTTCCTGAAGTTCCTCTTGTCTAACTTCTTACCCAAAATAACTTCGTACACATTTTGTAATTGAGTGAGGGTGAATTTTTCTGGCAGCAACTCAAAAGCTATAGGCTGATGTTTAATTCTTCTCTTAATTTTCTCCAGCCCCTGATCAAATATTTTCTGATGGTCAAACGCAAGTTTTGGCAACTCATTTACGTTGATCCAATACGCCTGTTTTGCATAGGAACTGACAGGTTTTAAAACCCTGTCTCCTCCCAGACGCAGCATAGCATAGTAGGCAACGGAAATGATTCTTCCCTGGGGATGGCGGCCAACATCACCAAATGTATAAAATTGCTCCATGTAAACATTGTCAAGCCCCGTCAGCTCATGTAAGATTCTTGAGGCCGACTGATCCAGACTTTCGTTTTCACTTACAAGATTTCCGGGAAGGGCCCACCAATCTTTAAAAGGCTCTTCATTCCTTTCAATCAATAGAATTTTCAACTCGCCTTCATCAAAACCGAATAAAATACAGTCGATGGAGAAGGTGGAATTAAAGTGTGGTAAGAGTTCTTTCAAAATATAATTATTAAAAATTAAAGCAAATTAATATACTTGTCAGCGATTTACATAAAAAAAATCAAATTAAATTACTTAGTGTAATATTTACACTGTATATTCGTGTCATTAAGCAAATGAAACCAAATATCAAAAATATAGCTGTATTGACATCTGGAGGTGACGCACCCGGGATGAATGCCTGCATTAGAGCCGTTGTACGCACCGGTATATACAATGGTATAAATATGTTTGGAGTTTTCCAAGGATATCAGGGATTAATAGATAATAATATTATTCCCATGGATGCACGTTCCGTGAGCAACATTATACATCTGGGTGGCACAATACTTAAAACAGCACGCTGTTTATCTTTCAAAACAGACGAAGGCATGGACCTTGCGTTTGAAAACTTAAAAGCGCATAACATAGATGCACTCGTAGTGATTGGTGGTGACGGAACCTTTACCGGGGCACGCCGCTTTGCGCAGAGACATCAGGTAAACGTAATTGGGATACCTGGAACAATTGACAATGACCTTTATGGCTCTGACTTTACTTTAGGATATGATACAGCAATAAACACTGTAATTGAAGCTATAGATAAGATCAGGGATACCGCAGATTCACATGACAGGTTATTTTTTGTTGAAGTAATGGGTCGTGATTCGGGCTGTATAGCATTAAGAAGCGCTATTGCAAGTGGTTCAGAAGCGGTTTTATTGCCAGAGAAAACAACAAGTATTGATGAATTGGTTAAACAGCTGGAAATAGGTGCTGCGACTAAGAAATCATCTAGTATCGTAATCGTATCGGAGGGTCACAAACAAGGCGGAGCATATGATATCGCTAAAAGGGTTAAGGAAAAATTTAATCACTACGATACTAAAGTTACGATCCTTGGCCACCTTCAGCGCGGAGGAAGCCCAAGTAGTTTCGACCGTATTTTAGGTAGCAGACTAGGCTACGCAGCTGTAAACGAATTACTTAAAGGGAACACCCAGAAAATGGTTGGTTTACGGGGAAATGAGATTGCATTAACAAGTTTAGATGAAGCGTTAACGGCTCATACATTCAAGCTGGAGAATGATTTACTGGAAATGACTAAAGTTTTATCCATATAATGATGATAGCAGTGGTATATAGCGGATCAAAAACTGCAGTCTGGAAGATTGCCAAAGATGGCAAGACCATAGCAGAATGCACTATGCCCGGTATTAATCCCTGCTTTGTAGACCAGAAAGCGTTATTACAACAGCTGAATAAAAAAACAACTTTGATCAACCATGCGGAGCAGATCAAGAAAATTCATGTTTTCGCAGCGGGTGCAACATCAGCAGACAGAAGAAATGAGCTGGCTACTTCCCTGGGATTATTCTTTAAACATAGTAAAATCGATGTTCATGATGATCTGTACGGGGCGGCGAAAGCTGCATGTTATAACGGGAAAGGCATCATTGGTATTTTAGGCAGCGGTGCCAACTGTGCTTATTTTAATGGAATTGAGCTGCAGGATAATAACTTCGGACTTGGTTTTATTCTTGGTGATGAAGGTTCTGCAAATTACCTGGGCAAAATAATCCTTAAAAATTATCTGCAGGAAAAGCTACCTTTAGAGCTACATAAGAAGTTCAGCGAAAAATACGATCTGGATAGAACTGAAATACTGGAAAGAGTATATAAAAAAACACTCGCACAGCAATTTTTAAGTTCTTTTTTAGAGTTTTATATAGAGAACAATACACATGAATATATACATGGTATAATTGATAGTGCTTTTGAGCGTTATTTTGAAGTATACCTTTTACCTACAATAAAATTGCATCCTGGAAATGAAGTTCATTTCATAGGTATTGTTGCAGGGAACTTTCAGGACCGCTTACGTGCAGTAGCACAGAAACACGGGATTGAAATTACAACGATTACCAAACAACCAATATATAATTTACTTAATTACTATTCAAATTAACAATAATGACAAAGATTGGAATAAACGGTTTTGGCCGTATCGGCAGATTAGTTTTTAGAGCTGCTTTAAAAAGAGGTTTAGATGTTGTTGCAATAAATGACTTAGTTGAGCCAGATTACATGGCTTACATGTTAAAGTATGATACTACGCATGGACGCTTTGATGGTACTATCGAAGTTGTTGACGGAAACCTTGTGGTTAACGGAAAAACAATTCGTATCACAGCAGAAAGAGATCCTGCAAACTTAAAATGGAATGAAGTTGGTGTAGAAACAGTTATTGAATCTACAGGCTTATTCTTAACTCAGGTTGATGCTGAGAAACACATCACTGCAGGTGCAAAAAGAGTTGTTCTTTCAGCACCGGCTAAAGACGATTCAATCCCTACTTATGTAATGGGTGTGAATCATGATAAATTAACAGCAGATCAAACTGTTGTTTCTAACGCTTCTTGTACTACAAACTGCCTTGCTCCGATTGCTAAGGTATTAAATGATAACTGGGGTATTGCTGAAGGCTTAATGAGTACAGTACATGCTGTAACTGCAACTCAGAAAACTGTTGATGGTCCGTCTGCTAAAGACTGGAGAGGTGGCCGTGGTGGTTTCTCTAACATCATCCCTTCTGCTACAGGTGCTGCGAAGGCAGTAACTAAAGTAATTCCTGAGCTTAAAGGTAAATTAACTGGTATGGCTTTCCGTGTTCCGGTTGCTGATGTATCAGTTGTAGATTTAACAGTACGCTTAGAAAGACCAGCTACTTATCAGCAAATCAAAGACGCAATGAAAGCTGCTTCTGAAGGTGAGTTGAAAGGTGTGTTAGGTTACACTGAAGATGAGGTTGTTTCATCTGACTTTATCGGTGATGACCACGCTTCTATTTTTGATGCTAATGCGGGTATCGCATTAAATGACAACTTCGTAAAAGTAGTTTCATGGTATGACAACGAGTGGGGCTATTCTTCTGCATTAGCTAAATTCGTAGAATACTACGGAAACTTAAAATAAAACCCGTTCATACAGGTTTATATTTGGTTAGAAAAAGGACGCCTCTGGATGGAGCGTCCTTTTCTTGTTTCCGTTACTATTTGCTTTGTTTAAGTATAATAGCGCCTAAGGGCGGTATATTTACCTCAATAGAGTATTCTCTGTGATTGCCGGGAATTTGCTCCGGTTTAAATACGTCCTTATTCAGTTTGCCGCTGCCGAAGAACTCTTCTGCATCACTACTGAAAATCTCTTTCCAATTCGCTTTAAAAGGCAAACCAATCCGGTAATTCTCTCTGTACACAGGGGTCATATTCAGGATAACAATTAAGGTATCTTCCGCTTTATGACCTTTCCTGGTGTAGATATAAATAGAATGATTTACATCATCCGCACTGATCCATTCAAATCCTTCATGAGAAAAATTAAAATCGTGTAAACCAGGTTCTGAGCGATATAGATGATTCAAAGCCTTAACAAAGGTCTGCATGCCCAGATGGGAAGGATATTGTAATAAATCCCAGTCCAGCGACTTCGTAAAATTCCATTCCCCGTTCTGCGCAATTTCATTGCCCATAAAAAGTAGTTTAGTACCAGGCTGGGTAAACATATAGGCATACAATAACCTGAGATTGGCATGTTTGCGCCATTCATCGCCCGGCATCTTGTAAATCATGGAAGATTTACCATGTACCACCTCATCATGTGAAAAGGGCAGCATAAACTTCTCAGTAAAGGCATAGGTAATACTGAAGGTGAGTTGATGATGATTAAACTTCCTGTCGATCGGGTCAGTTTTAAAATACTTTAATGTATCGTTCATCCATCCCATCATCCACTTCATTCCAAAACCAAGCCCTCCTTCAGCTACAGGACGCGTAACGCCAGGATAAGTACTGCTTTCTTCTGCTATAGTCTGCACACCTTTAAAGTTCACAGCTATAGATTCATTCATATCCTGCAAAAACTGTATCGCACCCAGGTTTTCTGAACCACCATATTCGTTGGTACCAGACTGTTCCGGCGTTCTTGAAAAGTCGAAATATAACATAGATGCCACCGCATCTACACGAAGCCCGTCTGCATGAAACTGATCCACCCAGTACATCGCATTACTAATCAGAAAAGAGCGCACTTCCGGTCTGTCGTAATTAAAGATATAAGACTTCCAGTCAGGATGAAATCCTTTACGCATATCTGCATGTTCATATAAATGAGTTCCATCAAAATGATATAAGCCATGTGCATCTCCGGGGAAATGTGAAGGTACCCAATCCAGAATAACTCCTATTCCACTGGCATGAAGTTGTTCCACCAGGTACATCAGCTCCTGTGGCGTACCATGCCTTGAACTCGCTGCAAAGTATCCCGTAATCTGATAACCCCATGAAGGGAAATATGGATATTCCATAATCGGCATCAGCTCTACGTGTGTAAAACCCATTTCAACTACATAAGGAACTAAGCTGTTCGCAATCTCTTTATAGGTCAGGATTCTGTCAGGCTCTGAAGGATCACGCTGCCATGATCCCAAATGCAGTTCGTAAACAGACATGGGTTCACTATCAGCATTTATCTTTTCACGCTTTTTGATCCAGCTTTTATCTTTCCACGAGTAATCAGTATCCCATATCACAGAAGCTGTTTGCGGAGGATGTTCCCACCGGGTGGCAAAAGGATCACCCTTTTCATAAGCCAATCCATCAAATCCGGTGATAAAGTACTTGTAAACCTCCCCTTTGCCTAATGCAGGAATAAAGCCTTCCCAAATTCCGGAGTTGTCCAGACGTTTGTATAAACGGTGTGTTTTACCCCATTCATTAAAATTACCTGCAACATATACGTCCTGCGCATTAGGCGCCCAGACTGCAAAATAAGTTCCGTTGGTTTTATGGAGTGTCAGCAAATGCGCTCCCATCTTTTCATAAAGACGGAAGTGCTTGCCGGTAACAAATAAAGAAATATCGAAGTCTGTCAGCAGACTATAAATCCATACAGGTTGATCAGTGTTTTTTACTGTTTCTTTTTTAACAGAGCTATCCTGTTGTTTTTTGGCCATCATTAAAAGGAATTATGAACTGTGCCTTTTTTATCAGGCACCTAATATTTGGATTTCAGAAAAGTTCTTGTTGGATTTAAAGCGCAAACAATTTTGATCGTCGATAAGGTAATCTTTAATTTCCTTACCATCCAATGTTATTTTTCTTACTCCAAAAGGAATGCCAATTACATTATAATTATACAGTTCGTAATTAGGTGTATACAGCCCCTCTATCTTTTGATGAATAATCAGATGACGTGCAGAGCCTTTAACAATAAACTTCTTCTCTGAATAAATGTCCTGCTCATAAGCAAAAGTATCCCCGTGATCTTCAAAAAAGAATGAATTCACTTCGTAATCAGCATAATAAATATTTAATAATACTTCCTCAATATGCTTCTCCCCTACGTATTGCATCACAGGATATTCAGGGATTACAGCGCCAGCCTTAATGAAAATCGGCATATCTTCCAGCGGTGCTTCAATTAAATGTTCTGTACCACCGGCCAGAAGCTCATGTGTCCAGAAATTATACCATTGGCCTTTAGGTAAATAAACCTGTCTGGAGTTTGCGCCCTGTTCAAGGATAGGACAAACCAATATTTTATCTCCGTAGGCAAACTCATCCTGTCTGAAGTGATTACTTACATTTTCCTGCTCCAGCATGACTAAAGGACGCAGGATAGGGAAACCATAACGGTGATGTTCCCAGAATACCGAATAGAAATAGGGCATTAAACGGTAACGCAGCTCAATAAATTTACGGTTGATGCTGGTATAAGGCTCACCAAAACTCCAGGGTTCTCTTTCTGCTGTATCACCTGCAGAGTGTGCACGCATAAATGGTGAAAATGTGCCAAGCTGTATCCAGCGGGTAAACAATTCACCATCCGGTTCGCCACTAAAACCCCCAATGTCAGTACCGCAGAAAGGTACGCCTGAAACAGACATCCGCTGACATTGTATATTGCCCATTTTCAAATGCTCCCAGCTCGCTACATTATCACCTGTCCAGACGCATCCATAACGCTGCATACCGGCATAACCGGCACGTGTAATCGTAAAGGGACGTTTATTACGCATTAGTTTCTTCAGCCCATCATAAGTAGAACGAACCATCTGCATGCCATAAACATTATGGGCCTTCCGATGTGATCCCCTGAAGCCATCATAATTATGACGCACGTCATTCGGAAAAGTACCTGCACCAAAAACAGCAGGCTCGTTCATATCGTTCCATACACCTGCAACACCAAGGTCTACCAGCTCTTTATATAATCCACCCCACCAGTCTCTCACTGTAGGATTAGTAAAATCAGGAAATTGACACCTTCCAGGCCAAACATGCCCTTCCATGAAATAATCGTCACTTCTTCTGCAGAAGTAATTATTCTCTTTACCTTCTTTAAATACCCAGTAATTATCGTCAACTTTAATTCCCGGATCAATCATCACAACGGTTTTAAAACCATCATCAGCAAGTTCTTTGATCATTCTCCTCGGATCCGGAAAATGTTTCTTATTCCAGGTAAAACAACGGTAACCATCCATGTAATCAATATCAAAATAGATCGCATCACAAGGGATATTCCTGGAACGGAAACCTTCGGCAACTGACTTGACCTTACTTTCCGGATAATAACTCCAGCGGCACTGGTGATAACCCAAAGCCCATTTCGGTGGCATCGGATGTGTACCCGTCAGTGTCTGATATCGTTTTAGCACATCCATCATATGAGGCCCGTGAATGTAATAATACTGCAACTCACCACCATCAGCCCAAAAACTGGTTTTATCATTATCTTCTTTCCCAAAATCAAAATAGGAACGGAAGGTATTGTCAAAGAAAATACCGTAAGCAGATTGCTCATGCACGCCGGTATAAAAAGGAATAGTTCTGTATAAAGGATCCTGCTCCCAGCCGAATGAGTAAGCATCAGTATTCCAGTTTTGGAAATGACGGCCACGAAGATTCATGTTACCCGATTTATCACCAAGACCAAAGAAGTTCTCCTCAGGGAAGCATTTTTTAGTCGCAAATACATAGTAACCGCCAAACTCTGCATTCTCTTCCCAATGCATTGGTCGGGCATCTTCGCTCATCACCATCTGAGTAAGGTTCTCTGTAAAGGAGACGTGGAAATCGCTTTTTCTGACCTTACAGGTAATGGTATTGGTAGCGATCGCATAAAAATCCTCATGCTCTTCCATGCTGAAAGTACTTACTTTCTGATCAACCACAGGCACTGCATAAGAAAAATCGTCCAGAAAAACACCATGTGGAGCTAACCGGACGCGAATGATTTCATCACTAACAATTCTCACCTCTACTCTTGCTTCCCCATCGGAAAAGAAAAACCGGTTACCATCTACTTGTACTTTCTGAATTTGAGTAAGATATTTTTTAACAATCGGCTTTAAATCAAGTACCGGATTGTTTAAATGCTGTATAGTTTCTTCTACTATCTCTTTAATATTCTCGTCGTTCTTTATTTCGTTTCCTTGTTCTTCCAATTCGTCCATAGATAATGGTGTGTGTAAAAGCTTTACGCTGAAATCGCTGATTTCGTTAGCTAAAGTGTTAATTATAATCGCAAATGCCAAGATTTTTTTGGATTATAATTCAATTAAAAACAAAAAACCCGGATATAAATATCCGGGTCTGAGAGACATTTTAATTCAGTTTATGGATTAAATGTATAAGCGATATAATAAAGTGCCCCGGCTTTTGGATTACCAAAAGAGGTGATATAATAGTTGTTCAGCACGTTTGAACCGCCAATTTTAATCATAGAATTTACTGAAGGAATTTTCAGGTTAACCTGTGCGTCGAGCGAGCCATAGGCAGGTACATCGCCCGAAGCGAAAGAAGAATTCCAGTAAAATCTATCCTGCCATCTGTAATTCACATTAAAGCCGACATTTTTGATGATATTTTTATTGCCTATTCCAAAGTTGAAACGGTATTCAGGTGTATTGAAATCATTGATATAATTTTCCGGCAAATCTCCGATCTTGTTGTAGGATACATTTCCGCTTAAATTGAACTGACCAAGCAGATAATCCAGTCCCAATGCGGCGCCATAAGAATTAACTTCAGCAGCAGCATTTACCGGCACACCAAATTTAGTGAACGTACCTCCATTATTCTGGTATACATCAACTGATGTAATGAAGTTTTTATATTGATTATAGTAAGCATAGGCATCTAACAAAAGTTTAGGTCCCAGTAATGCCTTATAACCAATTTCATAGGCTTTTACACTTTCCGGTCGTACACCCCGCGGATCGAAGGTATAGCTTTGAAGTAAAGCAGGGTTTGGAGCTCCGGCAGCTGCTGATGCAAGGAAAGCACGGTAACTTACATCGGTATAGGGTTTTACATCGTACAATTTGTATTTATTCAGAATCTCAGGCAGACCTCCTATCAGTCGCTGCGAGCCACCACCCACAGCTAAATCTATATATTGATTTTGCGTGGTTGGGTTACGGTAACCAGTCTGAAAGGAAACTCTGATATTCTGATTAGGTGCTACTGTAAAAACTCCCGTCACGCGTGGGGTAAACCTGCCTTCAAAATTCTGATTTTTATCATACCGGCCGGCTACAGTCAGTTTGAATTTATCATTGAACATTTTTTTACCAAGCTGAGCAAAAGCGCCATATTCATCAATATCAAGCTTCCTGTTCAAATCGTCAAAGATGGTTCCGGCCGACCGCAGCTGGTATTTCCTGTAAGAACTTCCAATCTGAAATTCAACTACATTCTTTAAGATATTACTGAAGTTATACATGCCTTCGTAGTGGTAAAGGTTCGTTTTATCATCAAACTTAGCCCCTTTACCAGAGCTGATCGTATTATTGATAATCGCCTCCTTGGCAGTTTCAAATGCGACTGAACCAGGTTCATATCTTCCCTGATCTGCCGCCGCTCTGGCTATCGCATGTGCCTGTGCGTCTGTAACCCCTGGATTTAAACGGGCACCGACGTAGTTCCCGATATACTGCGGAAACCAGGTCTGAGAAACTTTGGATTGCTCATTGATATAACTGCCCAGAATAGATGAGATATACGAATCTCCTGAACGCTCCTGCGTAGTATAACCCCTCAGAAAAAAGTCCTGACCTTTCAGTTCCAGTTTGTATTGTCCAATGCTGAAATTACGGAGCGAATAGCGGTCAGATCCCGTATAAACAGAAGTCCCGGTTCCCCAGTTAGCCTGTGCAACGGCTTCGATTGTACTGTTAAAGCGATAGTAAATGGCTGTGGAAGTCTTTAGTGACTGCGTATTGTAATCCACCAGGTCACTTTCTTTATAACCGGTTCTTGAGACACTCTGATTAGGTATTAATCCTAATGTTGTACCTGCATAAAATGGAGCGGTCTGTGCATTAGTACTTAAAAACCCATTGATCTGAGCCTGATTGGGAACAAGACCACCCGTCGCCTTGCCATAATTTTCAATGAAAGCAGCTTGTCCTGCATTAAGTACGGACTGAGCGACGTTTCTCATATTCTGACTCACCTCATCGCCATATACATTGATCCCATCATAATTGGGATCACTACTTCTGTCGCCTGCCTTAGCAGTTCTTGATGCCCGGTCAAAATTACTGTAGTCATCTGCCACCCAGTCTTTGGCCTGCAAAAACGAAAACGATCCTTTTATCCCAAATTTATTATTCCATGCTTTCGCTAAACGCACATCCAGCTGATTAAATGGCTGAGAAGAACTATTCCCATCATTCACATGGTTGATACCACTCTTAAACTGAAAACTTGCACCCTGATAATCAAAAGGATTTTTGGAAGTCATGAGTAAAGTTCCATTGATACCACCTGCACCATACAATGCAGAAGAAGCACCCGGCAGCAATTCGACATTGTCTACGTCAAGCTCCGTAATTCCAACAATATTGCCGACAGAGAAATTTAATCCAGGTGCCTGATTATCCATTCCATCAACGTATTGATTAAAACGGGTATTACCATTAGAATTAAATCCCCGGGTATTAACTGATTTAAAAGTTAAACTCTGCGTACTGATTTCCACCCCCTTCATATTGTTTAATGCATCATAAAATGAAGGTACTGCCAGGTCTTTGATGGAAGCAGCACTCATCCGCTCAATAGACACAGGTGATTCCAGAATCCTTTCCGGCGTGCGTGATGCAGAAATAACCACTTCCTGCCCCAGGATCGATGCCGGTTCCAGTTCAATATTTAAATCAGTGGTATTACCATTTACAGGGTACTCTGTTTTCGTGTAGCCGAGAAAAGAGACGACCAGCGTAAAAGGTGCCTTTTCCGTCGTTCGCAGTGAAAATTTTCCCGTTTGCCCGGTTGCAGTGCCAACAGTTTTGCCTTTAATAGTGATACTTACGCCGGGAATAGGTTCTTTAGTCAGCCTGTCAGACACGTAACCGTTAATAGTGATACTTTGTGCCTTTACGAAGCCTGCAGTTGAACATAGCACAAAAAGCAATATAGCTCTTGTTAACAAAGTGTTCATATAATTTATATTTGATTAGAGATGCGTGTTAATTAAGTATAAACTTAACACTAATCCTGTCAAATGCAAATTTTATTTCCTTAAAAAATCCAATGGTAAAATTTGATGAAGATTTATGATTAAATAACCGTTTGTTTTATGTTAAATTGCAAATGCATATGCAGATCTGTTGAACACTATAAAACAGCCTAATAAAAATTAAATATGAGGAATAAAATAAAAGCTTCTATCTGTATACTTATCCCCATCCTTCTTGCTTTTGTATTAAATACAAAGTTTGGCGACCTCCCCCCGCTGTTAAAGTTCCTGAATCCTTTTACTGGTTTTTGGCAGAATGCAGAAAAAATGAGCGTAAAAGCCAGCAGCAAATTGATATTAAAAGGGACACAGGAAACGGTTGATGTTGTTTTTGATGACAGGATGATTCCTCACGTTTTCGCCAAAAACGACCATGATGTCTATTTTGCGCAGGGTTATATTACGGCCATGCACCGGTTATGGCAAATGGACTTTCAGACACGCTATGCAGCCGGAAGATTATCCGAAGTGGTAGGTAAAAAAGCAATTGAACTGGACAGGTACCAACGCCGGATGGGCATGGTCTATGGTGCAGAAAATTCGCTCAAAGGAATGATGGCCAATCCGAAATCAAAAGAAATGATCGACGCTTACAGCGATGGCATTAATGCTTATATTCACTCTCTTTCCGCAGCAGAATACCCGCTGGAGTACAAACTGCTCGACTTTAAACCAGAAGACTGGACACCATTAAAGTGCGCTTTACTGCTCAAACAGATGTCTGCCGTACTGGCTATGGGCTCCAACGAGTTCTATATGACCAACATCATGAAAAAGTTCGGTCCGGAAATTACCAGCAATCTCTTCCCTGATTATCCATTTAAAGAAGATCCTATTATTCCTGTTGGTACAAAATGGGATTTCAAACCGCTCCCTATTCCTCAGCCTCCTGCCGCTATCATGAACATGATGACGAGCACTGTAAAAACAAAGGAGCTGGAAGATGGTATCGGGAGCAATAACTGGGCTATATCTGGCGAAAAAACCGTTTCAGGGTACCCAATCCTGGCTAATGACCCGCACCTTAACCTCACACTACCCTCTATATGGTACCAGATTCAACTGAATGCGCCCGGATTAAATGCCTATGGTGTTTCGCTGCCTGGTGCTCCGGGAATTACCATAGGCTTCAATCAGCATATTGCCTGGGGAGTAACCAATGTTGCAGCAGATGTGCTCGACTTCTATCAGATCACCTTCAAAGATAATTCGCATCGGCAATACAAATATGACAACCAGTGGAAAAACACCAAACTGAGATTGGAAACTATAAAAATAAGGGGCGATAAAAATGAAATTGATACCGTTTATTACACCCATCAGGGTCCCGTTGTGTATTTCCAAAAGCCGGAAAAACTAAAAATGGCGGACAATGTGCCAACCGGTAATGCACTCAGATGGATAGCACATGAAGAATCCAATGAGCTCATGACCTTCTATAAATTAAACCGGGGCAGGAATTATGCTGATTACCGTGATGCGCTCACTTTTTATACGGCACCGGCCCAAAACTTTGTATTTGCCTCAGCGGACAATGATATCGCAATTACTGTTAACGGTAAATTCCCTCTAAAATATAAAGATCAGGGTAAGTTTATTCTCGATGGATCAGATCCAAAGAATGACTGGCAGGGATGGATCCCCGCAGGACAAAATCCTACCATAAAAAATCCGGAAAGAAACTTCGTCAGCTCTGCAAATCAATCTTCAACAGATCCAACGTACCCATACTATATCAATTGGGAATTCGGATCTTATGAACGCGGAAAACGCATCAACGACAGACTTAAAGTAATGAAAAATGCTACTGCCGACAGTATCCGCCTCATGCAAAGCGACAACTACAGTATCTTCGCCCAAAATATTTTACCCACACTGCTCGCTAAAGTGGATCCGAATAATTTAAATGCCACACAGAAAGAGGCATTGAACATGACTACCAGATGGAAGAAATTCTACCATGCGAAAGCTATTGGCGCCAGTATATTTGAACTGTGGACCAAACGTCTGTTCTTCAATATCTGGGACGATGAATTTACCATTGCCACCATACCGATGATTTATCCATCCAGAGACCGCACTGTCGAACTCATCTCAAAAGATCCCGGATCTAAATGGTTTGACAACGTGAATACTCCTGCCAAAGAAACCCTGGATCAATTAGTCAATGAAGCATTCAAGTATGCTTGTGACAGTCTTGAACGGAAGTACGGGACAATTGGCAAAAACTGGGCATGGGCCAATGTCAAAAAAACACATGTTCCGCATCTCGCCAACATTCCCGGATTTGGTTCAGAAACATTAATGATTGGTGGGGGTAAAAGTACCATCAACGCATTAAGCGAAAGTAACGGACCTTCATGGAGAATGGTCATTGAACTGGGTAAAACACCAAAAGGCCACGGCGTTTATCCTGGCGGACAATCAGGAAATCCCGGCAGTCCATTTTATGATAATATGATCAGCACCTGGGCAGGAGGCAAATTATATGATTTATACTTTATGCAATCCGTCAAAGATAATTCCGGTAAGATCATTTCACGTTTAACAATTTCAAAAAAATAATATGGTTTTTATAGTTGTGCTTATCGCTTCTTTTCTGCTCCAGCTCGTTTTACCCTGGTGGATCATCGTTATTATCTCTTTTGCCACCTGCGGACTAATAGGAAAAACGGCTAAACTATCGCTATGGTCCCCTTTCTTTGCTATAGCACTGTTATGGATAGGAATGGCCCTCTTTAAAAGCATTCCTAATCAGCATTTATTGGTATCAAAAGTTGCACAAATGTTTGGTGTACAGGCATGGTTGCTTATACTTGCACTCACAGCCATACTGGGAGGTTTTACTGCAGCCATTAGCGGTTACTGCGGTTACCAGTTTAGGAAAGCGATTTTAGTAAAGAAAACGAATAGCTAAACTCAAAAATTTGTTATGTATTTTTGCGGAGTGAAAATTTCAATCCCTCAAATCTTTTCTATAAGCACCAAAGAGCAGTTCGATCAAACTGCATTAAATATATTTAGATATCAGGCAGAAAACTGCCTGGTATACAAAGAGTTTATCAGCCATCTCCCTGTAAAACCGGCAGAAATTAGCCAGGTGAAAGAGATTCCTTATTTACCCATCAGTTTTTTTAAAACACATCGGGTAGTCAGCAATACCGACACTGAAGAGATCGTTTTCAGCAGTTCAGGTACTACAGGCATGTCGCAAAGCAAACACTTTGTTACTGATGTAGCTGTATATGAGGATAGCTTTAACACAGCGTTTCAGCAGTTTTACGGCCTCGCCAAAGACACCTGCATACTTGCGCTTTTACCTTCCTACCTGGAACGTGATGGTTCTTCACTGATCTACATGGTGGATGCGCTTTTAAAACAAAGTGAACATCATGAAAGCGGTTATTTTTTGCATAATCACGAAGACTTGTACAAACGTCTGCAAGAGAGACAAAATTCAGGTCAAAAAACGATTTTAATCGGCGTAACCTATGCCCTGCTGGATTTTCTGGATACATATGCCATGAATTTCCCTGAACTGATCGTAATGGAAACCGGGGGTATGAAAGGAAAAAGAAAAGAAATGGTGAGGGAGGAATTACATGATATTTTGAAAGCAGGATTTGGTGTAGACTATATCCATAGTGAATATGGCATGACAGAATTGCTTTCTCAGGCTTACTCTTCAGGAAACGGGATCTTCGATTGTCCGCCCTGGATGAAAGTAGTGTTAAGGGATACGAACGATCCATTAACACTACTCGAAAAAAATCAGACAGGTGGTATTAACATCATTGACCTGGCAAATATCAATTCCTGCTCATTTATCGCTACACAAGACCTGGGACGTGTACTCCCGGATGGGTCTTTTGAGGTCCTGGGACGTTTTGATAATGCTGATATCCGGGGATGTAATCTCCTGGTACAATAAAAATACTACTAGCCTGCAATCAGCAGGAAGTAGTTCTTTTTACCTTTTTGTACAATTATATATTTATCATTGATCAGATGAGCAAGGGTATACTGCCCGGCCAAATCCGTGACTTTTTCTTTATTGATACTCAATCCACCGCCCTGCACTGTTTTTTTGACTTCTCCTTTTGAAGGAAAAACAGTTGTTTTCTCCGCCAGTAAAGTTGCCACATCGATACCTTCAGCTAATTCAGCTTTGCTGATCTCAAACTGCGCTACACCTTCAAAAATCTCCAGCACATGATCGTGACTTAAAGATTCAAGGAATGACAGCGGACCATTGCCGAATAAAAATTCTGAAGTTTTTAACGCCGTTTCCAGTGCTGCTTCAGAATGGGTACGGATAGTGATGTCTGTCGCCAATGCCTTCTGCAATATCCTTAAATGAGGCGCAGCATCATGCTCAGCTTCCAGTTTTTCTAACTCATCTTTACCTAATAAAGTAAAAATGCGAATCCACATCTTCACATCTGCATCTGTAGCATTCAACCAGAACTGGTAGAATTTATAGGGTGAAGTTTTTTCCGGATCTAACCATATTGCACCACTTTCAGTTTTCCCGAATTTGGTACCATCAGCTTTTTTAATCAGCTGAGTAGTCAGGCCATAACCTGTGCCTGCACCTTTTCTTCTGATCATTTCTGTTCCGGTCAGGATATTCCCCCATTGATCGGAACCACCCATCTGGAAAGTACAATTGTTATTTTTCCATAAGTAGTAAAAATCATATCCCTGAATCAACTGGTAGCTGAACTCCGTGAAAGACATTCCATTTTCACCTTCCAAACGTTTCTTCACACTGTCCTTCGCCATCATGTAGTTCACCGTAAAATGTTTACCTACATCTCTGATGAAATCTAAAAAGCTGAAACTTTTGAACCAGTCGGCATTATTAACCATAACAGCACCATTCCCTTCTTCGCTGAAAGTTAAAAACTTATTCAACTGTACTTTAATTCCCGCTAAATTAACTGCAAGGGTTTCATCATTAAGCAGGTTTCGCTCGGCAGATTTAAAAGACGGATCGCCGACCATTCCTGTAGCCCCACCTACCAGCGCATAAGGTTTGTGACCTGCACGCTGAAAATGAATTAAGGTCATGATCTGTGTAAGATGGCCAACATGGAGCGAATCTGCGGTTGGATCAAAGCCGATATACCCCGAGCACATGCCTTCATTTAATTTATCCTCTGCATTGGGCATGACATCATGCAACATGCCTCTCCATCTTAATTCATCAACGAAATTGGTCATTCTTCTTTACTTTTCGCCAAATATAAGAAAAGCCTCGTTAAAAAATTTCTAATTTAGAAGCGATGAACTTCCTATCACATTTCTACTTCGAAAGGCACAATACAAATGATTTTATCGTAATGGGCGTAGTTTTGCCAGATTTCGTAAAAAATGCACATAAGGACTGGAATCTCAATCCTCAGAAAGCTGAATATCTTTACCAACCGGATCCCGGTCAGTTTGCATTACTGACTGGCTGGAAAAGACATCTTGAAGTAGACCGCCAGTTTCACTCTTCGGGCTTTTTTAAAGAGGAAACCGCAAAGCTCAAACAATTCATATTACCAGTAATGAACAGCGGACCTGTTAAACCATTTTTCCTGGCCCACATCGGACTGGAACTGATCCTGGATCACCTGCTCATTACAAAGAATGTTGTCAGCGCAGATACTTTTTACAATCAGCTTCAGGAGGCAAAAGGGCCAGTACTGGATCGTTTCCTCGCACAGGCAGGATTACCGGATGAAGTGTTGTTCGATAAATTCCTCACCAATTTCATCTCCAGTCGTTATCTGCTGAGTTACTTAAAAATGGAGAACATTACTTATGCACTTAACCGTATCTGCATGCGTTTATGGGCACACCCTTTTACTGATGAGCAGCTTGCTGATTTGACAGGAAGACTGATTTCCTACAAAGAAAGTATCCAAAACGATTTCATGATCATTTTCGATCAGATCGAAAGTGAATTAATGAAGCAGGAATTATAGCTGATTTAGTAACTTCGCAATATGTCGCAATCTTCTATTAAAGACACTATAGATGCTTTGGTTAATGAGCTTAACCAGCATAGTTATAATTATTACGTTTTGGCTATGCCAACAATCGCGGATTATGAGTTTGATAAAAAACTTGAAGAACTCGCCCGATTGGAGAAAAAGCATCCGGAATTTGCTGATCCTAATTCACCTACTTTAAGGGTTGGGGGAGAAATCACTAAAAGCTTTACCACCGTAAAGCATAAATGGGCAATGCTTTCTTTGGGAAACACCTATAACGAGCAGGACTTAAGAGATTTTGATGAACGAATCAAAAAATCTATCGGGGATAACTTCGAATATGTCTGTGAACTGAAATTCGATGGTTTGTCTATCAGCCTGACTTATGAAAACAATAAACTGCTCCGCGCAGTGACCCGTGGCGATGGTTCAAAAGGTGATGACGTCACTTCAAATGTGAAGACCATCAATAATATTCCCCATCACCTCAAAACGGATCAGGCACCTCCCCTTTTTGAAATCAGGGGCGAGATATTCATGCATAAAGCTGCCTTTCTGAGACTCAACAAAGAGCGTGAGGAACTGGGGGAAATCCCTTATGCCAACCCACGTAATTTTGCTTCAGGTACCATTAAAATGCAGGATCCTAAAGAAGTGGCTAAACGACCGCTGGATGCATTTTTCTATTCGCTGAATACAGAAAAAGAATATTTCAGAACGCATTGGGAAAGTCTGCAGGCACTAAAAGCATGGGGTTTCCATGTATCAGCGCATACAGAACTGAAGAGTAATATTGATGATGTATTATTATTCATCGCACATTGGAGTACCGAAAGACATCAGCTGGGTTATGAAATTGATGGCATAGTCATCAAAGTAAATAGTTATACACAACAGCAGGAACTGGGCTTCACTGCTAAATCACCACGTTGGGCCATCTCTTATAAGTTTAAAGCAGAAGAGGTAGAAACTATACTGGAAAAAGTCACCTATCAGGTCGGCCGTACCGGTGCGGTGACCCCTGTTGCTAATTTAAAACCAGTGTTACTGGCAGGCACAACGGTTAAGCGGGCTACACTGCATAACGCAAATGAAATTGAACGCCTGGATCTCCATGAAGGAGATACTGTATTTGTTGAAAAAGGGGGTGAGATTATTCCAAAGATTATTAACGTTAATCTTGACAAAAGAAAACCTGGCTCAACTCCTGTAATCTATCCGGTAATTTGCCCTGAATGTAATACCCCGCTGATCAGGAAAGAAGGTGAAGTGGCATTCTATTGTCCTAATGATGAAGCTTGTCCTCCACAGATTGTCGGCAAAATCCAGCATTTTATTGGTCGTAAAGCCATGAATATTGATGGATTGGGAGATGAAACGATAGAAGCTTTTTACCAGAGAGATCTGGTAAGGCATATCAGCGATTTATATACGCTGAAAGACAGGGCTGACGAGTTAAAAAACATAGAACGTTTTGGTGAAAAATCAATAGAAAATATGTTGAAAGGCATAGAGCTGTCCAAGCAGATGCCTTTTGAAAAAGTATTATTCGGCTTAGGAATAAGGTATGTAGGCGAAACCGTGGCACGTAAACTGGCTATTGGAACAAAAAATATAGATAACCTGATCAAAGCAAATCTGGAGGAACTGATTGCCATCAATGAAATTGGTCAGCGGATTGCAGAAAGTATCCTGGAATATTTTAGCAAACCAGCACATGTGGAGCAAATAGAGCTGCTGAAGGCACAGGGACTACAGTTCGAAGCTGAAGACACGGTAATAACATTAGAAAGTGACAAATTAACTGGAAAAACATTTGTAATTTCGGGAGTTTTTGAAAATTACGGCCGGGAAGAGCTAAAAGGTCTTATAGAAAGCAACGGCGGCAAAGTCTTAAGCAGTATCTCTGCAAAACTGAACTACTTGCTGGCGGGCGATAATATGGGCCCCTCAAAACTGGAGAAAGCACAAAAACTGAAAGTCCAGCTGATTTCAGAGGACGACTTATTAGAGCTATTGAAGTAAAGAAAAGATGATGAACAAATTTCGTGGAACGGGTGTAGCCTTGGTTACTCCATTTAATGCAGACGGATCGGTAGATTATGGCAGTTTAGAAAAACTGATCAACTATCAGATCGACGGGAAGGTAGAATATCTGGTATCATTAGGTACTACAGGTGAATCAGCAACACTCAATAAGGAAGAAAAGAAGAAGATCTGGGCATTTACAGCAGAAATAAATAACGGCAGACTACCATTGGTAGCAGGAATCGGTGGTAATGATACTGCAGAGGTAATCGATACCATCAGAAATTTCGACCAGCAAGGTTATTCCGCTATACTTTCAGCCAGTCCATATTATAACAAGCCAACTCAGGAAGGCATATATCAACACTATAAGGCAATAAGTGAATCGACTGATCTCGATGTATTACTTTATAATGTGCCCGGCCGTACAGCAAGCAATGTAAGTCCTGAGACGACCTGCAGACTGGCGCATGATTGTAAAAATGTAATAGGCACAAAAGAAGCTTCAGGTAATTTTGATCAGTTCAATCAGATCATGAGAGATAAACCAGAAGACTTCTTATTAATTTCGGGAGATGATCCGGTAGCTTTACCAATGATTGCATTAGGCGCTTCGGGGGTGATATCTGTGGTAGGGAATGCTTTACCTTTACAATTATCGGAGATGATCAGGTTATGCCTGGCGGGCGACTTTGCCGCGGCGCTTCCGCTTCATTTAAAGCTCATAGAATTTACGCGTTTAATCTTTGCAGAAGGAAATCCTGCAGGTGTAAAAGCTGCTTTAAAACATTTCAATGTATGCGGAGACCAGGTACGCCTGCCATTGGTAGCTGCTACTGCAGGACTGACGGAACAGATCATTAAACAGATACAAAAGAATTAGTAAGTATAAAGAACAAAAAATGCCTTGATATATCAATCAGGGCATTTTTTGTTTTCAGGAAGCTGATTAAGCCTCTTTGTTTTTAGTTTCCTGAATTTCCAGACGGATAGTCTGTGCTAAATTCTTCAGATCCTGCATCCCTTTACGAACACGTGTACCGGCAGCACTATTCGATTTGCTGTAAAATTTTTCAGCATCAACTTCCAGCGAAGTGAGCAGTTCCTTTAATTCATTAAATTTTTTCATCTTTAATTATAGTTTGGTTTTTTAGGTTGTATTAATACTTAAATACTAATATAACTCCTTTATTAATATAAAAAAAGTTTTGACATAAGAAATAATAGAAAATAAAGGGCCTTTTTTTCCACATAAAGACTGGTAACCCACTTAATTTTCATAAAAAGGCATTTTAAATCGTAAAAATTAACAAATAAAATGATATAAAAAGAAAACGCCTCCTGATGAGTCAGAAGGCGTTTGTGAGTTTTATCTTTGTTGAAACCTGCTATTGCGGAACAAATTTGTTATCATTATAATAACCGCTCTTTAGTTTGTCTGCCACCTCACTGAACGCTTCCAGTGTACGGTTAACATCTTCAATCGTATGCATTGCTGTTGGAATTAATCTCAATTCGATCAATCCTTTAGGAATAACAGGAAATACAACTATAGAACAGAAAATACCATAGTTTTCACGCAGGTCCATAGTTAAGGCAGTAGCTTCAAGAAGCTCTCCCTGTAAAAATACAGGAGTTACCATCGTATTCGTGATCCCTAAATCAAAACCTCTCGCACGTAAACCTTTTTGTAGCGTTGTTGCAATGTTCCAGAGCTTCTCTCTTAACTCAGGATTGTTTTTCAACAACTCCAAACGTTTCAGCAGACCTACCACCATTGGCATAGGCAATGCTTTCGCAAATGTTTGTGAACGCATATTATAGCGGAAGAAATTAGTAATTTCCTCTGTTGAAGCTACAAATGCTCCGATTCCAGCCATTGATTTTGCAAAGGTTGCAAAATAAATATCCACACCCTCAATGCAGTTTTGCTCTTCATGAGTACCTGCACCAGTAGGACCCATTGTACCAAAACCATGCGCATCGTCAATTAACAGACGGAAATTAAATTCTTTTTTTAGATCTATCAGTTCTTTAATTTTTCCCTGCGCACCTGACATGCCAAAAACACCTTCAGTAATTACCAGAATACCGCCGCCGCTTACTTCAACCAGTTTAGTAGCACGCTCAAGCTGTTTTCTTGCACTATCAATATCATTATGCTTATAAACAAAACGTTTGCCCATGTGCAGACGTAAACCATCTATAATACAAGCATGAGATTCACCATCATAAACAATAACATCATTCCGGTCAACCAGGCAGTCAATGATAGATACCATTCCCTGATATCCGTAGTTCAATAAAAATGCGTCAGGCTTTCCCACAAAAGCAGCAAGCTCCTGCTCTAATTGCTCATGGTACTTAGAGTTTCCGGACATCATCCTGGCTCCCATAGGATAAGCCATTCCAAAGTCAGCAGCACCCTTTTGGTCAGCTTCCCTTACTTCAGGATGATTAGCCAATCCCAGGTAGTTATTTAAACTCCATACCAAGTGTTCTTTACCACGAAAATTCATATGCGGCGCGATATCGCCCTCCAGTTTTGGGAAGGAGAAATATCCATGTGACCATTTTTGGTGTTGCCCGAGCGGGCCCATATGCTTTGTTATCTTTTCAAAAATATCCAATGTTATATGTCTTTAAGTTATCTTTTATTTTGTGCGAATTTAAGGTTTCTGTGGCTGATATACAATGCCAAAAAAGCCTCAACGTTTTATTGTTAAGGCTTTTTGTTAAATATGATCAGCTGATTTAATCAACATTATCATGCAAAAATGAATTATTAGGTCTGATTTCAGTAGTACCATCATCGTCACTGCTCAATGTAAATCTCGAAACCTGAGATTCTGAAGAATGCGGAACCTGTTGTAATTGCATTTGTTTACGTTTGTAAGCTGGTTCATTTTCCAGTTCCTGTAAACCATTGGTGGTACGCAATTTCATGCTCAGGTCTTTCAAACGCAGGATCCGCTCTTTAGATTTTTTAAGCTGGTCTTCAATAGACTCATCATTTTTATCATCATCAAGTCCCGGAACTTCAATTTCTTCTTCTACCTGTGCGGCTGCCGGCTCAACATAATTGTGTTTAGGCGTTTCGAATACAAAATCAGTCTCAGCAAGCTTAAGTTCGAAGTCAACCCCAGTCTCCTGCGCTTCCGCAACCGGTTTTTCTTCTTCAACTAAAGTATGTCTGATAATCCCATTTTCTGGTTCTTCTGTTTTTCTGGATTTATTTCCATTGTACATATCCCCAAATAAATCAGATTGTTTAATCTCTTCCTTCGTTTTCATTACCGGCTCATTAGAGAAGCTGTTAACTTTAGGTTCGATAAACGAATTCACAGGCTCCAGAGGTTTCACCAATGGCGCTTCTTCCGGAGTCAGCAGAGATATTTTTTTAACATTCTTCTTATCGTGTGCACGTTGTTCCGTAGTTTGGAAACCAGTAGCGATAATCGTTACCGATAACTTATCACCCAGGTTTTCATCTATACAGTTACCCCAGATCAAATCAGCAGAAAGACCTGCTTTATCCTGAATGTAGTCCGTAATGATGGCTACCTCGTCCATTGTTACCTCACGTAAACCAGAACTGATATTCAGTAAGATATATCTTGCACCCTCAATTTCATTATCTTTCAGCAATGGCGATGCTAAAGCACCTTCAACAGCAGCAAGCGCTCTGTTCTCTCCCTCACAGGCAAAACTACCCATGATAGAAACACCACTGTCTTTCATTACTGTGCGCACATCCTTAAAATCCACGTTGATATAACCAGGAACAGTGATGATCTCTGCAATTCCCTTAGCGGCAGTTGTCAGGATATCATCAGCCTGTGCAAAAGCGGAACCCAAAGTCAGGTTACCAAAAATTTCGCGCAGCCTGTCGTTGGAAATCACCAGGTAAGAATCTACATACTTTTTCAGTTCATCCAAACCATCTTCGGCCTGCATCTTACGTCTTTTCCCTTCAAAAGAGAAAGGAGTAGTAATGATAGCCACGGTTAAGATATCAAGCTCCTTTGCTGCCTGAGCAATAATCGGACTTGCACCTGTACCAGTACCACCACCCATACCAGCCGTAATGAACAACATTTTTGTAGTACTGCCCAACATGGATTTGATATCGTCTATATTCTCAATAGCCGAATTCTTACCCACCTCAGGAATAGAGCCTGCGCCCATTCCTTCTGTTAAACTTGCGCCAAGCTGTACCTTATTGGGAATAGGACTGAACTCCAATGCCTGAGCATCAGTATTACAAATAATAAAGTCCACACCTGCTATTCCCTGACGGTACATATGGTTTACCGCATTACCACCACCGCCACCAACACCAATTACCTTGATGATTGATGACTTATCTTTTAACATTTCAAAATACATATATTTATGAATCAGTTACTTAAAAATTGGTTTTACCTGTTCATCACTCCTTGTAATATTACCACTTTTTCCACATTAGTTTTCCACATCTGTTTGTAATGTGGAAAACTAATCTATTGTTGATAAATATTACGGTTTTATATAATCCTCATCGCTTACGTTCATGTCGTCTTTGATAAAGTCTTTAGTCTTAGCCAGTAACTTATCAAATAATCCACCCCCGCTGCGTTTCGCCTTATCTTTAACTGCTGCTGTCTTTTCTACATAAACACCAGGCTGTTTCAGCTCTTCTATTAACTCTTCAGCTTTCTGAATACCCTTGATCAGCAAACCAACACTCGTGGCATACATCGGACTTTTCAGGTCGTCATAAATAGTTTTTGGCATATCCTCATATTTCGACAAATGTTCATTCGGATATCCTACACGGCAATCTAAACCGGTTACATACTCTACCAACTGCGACAGATGCTTTAATAACGCTCCGCCACCGGTAATGACTACACCGCCGATCAGTTTTTTCTCATAACCTGAAGATTTGATCTCATAATAAACATGCTCAATAATTTCTTCCATACGGGCCTGGATAACATAAGCTAGGTTTTTCACAGATATTTCTTTCGGTTCTCTGCCACGCAAACCTGGTACGCAGATAATCTCATTTTCTTTATTTTCTTCAGCCAAAGCAGAACCGAAACGGGTCTTTAACAATTCTGCCTGGTTTCTCATCACTGAACAACCTTCACGGATATCCTCTGTAACACTATTACCACCGAAAGGAATAACAGCCGTATGACGGATGATACCTTCATGGAATATAGCAATATCAGTAGTACCACCACCAATATCAACTAAAGCGATACCCGCTTCTTTTTCTTCATCGCTTAATACAGATTCCGATGAAGCCAGGGGCTCCAATATCAGTTCCTGAGTTTGCAGACCAGCATTGGTCACACATCTCATGATGTTTTTAACGGCAGTTACCTGACCAGAGATGATGTGGAAATTCGCTTCTAAACGAACACCTGCCATACCAATCGGATCTTTTACTCCAGGCTCATTATCGACAGTAAATTCCTGAGGTAAAACATGGATGATTTCTTCTCCCGGGGGCATAACCAGTTTGAACATATCATCAATTAATTTATCCAGATCTTTTTTACTGATCTCATTATTGAGCTCTCTCCTCGTCAAAATACCGCGATGCTGCAAACTTTTGATATGCTGACCAGCAATACCAACATTCACCACGCGCACTTCCACGTTAGATTGTCCGCTCGCCAGTTCAACAGCTTGTGAAATACCTTGTACAGTTTTTTGTATGTTTGATACTACCCCACGTGTTACACCCGCGGATTCTGCCTTCCCGATGCCCAACACCTCAATTTTTCCATGCTGTGTTCTGCGACCAACTATCACACAGATTTTAGTAGTACCGATGTCTAATCCCACCACTATTGGAGACTGAACGGTAGTTTTTTCTTTGCCCATAACTATATCTATTTGTCGAATTATATACTATTTGTTTTTCTTGGTATCTTTTTTCTCATTGGCATGCGGAGGCCAGCTTTTTCTCGCTGTTACATTCGTCTTCACCGGTTCCGCACTTTTTACCGGCTCAACTTTTTTCACTGTTACCGTTTTTACCGGTTCTTTCTTTTTAACTGTGGTGGTTGTCACCTTTACAGGTTCTTTTTTCTTTCCTGGTTGTTTAGTTACAACCGTTTTCTTAATTACTTCCTTCTTCTCAGGCTGCTTAGTCACCACCGGCTTCTTCACCACTTCTTTTACCGTCTCTTTTTTCTTCTCGGGCTGCTTAGCCACCACCGGCTTCTTCACCACTTCCTTCTTTTTTTCCGGTTCCCTTCTCTTGACTGCTATTACTTCATCGCCCGCAACATCCGCTTCAGGATTATTACTGAGTTCTGCAGCAATCTGTGCATTGACCAGAGAATCGATCACTTTTTTGGCCTGTGCCTGGGTATGTTTCACAGAAACTGCCCTTACAGCAAATCCATTCAAGGAATCAACTTTGTTCTTTTCACAAACAATCTGATTGGTGTACTTGATATTTATCGTCTTATAGGTATCCCAGCCAACCTGTGGCATTGCTTTTTTATAAAAAATAAGGAGGTTCGCCATTTTAATCTCAAGTGAGTCTGCACTACCCAATATTATGCGTTGATCGCCCACTCTTGGTACTAATTCTATATCGTCTTTATCATTAACAAATATTTGCTCAATTTGTGCGTCCCATAATGTATCTTTTTTCAGGTATAATGCAGTCCTGTACAAATCTGCTGCCATTTTTGTAATCAGTGTATCTACACGACCTCCAAAATGTTCCAGAATGTGCCCGTTTGCCACTAATACATCCGCTGTAAAGTTCGGAGAGATCGGCATTTTTAATCCATCTCGATCAATATAATAGTCCTGACCACCCGCATTAATGACTCTTAACAGGGGTTGACGCTGACTAATCTCAATATGAATCACGCCATCCATATCCGCATAAACCGTTGACTGAGCGATATATGGATTGGACTGTATTTTTCTTTCAATCGCATGTAAATTAATGCTTTCGAGTTTACGACCTATCAGTGTTCCCTGACTCTGTTTCAGTATAGCATCAATCTCTTCTCTTTCAATAAAATTATCTGCTCCCGGAATCAGAATTTTAATATTGGTACAGGTAATAGTATTCTTTTTTACACTCACAAAACTCATGAGGGTAATGATTCCGCCAAGGCTGATCAGCCAGGCAAAACACTTAAATACCAATTTCCAGTTTACCCTCTTAAGCATTTGATAAAATATCTTTCAATGGTTCAATTAATGTATCAATATCTCCGGCACCTACAGTTAACAATAACTCGGGTCCCGTATTTTTAACCTGCTCCAGCACTTCCTCTTTTGTAAGGACACTGCAGTTCTTTAATGTAATCTGATCCGCCAGAAACTTTGCGTCGATACCTTCTATAGGCAACTCTCTCGCCGGATAAATCTCCAGCAATAAGAGCTCGTCAACTGTACTGAGCACCTCCGCGAAGCCCTCTGCAAAATCCCGCGTACGTGTAAATAAATGCGGCTGAAAAATAACTGATAATTTCTTGTCAGGATACAACTGTCTCACCGCATCAAAACAAGCCCTTAACTCTTCGGGATGATGTGCATAGTCATCTATATAAATATGATTTTCTGCCTTTACTACATACTCAAATCTTCTCTTCACACCTAAAAAACTGGCCACCGATGCTTTAATTTTATCTGCATCAATTCCAAGCTTCAGCGCAACAGCAATAGCTACTGTAGCATTTTCCACATTGTGTTTACCCGGAAGCATTAAACGGATATTATCAATCGCATGGACTTCATCTTTATAGTCAAAAACAAAGTTTGAATCTTCTACCCTTATATTTTGAGCCCTTACTACCGAATCCAATCCGGCACTATAAGTAGTACCTTCCTGAATTGGTAAGTCTTTTTTAATAAATAGTGTACCCCCTTCTTCCAACTGATCAGCAAACAACTGAAATGACTCATGTAATTGCTCTGCATCACCGTAAATATCCAGATGATCAGCATCCATAGAAGTGATCACAGCAATATCAGGATGCAAAGTCAGGAATGAGCGGTCATATTCATCAGCCTCCACTACCACTACATCATTATCCCCAATTAAGAAATTGCTTTTATAATTTGTAGCTATTCCTCCTAAAAATGCTGTACATCCATATCCTGTATCAGTCAAAAGGTGCGCAATAATAGAAGAAGTAGTCGTCTTCCCGTGTGTACCGGCCACCCCAATACAAAACTGGCCTTTACTGATAATCCCTAAAACCTGTGATCTTTTCTTCAGGTCAAAACCGCTATCCAGAAAATAATTAAGGATAACAGAACTTTTAGGTATTGCCGGAGTATATACAATCAGCGTTTCCGCATCATTATTTAAAAATTCCGATGGAACAGCTGTCACTTCATCCTTGAAGGCAATAACAATCCCTTCTTTTTCCAGAGCAGCAGTCAGTACAGTCTGTGTTTTATCGTAACCGGAAACCAGGCAGCCACGTTTCTTAAAATAACGTGCAATAGCACTCATTCCAATACCGCCGATACCCACAAAATAAACACGTTTGATCAATTCCAGTTCCATATTATCCTGCCTCCTTCCCCGCTAGTTTAAATACCTCTTTTGCAATCAGTTCATCAGCTTCAGGCAGTGCCATCTTACCAATATTGATCCCATATTCTTCGCAACGATCTTTATCATCTAACAGGCTCAGTGCTTCTGTAACCAAAGTGTCTTCCGCGGAGCGGTCGTTAATCAATAAAGCAGCATTATTTTTTACCAGTGCCATTGCATTTTTCGTCTGATGGTCTTCCGCAACATTTGGCGAAGGCACCAGGATCACGGGCTTTTTAATCAGGCATAATTCTGCAATCGTACCCGCACCTGCTCTTGAAATAATTACATCAGCCGCTGCATAGGCCAGATCCATTTTATTCAGGAATTCCAGTACACGGATATTCGGATGAAAATTAAATCCGATCCGCTCCATAATGCCGGCATAATAGTATTTACCCGTCTGCCAGATCAATTGTACATCCTGATCAATAAAATCCTGCAGGTGCTTTTCAATACTCTTATTTAATGTTCCCGCACCAAGACTTCCACCCGTTACCAGGATTGTCCGTTTCTGCGGATCCAGCCTCAATAGTTCTGCACCCTCGAAATGTTTGTTATAAATATCTACTACCTCTTTCCTTACCGGATTACCTGTTTTAAGGATTTTGTCCGCAGGAAAGAACTGATCCATATCATCAAAAGCAACACATACCTTTGAAGCTTTTTTGCCCAGGTTTTTATTGGTCACCCCAGCATAGGAATTCTGTTCCTGAATTAAATAAGGAACATTTTTCCAGGAAGCAGCAAACAGGATCGGTCCGGAGGCATAACCTCCTACCCCTACTACTACATCAGGCTTAAATTCAGAAATCAGTTTTAGTGCCTTTTGCATGCTACCCAAAAACTTAAAAGGCAGTCCCAGGTTTTTCAGGATAGACCCTCTCTGGATACCACTGATATTCAACCCTACAATTTTATAACCTGCAGCAGGAACTTTTTCCATTTCCATTCTGCCGGTTGCACCAACAAAAAGTATTTCGCAGCCCGGCTCCATACGCCTCAGCGCATTAGCAATTGCTATGGCCGGAAAAATATGTCCGCCCGTGCCACCACCTGAAATAATTACCCTTGTTGGTCTCATCTTTATCATCTTATGCCATTGCCGGTATTTCACCAACAACTACCTTTTTATTGCCGTTTTCATCCAGCGATTTCTTAATATTTTCTTCTACGTCCCGGCTTACACTCAGAATTATACCAAATGCAATACTGGTAAATATCATCGATGTACCACCCATGCTCACTAAAGGCAGCGGAACACCCGTAACAGGTCCCAATCCAACCGCAACTGCCATGTTTGCAAAAGCCTGTATCGTTAAGCTAAAACTTAATCCTGCAGCGAGCAGTGCACCAAAGGCCTTGGGACTCTGCGTGACAATCCTCACACACCTGTACAGTAAAACCAGATACAATACAATAATGATCAGCGCTCCCATCAGCCCGTATTCTTCCACAATAATTGCGAAAATAAAATCGGAATAGGGATGCGGCAAGAAATTTCGCTGTGTGCTGTTACCCGGTCCTTTACCAAAGATTCCACCAGCTGCCAATGCAATTTTAGCCTGGTCCGCCTGGTATGTTTTATCAGAGTGCTGCAGTTCCGGATGTAAAAATGTATTGATCCTCGATTTATATGTTTCCCTCCTTGGCCCTAGTAAGACCACGAACATCAACAATACTACACCTCCTGCACAAACAATAGCAATTTGTTTGATACTGATCCTGCCGATAATTAACAGCAAAATACTTACACCAAATAACATCAGTGCCGTAGATAAATTTGCCAGTGCAATTAATATGAAAACTACACAAACTGATCCCATAATTGGGATGAATGCAGATTTTACGTCTTTAATATTTTCCTGTTTCTTGGTGAGCATCCTTGCAAGAAAGGTAATCAATGCCAGTTTAGCTAAATCGGAAGTCTGGAAAGTCAACCCTATAATAGGAATCTTCACCCAACGTGATGCATCGTTTAAACTGGTACCAAAAACAAGCGTGTAAAACAACAGCGGAATCGTGATAATCATCAGAATCTTCGATATCCCTGCATAATATTTATAATCCAGCAAATGCGCAATATAGATCATACCTATCCCCATAACAACAAAGATCAGGTGCTTTGTCAGCAACAATTTCTCCACTGTTTTTCCTTGTTTATAAGCTAACGTTCCGGTAGCACTATAAACCGCAAGAATAGAAATAAGCGACAAAAGGATAATGATCAGCCATATCCAGCGATCTCCCTTTGTCTTCTCTAAAAGCATCTGTACTGTGCTCATAATCTATAATTCTTTAACTGCCATCTTAAACTGGTTACCACGGTCTTCATAATTTTTAAAAAGATCAAAACTCGCACAGGCAGGCGATAACAATACCGTATCTCCTTTTTTTGCCAAATGGTAAGATACCTGAACAGCCTCATTTGCAGAAAACGTGTTCACAATAATTTCCACATCATCTTCAAAAGCCTCGTGAATCCGCTTATTATCTTTTCCAAGACAAACAATTGCTTTAACCTTTTTCTTCACCAGGTCTTTCAGCATTTCGTAATCATTACCTTTATCCACACCACCCATAATCAGGATTACCTCAGCACTCACACTCTCCAATGCATACCAGGTCGAATTTACATTTGTCGCTTTCGAATCATTGATATAGTCAACACCGGAAATCTTCGCCACATGTTCCAGCCTGTGTTCAATATTTTTAATATCGCCCATACTTTCACGAATGATCTGATTGCGGATATCTAATACCTTGGACACTATGCCAGAGGCCATAGAGTTGTAGATATTATGCTTGCCCTGTAAGGCTAACTCTGAAATTGACATGGTTAGTTGTTCTTTGTGGTTTATATTGATGTGTATGTTGCTTCCCTCCAGGTATGCGCCTTCTTCTACCTTTTTACGGATAGAAAATGGAAGCATTTTCGAATTCACCTTTGCACCTTTCAGCACTTTAATCGTCTCTGCATCATCTGCACAATAGATGAAATGATCTTCAGGTCGCTGATTCTGCGTAATACGCATTTTTGAGGCCGCGTAATTAGCCATTTTATAATCGTACCTGTCTAAATGATCAGGCGTAATGTTTAACAGTATCGCAATATCAGCTCTGAATTCGTGCATATCATCCAGCATAAAGCTTGATATCTCCAGCACATACCAGTCGAACGCCTCCGTAGCTACCTGCGCCGCAAAACTATGTCCGATATTACCTGCCAGCCCTACGTTTAAACCTGCCTTTTTCAGAATATGATAGGTAAGCATTGTTGTCGTGGTTTTACCATTAGATCCGGTAATACAGATCGTTTTCGCATGGGTATACCTTTTGGCAAACTCAATCTCTGAGATTACCGGCACACCTTTTTTCTTTAATTCTTTTATGATCGGAGCCGTATCAGGAATACCCGGACTTTTAATTACTTCATGCGCGTTCAGAATCAGTTCGGCAGTATGCTGTTTTTCTTCGAAGACGATTTTCATCCCCTCCAGATCTTGCTTGTACCGATCCGCAATAGCACCAAAATCCGACACAAAAACATCAAATCCTTTTTTCTGCGCCAGCATCGCTGCCCCTACACCGCTCTCACCGGCTCCCAATATGACAATCCTTTGCTGCTCCATTACCTCAGTTTTAAAGTGACAATAGTGATAATCGCCAGTAGAATACTGATGATCCAGAAACGCGTAACAATCTTTGCTTCATGGTACCCTTTTTTCTGGTAGTGGTGGTGTAATGGCGACATCAGGAATACCCTTCTGCCCTCCCCAAAACGTTTTTTGGTATACTTAAAATAAGAAACCTGAATCATTACGGATAAAATCTCTATCAGGAAAACACCACACAAGATCGGAATCAGCAATTCTTTCCTGATCATAATGGCCAGTGCAGCAATAATTCCTCCTATAGCCAGACTTCCGGTATCACCCATAAACACCTGCGCAGGATACGAATTGTACCATAAAAAGCCGACACACGCACCTACAAAAGCACCGGCAAAAATCATCAGCTCGCCCGAATTAGGTATATAGAGAATATTTAAATAATCTGCTATGACTGTATTTCCCGACACATAAGCCAGCAGTCCCAGCGTGATCCCAATAATCGCCGAAGTACCCGTTGCGAGCCCATCTATCCCATCCGTAATATTCGCCCCGTTTGAAACAGCTGTAATAATCACCACTACAAACAGTATAAATACAAACACTGCATATTTCTCATAACCAGGGCCTAAAAACTTAAGCACCTTAGCATAGTCAAATTCATTGTTTTTGTAAAAAGGAATGTTTGTGATGGTCGTTTTCACATCCTGAGTATAATAATACTTCTCCCCCTTCTGTCTCAATATCATGGGCGCAGTGTTCTTGCTCGTACCTGCCTCGTCAACAGTCTGCCTCACCACAATATTTGGATTAAAATACATGGTCCAGCCAATAATCAATGCCAGACCAACCTGACCAACAATTTTAAACTTGCCGGCTAATCCTTCTTTATTTTTTTTAAATACTTTGATATAGTCATCTACAAAACCAACTGCCCCCATCCAAATGGTCGTTACGATCATCAGCAGCACGTAAACATTCGTCAGATTCGCCAATAATAATGTAGGCACAAGAATCCCTAACAGGATCATAATCCCGCCCATGGTTGGTGTACCCTGTTTTTGCATCTGTCCTTCAAGACCCAGATTACGTACTGTTTCCCCCACCTGCATTTTGTGCAGATAATTGATAATCCGTCTGCCGTAAACCGTGGTAATGATCAGTGAAATGATAATCGCCAGCGAAGTACGGAAGGTGATGTACTGAAACAATCTCAATCCCGGAAATTCGTAATGCGCGTTCAGATATTCAAATAAATAATATAACATTAGCTGATTAAGTTTAATTGTTCCGTCAACACTTCCTTATCATCAAAATGATATCTTACTCCATTAATCTCCTGGTATGTCTCATGTCCTTTACCAGCAAGCACGATAATATCGCCCGGTCTGGCTAAATGACAGGCCGTTTTAATCGCTTCTCTGCGGTCAAGAATAGTCAATGTCTTTCTTTTATTAGTGGGCGATACACCCGCTTCCATTTCCTCCACAATTGTCTGTGGGTTCTCCGTTCTGGGATTGTCTGAAGTCAGAATTACTTTATCACTCCAGTCGCACGCCACCTGCGCCATCAGCGGACGTTTCGTTTTATCCCTGTCGCCGCCACAACCAATGATGGTAATTACCTGCTCCGTACCTTTCCTGATATCATGAATAGTACTTAATATATTCTGTACAGCATCAGGCGTGTGCGCATAATCAACAATCCCAATGATCTGCTTAGCATTACTTACATATTCAAAACGACCATCAGCCCCTGTAAGGTTACTCAATATCGTCAGCACATTCAGCTTGTCCTGGTTAAGCAGCATAGCCGTACCATAAACAGCAAGCAGGTTATACGCATTAAATGAACCTACCAGTTTAAAAAATACGTCAACATGGTCAATGTCCAGATTTAAACCGCTAAATCTGTTTTCAATAATATTCGCCTTAAAATCAGCAAGCTGTTTCAAAGCATAAGTTTTCTTAGCCGCTTTAGTATTCTGCAGCATTACAGCACCATTTTTATCGTCTGCATTCGTTAATGCAAAAGCTGATTTGGGTAAGGTATCGAAGAAAGCTTTTTTGGCTTTAATATAATTATCAAATGTCTTGTGGAAATCCAGGTGATCGTGCGTAATATTAGAAAACACAGCACCTGCAAAATCAAGCCCCTCAATCCTGTGCTGAACAACCGCATGAGAACTTACTTCCATGAAACAGTATTCACAACCTTCCTGCACCATAGTATTCAGTAGTGTATTCAGGCTGATGGGATCAGGTGTAGTATGTGTAGCCGCATAAACCTGATCATTGATCTGATTTTCAACCGTTGAAATTAAGCCAACGTTATATTTTAACGACCTGAATAATTTAAACAGCAATGTAGCAATTGTCGTTTTCCCATTTGTACCAGTAATTCCGATTAATTTTAATTTTGTAGAAGGGTTGCCATAAAAATTTGCAGCCATTCTGCCCAAAGCAACAGAAGAATCTGCTACTTCAATATAAGTAACTCCAGCTGCTCTTTCTTCAGGAATCTCTTCACATATAATCACTGCAGCACCCGCTGCTATCGTCTGACTGATAAATTTATGTCCATCAGCTATCGTACCTGTTATCGCAAAAAAGACAGCATCCTGTCCAACTTTGCGGGAGTCGAATGTAAGCGCACTGATTTCCCTGTTGGTAGAACCAACAAGATTTGTGATCGCCACACCATATAAAACATCCTGCAACTGCATCTTATCGTAATTCTAATTGTACCAATAAACCTTTTCCTATTCTCGTACCAGAAGGGACAGATTGCGCTATCACCTTTCCACTACCATTTATCCGGGTTTTCAAACCCGCATTGCCTAACAGGTATAAGGCATCTTTAAGCCCCATTCCCTGTACATTAGGCATCATACCTTTTACAGCACTATATTCTTCGTAAACAATCCCATTACTGGTATCTATACTGTTGAAATAATCAGATTTCGCAGCATAAAGCGTTTTAATCCCTAATGAATTATATACTTTTTTAACTGCTTTACTTTGCCCAGCTTTTGACTCAGGACTTTTGGTATTACCGACCAGATGTTCACTAACATTATTGTACATCTGTATATCACTCGCATAAATACGATCCGCTATTTCTTTAAATACCGGCCCGGCTACTGTAGCACCATAGTATCCATTTTTAGGTCCGTTGATTACTACTATAATTGAATATTTAGGCTTATCTGCAGGAAAATAACCACAAAAAGATGCCTGGTAACTCTTTTTAGCCCTATATCCTCTATTTCCATCCGCAACCTGTGCTGTTCCTGTTTTTCCCGCTACCCTGTAAAACGGTGAACCCATTAGCTTCCCGCTACCTTCAGTAACTACACCTTCCAGCATCTCCTGCATTCTTTTTAAGGTTCTGTCCGAACAGATTTTTTCATTTACCACTCTCGCTTTAAACTGTTGTATAGGATTACCCAGCCTGCGTATTTCTTTTACAAAAATCGGCGCCAGATATTTTCCGTTATTTGCCACTGCATTATAAAATGACAGCATTTTCAGCGGCGTAAGCTGCATCTCATAACCATAAGCCATCTGTGGTAATGTCAGATTCTTATTCCAGCTGGTATTTTTAGGATTTTTAACTACAGGCTGTGCCTCACCATAAATCTGCAGGTCCATTTTTTCATTCAAATGCCAATCGTATAAGTGATCTGTAAACTTCGACTGGTTATTTCTATAATGCGTATTGACCAATTGCGCCACGGCAGCATTTGAAGACACTTCAAAGGCTCTCTTCACAGAAACAGTACCCACACTCCCGTGAGAATCGGTAATCAGCTTTCCCGGAACCTTATAAGTACCTGTTCCAACCATTGTATTCGTATCGACCAATTCATCTTCAATCAGTGCCATATAAGAGGCCAGTTTAAATGTTGATCCCGGATCCTGATTACCCGCAATAGCGTAATTGAAAACTTCTTTATATTCTCCCGGTGCCACCTGTGTATAATTCGCAATTGCCCTTACCTCACCTGTAGCCACTTCCATTAATACCACCGTACCATGATCCGCATCACTTACAATCAGCTGTTTTTCCAGCGCACTCTGCGCCAGATCCTGCATATTAATGTCAATAGTAGAAATAATATCCGCCCCCTCTTTTGGTGCAATTTCTGCCTCCTCATTTACAGGCATCCATACACCACCAGCAATACGCTGTACCAGTCGCTTGCCGCTTTCACCATTGATATAATTTCCGTAAGCACCTTCCAGGCCCACTACATTCTTTACATTTTCATTGGCATAACCTATAGTCCTTGCAGCAAGATTTTTAAAAGGCAGAATCCTTTTATTTTGCTGAATGGCCATCAATCCGCCACTATATTTCCCAATATTGTATAAAGGGAAAGTCCGGATCATTTTCAGGTCCTGATAATTTACTTTTCTTTTGATCAGCAGATACCTCACACTGTCGCGTCTTGCCGTACGCAACATGCGGGAATATTCTTTTGGTGTTTTATCTGCAAAAAATTGCGAAAGTTTCATCGCAAGTGAATCTACTTTACTGTTAAAAATTGTGTTATCACTAATTCCTCCGGCATATAAATCCATCCTCAATTCATACTCCGGCACTGAAGTAGCCAGCAAGCTACCATCGTTAGAATAAATATTACCACGCGCAGCCTCCACATTGATATACTTTGTAGAGAGACTATCGGCCATGGCACGCCATTTATGTCCCTCTACAAACTGTACATCGCATAACCTGACCAATACTGCCACGGCAAGCAGTACAATCAGTCCGAAGGACAAGTAAACACGTAATAATATGTTAGCTCTAATGTTCATCACTACTTATGATAATTTTTCTTGGGGGCTCTGTCAGCTCCTTTATACCTAACGTATCAACCTTTTTAGCAACTTCCGTTAATTTGCTCTTGAACATTAAATCAGCCTTAAGCGATTTATATTCCCAGCTCAGCTCTTTAACTTCTTTATTTAACTTATCTATATCTCTTATATTTTTAACCGCCATATGGCTGTTCGCGATATACAGCATCGTGAGCAGCGACAGGAAAACAAGAAAAGGCAGCATCTCAGTTGCAGCTTCCTTAGAAACTACTCCATCCACAAAAAGCTTTTTAAAGAAAAGATTCGCACTTTCTGTATCCTTTTCTTTTTTAGGCTTCTTTAGCTTAATTACCGGTTCTTCCAGTAATTCTTCTTCCTCTTCTTCTATATCTTCCCTGAACTGGTTATTCATATCCTTTCTCCAATTCTCAATTTAGCACTCCTGGCCCTGCTGTTTCTTTCCAGCTCCTCTTCATCCGCAATTACCGCTTTCCGCGTAATTGCTTTATAAGGTTTCTCTTCATTACCAAAAAAATCCTTATCCGCTTCCCCTCTGATTTTGCCTTTTCCAATGAAGTTTTTGACCGGTCTGTCTTCCAGCGAGTGATAAGACATCACCACTAAACGACCACCAGTATGCAGCACATCAGCAGTTTGCAGTAAAAAATTCTCCAGCACATCAATCTCCGCATTCACCTCAATGCGCAATGCCTGAAAAACCTGCGCCATATATTTATTCTCTTTTCCTTTCGGAATATGAGCTGCAATAGCATCTTTAAATTCAGCCAGCGTAGTAATCGGCTGATTCATTCTTGCTGTTGCTATCGCACGGGCCAATGACTTAGCATTTTTCACCTCGCCGTAAATGCCGAATATCCTGTGCAGTTTTTCTTCTGTATAGGTATTCAGGACGTCGGCCGCAGTAAGCTTGCCTTGTTTATCCATCCGCATATCCAGGGTCGACTCAAACCTGGTAGAGAAACCTCTCTCAGGTTCATTGAACTGATGTGAAGAAACGCCTAAATCAGCCAGAATCCCATCTACCTGTTTGTATCCCAATAATCGAAGATTGTTTTTCAGAAATGCAAAATTCTGGTCAACAAACAAAAACCTTGGGTCGTCAATTTTATTTCTCTGCGCATCCGGATCCTGATCAAAAGCGATCAGTATACCGTCTTTACCTAAATGCTTTAATATTTCCCTGGAATGACCACCGCCACCAAAAGTCACATCAACATATACCCCATCAGGTTTGATGTTCAAACCCTCAATGCACTCTTTCAGCAACACTGGTATATGATAATTATTTTCCATCTTCCCCCCTGTTTTTATTTCCCATCACTTCCTCAGCCAGATTTGCAAAATCTTCCGGCTCACTATCCAGTAAATTATCGTAAGCCTGTTTATCCCAAAGCTCAATTTTATCAAACTGACAAGCCAGGATCACTTCACCATTAATCCCTGCAAATTCTAATAATGACTTCGGCAGATTTACTCTTCCTGAAGCATCCATCGTCAATTCCATCGCACCACGAGTAAAAAATCTAATAAATTCACGATTTTTTTTCTCATATTGGTTTAGCTTACTCAACTCTTCAACTATCCCTTCCCACACTTTTTTAGGGTAAATCACCAGATGTTTTTCAAAGCCCCTGTTAATCACAAGTCCCTCTTGCTCAACGTTTGGCAATTGTTTTTTCAGACCGGAAGGAACCATCAAGCGGCCTTTCGCATCCAATTTACAATCAAATTCCCCTAACAATTGAACCATTATAGTATCTACACATTTTATGTAGTGTAAAAATAGATACTTCTACCACTTTTTACCACAATCTACCACAAAAAAGTTATCCACATATAAAAACAGGGAAAAGACTTCCCCAAAAACAGAAAAAGAGTCGCCTGTGGGCGACTCTTTTGAAGGAACAAAATTGCATTATTCCTGTGTATACTATCTAAAAAACGGGTTTTCTCTCTAGCTGTTAATTGCCTTAACGCCAGGAAGTTCCTTACCTTCCATATATTCCAGCAATGCACCGCCACCTGTAGAAACGTAACTCACTTCATCTTCCAGGCCAAATTTTGCAATTGCAGCAGCAGAATCACCACCGCCAATCAGTGAAAAAGCACCATTTTCTTTAGTCGCCGCTACAACAGCTTCAGCAATTGCACGCGTACCCTGCTCAAAATTAGCCATTTCGAAAACGCCCATTGGTCCGTTCCACAATAATGTTTTTGAGTTTTTAATTACTGCTGTAAAAGCTTCAATAGTTTTCGGACCGATGTCTAATCCCATCCAGTCAGCCGGAATAGTACCCGTATCTACACTTTTCTTTTCAGCGTTATTGTCAAATTTATCAGCAATTACTGTATCCAGAGGTAAAAGTAAATTCACACCTTTTGCTTTTGCTTTTTCGATCAGTTCCAGACACAATTCCATTCTGTCTGCTTCCAGCAATGATGTACCTATTTCACCACCCTGTGCTTTAGCAAAAGTATAAGCCATACCACCTCCAATAATGAGGTTGTCTACTTTATCAAGCAAGCTTTCGATTAATAAAATTTTATCAGATACTTTAGCTCCACCCATAATCGCGGTAAAAGGCTTATCTGCATTATTGTTTATTTTCTCTGCATTTTTTAATTCCTCGGCCATCAAATAACCAAAATATTTGTCTGTAGGGAAAAATTCTGCAATGATCGAAGTAGAAGCATGTGCACGGTGAGCGGTACCGAAAGCATCATTTACATATACATCACCAAGTTTAGCCAATTTTCCAGCGAAATCTTTATCACCTTTTTCTTCCTCTTTATAGAAACGAAGGTTCTCCAGCAATAGCACTTCTCCCGGTACCAGGTTTTTAGCTTTATCTTCAGCTTCAGCGCCGATACAGTCCTCAGCAAACTTCACTTCCAGGTCTAACATTCTTGATAAATCACCTAGAATATGTTTCAAAGAGAATGCATTTTCAGGTCCGCCTTTAGGGCGACCAAGGTGGGACATCAAAATTACAGATCCACCATCATTCAAAACTTTAGTGATTGTTGGTAATGCTGCACGCATTCTTTTATCATCTGTAATATTGAAATCTTTGTCCAGGGGAACATTAAAATCTACTCTGATTAAAGCCTTCTTATCCTTAAAATCGCATTGGTCTATTGTATTCATCTCTATATTTTTTATTGTTTATCTATTAATTATAAAACAGCATCTTCATTTTTGCTCAGCGAATATAACATATTAAAATGCGGACCTACACCAGGAATTTCAAATTCTTCAGAGATTATCGTAAATCCTAGTTTTTTATAAAAGCCTGCAGCAGTACTGCGCGCATTACACCAAATATAAACAGCATGGTTCTCTTTAAGTTCTGCAATTGCAAAATTTATCAGTTCCGCACCATAACCTTTTCCCGCAAATTCGGGGTCTGTAGCCATTCCTCTTAATCTCATTCCCCCCTCACCCCGTTCAGGGTAGTCCTCGGGAAAAAAGGTTCCGATACAAATCAATCTATCATTTACAAAATAACCAAGGTGATAGATCCCAACTATAGTATCAGTTGGCAATATACACGCTGAGAAAGCTGCGCTTTTTCTAAGTACCAGACTACGGAGCGGAAACGTTTGCTCCTGACTTATCCTTTTAATCATTCATCTTACTTAATCTCGTTCTTAGCGGTGCTTATTTATCCCTGCTGCGCTGCGATCTTCAATACCAGATCCACCAGTCTTGCAGAATAGCCAGATTCATTATCATACCAGCCTACAACTTTCACCAAATCACCAACGATGGAAGTGAGCAGTGCATCAAAAATACACGAATGTGGATTATCAAGAATATCAACAGACACAATAGGGTCTTCGGTATATTCCAGTACCGCCTTCATCTCATTTTCTGATGCAGATTTAAATGCCGCATTGATCTTGTCAATAGTAGCAGGTTGCTTTAATATACAAGTAAAATCAGTTAATGAACCGTTCAAAACCGGCACCCTGATCCCGGCGCCACCCAATTTTCCTTCCAGGTGAGGAAAGATATTGGTAATTGCCTTCGCTGCTCCGGTACTGGTCGGGATGATTGACGCTGACGCTGCCCTTGCCCTTCTCAGATCTTTATGCGGCGCGTCATGTAAACTTTGATCACCTGTCATAGAATGGATAGTGGTAATATACCCATCCAGGATTCCCCATTTATCATCAAGGATTTTCACCATAGGCGCCACATTATTAGTAGTACAGGAAGCATTGGAAAGAATAGGTGAACTGAGATCAATATCAGCATCATTCACCCCTAAAATAAACATGGGTATATCCTTATCAGCCGGTGCAGAAATCAGCACCTGTTTAGCACCTGCATCGAGATGTTGTTCAGCACCTGCCCTTGTGGTAAATTTACCTGTAGCTTCCAGTACAAGATCTATGGCCAGTAATCTCCATGGTAATAATGCAGGCTTGGACTCACGATAAACCAAAATCTCCTTGCCATTAATAACCAGCGAATTATCTGTGTAAGTGACCTCACCCTTAAAGCCACGGTGTACCGTGTCGTATTTAAAAAGATGTGCAAGTGTTGCCGGATCAGCAAGATCATTGATGGCAACAACATTGATGTTTTTTTCGAGAGCAGCACGTAAAAATATACGCCCTATCCTACCAAAACCATTAATTGCTAATTTCATTTCTAACAAATTCAGGAAGCAAAACTACCTATATTCTTTGGTGAATTATGCGAAATTTATATGTTTTACATTCGCTTAATACAGGCGTTGAACCACAGTCTTTTAACAAAAAGTATAAAAAAAATTAAAGCCTGTCCCAATTTAGATCAGAACAGGCTCTAATAAAATTTAAAAAATTAATAATCAGCACCTTGTATAAGGTTTGTATTCAGTGTGTGCTCTCTTATTGGAATAGATGAATATGTAAGAGTACAGCAATCCTCCTGTCTTTAAATCCAGATCAAAAAAAAACCTGCTCTTACAAGCAGGATTTTAAGATTTGGCATCGACTTACTCTCCCACGTGTTACCGCAGTACCATCAGCTCTGGTGGGCTTAACTTCTCTGTTCGGAATGGGAAGAGGTGGACACCACCGATATAGACACCTAAATATTTTGAGATTAAATACAAAAAGTACTTAATGTTTATTTGTCTTTATTGATAGCTCAAAGGTAACTAAAAATACGGCATTAACAAGTACATATGAATTTAATATGATCAAATACCTTAGCCACTAAATAATCGTATATTTATGTAAAGGACTATCTAACCAGATATAATTATTTAAACACAAGATTTTTATAGCTCCATGCCATGAAAAACTCCATTCCTGTGGTTTCAATTTTGAAATTCAGCTTGTTCCTGTTGCTTACTGTAACCCTTACAATTACACAAGCACAGGTCTTTAAACTGGATGGTAAAAGGAAAAAATACAGCATGGACTTCAGGACGGCACAGAACCTTATTATTATTCCCATTTATATCAATGGAAAAGGTCCGTTCAACTTTCTGCTGGATACCGGTGCCAGTCAGATGATTATTACAGACACTACCTTTCTAAAAGGATATGAGATAAAAAACTATCAGAAGGTAAAAGTAAGGGGCTATGGATTGGGAGAAAATATTGATGCGATCCTAACTGATGATATGGCGGTAAGAGTGGGAAAATCACAAATGCGCAATGTGCCTACAGCAATTTTTACTGAAGACATATTCAATCTATCCAGCTATTTGGGTGTACGGATCTATGGGATACTTGGCTATTACTTTTTCAATAGTTTCAAGGTTAAAATTAACTATACCAGGAACAGGCTAACCCTCTATGCTCCTGAATATCCGGTAAAAATAAAAGGAGATAAGATTCCGATATTATTAAGGAACTCAAAGCCCTATATGACCAGTGAAATTCAGCTGCCTGATTCTACCACCATAAAACTGGATTTATTAATTGATAATGGCTCAAGTAATCCACTTTCTTTAGAATCTATAGACCAAAAGCCATTTCCACTTCCCGCTATCACAATACCAGCTAATTTAGGTGTAGGGATCAATGGCATCATCAGTGGACACATTGGAAGAGTTCCTGTATTCAAAATTGGCAATTATACCTTCCATAATGTACTGTCCGGATTTCCTGAATTTAACAAAGAAGTACAACGAATAGAAGGAACAGAAAGAAATGGAAGTATAGGGGCTGATATTCTCCGCCACTTTACGGTAACGTTTGATTATCAAGATAACAGCATGTACCTAGACAAACAGACGAAAGGAGAACCACAATTTGATCATGATATGTCTGGCATGGAAATTTACGTAAATGGCGCAGACAAGAGGAACAGATTTTATATCGGAAGGATTGAAAAAGGATCACCAGCAGAAGCTGCAGGATTATTGCCGGAAGATGAAATTGTAAGCATAGATTTCAGGAGTATGGCCTTCTTTGAACTGAGTGACGTTACGGAAATGCTTAAAAATAGAGACAGGAAGCAAATTCTTATAGAAATAATCAGAGATAAGAAAAATCACATCGTGATTTTAGAATTGAAGCGAAGAATATAAGGCTTCAGTATGCGATGAACAGGAATATATTCAAGGTATTTCTTGTAACATAAATCACGGATATGAAATGTCTGTATACAAGAAAAGCCTCACAGTTTCCTGTAAGGCTTTCTTTAAGATTTGGCACCGACCTACTCTCCCACGTGTTACCGCAGTACCATCGGCTCTGGTGGGCTTAACTTCTCTGTTCGG